>ERZ791829.1345-NODE-1345-length-14819-cov-8.929965_pt1 | contig 14819 bp, 12 predicted proteins | sample MGYA00510296_ERZ791829 | MGnify/ENA primary metagenome ERZ791829 (study PRJEB30046, sample SAMN00791973) | human gut metagenome | study: EMG produced TPA metagenomics assembly of the A metagenome-wide association study of gut microbiota in type 2...
GGGCTTTTGCCAGCCGTAACAAAACCTTTTCCCCGCATACGCGGGGGTGATCCCCAGAGAGGGGCTTTTGCCAGCCGTAACAAAACCTTTTCCCCGCATACGCGGGGGTGATCCCCAGAGAGGGGCTTTTGCCAGCCGTAACAAAACCTTTTCCCCGCATACGCGGGGGTGATCCCCGGCCCCGCTCTGGATGCTGGGCACTGAGATACTTTTCCCCGCATACGCGGGGGTGATCCCGTGGCGGGTGTCCCGCCCTCTGGCGGGTTCCCCTTTTCCCCGCATACGCGGGGGTGATCCCTCGTATGCGTCAGCTGACAGCTCCACGCTGACCTTTTCCCCGCATACGCGGGGGTGATCCCTGGAAAGCTATCTTGAAGCCTGCCGGGAAAAGCTTTTCCCCGCATACGCGGGGGTGATCCTTACAGCAAAGGGTCTCAGTGGTACGGTACATACTTTTCCCCGCATACGCGGGGGTGATCCTAAAGCCCTCTGTGGAGATATCCCGCATAAGCGCTTTTCCCCGCATACGCGGGGGTGATCCCTACCAAGGGGGCACTTTCATTGCACACTGAGTCTTTTCCCCGCATACGCGGGGGTGATCCTAAAACGAACTACCATGCACCGCAGGAGCTGCCCTTTTCCCCGCATACGCGGGGGTGATCCCCCGTGTCCTTGCAGGGTGCACTGCATACATGCCTTTTCCCCGCATACGCGGGGGTGATCCTATGGTTTTTGAAGACCGCATCTCAAAATATCCCTTTTCCCCGCATACGCGGGGGTGATCCCTGCGGCGGTAAGGCCAGCGGCAAGGCAAGGCCCTTTTCCCCGCATACGCGGGGGTGATCCCTACTCCGAGTTGTCATTTTTTGGATTGTCAAACTTTTCCCCGCATACGCGGGGGTGATCCCATGATTCAGGCACGTGACACTGCCAAAAGGCACTTTTCCCCGCATACGCGGGGGTGATCCCTTTCCTGGGTAAGGGGTCAAAACTGAGTATAACTTTTCCCCGCATACGCGGGGGTGATCCTGGAAGATACCATTGACTTGGTACTGCTTACTGCTTTTCCCCGCATACGCGGGGGTGATCCCGCCCGCTGCGGCGGGGATTGCTGGCGATCTGGCTTTTCCCCGCATACGCGGGGGTGATCCCCTTTACCCGCAAAACCCTGAACATGAGATTGGCTTTTCCCCGCATACGCGGGGGTGATCCTAACCGCAGTCAATGGTGATATTGAAGGTATACCTTTTCCCCGCATACGCGGGGGTGATCCCGCCCGCTGCGGCGGGGATTGCTGGCGATCTGGCTTTTCCCCGCATACGCGGGGGTGATCCCCTTTACCCGCAAAACCCTGAACATGAGATTGGCTTTTCCCCGCATACGCGGGGGTGATCCTAACCGCAGTCAATGGTGATATTGAAGGTATACCTTTTCCCCGCATACGCGGGGGTGATCCTGCATTATAGCTGTTGACTCTAAGAATGCCAGTCTTTTCCCCGCATACGCGGGGGTGATCCCCTCTATTCCTTATGTAGCACTGTATTGGACTGCTTTTCCCCGCATACGCGGGGGTGATCCTAAGTAGTCAGCCTGCATATCCACAGCGTTGTACTTTTCCCCGCATACGCGGGGGTGATCCCAAGAGCACCAGCGCTTCTGCAGAAACCAAAGTCTTTTCCCCGCATACGCGGGGGTGATCCCCATTTTGCCCAAAATTGTGCAAAAATTGATTTCTTTTCCCCGCATACGCGGGGGTGATCCCATGGTGAATGGATACCCTGGTACTACAGTGTACTTTTCCCCGCATACGCGGGGGTGATCCCCCGGCAGGGGCCTTTGCCGTCAACCGCGCGGGCTTTTCCCCGCATACGCGGGGGTGATCCCACAAAGTACTCTCTTGCACCCACATACCACCCCTTTTCCCCGCATACGCGGGGGTGATCCTACCCACAGCCGACCGGCGCCGCGCTCCATCTGCTTTTCCCCGCATACGCGGGGGTGATCCTTTGTCAACTCCAAGTAGTTGTCAAATGCTTACCTTTTCCCCGCATACGCGGGGGTGATCCCAGGCCAGTTTTTGCCGGGTGCGCCTGTGTCCTCTTTTCCCCGCATACGCGGGGGTGATCCCGTGCAGCGCCAAAAGTGCCAAAAAGCGAGTGACTTTTCCCCGCATACGCGGGGGTGATCCCGATGCCGACACCAAAAAACAGCACGCAAGGGACTTTTCCCCGCATACGCGGGGGTGATCCCCCCTCGGCCTGTGCTATAATGGGGTTGCGACACTTTTCCCCGCATACGCGGGGGTGATCCTGCGCAAGCCTGTTGCCATACACAGCCGGACAACTTTTCCCCGCATACGCGGGGGTGATCCTGCTGGGCGGCTCTGGGTCTTTGAAGGTCGGTGCTTTTCCCCGCATACGCGGGGGTGATCCCGATGCAAGCGCCAAGGACAGCAAGCGAGGGAGCTTTTCCCCGCATACGCGGGGGTGATCCTAGCCAGCCAGACACGCAGCCGACCGGGCCGACCTTTTCCCCGCACACGCGGGGGTGATGTTCCCTTGGTTTCAAACTTTGCGCCATACAGGTGCTTTTCCCCGCACACGCGGGGGTGATCCTCCGCAGGCGGCCCACGATCTGGACAAGGCCCGCTTTTCCCCGCACACGCGGGGGTGATCCTGACGTGGCAGCACAGCACCCTGATACAGCACTCTTTTCCCCGCACACGCGGGGGTGATCCCTATACTCTAGCAAACATGAAACGGAAGGAAAACTTTTCCCCGCACACGCGGGGGTGATCCCTGGTTTGCTTTGAGTAGCCTGGTAATGGCTGTCTTTTCCCCGCACACGCGGGGGTGATCCCAAAGACATCAGCGGCAGGGTTTACACCCTGTCCTTTTCCCCGCATACGCGGGGGTGATCCCAGTAAGCCTGAGCGGTGACGCACCGGTAATCACTTTTCCCCGCATACGCGGGGGTGATCCCGCACTCAGAAGGAGCTTTAGAAAGTAAAGGAGCTTTTCCCCGCATACGCGGGGGTGATCCCAGGTTCAGGAACGTTCCATTCAGGTGGGTGTGCTTTTCCCCGCATACGCGGGGGTGATCCTCAGACCGCGGCCCTTCAAGTTCTGAATGTACCCTTTTCCCCGCATACGCGGGGGTGATCCCTCCTTCATGTCCGCGCACCACGCCCGGTCGTACTTTTCCCCGCACACGCGGGGGTGATCCTGCGTTCTTCAAGCGTCTGGGCAAGCGGCTGGACTTTTCCCCGCACACGCGGGGGTGATCCTATCGGGCAGTTCTTCCTCATGCAGGCCCATTTCTTTTCCCCGCATACGCGGGGGTGATCCCTTCCAATACTTTCCATCCGTTAATAATCTGTCCTTTTCCCCGCATTTTGCTCAGCCAGTGCTTTTGTGGCATCTTTTCCCCGCATACGCGGGGGTGATCCTGTGGAGCACCCTGACAGCTGGGTCATGCCCAACTTTTCCCCGCATACGCGGGGGTGATCCCGGTACGCCTCGTTGTGTCCGCTCTGTCTCTGCCTTTTCCCCGCACACGCGGGGGTGATCCTGGACGCTGAACCTGTCAGCGTTTGTGCTGGCGCTTTTCCCCGCATACGCGGGGGTGATCCTGGCGAAACCGCAGTAGAGCTGGACAAGGTAAACTTTTCCCCGCATACGCGGGGGTGATCCTCAATATCGCCGCTCCCAGAAATAACTAAGTCTCTTTTCCCCGCATACGCGGGGGTGATCCTTACTTTACGATGCTCTGGACAGCATACCGGGACTTTTCCCCGCATACGCGGGGGTGACCTCAAGGGCAAGCGGCGCATGGTGTCCCTGCCGGGGAGACTGGCGACGGACCAGAAAGCCGCCGCGGATGAAAAAATCAGGTTGTACAAATTCGACGGAAAAAGTTTATGCAAGACTCCATATTGCAATATATGAAATTTTGTATTATCATAAATCTGTAAGCGATCTGTCTCTTGTGAGGAGGGGCGGAACGCCCAAAATACGCTTCTTTCCTGTGGAATTTCCCACGGTCCACCTGATGCGGATTGAAAGATAGGTCGAGAAGGGAAGAGCAACCATGATGAACACAAGTCTGCTCCAGAAGTCTGGTCTGGCAACGCTGCAGGTCGCGCAGATCCTGGCAGGGCTGGAACCGGGAGACCGGATCCCCACGGTGACGGAACTGAGCGAACAATGCGAGATGGCACGGGGAAATATCCAGATCGCGCTGAACAACCTGAAACAGAATCATGTGATCCGTCTGGAATCCCATGGGCAGAACGGCACCATTGCAACAGAGATCGACTATGTGGCAATGGCGCAGTATTGCAGCAATACGGGTCTGACCTGCGTGATGCCTATGCCGTATGGCCTGCGCTATGAAGGCCTGGCCAGCGGACTGTATGAGGAACTGAACCAGAAAGGGATCACGGGTGCGATCGCATTTATGCGCGGTTCCGGCTACCGGCTGAACTGTGTGGAAGAAGGGCGCTTTCATCTGTGCGTCATGAGCCAGCTTGCATTTGAACACTATGTGCAGGAGGGCAAGGACATCCAGCGGATCGCGGCCTTTGGCCCGCAGAGCTATGTGGAACAGCATCGGGTCTTTGTCCGCCCGGACTTCAAGGGCGACTGGCAGAACTGCAAGGTGGGCGTGGATACCTCCTCGGTGGACCAGGAGATGCTGACCCGGTTCTGTTTTGCTGATAAGCCGGTGCAATATGTGCCCATCATCTATAGTCAACTGGTGCCGTTTCTGCACAGCGGCGTCATTGATGCCGGCGTCTGGAGCGCCGATATGCTGCCGGAGGGGTTGAGCTATTATCCGATGCCCCGGCTGGATGAGCAGGAAAAAGATACCGTGGCCGTGCTTGCCTGCCGGAAAAGTGATAACATCACCGCGCAGCTGGTGCGCAAGATCCTGTCGGTGGAGCGTGTGGACCACATCCAGCAGCAGGTGATGCGCAAGCAGATCATTCCGCGCTACTAAGCAAAGGTGCTGTCAAACAGAAGTCACATCTGCATGGAGGATATGCGGATGTTTCTTTCGGGATGAAAATACAAAATATTGTATAAAACATTTTCTCCCGAAAACCGATACAGGATGTCTGATTTTTTTGCAGAAAGAAAAGGAGATCTCGCATGAAAAAGATCACTCGGCGCAACTTCCTGATCGCATCCGGCAAAACCGTTGGCACACTGGCAGCTGCCTCTGCCTTTATGGGGTGTGCCAGCCCGGAGCAGGCGGAGAACTGCTTCCCCCGGTCTGCAATGCACGTCCGGACCGATGACCGCCTGACGGCCATCGACGACATTGTGGAAAACTACATGGGACAGGGATATTTCCCCGGCGCAACGATCGTGGTGGCACGCGGCGGCAAGATCGTGTATGAAAAGGCATACGGCTACGCAATGCTCAACGACATGGGCGTGCGGCTGGACGATCCCCGCCCCATGCAGATGGATACCATGTTCGACATGGCATCCTGCACCAAGATCATGGCCACGACACAGTCCATCATGAAACTGTACAGCGAGGGCAAGATCGACCTGAATGCCACGGTAGCAAGCTACATTCCGGAGTTTGCCAAGAACGGGAAGGAAAACGTCACCGTGCATCAGCTGCTGACCCACACCTCCGGTCTGCCGCAGTGGAAGGCGATGTTCCTCTACATCGAGAAGGACAAGGCCAAGGTGCTGGATTACATCTGCAACTGTGAGCTGATGTTCGCCCCCGGCGAGGAAAAGTACAGCGACCTGGGCTTCCAGATGCTGGGCTTCCTGGTGGAGCGGATCACCGGGCGCTCGATGGACGAATACGTCAAGAACGAGATCTACAAGCCTCTGGGGCTGAAGCGCACCACCTATCTGCCGCTGGCCAACGGCTTTACCACCGAGGATGTGGCAGCCACCTCCTTCGGCAACCCGTATGAGTATGCCATGGTGGACGAGATCGACCACCCGGGCTTTGGCTACGACTGTACCGCCGATCTGGACGCGTTCCGCACCTTCACCGGCTGGCGCAACTACACCCTGCAGGGCGAGTGCAACGACGGCAATGCATGGATGGCAAACGGCGGCGTGGCCGGTCACGCGGGCCTGTACTCCGACGCGGAAGATCTGGCCGTGCTGTGCCAGGCCATGCTGAACGGCGGCATCTACAAGGGCGTCCGCCTTTACAAGAAGGAAGTCATCGACGAGTTCACCAGCGAGCAGAACGGCAAGCCGTCCCGCGGGCTGGGCTTTGAGCGGGGCTCCTCGTTCATGGGCCGCGGCGACCGCCACTACGACGCCTTTGGCCACGCAGGCTTTACCGGCACCCATGTGGTCATGAACAAGACCAACAAGACCGCAGTGGTGTTCCTGACCAACAAGCAGAACGTTGGCTTCAAGCCTAACTCCATGTCCTACTACAGTCCCTACAGCTGCTGCGGCGAGATCTGTGAGCTGGTCTGGAACATTTTTGGAACCGAAGCACCGGCTGAGACGCTGGCCGACAAGATCGGCACCTGGCTGTAAGCAAAACAAAAAATCATTGGGAGATGTCAGAGATGGATTTTGAACCGAGATTAACGATCCTGCACCAGGCAGGGATGCTGTCCGAAGAGGATTACCGGAAGGTACAGGACGTGATCCGCTTTTTTCAGGAGAAATACGGTCTGACATTGACCGAAGAAAACGCCTCCGCCATGATCACGCACCTGTGCGCTGCGCTGGGGCGCATCCACCGCGGAGAGCCGGTGGAGCCGCTGGACGAGGAGGTCTACGAAGAGACCAGCCAGGAGCCCACCTTCCCCAAGGCACTGGAAGCAACGCAGGCGCTGGTGCGGGAGATCCTGCCGGACCTGCCGGAGGACGAGCAGAAGTTCCTGACCATGCACATCGGGGTCGTGCTGGCACAATCGTGACAGCATTTGCATAAAACCCACATCAGAAAGGAGGGCTAGCTTATGAAAATCGTAGTAGGCGGCCAGATCGACAAGCAGAAGGTTTATGACACCATCAAGGGTGTTGTAGGCGACCGTGCCTCGGTGGAGATCAAGGATGACATTGCGGCGGCAATGGCGGTCAAGACCGGGCAGGCAGATTACTACTTCGGCGCCTGCAAGACGGGCGGCGGCGGTGCGCTGGCAATGGCCATTGCCCTGCTGGGCATGAACCAGTGCGCAACGGTGTCCATGCCGGGCAAAATGCTGAGCGAGGACGAGATCCTGGCACAGGTCAAGGCCGGCAAGAAGGCATACGGCTTTACGGATCAGCACATCGAAAAGGTCGTGCCGATCATTCTCAAGGGTCTGGGCTTCTGATCCGGATCGTCAAATAAGGAGGATTACATATGGAAACCATTCTGCGCTACGTTATCATCGCGGCAGTTGGTGCGTTGGCATCGATCCTGGCAAACCAGAGCATCGCCGTGTTCAACGACGGCCTGCGCCCGGTCCTGCCGGAGTATCTGGAAAAGCGCATGGACCGCAAGGCTCTGGCAGCCACCAGCTTTGCCATCGGCTTTGGCCTGGTCATCGGCTACGGCCTGCCCACGTCCATTGCCGCAAGCATCATCCTGATCCACTGCATCCTGCTCACCACCGACATCATCGGCACCTGGTGCCCGGACACCAAAAAGGGCATGATCGCTTCCGGCGTCATCGGCGCTGTGTACGGCGTGGCCCTGCTGTTCGGCCTGCAGGTGATCATCGACCTGTTCAACCTGCTGCCGGTCAACTTCCTGGGCAGCCTGGGCCAGGTCTCTGCCGGTATCACGCTGGCCTTCGCCATCTTCCCGGCTGTGACGGTTGCCCTGCAGTTCGGCGCTGCCAAGGGCATCATCACCGCCGTTGTGACCCTGCTGGTCCGTCAGATCGTTGAGACCTACGGCAAGATCGCACTGGACGCTGAACACACGATCAGCCTGAACAAGGACGGTATGGCCCTGCTGGCCGGTATGATCATCATGCTGGTGTTCGCTGCCATGGATAAGGAAGGCAACGACCAGAACTCCAACGAAATGCTGACCCAGATCTTTGCCGACAAGGTCGCACGCATCCGCAAGTATATGCCGGTTCTGGCCCTCATGGGCGGCCTGATCGCAGCAGGCACCAGCATGAGCATCATGGCCGGTGACCCCATCAGCCTGGGCCTGCTGGCCGAGGGTGACCGCGTCAACGCAGGTCTGACCGCTCTGGCCCGTGCCATCGGCTTTATCCCGCTGGTTGCCACCACCGCCATCACCACCGGCGTCTACGCTCCGGCCGGCATGACCTTCGTCTTTGTGATCGGTCTGCTGATCCCCAACCCCTTTATCGCCCTGATCGCCGGTGCAGCCTGCATCTGCGTGGAGATCCTGCTGCTGAACGTCATCGCAAAGGGTCTGGACAAGTTCCCCGGCATCAAGCGCTGCGGCGACAACATCCGTACCGCTATGAGTTACGTCATCGACATCGCCCTGCTGATCGGCGGCATCCTGGCTGCTCAGGCGATCATGCCCACGACGGGTCTGTTCATCATCGTGGCATTCTGGTGCATCAACAAGTGCAGCAAGAAGCCTCTGGTCTCTATGGCGGTCGGTCCTCTGGGTGCGATCCTGGTCGGCCTGATCGCAAACGTGCTGTTCCTGCTGTCTCTGTACACCCCTGCCGCCTGATCCCCGGATAAAATGAGCGCCTCCCGGCCTGCGTCGGGAGGCGGCTCTGGTTAAGAAACAATACAGGAGGCGAATCCTTTTGAAACTGCCTGAAAAGATTCTGTATGCGCACGAGCATACGACGATCGACCTGTCCGGCCCGAAGAAGAACATCGACTGCAGGCTGGATGATTTTGACGCGACCGCAGCGGAATACCGGCGGCTGGCGGAACACGGTGTGGTCGGCATCATCGACCAGACCAACCGCGGGATGGGCCGGAACGTGGCCTATGTGCAGAAAATGGCTGCACAGGCGGGGGTGGAGATCACCCACGCGACGGGCTACTACAAGGAGCCCTTTCTCCCGCCGGAGTGCTATACGCTGACCGAACAGCAGCTGTGTGACATCATGGTGAAGGAACTGACCGAGGGCATTGAAGGCACCGGTGTCCGGGCGACCGTCATCGGCGAGATCGGCACCTCGAAGGACATCACCGAGACGGAGGCCAAGGTGTTCCGTGCGGCATCCCGCGCCCATGCAGAAACGGGGGCACCCATCTGCACCCACACAACGCTGGGCACGCGCGGCCTGGAGCAGCTGGAGATCTTCAAGAGCTTTGGCGTTGACCTGAGCCGGGTGGTGCTGAGCCACATCGACCTGTCGGCCGATCTGGATTACATGAAGCGCCTGCTGGATCAGGGGGTCAACATTGCGTTCGACACCATCGGCAAGTGCAACTACCAGCCCGATGTCTCCCGTGCAGACTGGCTCAGCCGCCTTTGTGCGGAAGGGTACGACACGCAGATCGTCATGAGCATGGACATCACCCGCCGCAGCAACTTTGCAGACCGGGGCGGTGTGGGCTACAGCTACCTGCTGGACACCTTTGCTCCGCTGGCAAGCGAGGCAGGCGTGCCGGACCGCGCATGGGAGAACCTGCTGTACCGCAATGCACTGCGCATCTACAAAGGACAGAAATAACAAGGATTCGAGGAATTGACAATGAAAACCTATCCCCTGCATTCTATCTCGCTGGAGCAGGCAAAACAGCTCCAGTTCAAGGTCATTGACGCAGTGACCCGCAATTTTCAGGGAGAGGAAGTCCTCTCGCTGGGCGACCTCGGCGTGGTGAAAGGGCTGAACAAGCCCCGCTGCACGGTAAAGGTGGAAAAGGTCTTTGCCGACACCTTTGATGCCCCGGCGGCGCTGCTTGTGCGCGGCTCCGGCACGGGCGCGATCCGCTGGGCTCTGACCGCCTGCCTGAAACCGGGGGATGCCATTCTGGTGCACACCTCGCCCATCTATACGACGACGCAGGTGACCATCGACGCCATGGGGCTGAAACCCATCCGCGCGGACTTCAACGATCTGGAACAGCTCAAGGCCGTCTGTGCGCAGCACAAGGACGAGATCCGCGGCGCCCTGGTGCAGCTGACCCGGCAGAAGCCGGAGGACCGCTACGACTACAAGGCCGTGATCGCAGCCATCAAGGCTGCGCTGCCGGGCATCCCGGTGGTGACCGATGACAACTACGCCGCCCTGAAAGTGGACGCCATCGGCTGCCAGGCGGGGGCCGACCTGTCCACCTTCTCCTGCTTCAAGATCCTTGGTCCGGAGGGCGTCGGTGCAGTGATCGGCAGCAAGGAGCTGATCGACCGCATCTACAAGATGCAGTATTCCGGCGGCAGTCAGGTGCAGGGACACGAAGCCATGGAGGCCCTGCGCGGCCTGATCTATGCGCCGGTGGCGCTCGCCATCCAGAGCGAGGTCAACGAGGAGCTGGTCCGCCGCCTGAACGCCGGCGAGGTCCCCCATGTGCGGCAGGCGTTCCTGGCAAACGCGCAGAGCAAGGTGCTGCTGGTGGAGTTTGATCAGGAGATCGCCGAAAAAATTCTGGACGCTGCCCCGAAGTTCGGCGCAGCGCCGCATCCGGTGGGCAGCGAGAGCAAATACGAGTTTGCCCCCATGATCTACCGTGTCAGTGGAACGTTCCGTGCGCAGGACCCGACCATTGAACACCGGATGATCCGCATCAATCCCATGCGCAGCGGCCCGGACACCATCATCCGCATCCTGCGCAGCTGCATGGAGCAGGTCGAGGAAAACTGAACCGCTGAAAAAACGAGAGGAAAAGGAGAGATGCCCTGTGTTTTTAAAGACCGTAATGGAGCGCAACCAGCCGTTGGTGCGTCTGGGCATTGAATGGCAGCAGAATGGCGTGATCCTGCCGGACACCTATCTGCTGGATTACGACACGATCCTGGAAAATGCCCGCAGCATCAAACAGGCAGGCGACGCAAACGGCGTGCAGAACTTTTTCATGCTCAAGCAGATCGGACGCAACCCCCTGATCGCCCGTGCGCTGACCGACATGGGATATGTGGGCGCTGTGTGCGTGGACTTCCGCGAGGCGCTGACGATGGTGGAAAATCAGATCCCCCTCGGCAACGTAGGGCATCTGGTCCAGATCCCCCGGGCGGCCCTGAAAAAGATCCTCCGCGCAAAGCCGGTGATCGTAACGGTGTACACGCTGGAAAAAGCCCGCGAGATCAGCGCAGTCTGCACCGAGCTGGGCCTGCACCAGAAACTGATGCTCCGTGTTCTGGGAGAAGGCGACATGCTGTATTCCGGGCAGTACGGCGGCTTTAAATTGCAGGAACTGGACAGCGCAGTGCGTGCGATCGAGGCGATGCCGAATGTGGAGGTGGGCGGCGTGTGCAGCTTCCCTTGCTTTTTGTACGACGAAGCGGCACAGGACATCCTGCCCATGCCCAACCTCCGGACCGTGCAGACCGCAGCCGAAATGCTGCGCGCCCGCGGCTACCGGGACCTGATGCTCAATACGCCCAGTGCCACCTGCACCCACAGCATCCCGATGATCGCGGCGGCAGGCGGCACCCACGGGGAACCGGGACACGGCCTGACCGGAACGACACCGTATCATGCCGGCCACCCGGATGCCGAGGAGCGCCCCGGATACCTGTATGTTTCGGAGGTCAGCCACAATCTGGGCGATAAGGCGTACTGCTACGGCGGCGGGCATTACCGCCGCGGCCATATGAAGAACGCCCTGGTGGGCACGACGCCGGAAAATGCAAAGGTCGTGCCGGTGCTGCCGCCGGACGACTCCAGCATCGACTATCATTTTGAACTGCAGCAGAACTGTCCGGTCTCGGCTGCGGCGGTCATGGCGTTCCGGACACAGTTCTTTGTGACCCGGAGCCGGGTGGCAGTGGTCAAAGGGCTGTCCTCCGGCAAGCCGGAGCTGGCGGGCCTGTACTCTGCGCTGGGAGAACCGGTCCGGGAATGACAGAAAGGATAATTCGCAATGGGAAAGTTTGTTGTAATCGTTCTGGATGGTTTTGGTGTGGGCGCAATGCCGGATGTGCCGCAGGTGCGCCCTGCGGACTGCGGTGCCAACACCTGCGTGCATATCTTTGAGCGCACGCCGGACCTGAAGCTGCCCAATCTGGCAAGCCTTGGTCTGGCGAACATCGTGGGGCGGGAGTTCCCCGGCCTGCCGTTTGCGACGGATGCAACGTTCGGCCGTGCCGAGCTGATGCACGATGGTGCGGACACCTTCTTCGGCCATCAGGAGATCATGGGCACCCGCCCGGCAAAGCCTTTCGGCGAGCCGATCTGCAATAAGATCGAGCTCATCAAAAAGACGCTGGAGGATGCGGGTTACCATGTCCGGTATTACACCGGAACATCCGGCAAGCGCCTGCTGATCGTCAACGAGGCCTGCACCGTGGCCGACAACGTGGAATGCGATCCGGGTCAGGCCTTCAACGTCACGGCGGCCATCGACGACCTTGATTTTGAGGAAGAGCTCAAGATCGGTCATCTGGTGCGCAGCGTGTCGGTCGTGCCCCGCGTCATCACCTTCGGCGGGCGCGGCGTGCACCTGCAGAACCTGCTGGATGCCATTGAGGAACACGGCGATTACATCGGTGTGAATGCTCCGGCCAGCGGCGTTTACAACAACGACTACCATTGCATCCACATGGGCTACGGCGTTGACCCGGAGGTGCAGATCCCGACGATTTTGGGCAAGAGCGGCCTGCCGGTGTTCCTGCTGGGCAAGGTGGCCGACGTGGTCACGAACAATTACGGCACCAGCATCCCCATGGTGGACACGGCCAGCGTGCTGCAGCGCACCCTGGAGATCGTAAAGGAGCAGGAGACTGCGTTCATCTGCACCAACGTGCAGGAAACGGACCTGTGCGGTCACCGGGAGAATGTCGCGGCCTACGCAGACCGTCTGCGGGTGGCGGACGAATGGATCGGCAAGATCCGCGACGCCCTGGGCGAGGACGATATCCTCATCGTGCAGGCGGACCACGGCAACGACCCGACCATCGGACACCCGCACCACACCCGTGAGATGGTGCCGCTGATGATCCACAGCGCCCACTCCACCCCCAAGAATATCGGGATCCGCAAGACCCTCAGCGATGTCGGTGCGACCGCTGCGGACTATTTCCACAGCAAGGCACCGGAAAACGGCACCAGCTTTCTGCCGCTGCTGCTAAAGTAAAAACAAAGGAGCGGAGAACCGATGAAGATCATTCGCGCAAACGATTACGCAGACATGTCCCGCAAGGCGGCCAACATCCTTTCGGCGCAGATCATCCTGAAACCCGACTGCGTGCTGGGTCTGGCCACCGGCGGCACCCCGGTGGGTGCCTACCAGCAGCTGGTGGAGTGGTACAACAAGGGTGACCTCGACTTTTCGGGGGTGACGACCGTCAATCTGGATGAGTACCGCGGCCTGCCCAAGGACCACCCGGAAAGCTACTGGAGCTTCATGCACCGCCACCTGTTCGACCACGTCAACATCAACCCCGCCCGCATCAACCTGCCGGACGGCACCAACCCCGATGCGGACGCAGCCTGCGCCCAGTACAACCAGATCATCCACAGCGTGGGCGGCATCGACCTGCAGCTGCTGGGCCTTGGCCCGAACGGCCACATCGGCTTCAACGAGCCGGGCAAGGCGTTTGAGCTGGAGACCCACTGCGTCGATCTGACCGAAGCCACCATCGAGGCCAACAAGCGCTTCTTTGACGGCAACGAAGATCTGGTGCCCAGGCAGGCCTATACCATGGGCATCAAGACCATCATGCAGGCCCGCAAGGTGCTGGTGGTCGCCAACGGCCTGGCCAAGGCAAAGGCCGTCAAAGCGGTCGTGTCCGGCCCGGTCACGCCGGAATGCCCCGGCTCCATCCTGCAGCTGCATCCGGACTGCACGCTGGTGGCAGATGAAGAGGCCCTGAGCCTTCTGTGACCTGCCCGCTGCCGTGACAAGACAGCAGACCGTAAACGATCCGAGCAAGTTCGCCGTTCCGTCAAAGGAGCGGCGAACTTTTTTGTGCAGAGGGCACCTGCAATGCGCAAAAGCGGCAAAAGGAAACCCGGCAGGTATGACCTCCGCTTTTGCATACAACTTGCTTTAGCTGTGTGCATTTCGTTTTGCACAAAAATAACCGCCCGCTTCAAAGTTTTCTTTGAAACGGACGGCATGAATGATGAACTTGATTTTGAAATTTTGAGTATCGGAATAGCAGTTCTCTCAAACGAAAATTTCTAAGATTGAACCCCTTCACAGAGTACGCAAGCAGGGCAGCTGTATATACAACTGCTCATTTTGCTTTGCAAAATGCTTGTTGGAAAACACCCAAACCTGTGAACTGCATCCACTGGATGCAGGCTGCGCGATTGCATCGCTAAAAGAAAAAACACCCCGGCATCTTTCCTTCGCGCGGAAGATACCGGGGTGTCCTCAAAAACCATCTTATGCCTTTTTTACGAGCAATGCCTGATAGGGCTGCAGCTCCACATCGGCCAGCCAGACAGTCTTGCCGTCAGCGGTGGTATACTTTCCGCCCAGAGCGTCCAGACTGGCCCCTGCCGGGTACTCGGTAAAGTTGAACAGTCCCACCAGCGTTTCCTCGCCGCGCTTGCGCACCAGCGCCAGCACGCCGGGGTTGTGGCTGTCCCATGTGGTCACCCACGCATCCGGGGCAAAGCAGGGGTCTGCCCGCATTTGGCGCAGCTGCTCCATGCCCTGCCACAAGGCGTTTTGCAGCGTGCCCTTTTGGGTGCGCCGCTTTGCATCTTCCCAGTTGAATTTGCTGCGGTGCAGGTTGCGGCTGTCCTCCACACGGTCGGGGTCGTTTTTGTA
>ERZ791829.1357-NODE-1357-length-14717-cov-7.785091_pt1 | contig 14717 bp, 16 predicted proteins | sample MGYA00510296_ERZ791829 | MGnify/ENA primary metagenome ERZ791829 (study PRJEB30046, sample SAMN00791973) | human gut metagenome | study: EMG produced TPA metagenomics assembly of the A metagenome-wide association study of gut microbiota in type 2...
GCCCCTCTCTGGGGATCACCCCCGCGTATGCGGGGAAAAGCCCCGGATGTGGCAAACCATGTGGAAAAAACAGGGATCACCCCCGCGTATGCGGGGAAAAGACTAAAAAGATCCCATAGCATCGGCCATTTCAGTTGCATCCTGTGCCTGTTTCATTCAGTTTTGCATAGAGCCTCTGCGTCAGGCGGCAGTCGGGCAGGGCCCTGTGCTCCACCCTGTCTGCCAGCCCAAAATGCCGTACCAGTGTGAGCAGCTTAAAGTTGGCAACGCCTATCACCTTCCGCCGCGCAAGCGGCAAAAGGTCGATCTTCCGGTTGGTCAGTATCGGCTTCTGGTTTCGCGTACAGGCCGCGCGCAGGAATTCCAGATCAAATTGCAGGTTGTACCCCACCAGAGCATCTTTGCCTACAAATTCCAGAAATGCTTCCAGCGCAGCGGCCGCGTCCATCCCGCCTTCCAGTTCCGACTGTGTGATTCCCGTCAATTGCGTGATCTCCGCAGGCAGCGGAGTTTGCAGGTGCACCAGGGCCGAAAATTCTTCCGTCGGCTGCCCGTCCCGCACCCGGACGGCCCCATACTCCACGATCGAGTCCGTCGCCGCGTGCAGGCCGGTCGTTTCCAGGTCGATTACCGTGTAATCGTTTTTTCCGGGCTTTCGGGCAGTCCGCTGTGCCATTTTTTGTGCCATCTGGTACTTTGCCGCCTTGCTGAACCCCGGTTTCAGGTCCATCGCCTCGGTCTGCGTCTGGGGCAGCGGGCGGCGCATCAGCTTGATGCCGTCAAAATCCACAGCTTCCCAGCTGGTGTTGTGGGTGCGGAACTCCATCCGCTGCTCCCCTGCCGCCGTGTAGACCAGTGTCGCCTGCCCGTTTTTCAGGTTCTGGCAGACACGGTCCCACACTGCATCCCGGACGCGGCTGCTCACATTGCCCACATAAACGCCGGTGTTGATCTCACACAGCCACTTGGACAGGTCGCCGCGCAGGCGGGGCGGGCAGTTGGTCATGGTCAGAACTACGATGGCTCCTCACCCGCTTCCCGGTCAAAGTAATTGATGCCGTTTGACACCGCACCGACCTTGTTATCCCAGAGGTAAACCACATCCGGCTCTTCCGTCTGTTCCTCTTCGGTCAGCAGCAGCCAGCGGATGTCGTGGACCATCCGTTCCAGAATATGATGCTCCACCATAGCATCCCGGACACGGCGGCGCACGACGGCAGGCAGGTCCTCCGGGGCCTGCGCCGCCACCTCAAATGCGATCGGGATGGTTACCTCCGCCTTGTATAGGTCGGCAATGTCGTACACGAAAGAGCACTCATGCCCGACGTGCACGAATCCCAGCCCCGGTGCACACCCCAGCGCCACAATGACCGCATGGGCCAGCCCGTACAGGCAGGCATGCGCAGCAGACAACGCCTGATTGACTGGATCCCCGGATGCAAAATCCTCCGGGCGGTACAGCCGCCCGCTCCACGGCACGCCAGTTTCTTTGGACGCCTTGCGGTAGACATTCCGCACACGGCTGCCCTCCCGGCCGCGCAGCTGCTGCATCGTCAGATGGGAGACGTCCTCCTCCGGAAAACGCAGCTGATACATTTTGCGCACCACATCCAGATGCTTCCGGTGGTTGCTGACCAGTTCCGCCTGACGGATGAGCATCCGGGAATGGGTGGTCAGCGGGCGGCCGTGGGCATAATAGCGCACGCCGTGCTCCCCGACCCAGACCGCGCCCACGCCGGCGTCTCCCATCAGCTCCATGGCACGGTGGGTCACGCGGGTGCCGGGGCCGAGCAGCAGCACCGAAATGCCCGCCGCCGGGATCTGAACGATACCCTTTTCATCCGTTACGGTGATGGCACCGTCCTGACGGCCCAGCGTGCAGTGTTCCAGGTACAGAAAGGTCATCCGGTTCCGGACCTGCGGCAGCGCCTGCAGATCAGGGCGGATCATGCCCGGCACATCATCCATGGCTGCTTCCTCCGTGCAGGATGGTCATCAGGCCAAGGCCGTAGGCTTTACCGCGGCCAAGGCCCTGACACAGCATCTCCCGGAACGCTTCCGGGTCGGTCACCTGCAGGATGCCCTCATAGGTCACCGCCAGCAATGTGACCGGCCGCTTTCCGTTCTTCCGGAAGTGACAGGTCTGTTTCCGGGTCACCTGAAAAGTGCCCTCCGTCAGGGCAAAGCCGTGCTTCCCGGCCTGCTCCAGCAGCCACTGTTCCTGCTCCGCTTCCAGATAGCAGGGCTTCAGGGCACCCCGCGCCAGCGGATCCGCCGGGTCTTTCCGGGTGCGGGTCGGGTTTGCCGTCAGACGGAACTGCCAACAGCTGCCCGAGGTCACCCGTTCCAGCAGCGGCTCGTAGCGGCGCGTTTCCGGCGCGGCTCCCGTCCCGAACTGCGCACACAGTCCGGTCAGGTCGGGGAGCTCCTCGCTGAGCAGCAGCAGATACAGTTTTCCGTTCAGGCTGTCCAGCCGCCACAGCCTGCGGCGTCGTTCGCCGGAGAACGAGTTTTCCACCGCGCCGTGGAACTTCTGTGGAGAAGTCAGCGCGATCATGGTACTGCGGCGGGTGGGGTCAAGTTCTGCGCGGGACAAATACATTGCATCTCACCTCAATTCTGCAATTCCGCCATGGGGTCGTGCTCCGTCGGTTCCGGCATTTCCGGCCGGTCCGGCCGCCATTCCCGCACCGGTCGGAACCCGTACTGCCGATGCACCGGGCTGAAGGACACCGGCAGATCCTGCCGGGGCACTGCCGCAGGGTCTGCCGGGTCGGCGTCGGCCACGATGCGCAGCTTCCCTGTTTCCGGTTTTCGTCCCTGCATGGGTTCCGTCCGGAGGACGTCCAGCAGGCTCCCCTGCCGGATGCCCAGACAGAGCGGCAGTGTGGGCGGGCAGGAGCGCCGCCCCAGATACAGCGGGTAGACCGGGTGTCGCAGAGCCGCTTCCAGCTCCCGCAGCAGAGCTTCGTCCTCGCTTTCCAGCCCTGCCAGAAAAACGGCGTCCTGCAGATAGTGGCGGTAGGTCACATAGGAGGTGTCCCGACTTTTGGCGGTGTGAAAATCCACCAGCAGGCTGCCCTCCTGGTCTGCCCGCACGGCAAAGCGCAAGCCGTTCAGCCGGGCAAGGCCCTCCGTGTCGTCCCGGCGCAGCCCCAGCGCCGCCGCCAACAGGCCGACCACACCGCTCTTGGTGGGTTCCCGGTCGGTCTTGCGGGTCTCAAACTTGGAGTCCGAACCCCAGGCCTGCAGGGGTGCAGCCAGCCGAAGCAATAAGGTCGCCATGGTCACACCTCATTCCCGGACAGCTTCTCCTCTACGGCCTTTTCCAGTACCGCCAGCATGGTGTTCAGCGGCATGGGCTGTGCCAGTTCTTCCAGCCCGGTACCCACCGTAAAGCTCTGCTCCGGTGCCTCTGCAAAGGTATTGTAGAGTTCCTTTGCATACTGTTTCAGCGCCATCTTGGACGGTTCTGCATAGCCTTCTTCGCTCTTGCGCACCGGCTTCTCAAAGGCACCGCAGAGGTTCACCGGCTGGTCCTGCCGCAGGGTGACGTAAACGGCATCCGGCAGGGTGCGGTTGGCAAAGCTGTTCTGCTTGCCGGTGGGCATGGAGCGGATGAACGCCTCACCGAACGCCCGGACCGTCTGTGCCGCCTGCTCTGCGCCCAGCGTGCGCACCAGCTCCAGAACATTGACCGTCGCATAGCGGTACAGGGTGGCAGAATTGTATTCCACCGTGCCCAGATGCCCGGCACCGGCGTTGTCCTCCGGGGCACAGTCGTCCACGGCGGTGAAATAGTCGAACTCGTTCTGCACGGTGTGGGTGGAGATGCTGTGGGCCACCTGTGCGGCAGCGTCGTAGTTCAGCGACGGGTCATCTGCCACCATGCGGCCAAACAGCGCCATGTCCGCAGAGGGAGCCTCTTTCAAAGCCTCCTTATACCGATTCTTGTCCTTGCAGCCTTCCACCGCCAGCTTTGCCAGCGCCTTTGCCTGTGCATCGCTCAGGAAGAACAATGCTTTGGTGCCATCCTCGTCAGCCTTGATCTTCAGCATCTTAAAGATTTCCTGTGTCAGCTTGAAGGCATCCGCATCCGGAGCAAGGGCTTTGATCTGCTTTGCCACCAGATCCGTACCCTTCTTGGTGCGGTAACCGGTCTCAACTGCATCGCTCATTTCCCCGGTGAACATCACGCGCATGGCGTGCTTCCACGCCTGCGAGGACACCCGGGCACGGACGGCCCCGCCATAGACAGCGGTCTTGGGGCTGCCGGTGTCGTCGCGGTTGACGCAGCTGGGCGGCACGGTCTGCAGAACATGAAAATCAACATACAGGCGTTTGGTATCCATCTCAATTCTCCTTTTCGTTCTCTTTGGTTTTCTCCGTGGGGCTCGCATAAAGGTCCCGGCCCCACCGCAAACGGACATTCGGCGCACCGTCCACAAACTGGTATTGATACAGATCCTCGGCCAGCTGCGGATAATCCAGCGGGATCCCTTCCCGCCGCAGCAGCTGGATCATCCCGCGCAGGTGGTGCGAGACTTCCGGCATGGAATCCGCCGTTGCCAGCGCGTTGAACCGCCGGAGCACGCTGCTCTCGGTCCAGTCCTGCCCGGGAGCAACAGAACTTACTGCCAGCTGCCGCACTGCACCGCCCAGTGTTCTGCCCGGCTGGTTCATGGAAACACCGGCTTCCCCCTGCTGGTGCAGGGCAAACAGGGTCAACGCCGTATAGACGGCCCATTCCGCCTTTGACGGGCCATTGCTGCCCTGCAGCTGCTCCGGCATGTCGGCCAGCAGAGCGCCCCACAACGCAGGCAGGTCTCCGGGCTGACGCCCCACGCCCCGGCGCAGCTCGGCAAGCTCGGCCCGTCTCTGCTGCTCCGGCAGAACTTGCAGCCGACGCAGCTGCCGGGTCACGCAGGCTTTCACCTCATTGGTTTTCATTCTGTCCCTCCTTCATCCTGTTTCGGGTACAGCTTCCGCAAATCATACAGAAAGCTGTTATAGGCTTTGGGTGCCGTATACAGATAACTCTTTTCCGGATTCTTTTTATCCGGAACGCGATGCCCGATGAATGCAGCGGTCCCCGCCTGCTCCACCATCTGTCTGCCCAATTCTGCCGCAAGCCGGTATGCCTGCTCCTGCCACTCGACCGCCTTCTCGACCGGTTCATCCGTCTCCGGGGCAATGCCTTGCAGCCACCGCCGGAACGGCTGATCGACCGCAAAATAGAACTGCGCGCGGGCGGCTTCGGCACCGGTGTCGTTCTTGTCCCCTGCCGCAAGGGCCAGGTTCTGTGCCAGACGACCCACGATCCGTGCAGCCTGCTCACAGTTGTTCACCTCATCGTCAACACAGATCTGCCATGTACGGCCCAATTCATTTAGCAGTTCAAGATTCATCGAAAGCGCATCCGTGTAACAATCTTTCATGGAGGCACTTTGCGCTCCGTATTCCACCCCAACTGCACAAACCTGTAGAATTTCTTTTCTGCTCAGCAATTTCCGGCCCTGCAAATAGGTATTCCACCAGATCACGCCGGGTTTATGGCCGCCCCTATCACTGATAGCGGAAAACTCCCGCCAGAGCTGTTTTCCCATCTCATGTTTCCGCGGATCGTAATACACCCGCCCTGTCTTTTTGTCCTCTTTTTTATTCCAGAGCGTCATCGGTTCTGCAAATGCATTCGTGGAATCAAAGAAGTCTCCTCCCAAGACCGTATAGCCCACAACTTTGTTTTCCTTCCGCTCCAAAAGGACCCTTCGGAACTGCATCGTCATCAGCTCCGCAAAGTTATCCGGGCATGCCACCTCCGTTCGTTCGCCGCTTCTTGCATCCTCAAGCTCCCAACACGGAACATCCGGTTCCCAGAGCTCTCCGCCATCTTGCAGGAACATCAGGTTCCGCATCAGTGTTTCAAACAGATTGCTGCCTTTTACATAGATCACACCGATCCGGCCGAGCCACCCCGGCCCCATCGACGGCAGCGGCCGGTCTTTTGCCTTTTTCTTAGCCGCCGCATCGTCATAATTGTTTAAAGACACAAGCCATCGTGCAGCCTGCGGGTAGTCCATGCTTTCCTTTCCTGTTCCCGCACAGGCAGAAAACAGGCTGGTTTTATTCTCGCTTTCAAACACTTCTCCGTTCAGCTTTTTCGCTCCGAATGGACTGCCGATCTTCGCTTCCGGCACCTGCCAGAAGGGGCGCTCCGGGTGGAACAGCCAGAAGCGGTCCTGCCATTTGTCCAGGTAATCCCGGATCGGCTGTTCCGGGAAGTGCCCCAACTGCCACAATTCGCCCCAGCGCTGCAGAGCATCCCGGGGTTCTTCAAACGGTGCCGGTACACCGTTCCCATCCACGCGGGAGAACACGGTGTGCAGCACCGCCAGCTGCAGCCGCAGCATGGCGGCGTCCTGCGTGGGCATCTCGCCCGCAAGGTCCACATACGCGTGTGCATGGAGCAGTGCGTCGGTCAGCGAGACTTCCTGCACAGTGCAGTCCTGTGTCCGCACCCGGACCCACGGTTCCCGCAGCAGGTTAAACGCCATCGTCTCCATTCTTATCCTCCTTCTGATAGGTCAGGCCGTTCTCACGGTCGTAGTGCAGCACCTGCCCGGCAAGGTGTGCCGTGCGGCGCTCGTCCAGCAGCAGGACCAGTTCCCCGCGCAGCAGCGGGGAGAGCTGCCATGCCGCAAAATGCTTCCGGGTCTCGGCTTCCAGCGCGTCAATGGTTTGCTGCACGCTCCATCGCTTGCTGAAGTACCCCGGCAGACGCAGTCTCTGCCGCGCGATCCGCAAGGCTTCTTCCGGCTGCGGGGGCTGGTCCACCGCTACACAGGGCCCGGTTGCTTCTCCCTCTCCGGGCAGGAAGCGGACATTGCCGCTGCTGTCCTGCATCATGACCTGCACCTCAATGGACGGGTCGCCGTCGCGCACAGCGGCACGGGCACCGGCGTCGCTGGTCGCCCCGACCTCATTCATCCAGTCGTCCAGCGCATCACCGCATGCTCTCGGCGACGAAATGGCAAAAGCCTTGGCGCTGCGCTGCTTCTTGGCCTGTTCCAGCTCATATGTTCCCCGTGCCGCTGTGCTCTGCGGGTCTGCGGGCAGGCAGTCCGGCTCCCAGCCGTAGGTGTCCTGTACCAGCCGAGCGATATCCGCAGGCAGCTGCACTTCCTGCGGCAGCAGCTTCCGGGTACGTCCGAGCAGCCATTCGCCATAGATGGCTGCACTACCCTCGTCAAATTCCTCGGTCCCGGTGTCCAGCACTGCACAGCGGGCTTCCTGCACCGGCTGCGGACGTACCCGGCCGGGATGCCGGTGCAGCCGTCCGATGCGCTGCAGCAGCAGGTCCATCGGGCACAGTTCCGTAATCATATAATCGAAATCGATATCCAGTGACTGCTCGAGCACCTGCGTACCCACCACGATCAGCCGGTCGCGCTGCGCCGGGGTCGAGCGCTTGCCGATGCGCTCCATCAGGCGTTGTTCCTTTTCGGCGCGGTCAGGCATCAGGAATTGTGCGTGGAACACAAGCACTTCAAATTCCGGCAGTTCTTCTCGCAGGCGGGCCGCAAGGTCCTGCGCTTTCCGCACCGTGTTGACGATCACGCCTGCACAGCCACCCTCCCGCAGGGCATTCTGCAACATTTCCGGCAGATGTTCCTCCGTCAGGGATTCCATCGTCACCCGGCGCGGCGGTGTGTGCAGCGGAATGCCGGTTTGCTGCACCTGTTTTCCATCGGTCCAGGTCAGCAGCGGGTAGCCGCGGCAGGTTTTCCAGGGTGCATCCGGCAGCGTTTTCCGGTTGAGATATGCTGTCACAAGTTCGGTGCGCCGCTTGGCGGGCAGCGTGGCCGAAAGCAGGATCACCGGCACCCGGTACTCTCCCAGCCAGTTCAGTGCCCGATCCAGATAACAATTCATGTAGGCGTCGTAAGCATGACACTCGTCGATCACCACCACCTTGCCCGCCAGACCGAGATGCCGCAGCATCACATGTTTTTGCTGCAAGGCCGCCATCAGCAGCTGATCCACCGTGCCAATGACAAAGTTGGCCAGAAGCGCCTGTTTGCTGCCCTGAAACCACTGGTGCACCATCACCCGTTCCTCCGGGTCGTCGGCGTCATCCTCCACCGGCACCGGCTCCTGCTGCAATTTCAAATAGTCCGCATTCAGCTGCGCCATGCCGTGCGCCAGCCGGATGGAGTGTTCCAGCCCATCCGACTGTTTCTGCGCCCAGTCCAGCAGCCGCCCAAAAATACCGTTGGCGGTGGCCTGGGTCGGCAGACCAAAGAAGATGCCGCCCTCCCCGCAGCGCTGTGCCAGAACCTCCGCCGCTGCCAGCGCGGCCTCGGTTTTGCCCACGCCCATCTGGGCTTCCAGAATAAAAATGCCCGGTTCCTGTGCGTTGTTCACAGCCTCCAGCATAGCCTGCTGCACTTCGTTCGGAAGAAAGCCGAACCGCTCCCGGAACTCCGCCGGGTCCGCCGCGGCCTCCTGCACTTCCCAGGGAAGGGTCGGCGCGAATTTCTGCCATGCCCGTTCCACGCGGGCCGGATAAAGGCTCTCGTCGCCCAGTTCCTCTACCGGGATCAGCGGGAAATACCGGGGATTGCTGGCGATCCAGTCCGCCATGATGAGCAGGCCGGTCAGAAGGAGTTCCGTCGGGACCGACAGCTCCGGCAGCTCTTTCACGTCAGAAAATCCGCTTTCCTGCAGGGCGTGATCGAACAGTTCCTGCCAGCAGCTCCACCAGAATGTTTTCCGTCCTTTGGACCAGTAGTTCGTTTCGTACACTCCATCCTCCAGCTGGTCCAGAACATTATTTGCCTCCTGCGGCTTGCCGTGGTGCGCCCCCACAATCGAGGCGAATCCCTCCGGGCAGCCCAGCTCCCGCAGGATCGCCTCCCCGGCCAGCGCATGGTGGGAAAATTTCTTTTCCTGCTCGTTCCAGCGGAGCTCGGTATCCTCCTCCAATCGCTGTTTTGCCTCCGGCAGCAGGCTCATGATCGGGCCGGCAAAGGCCAGCGTAATTTTCCCGATATCGTGGACCCACCCCAGAAAAACGACAGTCCGGGTCAGCAGTTCCTCGTCCAGGTCCAGATTCCGCCGCACACTTTCCGGCAGCCACTGCTGCACCAGAAACCGCATAATGCCTGCTGTGTCCCGCAGATGCATCCAGAGCGGCAGCCACAAACTGCTGTTATCCGGGTCTGTTTTGCCTGCAAAACGCCGTACCTTGCAGGATCGTTCCGGTCGTTTCATCGTTCCACCTCCAAAGCATCGTTTCCATTGGCAGCCGGTGATTTTCTGATAAGCAAAGAATAACAGATATGCCGTCCCATAAACAGGACTTTCACGTTTTTCAGCGATTTTTACTCTGTTTTTCTTCTGTTACCCCCGCAGATGCGGGGAAAATCCCTCATTGTGCTAAATCATTGGAGCAATCCCGCAAATGCAGGAAGCGGATTATTATGCTATATCATGTTCTCTTTTTATCCGCATCGTCATTATAGCAACTATTTCAGTCATTTTCAACATTTTATTGTATTTTTTGGATATTACGAGGCATGTTTTTATTGATCCGCTCCATTGGCCGGGTCGCGGCAGTTTTCTTCCGACGCAAAAATCCCACCGACTTCCTGCTGCGGAAATCAATGGGATTTTATCAGCATCTCTTCAGTTGAAGGCACCATTCTGGGCGGCATACACCGCAATGGTGCTCAGCAGGTCCAGTTCCGCTTTCTGGTAGGTCGTGCGGCCGATGTGCAGCTGTTCCAGCACGTCGGCCTCCTTGCGGTGCTGCAGATAGCGCAGCTGCAGCAGATCGGCCCGGATGGGATCCGCTTCCTTGTAATAGGCCATGCTGTCCTCAATGGCCTTTTCCCACCGACGGTTCACCGGCGACCGCGCCCACTGCCGCCGGCCATAGGCCAGCAGGGCGCTGCGGGTGGCATCACGCTGTTGTTTTGTCATTTCGGCTTTCTCCTTTCTGCAGCGGCCAGGCTGCGCTCATAGCGGTTCTGGGTGTCAAAAAAGCAGGCATCCCGCTCCGACATCGTCATTCCCAGCATCGCCGACAGATTTTCGGCTTCGTTCAGTTTGAACTGGGTCTGCCCCTGCAGTTTGCTGTGCAGCGCGCTCTCGCTGATGTTCAGCGCGCGGGCCACATGCCGCAGCTTGTAGCCGCTGTCGCGGATGTATTCTTCGATCAGTCTGGTATTGGCCATGTTCTCCGCTCCTTTTTTGTCGGTTTCACGTCGTTCAACAATCTTTGGTTGTAGTATAGTCATAAGTTGATTGTCTGTCAACCGATTTTCAAAAATCGCGCGAAAAAAGTTGATTTTCGCCCACTTTTCTGGTATACTGCCTCCAGAAGCACCCATTTCACCGCACAACCATTCGTTTTTGAACGGAGGCGTCTATGTCCGAACTTTCCACCCGCGTCCGGCTGCGGCGCGAAGAACTGGGCCTCTCGCAGGAGCAGCTGGCCCAGCGCATGGGATACCGCTCCAAATCCTCCATCACCAAGCTGGAAAAAGGGGTCAACGACATCCCGCAGGCAAAGCTGGAAGAGCTGGCCGCAGCGCTGGAGACCACCCCGGCCTATCTGCTGGGGCTGGACGTGCTTTGCCCGCCGCCGGGCTTTGAGCCGCTGCCCGCCATGGCCATGGTGCCGCTGGTGGGCTCCATCGCCTGCGGCACCCCCATCACCGCCGAGCAGAACATCGAGCAGTACATCGGCGTTCCGGCGGCGTGGCACGCTGACTTTGCACTGACCTGCCACGGCGACAGCATGGCTCCCACCATCTGCGACGGCGACATCGTCTGCATCCGCTGCCAGCCGGAGGTGGAGCAGGGCGAGATCGCCGCGGTGCGCATCGGCGAGGAAGCCACCCTCAAACATTTTCACCGGCAGGGCGACACTGTGATGCTGCTGGCCGACAACGCCGCCGTCTGCCCGCCCATGGTCTACACCGGTCCCCAGCTGAACGAGATCCGCATCGAGGGCCGGGCCGTGGGCCTCTGCCGCGGTTTATAACCTATCATAAGGAGGGTCTGCCATGTTCTTTTCCAAAAAGAAACCGTCTGCCGCCTACGACCCGGCCGTGCAGCGGCCCGCTTTGCGGTGCAGCATCTGCACCGGGGAGCAGGTGGCCGGTTTTGTGCACCCGGACGGCCATTTTGAGGACGTCCAGCTCATCCGCACCCCGCAGGAACTGGCGGCCTTCCGCACCCGGTACGGCATCCCGCCGGAGACCGTCATCGAAAAAATCTACTGAACAAGGAGCGTCCTATGCCCACAGCACCCGAAGAGATGACCCTGAAGGTCATTGCCCACATCCACACTGCCTTTCCCACCAAGTTCGGCATCCCGCGGCAGAGCGGGCTGGTGGACAGCCTGCGGGGCGAGGTGATCTTTACCCCGGAATACCGCAGCTCCGACGCCGTGCGCGGGCTGGAGGATTTCAGCCACATCTGGCTGGTGTGGCAGTTCTCCGGCGCGGTGCGGGACAGCTGGTCCCCCACCGTTCGGCCGCCGCGTCTGGGCGGCAATACCCGCATGGGCGTGTTCGCCACCCGGTCCCCCTTTCGGCCCAACCCCTTGGGCCTTTCCAGCGTGAAGCTGGAAGGCATCGAGATGCGCCCGGAGGTGGGCCCCGTCCTGCTGGTGCGCGGGGCTGACCTGATGGACGGCACCCCCATCTATGACATCAAGCCCTATATCCCCTACGCCGACTGTCACCCGGACGCTGCCGAGGGCTTTACCGGCCAGACCCGGTGCCACCTGTTGGAGGTGTCCTGCCCGGAAGAACTCTGGGCCGCCGTGCCGCAGGCCGACCGCGACGCCCTGCGCGGGGTACTGGCCAACGACCCCCGCCCCTCCTACCAGCACGACCCTGCGCGGGTCTACGGCATGGAGTTCGGCGGGCTGGAAGTGCACTTTACTGTAGACGATCCCGTGCTGACCGTGCGGGACATCACCCGCCGCTGAGGAGCCTGCTATGGAACTGCGCAACATCAACACCTTTTTGCACATTGCCGAGCTGCACAGCTTTTCGCGCACCGCGCGGCAGCTGGGCTACTCCCAGTCGGCGGTGTCCTCCCAGATCGCCCAGCTGGAAGCGGAACTGGGTGCCCCCCTGTTCGACCGGGTGGGCAAGACCGTGCGCCTGACCGGTGCCGGTGAGACCTTTCTGGGCTACGCCCGCACTCTGCTGGCCACCGTGGAGCAGGCGCAGGCCGCCCTGCAGCTACCCCAGCAGATCAGCGGGCGGCTGCGCATCGCGCTGGCCGACTCGGTGTGCAGCACCTTTCTGCCCGACCTGCTCCAGCGGTACCACGCGCAGTTCCCGCAGGTGGAACTGGTGCTCTGCACCGCCACTGACGACGGCATGCTGCAGATGCTGACCACCAATCAGGTAGACCTGGCCTATACGCTGGACCATCCCCTGCTGCAGCCTACGCTGGTGCGGGCCGTGGACGTACCGGAGCCGGTGTGCTTCATCGCACCCGCCGGGCATCCGCTGGCCGCCCGGGACACCGTGTCGTTGGAAGAGCTGGTGCAGCAGGAATTCCTGCTCACCGAGCGGGGCATGAGCTACCGCGATGCACTGGACCAGTGTCTGGCCGCCCACGGCCTGCAATTGCAGCCCTATCTGGAGCTGGGCAGCGCCGCGCTGCTGTGCCAGATGGTGGAGCGGGGCATGGGCCTTTCCTTTTTGCCGGAATACATCGTGCGTGCCGCACTGGCCGCCGGGACACTGGCCCGGCTGAACGTACCGGACTGCCGGGTGGAGATGCACCGGCAGCTGTTCTACCACCGGGACAAATGGCTGACCCCCCAGATGAAGGGATTCATTGCACTGGTGCGGGAAGGCACCGCCCAGCCTGCCGCCCCCACACAAGCCTGAAAGGAGCTTCTCTATGCGCAAACCCAGGATCATCTTTTTTGACATCGACGGCACTCTCATCGACATGGAGAAAAAGCAGGTGACGCCGCTCATGCTGGACACCCTGCATCGTCTGCAGGCAAACGGCATCCGGCTGGCCATCGCCACCGGTCGCTCCCCCATGACGGTCCCACTGTGGGATTTCCCCGGTGTGCAGTTTGACGTACTGGTCACCTTCAACGGTGCCTACTGCTACGATAAGAACCGGGTGCTGTTTGCCAGCCCCATCCCGGCAGAGGACGTGCGCACGCTGCGCCGGAACGCCGCCGCCCTGGGCCGCCCCCTGTGCGTGGCCACCGAGAGCACCCTTGCCGCCAACGGCAACGAGCAGGATCTGGACGATTATTTTGCCGTGGCCAAGATCCCCGTTCCGGTAACGCCCGACTTTGACACCATTGCCTCCGGCACCGTGTACCAGATCATGATGGGCGGCCGGAAGGACGAGTACAGCCGCATCCTGCAGGATGTGCGCGGAGCCAAGATCGCCGCCTGGTGGGACCGCGCCGTGGACATCATCCCCGCTGCCGGAGGCAAGGGCAACGGCATCGCCGTCGTGCTGCAGGCCTATGGCATCCCGAAAGCCGACGCCATGGCCTTTGGCGACGGCAACAACGATCTGGAGATGTTCGGGGCCGTGGGCACCTGTGTGGCCATGGCCAACGGCTCTGCCGACCTCAAGGCCGCTGCCACCCACCTCTGCGGCTCCTGTGCCGAGGACGGCATCTACCACTTCTGCGCCGACAACGGCCTCATCTGAGCATCCATCAACGCAAAAACACCCGCCGGGCCTTCTGCTGCTGCAGAAGCCACCCGGCGGGTGTTGTCGTTTCAGTTTTCTAAGGTCAGCAGGAGCTGCCGCCGCACAGGTCGGTCACCTTCTGCACTGCAGCGGCCACCAGATCACCGATGGGCTGTTCCGGCACGCCGACGATGTAGTTGTCGCAATGGTTCACCGGGATCAGCACCCGCTTGGCCCCGCTTTGGCACACCGCAGCGGCCATGGCGGGGGTGATCTCGCCCAGCAGGGCATCCGCGATCACGATGCCAATGGGCCCCACGATGATATCCGCGTGGCGGCAGTTGACCACCACCGCGTTCTCGCCGGTGGCGGTGCGCACCGCGCCTGCCTTGCGCATGGCACTGGCGGCCAGACTGTTGGTGCCCACGGCTGTGAGCTGGGTCTGGGGGCACCGGGCGCTCAGGGCCGCTACCAGCTGTTTGCCCAGGCCGCCGCCCTGCCCGTCAATGACCAGGATCTTCATGGGCATCCCCTCAGAAGTCGATCTCTTCCAGACGCAGCAGCGCCAGGATGTAGATCTTCACGGCCTCCAGCAGCTTGTCGATGGGAGCCGCCTCGTTGGCACCGTGCATCGGGCCGCCGAACTCCGGCAGGGGCAGATCCACATGCTCGGGGCCAAAGCTGACCGCGTAGGGGAAGTGGCGGGCATAGGTGCCGCCGCCCATGGTAAAGGGCTTGGCGTCCTCGCCGGTCACCTCGTTGTAGGTGTTGATGCAGGCCTGAATGGCGGGGCTGTCGGCCTCAATGTAGAAGGGCTCGGCAGCGTCCACGTCCTGCAGCTGTGCACCGCTGCCCAGAGCTGCGGTGACCTGTGCGGCGAGCTTGTCGCCGTCGGTGCAGGTGGGGAAGCGGCTGTCGATGGTCTGCACCAGACGGCCCTCCTCCATATAAATGCGGCCGCCGATGATGGTCAGCGGGCCGAAGGGGCCGTCGGCGCAGTCGATGCCAAGGCCGGT
>ERZ791829.1358-NODE-1358-length-14702-cov-5.071824_pt1 | contig 14702 bp, 9 predicted proteins | sample MGYA00510296_ERZ791829 | MGnify/ENA primary metagenome ERZ791829 (study PRJEB30046, sample SAMN00791973) | human gut metagenome | study: EMG produced TPA metagenomics assembly of the A metagenome-wide association study of gut microbiota in type 2...
AAGGGGGCAATGGAAACAGACGAATGTCTGCGGTCGCCCCCTTGACCCCTTCGCATCCCATCTAAGCGAGTTGCGTTTAAGCAAAGGGTTTTAAGTTTGTGTACTGATGCACTTTGCCGAAATAGTTCTTATTTCCCCAGCTTGCTGATGCCGGATGCTTTCGCGCAGTCCATGACCGCCTTCGCGACGGCAGGAGCGACGCGCTTGTCGAACGCGCCGGGGATGATGTAGTCCTCTTTCAGCTCATCGTCCGAAACGATGGACGCAATCGCGCGGGCGGCGGAGAGCTTCATGTCCTCCGTAATATCCGTCGCCTGTGCGTCCAGCGCGCCGCGGAAAATGCCGGGGAAAACCAGCACGTTGTTGATTTGGTTCGGATAGTCGCTACGCCCGGTCGCAATGACGCGCGCGCCGCCCTTCGCGGCTTCTTCCGGCATGATTTCCGGCGTAGGATTCGCCATTGCGAACACAATCGCGTCCTTCGCCATCGTCGAAACCATTTCCGCCGTGACGATTTTCGGGGCGGAAACGCCGATGAACACGTCCTTACCCTTCATCACGTCCGCCAGCGAACCGCGCTCGTTGTGCCGGTTCGTGATTTCCGCCATCTTGCGCTGCGCCGGATTCAGCCATTCTTCGTCCACGCTGACCGCGCCCGCCCGGTCCACCAGCACGATGTTGCCCGCGCCGAATTGCAGCAGGAGCTTGGCGATGGAGATGCCCGCGCTGCCCGCGCCGTTGATGACGATGTTCACATCCTCCATCTTCTTGCCAACCAGCCGCAGCGCGTTCAGCAGACCTGCGGAGACGACAATCGCCGTGCCGTGCTGGTCATCGTGAAAGACGGGAATGTCCAGTTCCTTGCGCAGGCGGCTTTCGATTTCAAAGCAGCGCGGCGCGGAAATATCCTCCAGATTGATGCCGCCGAACGTCGGCGCAATTGCCTTCACCGTCCGCACAATTTCGTCCACGTCCTTCGTATCCAGACAAATCGGGAATGCATCCACATCCGCAAATTCCTTGAACAGAATCGCCTTGCCCTCCATGACAGGCATCGCCGCCAGCGGGCCGATGTCGCCTAGCCCCAGCACCGCCGTGCCGTCGGACACCACCGCAACCAGATTGCCCTTGGCGGTGTAGCGGTACACATCGCGCGGGTCAGCATGAATGCGGCGGCAGGGTTCTGCCACGCCGGGAGTATACGCGGTGGACAGGTCATCGCGATTTTCCACCTTCACCTTGCTCTGTACGGCAACTTTGCCGCGGTGTTCCTCGTGCATTTGCAGGGCAGCCTGATTGTAATCCATAAAAATCGCTCCTTTCTCATACTATTTTCGGATTCATCCGCGCCATCTGCTCGTCGCATTTTCATCCAAAAACAGTATCAGGTCGAATGTTGGCATTTCACGGTGTTCAGTGTACCACATTTCGAGAAAAAAAGGAAGGGCGAAAAATTCCGCATCGTCAACCAAAGCGCAAAAAGCAGTTGACAAACGTCTGAAACTATGGTAAACTCAAAACCGTATTTTGGTTTACACAAGGAGGATTCCCGACGATGGAAAAGACGGCTTCTACAAAAAACACGACCTATACCTTGGTTGCAATTGCGCTGATGACGGCGGTTATCTGCGTGCTTGCGCCGCTCTCGCTGCCGATTGGCCCTGTGCCGATTAGCATGGCGACGCTGGTGCTGTTCCTGTCGATTTATGTGCTGGGCTGGAAGAAGGCAACCATCAGCGTCTGCCTGTACATCCTGCTGGGGCTGGTCGGCGTGCCGGTGTTCAGCGGCTTCACGGGCGGCGTGTCGAAGCTGGCGGGCGCGACGGGCGGCTACATCGTCGGCTATATCCCGATGGTGGCGCTGGCGGGTTTCCTGATGAGCAAGAGCGACAAGTGGTGGCTGCACCTGCTGGCAATGGTCGCGGGTGAAGTCGTGCTGTACCTGATTGGCACGGTCTGGTTCTGCGTACAGGCGGGCAAGACAGCGAGCGCAGCGCTGGCCATCTGCGTCTATCCGTTCATTCCGCTGGACATCGTGAAGATGGTGATTGTCGTGCTGATTGGCCCGATGATTTCCAGCCGCTTGAAGAAGGCACACCTGAACGTTTAAGGTGACACCGCCGAGTTGTGCGGTGTTGCCCTTCAAACGGCATTGCCATCTTCCCGCCAAGCAGAGAAAATGACATTCCGCAATTATGATGCACTGTCGTTTGGAGAATCATACCACATAAGCAGGGCGCTGTTCCGACCACCAAGCCGGACAGCGCCCCTTTATATTGTGTGCAATTAGCCGTGCTGACCTTCGCTCTGCAGCTGCATGTTCTCCACCACAATGTCGTGGATTTCACCCAGCGACGCGCAGTATTCCAGCACCTGCCACGGTTCGTTCGTGTGGAAGTGAATCTTAATCAATTCATCGTCCCCCACTGCCAGCAGACAGTCGCCCTTGAAATGCTCCGTGATGTAGTCGTTGATTTCGTCCTCGTCGAGGTCGTGCCCTTCAATGAGCAGCTGCGTGTCGAACTTGAATTCGAGAATCTCTGCCATGTGCTTCACTCCTTTTTTTGATTTTTTTCTGAACAGAGAGACTGACCTCTGTTCATTAGCAAACAATCAGGTATTCTACAACGCAGTCGCTTTTTCCTGCCTATTCGGGCAGAAAAAGAATTCACGCGCGATTGTGTTGTTTTTTCTTCCATACGCCTTCCGTGCGTTTCTTCTTTTTTCTTACATGCGTTCGGGTGCTTCGATGCCAATCAGCCACAGCCCCGTCTTAATAACATCCTTCGTCGCCTTCGTCAGCGCCACGCGCGCGGCGGCCGTCGCCGGTTCACCATCCAGAATCCGATGCTCATAATAGAACTTATTATACGCCTGCGCAATATCCGTCACAGCGCGGGTAATCATTGACGGCTCATACTTCTCCGCCGCTTCCTTAATGACATCCGGGAAGCGCCCCAGCAGACGCAGGAGCGCCTGTGCCTCGTCGTCCGTCAGCGCGTTCATATCCGCTTCGGGCAGGGACATTTCCGCCGCCTTGCGCAGGACAGAGCAGCAGCGCGTGTGGGTATACTGCACATACGGGCCGCTTTCACCGTCGAAATTCAGCGCGCGATCCCAGCAGAAATCGACGTCCTTGATTCGGTTGTTGCTCAAATCGGTATAGACGACCGCGCCAATGCCGACCTGACGCGCAACATCCTCCTTGTTCGGCAGGTTCGGGGACTTTTCGTTGATGATGTCCAGCGCTTTCTTCTGCGCCTGCTCCAGCAAATCTTCCAGATAAACGACATGCCCCTTGCGGGTGGAGAGTGCCTGACCCTCGTAGGAAATCATGCCGAACGCGACATGCACGCAGTCCTTCGCCCATTCGTAGCCCATCTTTTCCAGCACACGGAAAATCTGGCGGAAGTGCAAATCCTGCTGATACGCCACGACGTACAGGCACTTATCGAAATGATAGGTGTCATGGCGATAGATGGCCGCCGCAAGGTCGCGGGTGGCGTAAAGCGTCGCGCCGTCGGAGCGGAGGATGATGCAGGGGGACATGTTGTCCTCGCTCAAATCAACGATAGACGCGCCCTCGGAGATGGTCAGCAGGTTCTTTTCCTTCAGCTCGTTGATAACGCGATCCATCTTGTCGTTATAGAACGATTCGCCTGCATAGGAGTCGAACGTGACGCCCAGCAGCTTATAAACGCGCTCGGTATCACGGAGGGTGAGTGCCTTGAACCAGTTGAAAATGCGCAGGGCTTCCTCGTCGCCATCCTCAATCTTCTTGAACCACGCGCGGCCCTGATCGTCCAGCGCGGGGTCTTTCTCGGCCTCCTCGTGGAACTTGACGTACAGGCGCACCAGTTCATTCACGCCGCCCTTTTCCACTTCTTCCTCATTGCCCCAGAGCTTATAGGCGCAGATCATCTTGCCAAACTGCGTTCCCCAGTCGCCCAAATGGTTGATGCCGACGGTCTTGTAGCCGAGGAAATCATAGATGCGGCGCAGGCTGTGACCAATCATTGTGGTGGACAAATGCCCGATATGGAAGCGTTTGGCGATATTGATAGAGGAATAGTCAAGACAAATCGTCTTGCCGTTGCCCATATCGGACGATCCATAGTTTTCTCCCGCCTTGAGCACGCTTTCAAGCGTTTCCGCCGCGAAATTGACGCGGTTGAGGAAGAAGTTCACATAGCCGTTGACGGCTTCTGCACGCGCAACGTCCTCATGCGACCACTTTTCGACCACGGTCGTGGCGATTTTCGGCGGTGCCATCCGCAGTGCTTTCGCCAGACGGAACACCGGCAGCGCGTAGTCGCCCATTTTCGGGTCAGGCGGCACGGCGAGCAGACCGCGGATTTCTTCCGCCGTCGGCAGACCCTGCGCGTCCGGCCATGTGTCGGTCAAGCACTGCGCCATCAGTCCGGCGAGTTTCGTTTTCATATCCATAAAGCTCATAACTCCTTATACGCTATGCTTCGATTTCCAACGGCTATCATACCATATTTTCGCCCGCGGCGCAAGGGTTCATCTCAATCCTCGAACGGGACGTAGATACCCTTGCGGAACATATCGCCCACCAGCGTCGAACGCGCATGGGAACGCCATCCGTCCGCTGTGGAATGCGCAGCGGTTGTATTGATTTCTGTGTTCGGCAGCTTTTCCTTGAGTTGGGCGATGACTTCCGCCGGAACGGGGTCAATCCGCGCGTACTTGCCGCTGTAATTCAGCCACAGGCGCTCCAGCCACGGCATATTCTCCAGCGGCGACCAGTCCGTGATGCTGTTATAGCACAGGTTGAGATCGCGCAGGTGCGTCAGCCCTTCCAGCGGGGTCAAGTCGGAAATGTGGTTGAGGAACAATTCGAGATATTCCAGATTTTCCAGCTTTGCCAGCGGGGTAATATCCGTGATATTGTTCGCCGCGAGAATCAGCACCTTCAATTGCGGCAAATCCTCCAAGAAGGACAGATCGCTGACCTCGTTGTGCCCAATGTCCAGTGCAACCAGATTGTGGCAGTATTTGAGTACCGAGAACGTCTTACTGGTATGGAACTTGCTCTGATAGGTATGCTGGGTGGAGAACGCCGTCACATCCGTGCGGACGAGGTGGTCGCCAACGTACATCGTCCAGCCGAACTCCACCTGCGGATAGCGCTCCGAGAGCATTTCCATGTCTGCGCGCTTCATCTTCGTGCCGTACATATCGCACTTTTTCAGGTTCGGCAGCTCGTCCAAAAACGCCGTCAGCTTCTTGAAGTCCGACACGACGGTTTTGCCCAGATCAATCTCTTCCGCGTCGCGGTCGAACGTCATGTTGGCATAGCGAACCGTCGGGGCGGGGGTGGCGGTAGGTTCCGGCGTGGCAGTCGGCACAGGTGTCGGCGTCGGCACACCCGTCGGGGCAGGCGTTTCACCCGGCGCAAGTGTCGCGGGACTTTGCGCAAACGGGATGTATTCGCCGCTCTTGAACATCTTGTAGACAATCTGATAGCGGTCATGCTCACGCCAGCCGCCGCTGGTGGAGTACGACTTGGAATCAACATAAGTATTGGGCAGATGCTCCTTCAGCGAGCGCACAACTTCCTTGGGAATCGGGTCATTCTCCATGTAGTTATTGGAGTTGTAAACCCACAGGCGCTCCAGCTGCGTCAGGTTTTCCAGCGGTGTCCAGTCCTTGACGTAGTTGAAGCAGATATTGAGGTCAATCAGATTCGTCAGCCCGGAAAGGGGAGAAATATCGCGAATCTTGTTCTTGAAAACCTCCAGATACTCCAAATTCGTCAGGTTCGCCAAGGGGGAGATATCCTCCACCTTATTGCAGGCGATAATCAGCACGCGCAATTGGGGCATTTCCGCGAGGAAGGAAATATCCGTCGCCTGATTATGCCCAATGTCGAGCGCGAGCATCTCCGTGCAGTATTTGAGCACCGAAAGCTCCGCACTGGTGTGCGTCGCGCTCTGGTTGTTATGGAGCGTGGAAAACGCGGTGGCATCGGTGCGGACGAGGTGGTCGCCCACGCGCATCGTCCAGCCGAACTTCACCTGCGGATAGCGTGCCGCCAGCATTTCAATATCCTTGCGGCTGATTTTTGTGGCGAACATATCTACCTTGCGCACGTCCGGCAGTTCATCCAGAAAGCGGCACAGCGCGTCGTAATCCGTCACGACATTCTGCTCCAAATCAATCTCCTGCGCCGTCGTGGGAACAGTCAGCGTCATGAAGGACGCCGTTTCCTCCGCCAGCACCGCCGGAATCATCATCAGCAGCGCCAGCACTGCCGTCACGAGCCATTTTCCCATCTGCTTCATCGTTGTTTCCGCCTTTCCTGATTTGTCCAGCTTTCTTCCATTATAGCCGCGAAAGAGGGCGCTTGTCAATGCACGGGTGATACTTTTCCGGCGCGGCGCATACGCTTTTCGCGGAGGGATGCGTATGCTGGAGCTGCTTGCGCTGCTGATGCAGCAATGCCTGTTTTTTCTGGGATACATCACCGGGCGATCGGAGTTTCCGCCGGCGCTGAATCGGGCGGAGGAAGCCGAGCTGATTGGGAAATTGGATGCGGGCGACCACAACGCACGGCAGGAGCTGATTACGCACAACCTGCGTTTGGTGAGCCACATTGCGCGGAAGTACCAGATTCCCGGCTACGGCGCGGACGACCTGATTTCCATTGGCGTGATTGGGCTGATTAAGGCGGTGGACAGCTTCAAATCCGCATCGGGAACGCCGCTGGGGACATACGCGGCACGGTGCATCGAGAACGAAATCCTGATGACGCTGCGCGCAAGCCGGAAGCGGCGCGGGGACGTGTCGCTTTCCGACCCGGTAGGCAGCGATGGCGAAGGCAACGACATCACCTATCAGGACATTCTCGGCACGGACGCGGACGAGTTGGAAAACACGGTCATCCGCCGCGTGACAGCGGAAAAAGTACAGCAGGTACTGCACCGTCTCCCCGCGCGTGAGCGTTTCGTTTTGGAATTGCGCTACGGGCTGACCGACGGCCGTCAGCATCCCCAGCACGAAATTGCGCGCCGCTTAGGCATTTCCCGAAGCTACGTTTCCCGTGTCGAAAAGAAAGCCGTCGCTTTATTACGGGACGAAATCGAAAGGTAGTAGGGGAGACCCAAGGGGCGCTGCCCCTTGACCCCGCAAGGGAGTTTCTCCCTTGACCCTTTCGCGCGATTGAGTTGGTGACTTCTTCATACAACTTCCGCGTGTTTATGCAGGATTTCGCTCCTGCGGGAGCGACAAGGGGGCAATGAAAACAGACGAAGTCTGCGATCGCCCCCTTGACCCCTTCGCCTGCCCCTTCGGATGCTACTGGTTGGTTATGTTTATTTTCTTATTTTGGCAAGCCAAAAGCACACAAACTATAACCACTTTCGATAAAAGCCAAGAAACATGGGAGGGCACCGAAGGTTTCCAAAGGGCGACCGGAAAGCCCTTTGGTCGCCGCCGCAGCGGCGAAATCTTTAGAACATGCACACCTGACTGGTTTCGCTCAAGCCCTCCAGCGAACCGTGCGTCCGCAGCAGCTCAATGACCGCGCTGGAAATGCGCGTGCGCTCCTTCAAGTCCTCCACCGACATGAACGGGCCGCGTTCGCGCTCGCGCACGATATTGATGGCAGCCGATTCGCCCAGTCCGCCCAAGGACGTGAACGGACACCGCAGCCCCGTTTCGCCCTCCATCTTGAATTTCTTCAGGTCGCTCTTGTACAGGTCGCATGGCAAGAACTTGAAGCCGCGCATGTTCATCTCCAGCACCAGTTCAAGGCTCGTCACGGCTTCCTTGTCCTTCGCGGACGCCTTCGGGTCAGCCTTAATCTGCTTGATTTTCTCGCGAATCGTCGCGGGGTCAATCAGCATCGTCATCGCGTCGAAACCGTCGCCGCGCACGGTGAAGTACGCACAATAATATGCCAGCGGACGATGCACCTTATACCACGCCACGCGCAGCGCCATCGTCACATACGCCACGGCGTGCCCCTTGGGGAACATGTACTTGATTTTCTTGCACGAATCCATGAACCACTGCGGAACGTGCTGTTCAATCATCGCCTGTTCCATTTCAGGCTTCAGGCCGCGCCCTTTACGGACGCTCTCCATCGTCGTGAACGCCATCTTCGGCGCAACGCCCTTGTCAATCAGGTAGTTCATGATGTCGTCACGGCAGCAGACGCACTCGCTCAATTTCGCCGTACCGTTTGCAATCAGCTCCTGCGCGTTGCCCAGCCACACGTCCGTGCCGTGGGACAGGCCGGAAATGCGCAGCAGTTCCTCCATCGTCGTCGGCTTCGTCTCATCAAGCATCCCACGCACGAACGATGTGCCGAATTCCGGCACGCCGAACGTACCCGTCAGGCAGCCGATATCCTCCGGCGTCACGCCCAGCGCCTTGGGCGACGAAAACAGGCTTCGCACGTCCGGGTCATCCAGCGGAACATCCTTGTAGCCGATGCCCGTCAGTTCCTCCAACATATGCAAAACCGTCGGGTCGTCGTGACCGAGGCAGTCCAGCTTAACCAGAATGTCGTGCATGGAGTTGAAGTCAAAGTGGGTGGTGGTAAAGTCGGAATTGAGGTCGTCAGCAGGGTGCTGCACGGCGGTAAACTGGTAGATTTCGTACTCCTTCGGCACGACGACCATGCCGCCGGGGTGCTGCCCCGTCGTCTTTTTCACGCCCTCGCAGCCCGCCGCCAGACGCTCCTTCTCCGTGTTGCCGACTTGCAATCCGCGCTCCTCGAAGTACTTCGACACATAGCCATATGCCGTTTTTTCCGCCAGACCCGTAATCGTGCCCGCGCGGAAAACGTGGTCATGCCCGAACAGCTCCTCGACGTTATGGAACGCGCGGTTTTGATATTCGCCGGAGAAGTTCAGGTCAATATCCGGCACCTTGTCGCCCTCAAAGCCGAGGAACACCTCGAACGGGATGTCGAAGCCGTCCTTCACGAGCTTCTGACCGCAGATCGGGCAGTCCTTATCCGGCAGGTCAACGCCGACTTTGTATTGGCTCTTGTCCACGTCGAAAAAGCCCTTGCGGCAATGGGTGCAGCGGTAATGCGGCGGAAGCGCGTTGACCTCCGTGATGCCGCACATGCGCGCCACGAGGCTCGAACCGACCGAACCGCGGCTGCCGACAAGGTATCCATCCGCGTTGGACTTGCTGACCAGCCGCTGGGCAATGTTGTACAGCGTCGCGAAGCCATAGCCGATGATGGATTTTAACTCCTTGTTCAGCCGGTTCACGACGATTTCGGGCAGCTCATCGCCGTAGAGTTCCTTCGCCGTGCCCCACGTCATATTTTGAATGTTGTCCGCCGCGTCCTCCCAGAATGGCTGGAAGGTGTCCTCGCCCTTGGGGTGCTTGGGGAACAGTTGCAGCTTATCCACCTGATCCGCAATCTTCCGCGGATTGTCGATGACGACCTCGTGGCACTTTTCCGCGCCAAGGTAGGCAAATTCCTCCAGCATCTCGTTCGTCGTCTTGAAGTACAGCGGCGGCTGCATGTCGGCATCATCGTAGCCCATGCCCGCCTGAATGATGGAGCGGTTGATGGCGTTGTGCGGGTCAAGGAAGTGCACATCCCCCGTCGCGACGACCGGCTTGCCCAGCTCGTCGCCCAGCTGGACGATTTTGCGGTTGATGTCCCGCAGCGCCTCGTCGTCCGCCACGCGCCCCTCGCGCACCAGAAACGCGTTGTTGCCCACGGGCTGGATTTCCAGATAGTCATACCACGACGCGATTTCCTTGATTTTCTCCCACGGCTCATTTTCCAGCACCGCGCGGTAGAGTTCGCCCGCCTCGCACGCGCTGCCGATAATCAGCCCTTCGCGGTAGCGGTCAATCATGAAACGCGGCATGTGCGGGCGGCGGCGGAAGTAGTCCAGATGCCCGATGGACACCAGTCGGTTGAGGTTGACCAGCCCCTCCTGACTTTTCACCAGCAAGATGACGTGGTAGCTTTCGCCGATGGCGCCGCCTTTGAGCGTGTTCAGGTCGCTGATTTTGGTGAACCCGTGCTCTTCCTTGGCGATTTTGAACATCTTCGCCAGACAGTACGCCGTCGCGGTTGCGTCGTGGACGGCGCGGTGGGCGTTTTTCAGGCTCACGCTCAGCGCCTTGCAGACGCTCTTCAATTTGAACGACTTCAGTTCCGGCAGCAGCTTGCGCGACAGGGACAGCGTATCCAGAATCGGCGCGTTGAACTCGCGCCCCAGCCGCCGCAGCTCCGCTTTGAGCAGCTTGCCGTCAAACGCAGCGTTGTGGGCGGCAATCGCGGCATCGCCGATGAAGTCCATCAGCTTCGGGATAGCGGTCTCCGCCGTCTCCTTATCCGCCAGCATCATGTCCGTAATGCCCGTAATTTCAGTGATTTTCGGCCGCAGGGGAATTTTCGGGTTCACCAGAATCGACAGCGTATCCACCAGCGTGCCGCCGGTCATTTTCACCGCGCCGATTTCAATCACGCGGTCTTTCAGCGTGTCCAGCCCGGTGGATTCAAAGTCCAGCACGACGATGGTATCATCAATCGAGCGGTCGTCTTCATCGGTGACGACCTGCGTTTCGTCGATGAGGTAGCCCTCGCAGCCCGGAATCAGCTTAATCGGCTGCTTTTTGACGGCATTGAACGCCGCCGGGAACGCCTGCACCACACCGTGGTCGGTAATCGCGACGGCGGGATGCCCCCACTCGATGGCGCGCTTGATGAGGTCACCCGCCGGGGTCAGCGCGTCCATGGTGGACATGTTGGTGTGCATGTGCAGCTCGATGCGCTTTTCTTCCGCCGTGTCCTCGCGCCTGATGCGCTCCATCGGCACCATATCGCGGATGGAAATGGACAGCTCATGCGCGAAGTTATCGTACATGCACTCGCCGCGCACCTTGACGTTCAGCCCCACCTTGATTTGGTTGACCTTGTCCATCACCGCCTGACGTTCCTCGTCGGTAATCGGCGGCGGCGGCGCGTCGTCGTCCTTCTTCTTGCCGAAGGGCAGGCGGCGGTAGCGCATGAACGCCTTGCAGAGGATGGAGGACGTGTAGTCGGTGATGGCAAAGGTGACGAGCAGCAGTTCGCCGCCCTTGAGTTCCTTCGTTTCCAGCTTGAAAATGTCGCCCTGCACGACGACCAGCCCCGCGTCGCTTGCCAGCTCCTTCATTTCCATCGGCGGATCGGCAATTGCGCGCCCCATAATCGGCTTGCCGATGGCGTGGTCGGTCATCACGGGCAGCATCGGGTCGCGCTCCGGCATGGTCTGCTCCGGCTTCTTCTCGCGCGGCGCGGACGGCTTGCGCTCCTTGTGCTCCTTCGCGGGCTTGGCGTCCCCCTGCGTCATCGCGGCAATCTGCTCCGGCGTGTAGGTGACGGTCTGCTCGCGCAATCGCTCTTCGCGGATTTCCGCCAGCCGCTTCTCCTGATCACCCGCGACGGTCAGTTCCACCATCACCTCGGCGGAAAAAATGTCCTTCACCGCCTGTGACAGGCGCGCCGCGACGTTCTGCCGCCCCATGTATTCCAGGCTGAACGCGTCGGGGAAGGTCAGCGTGATGCGCTTGCCGTCGCACCGCCAGTCGATTTGGCTCATCCAGCTGGCGGACGCGGGATAATTGCGGCGCAGGAAGTCGGTCAGCACCTGCTTATACGCGCTGATGTTCTCCAGAAAATCGTCCTTCAGTCCCGGCGAGACGACGCGCAGCGCCAGCGGCTTCTGCGGGAAAACGCGCCGCAGAAGCGCTTCCAGCTTCAGGAACGATGCTTCCTCCACCAGCACATTTGACTCAAACGTGATGTACACCTTGCCCTGCGACTGCACATACACCACGCGCGGCGCATGGAGCTGCCCCTTGAGCTGCGGCAGCGCTGCATACACCTGCGCGAGCAATTCATCGTAACTCATGCTGCTTCCTCCTTCCCTATAACGACGACGAGCCAAGGGGGGGGACTTCGTCCCATCTCATCCCTTGACCCTTTCGCGCGATTCAGTTGTGCGCGATTTCATACTATGTCCGCGTGTTTATGCAGGGATTTCGCTCCTGCGGGAGCGACCAGAGGGCTTTGCGGTCGCCCTCTGGACTGCTTCGCGCCCCTTCTAAGTTTATTGAGCGTTATCGAAACATTTTAGTTAGTGTGCTTTTGGGTCTTCTAACTATGGCACAAACCAACCGCAAAGAGCCCCAAAAGTAGCGGCGCCGAAGGTTTCCAAAGGGCGATCGCAAACTTCGTTTGTTTTCACGCCCTTTGGTCGCCTCCGCAGAGGCGAAACCCTCTGCAACACAAAAAAATCAAGTCACGAATATACCGAAAAGCCCTTTTCCCCGCTTTTCCGCCGAGAAAGCGTCATTTCCCCGCTTTTTCCGCCGCAATCTTCCGTGCCAGCTCAATCAAGCGGTCAGCCAGATTCTCCTCGACCACCATTGGCTCCTGCCCCTTGACGAACAGTACACCGCCGCGCTTGCCGCCCGCCATGCCAATGTCCGCTTCGCGCGCTTCGCCGGGGCCGTTCACCACGCAGCCCATCACCGCCACCTTCAGCGGCACTTGAATATCCGAAAGCTCCTTCTCCACGCGCGCGGCAATGCCCGCCACGTCGATGCACGTCCGCCCGCACGTCGGGCAGGACACCAGCTGCACGCCGTGCGTCCGCAGATTCAGCGCGCGCAGGATGTCCCACGCTGCCTTTGCTTCCGGCACGGGGTCGCCCGTCAGGCTGACGCGAATCGTGTTGCCGACGCCCTCCGCCAGCAGCGCGCCGATGCCAATTGCGCTCTTGATTGTCCCCTGCCCCGGCAGACCCGCCTCGGTCACGCCGACGTGCAGCGGATAATCGCAGCGCTTCGCCGCCAGCTCGTAGGCAGCAATCGTCAGGCGCACATCCGACGCCTTCATGGACAGCACAATGTCCTCGAAGCCGACTTTCTCCAGCATCCGCGCGTGATTCAGCGCGCTTTCCACCAGCCCCTCGGCGCACGGCTGCCCGTACTTCGCCAGAATATCCTTCTCAATTGACCCGGTGTTCACGCCGATGCGAATCGGGATGTGGTGCGCCTTTGCCGCCGCCGCCAGTTCCCGAACGTGCGCTTCGCCGCCGATGTTGCCGGGGTTGATGCGCAGCTTATGGATGCCGTTTTCCGCCGCGGCAATGGCAAGGCGGTGGTTGAAGTGGATATCCGCCACCAGCGGCACGGGCGAACCGTCCACCAGCGTGCGGACGGCGCGGGCGCAATCCTCGTCGTACACGCTGACGCGCACGATGTCGCAGCCCGCTTTCGCCAAGGCGCGAATCTGCGCAAGCGTCGCCTGTGCGTCGCGCGTGTCAGTGTTCGTCATGGACTGCACCCAGACCGGGTTGTGTCCGCCCAGCGTCAGATTGCCGACGCGAACCATTCTCGTTTCGTACATATCATTCACCTCAGTGTTCCATCAGGGTCCAAACGTCCTTGAATACCAGCAGAATCATCAGCCCGAAGAGCAGCGCCATGCCAATCAGGTTGACGATGGCTTCCTTCTTCTGCGGCAGCGGCTTGCGGCGGATGGCTTCCACCAGCAGGAACAGGAACCGTGCGCCGTCCAGCCCCGGAATCGGCAGCAGGTTCATGATGCCCAGGTTGATGGAGATAACGACCAGCGCGTTGATGAACGCCGCGAAGCCATAGGTGTTGACCTGCTCGCTGACCGCCGCGACTGTGCCGACGACGCCGCCGACTTCGTTCAGCCCTGCGCCCGTCGTGACCATATCGCGCAGCGCCTGCCCGATGATTGTCGCGGCGTTGACGCACACGTTCCAGCTGTCCCGCACGGCATCCCCGAACGACACGGGCAGCATCTCGCCCGACGCAACCGCGCTGACGTGGATGCCCATGCGGTAGCGCCCGGTTTCCGTATCATAGAACGGGGTGAGGGTGATTTCGGTGCGCTCACCGTCGCGGCGGATGCCCAGCACCATCGCGTCGCCCTGCGAGGCGTTAATCAGCTCCGTCAGCGACTGCGATGCGTTTTCGGGATTCGGCGCTGTGCCGTTGACGTCAAGGATAATATCGCCCGCCTGAAGCCCCGCGGTGTACGCTGGGCCGCCCTGCTCCACGTCCGCGACGAGGGCTTCCGTGCCCGTCACGCCGCCAATCCAGAAGTACAGCACCAGCACCACCAGCGGCAGCAGGAAGTTCATGCCCGGCCCCATCAGCACCGACAGCATCCGCTTCCAAACCGGCTGCTTGCCGAACGCACGCGGGTCGTTCGTGGCTTTGCCCTCCACATCGTCCTCGCCGTAGAACGCGCAGTACCCGCCCAGCGGAATGCACCGCAGCGCGAATTTCGTCCCGGACTTTCCCGTCCATCCGACGATTTTCGGCCCGAAGCCAATCGCGAACTCCATGACCTCTATCCCCGTCATGCGCGCGAAGATGTAATGCCCAAATTCATGCACCGTAATCAGGATTCCCAGCAGCAGCAGCGCCACCAGCACCGAAACAACTGTCATAGTTTTCCTTTCTGATAGAGGGGAGGCGCAAGGGGCTTTGCCCCTTGACCCCACAAGGGAGTTCCTCCCTTGACCCTTTCGCGCGATTGAGTTGGTCACTCTTTCATGCTTTGCCCGCGTGTTGATTGAGGGAGACCAAGGGGCTTTGCCCCTTGACCCCACAAGGGAGTTTCTCCCTTGACCCTTTCGCGCGATTGAGTTGAGCGCTCTTTCATGCTA
>ERZ791829.1365-NODE-1365-length-14627-cov-25.283626_pt1 | contig 14627 bp, 10 predicted proteins | sample MGYA00510296_ERZ791829 | MGnify/ENA primary metagenome ERZ791829 (study PRJEB30046, sample SAMN00791973) | human gut metagenome | study: EMG produced TPA metagenomics assembly of the A metagenome-wide association study of gut microbiota in type 2...
ATGCACAACTTTTTATACATAAATCTTTTATCAATTTAATTCCGCCAACAGGTAAATAATACTCAAATCTTATCCTCAAAGTAACCAAAAACAATGATATAAACACATTGTTATTTACTAAGCTCTAACATTCTTCGAATAGGTTTGATAGCCTGACGGGCAATTTCAGCATCAACTTGAACCTCTGGCCATTCATATTTTAAAGTGTTATATAACTTTTCAAGTGTATTTAAACGCATAAAATTACACTCATTACAAGCACAAGTACTATCTTCAGGAGGAGCAGGAATAAAATTCTTATCCGGACATTTGCGACGCATTTCATAAAGAATTCCACTTTCTGTCGCTACAATAAAGTTTTTACTGGTACTGTTTATTGCATAATTCAACAAACCAGCTGTAGATCCAATCTTATCAGCTAATTTAGCAACCGCTCCTTTACATTCAGGATGAACTAAAATTTCAGCATCAGGGTATCGTTGTTTCAGTTCTATGATCTTTTCTACAGAAAATTTTTCATGCACATGACAAGCACCATTCCATAACAACATATTTCTTCCTGTTACAGAATTTATGTAATTACCTAAATTCTTATCCGGACCAAAAATCAATTGCTGATCTTTAGGAAAACTATCCACAATCTGACGTGCATTAGTGGAAGTTACGACAACATCAGTCACAGCTTTTACAGCTGCACTGGTATTAACATATGAAATAACCTTATAACCAGGATGTTCTTTCACAAACTGAGCAAAACTATCAGCAGGGCAACTATCAGCGAGTGAACAACCAGCATTCAAATCAGGTATCAATACTTTTTTATCCGGACAAAGTATCTTTGCTGTTTCTCCCATAAAGTGTACTCCGCACATTACTATAATTTCCGCATCCGTTTTAGCAGCCCATTGAGCCAAGGCCAAACTATCTCCTATAAAATCCGCTATTTCCTGAATCTCATCAGCTTGGTAAAAATGTCCCAAGATAACAGCTTTCTTTTCCTTGCATAAATTACGGATTTCAGCTTTTAAATCCAGCATCTTGTCTACAGGCTCTGACACATAGCCCTTTTTCAACCATTCTTCTTTCATCACTTATTAAAATTATAGTTTTTCTTCTTTTTAAAAGGAAATCTATGATACTTATAATAGTTCGTTAATAGTGTTAGTAAAAATAAGACCGTTTCCTTTGTTCGTTTCGTTATTAAATAGAGAGAATAGGATATTAGTAATACATCAACAAGCTTACATATTGATAATTCCTTCTTTATCTCTTCTATTAACACTTTGTTGATAATAAGCAAAGTTAAAAACTTTCCATTTATAAACCTGCTCTTTTCTACTAAAAATATGTTTAAAGATCAGATGAAATTTTTATGCTAAGTTTTTTGGATTGTTTGCTGAGAGGGATTATTAAAGCTTTCTTTGAATAATGCAAGCAATAGTTTTCATTTTCTTTTCTTTCTTTTTTTACAGCTTTTCCACCGTTTTCAACAGGGTTATGAAGATAGTTTTTATCTTTGTTGTCAAATAAAGCTAGAAATTATGACGGAGTTGAGAAAATTAAAGATTACAGAAATGAACCGCAAGACGGTGGAGGAATTCAAAGAAGCTAGAAAGATTCCTTTGGTAGTAGTACTCGATCAAGTACGCAGTTTGCATAATATAGGGGCTGTATTTCGTACGGCTGATGCTTTTTTGGTTGATAAGATCTATTTATGTGGTATTACAGCGACTCCTCCTCATCCGGAATTACACAAAACAGCTTTAGGTGCTGAATTTACAGTTGACTGGAAATATTTTAAGAATACTCAAGATGCTGTAAATGATCTTCATAAAGACGGATATGTTGTTTTAGCCATAGAGCAATGTGAGGGAAGTACAATGCTTGATGATTTGATACTGGAGAAAGATAAAAAATATGCTATTGTTTTTGGTAATGAAGTAAAAGGAGTCCAGCAAGAAGTCGTTAACTCATGTGATGGTTGCATTGAGATACCTCAATATGGTACTAAACATTCTCTGAATGTTTCTGTTACTGCAGGAATTGTTTTGTGGGAATGTGCTCGAAGATTAATAAGATATCTTTCGTTATAATTGTCCGTTTTCTACTAAAATAATAACCCTTTCTACCAGTTTATCTTCGTCTTCTGGGTGATATTCTTTTTTTAAGCTAGCTCCAAATAAAGCTGCAAATGTTTGGTAAAAACCAGCTTTAAATGGCCCCATAAAAGCTTTGACCAACTGGTAGGAAGATTGGTTGCATTCGCGATTTATTAACTTTATCAACAGTTTTCCCTGTGAAAATGTCAATTTCTTCATTCTGGGAGTATATTGTTCCTTTAATCCCTTCTCAACCAGCTTAATATGTTTTTCTCGAGATTTTTTGTCGGGAAGTGTTTCCAGATATTCATATGTTTCTATAACTGCTCTTTTAACCTCTTTGGCAATGGGAAGAGTTTTTTTCACATCACGAACAATCTTCCAATAATATCTTTCCTGCTTTTTGTTTTTAAATTTTATTTTAGGGTATACATATACTGTTCTTAACGTTATTGAGGGTATAGTATCTCCTTCATATACACAAACTGGTACCATATAGCCTTTTTGACCAGGCTGTTGTTGGTGCTGTGAGTATACTGGACGGATACAAAAACAGCATAGTAATATCAGAAGTATGAATTCATTTTTCTTCATGTTTACAAAAATAGAAATAATAATGAATCCAGTATTCTTCTAAAGTGAAAATTAACGTATATAAGTTGTGAATAAAGGTTGGTATATGATGTTAAAGAAGTATGTTTTAGCCTGTTTATTAGCTTGTTGTATTGTTAATATATCGGCACAGTCGGACTGGGTGGAATGGGAGGAAAATACATTGGAAGTTGAAGACCTCACTTATTGGCAAGAGAAATATGAAGAATTGAGCGAATTGGCTGAACATCCTTTTAATATTAATACAATAACGAAAGAACAATTAGAGCAGCTTCCATTTCTCTCTGATAAATTAATAGAGAATATTCTTTATTATTTATATAAATATGGTCCGATGGTAAGTAAAAACGAATTGTTAGGAATTGAGGGGATGGATTGGCAGACACGACATTTTTTGAAAGACTTTATTTATATTGGACCTGCTGATAATAAGAAAGATAAGTTCTCTATTAACCATATGTTGAAATATAATAAACAGGAGTTAATAACTCGGTTAGATATTCCATTAAATGTAAAAGCTGGATATGCAGAATATTCTCCAGAGATTTTAAAAGAAAAGCCTAATAAAAAATATCAAGGTAATGCTTTATATCATAATCTTCGTTACCGTTTCCAATACCGTAATCAGGTGTTTGCCGGATTGACAGCTGAAAAAGATGCAGGAGAACCTTTTTTTACTAAATATAATCGGAAAGGATATGACAGTTATACTGGATATCTTTTTCTTCAAAATCTGGGGCGCTTGAAGACACTGGCTTTAGGACATTATCGGGCAAGCTTTGGATACGGTTTAGTTATGAATATGGGATTCAGCATGGGAAAATCAATGACTCTTTCAAGTATGAACAGAAAAGGTAAAGGTTTTATCAAACATACCTCTGTAGACGAAGGATCTTATCTACAAGGAGTAGGAGCTACTTATACTTTGGGAAAACGATGGGATTTATCTGCCTGTTATTCTTTTCGAGAAATGGATGGTAATGTAGAAGATCAGTTTATAAAATCGTTGAAAACGGATGGATATCATCGGTTAACTAAAGATCTGGAAAAGAAGAATAGTTTTAATAATCATTTGATAGGGTGTAATTTAAGTTATAACGGGAAGTATGTCGAATATGGATTAACTGCTGTTTATAATCATTTTAACAAGATGTTGAATCCGGATTATCGAGATTATAATCGTTATTATCCTCGAGGAAAAAACTTTTATAATGCTGGAGTACATTATAAAGTATATATGAAGCGGTTTATCTTTTCAGGAGAAACAGCTATTGATAAACAAGGAGCAGTATCTACCTTGAATATGTTGACTTATTCACCAGATGTTAATACTACTTTTACTTTTATCAACAGGTATTATGATAAGCGTTATCAAAGTTTATATGCAAGCTCTTTTAGTGAGAATTCTCGTCTGCAAAATGAAGCAGGTATTTATATTGGCCTGGAAAGCAGTTTGTTCAGCCCTTTAAAGATTTTATGTTATGGTGATTTCTTTTATTTTCCCTGGAAAAGATATCAGGTAGATCGTCGTCGGACTACAGGAGTAGAGGGGGTTTGTCAATTAGGTTATTCACATAATAATTCACTGTCTATGTTAGTAAAGTATAGCTATAAACATTATGCAAAGAATTATACTTCTTCTAATGAACAAAAATATGTATTGCCTTATATTCGACAGCGATTACATTATCAACTTTCTTATGTTCCTATTGAGAATACATTGTTGAAAACAACTGTTGAATATATCCGTGCAGGTTTTTGGAAACAACGGATGGGGCAGGGGGTGTTGGTTGGAGAAACTTTAAAGGGAGAATTACCGGCTTTTCCCATTCAGGCATCTCTTGCAGCGGCCTGGTTTTATACAGATAATTATGATTCCAGGGTTTATTTTTATGAACCGAGTGTCTTGTATGCTTTTTCTATGTTCTCTTTTTATGGAAAAGGAACACGGCTGGCTGTTAATTTAAAATATACTTATCATCGTTGGTTAACGATACAGGCCAAATGGGGATGGACACATTACATGGACAGAAATCGTATCAGTTCAGGCACAGAAGAGATTATGGGCAGTAATAAGGCTGATCTTCAGTTTCAGGTACGTGTCAAATGGTGAATCCATAAATTATTCGTATTTTTGTGTTGATTAATCAAAAAGAACGTATTTATGTCAACAGTGATTTATCCTTCTCCGGTATTCGGACCAATTCATAGCCGGCGTCTGGGAGTTTCGTTGGGAATTAATTTGCTTCCGGCTGATGGTAAGTTTTGTACTTTTGATTGTATTTATTGTGAATGTGGATATAACAAAGATCATCGTCCTCATCAGAAATTACCTACACGTGAAGAAGTAAGGGAAACATTGGAAAATCGTCTGAAAGATATGCAGATTAATGGACCTGCACCTGATGTTCTTACTTTTGCAGGTAATGGAGAACCTACTGCTCATCCTGAGTTTGCAGGAATTATAGAAGATACTTTGGCTTTGCGTAATCAATATTTTCCTGCTGCCAAAGTCAGTGTTTTGAGCAATTCTACTTTTATTCATAAAAAAGAAGTGTTTGATGCGCTTAATAAAATAGATAATAACATTCTGAAACTTGATACGGTAGATTTGGATTACATTCATAGAGTAGATCGTCCAACCGGACATTATGATTTAAACCGGTTAATTGAAAGGATGAAAGACTTTAAGGGAAATCTGATTATCCAGACCATGTTTATGAAAGGGACAACAGACGAAGGCGTGGATGTAGATAATACTTCCGATCAGTATGTATTGCCTTGGTTGGAAGTGGTGAAACAAATAACTCCTAAGCAAGTGATGATTTATACGATTGACAGAGAAACCCCGGATCTCTCTTTGAGAAAAGCCACTCACGAAGAGTTGGATCGTATTGTGAATTTAATCAGGCAAGCCGGAATTCAGGCTAGTGCCTCCTATTGATGGAATAAGATATAAAAAAATAACATGTACAGATGGTGAATCTTTCATCTGCACATGTTATTATTATAAAGAAAGGATTTTGATTAGAGTTCTTTTACTTCTTTTGCAGCCACTTCCAGTGCTTCATTGATATTGCTGCAGATATTTTCTTTACCTAATAATTCATAGAATCCGGATTTTTCCAGTACGGCATGTACCTGATCATTGACACCAGACAGAATGATGTGAATATTTTCTTTCTGTGACATTTTACAAAGGGTTGTCAGGTTATGAATGCCGGTTGAATCAATGAAGGGAACTTTACGCATACGGATAATACGGATTTTAGGACGATCGCCTAAGCGAGCCATAATTTCTTCAAATTTGGTAGCTATACCAAAGAAATAAGGACCGTTGATTTCATATACTTCTACGCCTTCAGGAACGATCAGATGCTCTTCGTGTACTTCTAAGTCTGATTCCTTATTCGGGTCAATTTCATCGGTGATAACAGAAATCTGAGTTGTTTCCATGACTCGTTTCATAAATAATACACAAGCAATAACCAATCCAACTTCGATTGCTACTGTCAGATCAAAGATAACGGTCAGGAAGAAAGTAATGAGCAATACGGTAACATCTGATTTCGGATTTTTCAGCAAACCTTTAAATACTCTCCATCCGCTCATGTTGTAGGAAACAATAACCAGAACACCAGCCAGACATGCCATCGGGATGTATTGCGCCAGTGGCATCAGAAATAATAAGATAAGCAGCAGGACAACAGCATGTACAATACCTGCAACAGGAGATTTACCTCCATTATTGATATTCGTCATTGTACGGGCAATAGCTCCGGTAGCCGGAATACCTCCAAATATCGGTGATACAAAGTTGGCGATACCCTGGGCTATCAATTCTGTATTTGAATCATGACGGTCACCGATAACACCGTCAGCGACGGCTGCTGAAAGTAATGACTCGATTGCTCCCAATACAGCAATCGTAATAGCTACCGGGAAAAGATTTTTTATGGCTTCCCAGTCCAGTGAAGGTACGGCTGCTTCCGGTAACTGGGCTTTGATACTGAAACGGTCTCCAATGGTATCAATGCATTGGATTCCTCCATACATTTTCATCAAATAGACTGCAACAGTTACCAGAACGATGGCTACTAACGATCCGGGAATTTTTTTTGAGAATTTAGGAGTAATAGCGATGATGAAGATACTGGCAACACTGACAACAACATTCCACCAGTTAACAGTATCGAAATGATGGAAGTAAAGGATCCATTTACCAATAAAATCTCCGGGTACTTTTTCTCCGTTAAAATTTAATCCGAATATATCAGCAATCTGAGTTGTAAAGATTGTAACGGCGATACCGCTGGTGAATCCGATAATGATAGGATAGGGGATAAACTTAATAATTGTTCCCAGTTTAAAAATACCTAACAGTACGAGTATAATACCTGCCATCATGGTAGCAACCATCAGTCCTTCGATACCATACTCCTGAATGATACCATAAATGATAACAATAAAGGCGCCGGTCGGTCCTCCGATCTGTACTTTGCTTCCTCCTAAAAAGGAAATTATAAAACCAGCTACGATAGCTGTGATGATACCTTTTTCAGGAGTAACTCCAGACGCAATACCAAAGGCAATGGCTAGAGGAAGTGCTACAATACCTACAATAATACCCGCCATCAGGTCCGTCATAAAGTTTTCGCGGGTATAATTTTTTAGGGTTGTGAATAATTTGGGTTCAAATTCAAAAGCTTTCATTTGCCTAAAATGTTATAGTTTATAAAAATAAATGCAAAAGTATATAATAATGCGAACATAAACTATATTATTAAGGTTAATATTCATAGTAAGAGATTGAATTTCTTAATAGATTATAAATAAAAGTTGTAATGATTACAATTTTGAATAAAATTATTACCTTTGCAATGTGATTAATGAAAATATAAAGATTCAACGAATAATAACTAACGATTATGGAAAAGAGTATTAAAGGTACAAGAACAGAGAAGAATTTGGCAATTTCATTTGCAGGTGAATCACAGGCAAGAATGCGTTATACTTATTTCGCAAGTGCTGCCAAGAAAGAAGGTTTTGAACAGATTTCAGCTATTTTCACTGAAACTGCAGACCAGGAAAAGGAACATGCAAAGCGTATGTTTAAATGGCTGGAAGGCGGAATGGTTGAAATTACAGCAAGCTACCCTGCCGGCGTAATCGGTACGACTCTTGAAAATCTGAAAGCTGCTGCTGCCGGAGAGAATGAAGAATGGTCACTCGATTATCCTAAATTTGCTGATATTGCTGAAGAAGAAGGATTCCCGGCTATTGCAAAGATGTATCGTGAAATTGCAGTTGCTGAAAAAGGACATGAAGAAAGATACCTGGCTTTGGCTAAGAATGTAGAAGAAGGTAAAGTATTCAAGAAAGATACAGAAACTGTATGGCAATGCCGTAACTGTGGTTACTTATATGTAGGTACAGAAGCTCCTGAAATCTGCCCGGCATGTCTGCATCCTCAGGCTTATTTTGAAGTGAAGAAAAACAACTACTAATCAATCTCAATATCCCTTTTAGGGAAATGTAGTGGCGGAGAATCCAGAAAGACATTCTATATGTCGGAAGGATCTCCGCATTACTTTTTCAACAGGTGTGGAAAAATACCTAAATTAAGGTATTGTGCTGTTTATCAGAACTTGTCATCTTTGTAACAGAAATAAGAAGTAACTTTATAAACAGATATTAATATGAAGATTAAAGCTATTATAGGTCGTGAAATACTCGATTCGCGAGGTAATCCTACCGTAGAGGTTGAAGTCAGACTGGAGTCTGGAATTATAGGAAGAGCTTCGGTACCTTCCGGAGCTTCAACCGGAGAGCATGAAGCATTGGAATTGCGCGATCAGGACTCAAAACGTTATGGTGGTAAAGGAGTCTTGAAAGCGGTAGACAATGTGAATAAAGTGATTGCACCGGCACTTCAGGGATGGTCAGTTTTAGAACAACGCGCCATTGATCATAAGATGCTGGAACTGGATGGAACAAAGACCAAATCCAATTTGGGAGCCAATGCCATTCTGGGAGTTTCGTTAGCTGTAGCTAAGGCAGCAGCCAATTATTTGAATATTCCTTTGTATCGTTATATCGGAGGGGTAAATACCTTTGTCATGCCGGTTCCGATGATGAACATTATTAATGGAGGTTCACACAGTGATGCACCTGTTGCTTTTCAGGAATTTATGATTCGTCCGGTAGGAGCACCTTCTTTCCGGGAAGGTTTGCGTATGGGGGCTGAAGTGTTCCATGCCTTGAAGAAAGTGTTGCATGACCGCGGACTAAGCACTGCTGTCGGTGATGAAGGAGGCTTTGCTCCTGCTTTGAATGGTACTGAAGATGCTCTGGAATCTATTTTGGCTGCAATTAAGCTGGCAGGATATGAACCTGGAAAAGATGTGATGATCGGTATGGACTGTGCCTCTTCTGAATTTTATAAAGAAGGAGTGTACGATTACACAATTTTTGAAGGAGAACACGGGAAAAAGCGGACATCTGATGAACAGGTTGCTTATCTGGAAGAATTGATCAGCAAATATCCGATTGATTCCATAGAAGACGGTATGAGTGAAAACGACTGGGCAGGCTGGAAAAAACTGACAGACCGTATCGGTTCCCGCTGTCAGCTTGTTGGTGATGATTTGTTTGTTACCAATGTGGAATTCCTGGCTAAAGGCATTGAGCAGGGATGTGCCAACTCGATTCTGATCAAGGTCAACCAGATTGGTTCGCTGAGCGAAACGTTAGACGCCATTGAAATGGCCCATCGGCACGGTTATACCACAGTGACTTCACACCGTTCAGGAGAAACGGAAGATGCAACGATAGCTGATATTGCCGTGGCTACCAACAGCGGACAGATCAAGACTGGTTCTTTGAGCCGTTCCGACCGTATGGCAAAATATAACCAGCTTCTTCGTATTGAGGAAGAATTGGGTAGTTTGGCTGTTTATGGTTATCAGCGTATCAAACAGTAGTATTGGGTAAATAAGTCATATTTGGTGTTTCTGCAAGTACGGATAAGAATAATCTCAATTTTGAGAGATTTTATCCGTACTTTTTTATTATTGATAATAAGGTATTTAGCTTTCTGGTGAAAAATAATTGCGAAAAAAGAATGAAAAAAGTTCGCAGAATGTTTGCGGATTTGAAAAATAGTCGTATCTTTGCAACCGCAATCGAGAGAGAAAGCAACAAAACAAAAACTTAATGGTGCGTTAGTTCAGTTGGTTAGAATACATGCCTGTCACGCATGGGGTCACGGGTTCGAGTCCCGTACGCACCGCAATAAAGGGTGTAAATCAAGTTATTACGAGATTTACACCCTTTTTCATACCTTGTTTGTAAGTATCTGTAATTCCTTTCGAAGAGTTTTCGTTTCTTTTGGGATGAAATATAAGCCCAATTCTTGCTCTTATCGTCTGTTTTTCTTATCTTTATGGATAAGAATTTAAGAATACGATGAAAACAATAACTTTATTACTTATAGTCCTCATGATAATATTGACCGGATGTCATGGAGGAAAAAGAAAAAAAGAGATTTATCCTGTAAATGCTGCCGCGCTACAAGAGAATACTGCTACTTTACAAAAAGAAACGGTAGCAGACACCGTCAAGTCCACTATCGTCAGGCAGGACATTGGGGAAGTTTTTATACCAGTCATCGTGCCTTACTGCAATAAAATTCCAACAGGTAAGGAAATCAGCCCAGCCCTTTTGAGTATACATGCGGAATACGACTACTATCCACTCCCGACAAATGAAATAACCATCTTTGTAACCAATAAATCCAGCAAGGAATACACCTGTGGGGATGAGTACAGTATAGCCTATTATAACGAAAAAAACAAGTCATGGGAATCGCTGCCTGTCAATCCGATTCGGGAGGATATGCTCTGGATAATCTCTTCGTACCAAAGCAACAGAATGCAAACTATACATATCTATACCGACATTACGCCAAATCGCCCGGGGAAATACCGCATATACAAGTCGTTCAACAATGATACGGAAGTAGCATTTGCGGAATTTGAAATGGTGGATAACAAGGGTGTAAGAAAGTTAATGGATATTTTAGTCGATATCATCAGGAAATATCCTAAGGCAGACACTATACATGAAAACTTTTCAACTGCATGTCAGCGTTACGACGGTGACACGATAGAAGTTGGTCTGATAAACAACGCCATGCCGTATCAGGAAATGTTCAGAAGAAAAATACTGAACTACTCCGCACTTGATTTCGGGAAGATAGAGCCGCCCCAGCCACTCCCTTTCACCACGACATCGGACACTATGGGCATCAGCATGAAAACAGAAAAGACTGTTTATCCTGTAGGTACGAAAGAAATTACAGTAATAATATCCAATAATAACAGCAGGACTTTGTTCTTCGGCGTTGATTATGGAATTGCCCGAAAGAAAGGGGACGAATGGATAGCGCTGAACACATCAACCGTTTTTAATAGTTTGGGCATCGGCGTAGAAAAAGGGCGTAACTACGATTTTAAGGCTTGGATGTACAACCTTGTAAACGACAACAAGCCCGGCACGTACAAGATCTATAAGAGAATAGGTTTTGACGGCAGCAGGAAAGAATGGTATATGTCGGCAGAGTTCAGGATAGAATAATCATATCAGCAGTATAAGGAACAATGTTTTATATATCACTGTCATAACATTTCTGGCAGCCCTTTTATCCGCAGGATGTAAGGATGAAAAATATCAGGGAGCTACCGTCTATCAAGGTGGAATTGGTGATGCCATATTATTGGCAAGCGACAGCATCGGGAAGGAAGTGAGAATGGAAAAATAATACAGGGAAACTGCGATACATCTACAAGAGAGGTCTATGCCATTGTATTTAACCCAAAAAAGAAAAAATTAAGCTACGGGCGAAACTGGGAATTAGAATGATATTTTACGATTATTTAGGTTTAAGTTTTGTACGCACCGCACAAGTTCAATAATTTAAACTCAATATCTTTTCAGAGCAAGTCATGGGGCAGGACAGCGTAAAAACGGAGCAACCTGAAAGATTAAAAAAGAAAGCCGGCTCAGTTCGAATATTGAATTTCTTTTGCCGGCTTTGTGACCAACCGTCAGTTTATCTTCCTCTGACGATTTTCTTGATATCGTTCAATTTGTTTAAAGCTTCAATAGGAGTCAGGTTATTGACATCCAGATTCAGTATTTCATCACGTATCTGACAAAGTACCGGATCGTCCAGCTGGAAGAAACTGAGCTGCACACCATCCTGCTGGACTGTTGCATTCGATTTGCTTTTCGTGTGGATATTTTGTGCAGAAATACCTTCCTGACGGTTTTCTACTTCCAGCTGATGCAGGATTTCATCGGCCCGTTTGACGATTGTTTTCGGCATTCCCGCCATTTTGGCTACGTGAATACCGAAGGAATGTTCGCTTCCTCCACGCTCCAGTTTGCGAAGGAAAATCACTTTATTGTCAACTTCCTTCACCGTTACATTGTAGTTCTTGATGCGTTTGAACTGCGCCTCCATGTCGTTCAGTTCATGATAGTGGGTAGCAAAAAGCGTTCTTGCCCGGGCACGCTTGTGTTCGTGAATATGCTCTACGATGGCCCATGCAATGGAGATACCGTCGTAGGTAGAAGTACCTCTTCCCAATTCATCAAACAGGACCAGGCTGCGGGGAGAAAGATTATTCAGAATGTCTGCCGCCTCGTTCATTTCCACCATGAAAGTAGATTCGCCGACGGAAATGTTGTCACTTGCTCCCACACGCGTAAAGATTTTGTCTACCAGTCCGATATGTGCGCTTTCAGCCGGAACGAAACATCCGATCTGTGCCATGAGGGTAATCAGGGCAGTTTGTCTCAGCAAGGCAGACTTACCGGCCATGTTCGGTCCGGTAATGATGATAATCTGTTGTTCTTCTGTGTCCAGATATACGTCGTTGGCAATATACTTTTCGCCCAGGGGAAGCTGCTTTTCGATGACCGGATGCCGTCCCTGACGGATATCCAGTACATCATCGTCGGCCACGACCGGACGGATATACCGGTTGGCTTTGGCTACACTGGCAAACGACAAAAGGCAGTCCAGCCGGGCAATCTGGGTAGCATTGATCTGGATCGCCGGAATAAATTCGGACAGTGCCATGACCAGTTCGTTATAAAGCCGTGTTTCCAGAATCAGAATTTTGTCTTCTGCTCCGAGGATCTTTTCTTCATATTCTTTCAGCTCCTGAGTGATATAGCGTTCTGCATTCACCAGAGTCTGCTTGCGTATCCATTCAGCCGGAACCTTGTCTTTATGCGTATTGCGGACTTCAATGTAATAGCCGAATACATTATTATATGCAATTTTCAGGCTGGGAATACCAGTCTGTTCAATTTCGCGCTGCTGAATTTGCAGCAGATAATCTTTACCCGAATAGGCAATTCGTCTCAATTCATCAAGTTCTTCGTTGACTCCGTCAGCAATGACTCCTCCTTTATTGACCAGCAGGGGAGGATCATTCTTTATCTCACGGGCTATCTTGTCACGGATGGATACACAGAGGTTCAGTTGTTCTCCGATTCTTCGCAAGCTTTCGTTTTCGGCATTCAGGCAGGCATTCTTGATCGGTTCGATAGCCTGAAGGGCAACTTTCAGCTGTACGACTTCGCGTGGAGAGATTCGTCCTACTGCCGCTTTGGAAACAATACGTTCCAGGTCGCCGATCAGATGAAGTTTCTCTTCAATAAAATCCTTGAAATCCGGTTCCCGGAAGAAATATTCCACCACGTCCAGCCGCTCATTGATGGGCTTCACATCTTTCAGCGGGAATACGATCCAGCGTTTCAGCAGTCGTGCTCCCATGGGACTGATGGTATGGTCGATGACATCCAGCAGGCTGGTACCTCCTTCGTTCATGCTTCCGGTCAGCTCCAGGCTTCTTACGGTGAATTTATCCAGTCGCACGTAACGGTCTTCTTCGATTCTGGAAAGTGAAGTGATATGACCGATCTGGTAATGCTGAGTCATATCCAGATATTGCAGGATTGCTCCCGAGGCAATGATACCATTCTTCAGATGTTCCACACCGAATCCCTTCAGATTCTTCGTTTCGAAGTGCTTCAACAGCTTTTCGCGGGCGGAAGTTTCCGTAAAGATCCAGTCGTCCAGTTCAAAGGTAAAGAACTTGCTTCCGAAGTTGCCTTCGAACATGCCTCGCTTGCCCCGTTCGAACAGGACTTCTTTCGGACCGAAATTGTTGAGCAGTTTGTCGATGTAGTCAAAAGGACCTTCTGCTGTCATGAATTCGCCGGTGGATATGTCGAGGAAAGCCACACCACAGGCTGTCTTCCCGAAGTGAACAGCTGCCAGGAAGTTATTTTCTTTATACGACAAGACATTGTCATTGATTGCAACACCGGGAGTTACCAGTTCCGTGATACCCCGCTTCACCAGTTTCTTGGTTGTCTTCGGATCTTCCAGCTGGTCACAGATGGCTACACGTCGTCCGGCACGGATCAGTTTAGGCAGATAAGTATCCAGGGCATGGTGAGGAAATCCAGCCATTTCTACCGTCTTAGCCTGTCCGTTCGCACGTTTGGTGAGCGTAATACCCAGTATTTCTGCTGCGGCAACGGCATCCTCCGAATAAGTTTCGTAAAAGTCTCCACACCGGAACAGCATGATTGCATCAGGGTGTTTAGCCTTCAGATCGAAATATTGTTTCATCATCGGAGTCAATACTACATCATTATCCTTTGCCACGGTTCAGTCCTTTCTTTATTAGAGTTTAATACTTATTTTCAAGGCTGCAAAGATATCAAAAGGTGAGCGCCGAGACAAATGAAAACCGCAGTTTTTATAAACTGCGGTTTTGTTCTTTGTATGCTCGGCATGAGTATTAGCTAACGGGTGCAAGTCCCCAATGAGCC
>ERZ791829.1376-NODE-1376-length-14527-cov-7.343284_pt1 | contig 14527 bp, 17 predicted proteins | sample MGYA00510296_ERZ791829 | MGnify/ENA primary metagenome ERZ791829 (study PRJEB30046, sample SAMN00791973) | human gut metagenome | study: EMG produced TPA metagenomics assembly of the A metagenome-wide association study of gut microbiota in type 2...
CACTCCGCCACAACCTGAACCAGGCAGCCTTAGATTGTCTTATTTTCGGACAACGGAAACAAAACAGTCCCGGCTTGATGCAATTTGCCAATCGAAAACCCCCGAAACCACCCTACACAGGGCAACTCATGCTTGGATATATTGTGTATTTTCAGGTAGTAAAAAAGCTGGCAGCAGATTCGCATATACAGACCAAAATCTGCACCGGCAGAATGGAGTTTTTATGGCAATCAGTTTATCTTTAGACCAAAAAGAAAAAGCAAAACACGGTGAACAGCTCTTTCCTCTGCAATGCTATGTCACAAACCTGTCTGCCACCTGTCCGGCAGTCACTGCGCACTGGCACGATGAGGCTGAGTTTACAATGATTACAAACGGAGGCTGTACCTATCAGATACAGCTTTGTCCCTATTCTGCAGATGTGGGAGATCTTATATTTGTACCACCTTTAGTCCTTCATTCTATCCACGCTGACACAGATCCGGTAATGACTTCCGAAACATATGTTTTTCATATGAATTATCTTGGCATGGGAAACGCGGATATCTGTGCAGTCAAATATCTCGCGCCGCTTGCAATGCAAAAATTAATTCCTCCTTATATCATAAAAAAAGAACATCCCATCTATGGAGACGCCCTGTCGATTTTTCAAAGGCTTAGTCAGCTTTATCATAGTAAATCCATTGGTTATGAACTGAAGATCAAGTCTCTCCTTTTAGAACTGATCGCTCTGCTGCTTCCTTTCTGTCAGGAAGATTCTGCATTTTCCCAGCTTTCCAATGAACACACCAGCAAACTGAAAGCCGTGTTAGAATTCATTGAACAGCATTATGCTGAGCCCTTATCAATCGCCGATCTCGCATCCATCTGCTGTTTCAGCGAATACCATTTCATGCGTTTTTTCAAAAAATATATGGGAGAATCTGCCATGGAGTATGTACGGAATATCCGACTGGAAAAAGCGGCAGAGCTATTCGAACAGGGTGCAGAATCCTCTCTTGAGGTCTCACTTTCCTGTGGATTTAATAATTTATCCTATTTTCATCGGGAATTTAAAAAGAAATATGGAATGACACCAGGAACTTTCCAGCGGAAGATCAATATTTAGAATCAAAAATACCCCTTATTAATGATGTCTGCATCATTCATAAGGGGTATCAATATATTCAGAAACTTAACACAATATCAAATTAAGCATTCATACTGCTTTGCCAACTTTTCCTTACTGTTTTCTCAAATACCCATTTTATAAGGCTTTCTACGCTTTCCTTAATTCTACTTTTCCGTTTTACCCAATTTCCCTTTGGGTAGAAACTTTTCATTTCCATTGAAAGCAATTTCCTCTTATTTTGCTATGTTGGGTACTCTTTTATGCACACTGGGTAGAGTTTTTATTTTTCTGAACTTTCTGTTTTTCACTCACGCTACCAAACTTTGCTATTTCTTCTTCAAATTTTGTTTCTGTAACATGAGTATATATGTCAATCGTTGTACTGTAATGCTGATGTCCCATAAGCATTTGCACTACTTTAGCGTCCATTCCTTTTTCAAAGCACCTGCTACAAAATGTATGTCTGATTGCATGAGGATAAAGGTCTTTAAACTCTATCGGTTCTCTATTTTCTTTTACCGCTTCTATTGCTTCTTGAAAATTGATTGCTTTTACTACTTTCTTAATTTCTTTTTCTGCTACATTCCGAATAACCGGACTTCCTAAAGAAGTAGTAAACACCAAATTATCAAATTCTCCGCTTGAACGCCAACGATTTCCATAGGCTTTTTTCTGCCTGTTCTGTTTTTCTTTTTGAGATAACAGAATTTCTTCTGTTTCTGCCATAAACGGAATACTTCTGTATGAATTGTGTGTTTTAGGCTTTGTTAGTCGCATGGTCTTTACTCCGTTTTCATATTGGCAGGATAAAGACCTTTGAATGTTAATACATTTCTTGTTCCAGTCTATATCTTCCCATTTCAGACCACCAACTTCTCCAATTCGCATACCTGTCAGAAACATAATGTAAAACATCTCTTTATACCAGTTATGCTCTACTTCCTGCAAAAACCTTGTTTGCTCTGCCATTGATAAGAAACGTCTTTCTGCTGTTTTATTTTCCCAAGGTACATTGATTTCAAAACATGGATTGATGTCTATAATACGATTATTTTTTGCAGACTCCAAACACTCCCGAACTCTGCCTAAAGCATCTCGCATACTAGAAGACGCTCTCCCCTGCTTATTCATGTCGTTAATGACACGCTGAATATCCAAGTTCCGTATATCTGTCACTTTCATATTTCCTATTGCTTTTCCAAATGTATTATAATATTTGCTACGCATAGGGAACACGCTTGTTTCCTTGATGTTAGGAATTTTATAATTTGTAAACCATTCCTCAAACCATTCGTTCAGCGTTACTTTCTGACGTTTTATATCAATGTTGTTTCTTGCTTCTTCTTTTGCCTTTTCAAACAATACTTTTAATTTCTTCAAATCAACATCATACAAGTTAATGTCTATTCCGTTTATCTTTGCTCTTGCTTCGTATCTACCGTCCTTTCTTTGACGTAAACCTGTTCCTAATTCTTTTCCTTTTAAATCTTTACCCATAATCTCTACCCTTTCTATCAATCGAATGTCTTGATAAATAAAAAGGGAACTTCTGTGATTTTAACCATATACTACTATAAGTTCGCCTCCTTTTCAATCAGAACTTCAATAACTTTTTGCCTGTTGCTCTAGCCATGTGTCTAATAATCTTCTGTTCGCATACCACCGATACCCAATCTTCATGGAAAACGGACAGTTTCTGCTTTTCAAAAGTTCTCTTGTCTTTGTTTCTCCAATTCCAAGATACTCACTTACTTCCTTTAAATTTAATAATGCTTTTTCTATACGATTATCCCCTTTCCTCTAATCTTCTTGCTTTTATGTAATCATCATACAACTGCTTCTGTGTAATATTCATTTCTCCATTTGCTACAAGATTACCAATATAATCTCTTTTCTCTATCTTTCCAACCTCTGCAAACAGTTTCAAAGACGGGGCAACATACTTTTCCAACCACTCCCACACCTTTTGTAAACTTTTCTTCTGTGGTTGCATAGTAAGTTTGACCTTGCCTATGTCTTTCATCAATTCCGCCCACGCTTGATAGGTTGGATAAAGTCTTTTTCGTGTCGTCATGCTGCCTGTCGGCTTTTCTAAAAATCGTATTTTGCTGTTCAATACTTCCATTGCCAGTCCTGCCACATCTCTATATCTCAATAATTCCTGCACTACACTTACTGCCATTTCCTGCCGAAATCTCAATTCATATCTATTCCAATTTTCGTCTAATTCTGTTCCATACTTTTTATTCTGTTCATATCCCTTTTCATAAAATACCAATCTTAAATTACTGGCTGAACTGCCGAGATAAAGACTTCCACCTTTACTCTGAAACACTTCCTCTTTCAGTTCTCCCGAATCATGAAAATCTATCTCCCGTAACTTTGAAGAAAGCAATCCCTCTTTTGTCCGAACAATCAAATCAGGAATACTCAAATACGGTTTTCTATCATCTATCGCCAAATCAATCCGAGGAAAATTGATGTGATACTGACAAACTCTGTTTAAAAAATCAAACCATGTTTCCTCATTAAGTTGTAAAAAATTCTCATAGTTGCGACAGCCTTTCCCACTCATTAAAATCTGAAAACCTTGATACTGTGCATTTCCTGTTGGCTTTAGCACCTTAATATTATCGAAGATTGCCACAACCTCATGTCCTGCAATCCCCTTTTCATAACCTGTTACCATCATAAGTTCCATAGGTATTCTTAACACATCTTCTATGACTGCTTCTAACGGAACTTCCTTAATGGTTATCTGACACCAGTCTATCAAAGCACTTAATTCTTCTTTCTGCCGTATTACTCCCCTGTTAGTGTAGGGGAGTTCTGGAAGAAAACTTCCGCTTCTTTCTTCCAAATTTACCATACCTCCTTATCTGCAATGGCGTTGCCATTGCCCTGCCCTCAACCTGACGTTTGGTACGTCAGAACGAGGACAGGAACTTTGACTGCCTACATATTTTTGTTTGCAACAGGACGGATACCTTTACAGGTAATCTTCTCCACTAATACAGGGAAATTTCCTCTCTGCACATAAGGGGCATAAACTGGTTCTTCCAATTCCACTACTGCATAAGGCTCAATCTTTGGAAGTTCCGTTGCTTCCAAGCGAATATCCACGCTGTTTCCAAGTTTCATGCTTCCAAGATGAAGTTTCAAGGCTTCTACTTCCTCTGTTTTCTTCTTACTGTCTTTGTCATAACGATAACAGTTATCCGCACCCATGAAACGAAGTTCTCCAAAGGCTTCTTTTACCTGTTCTTTTGTCAATGTAATCTGCATACACGTTCCCTTCTCCCCGTTGAACCGATAGGTCAGTTTCTCATATTTTCATTTCCTATTACGACGTCGTTTATTGTTCAGTTATTTCTGAACTTAATTGTATATTAGCACAATCACATTCGTTTTGCAATAGAAAGTTTAGTTTTTTATAAACTTTTTGTTTTCTTTTTTCTGAACTTGTGGTATAGTGTCCTTAGATGATAAGATATGAGCAGTTATAACGAGATATAGAAAGAGAGGTTTTTTCAAATGAATACAATCGCAGAACGGATTAAATTTGCCATGAGAGCAAAAAATAAAAAACAAGTGGATATAGTCAAAGATACAGGTATCAGCAAAGGAGCGTTTAGTTCCTATCTTTCAGGACAGTACAACCCGAAAGCCGATAAAATGGAATTGATTGCTGACTCCTTAGATGTAGACTTGCGGTGGCTTTACGGACAAAATGTGCCTATGGAACACACAAGCCAAAATGACAACTCTCTGCAATATGTCTTTTACAATAACTCCTGTTCCGAATATCTTCTTGATAATTTAAACGATATCTACATTGCCATGATGACGCAATATGCCGCCCTCATTCCACGCTTTTATGTCCTTGTCAATCGTGCTGGAAATGCAATGCACATATTACCTTTATTTTTAAGAGAGGATAGTTCCCAATTCTATGAATGTCCATCTGATTTCTTCTATTCGGACAGGCATACTATTTTTACAAGAGATTTTGAAAGTATTCACATGGTATTAACAACCGCCACGATTTACTATTACGGAATTGATACAAAGACCTATGAACCGAAAGTTACCAAACTTTCCTACTCACAGGCTGACGATTGCTTTTATATCGACAATGAAGTACATGATTGTCACATAAAAGCATTTGAAAAAGAAGTGGTAAAAGAAGCACTTTACTTAAAGAATAACACCCAGTAACAGACAAGAGGACTTGCAAGGTTTCTGACCTTTCAAGTCCTCTGCTGTATCATGGTGCTGTTGGCTGTGTCCGTTCCGTCAAGGACTGCCCTACGGCGTATCGGCTACGCCTTGTTCCTTGACCTCACTACGTTTTCTTTATTTCTTGACACAATAAAAGCCTATACGAATTTAATTGAAGCAGAACATAATCAAATCAATGGAACTCCCACTACTCTTACAATCAATCTGCACCACTCTAAATGGTCTTTTCACAATGGATATAAACCATTCTATACCACTACTATCAATTATGGCTAAGAAGAAAAAGCAGACAGTCCTATCAAAAAACTGTCTGCTACAAACTGGAAATTATTTTTCTTTGCATTTTATGCCGTAATTCCCCCTACTACCATTTTCGTAGCCCCGATATATTTCATATCTTTTTCCATTTATCTCCACTTCGTCATCGTTAATAAATGTATAAGACTCGCCATTTTCTTCACAATATTTTGAAATTGCTTCCATAGTTTTTGCAAGAGTTGGGTAATTGGTACTATCCTCATAAGGAACCCAAAAAGCCTTTTTAAACATATAAAATACCTCCTTCTAATTTGCTAAGTAATCCACGAATTTTCAAATTGTTGTAAAATAATAATATCATACAACTTTACAAAAATCCACTTATAACTTCTAATTTGTTTATTTTTTTCATTCTAATACATTTCCTAGTCTTTAGCATTACTTTTCTCAAAAATTTAAGGGCATATTGTACTTACACAATATGCCCTCAATCACTCACAGCGTTCCCTTTCTATTTTAAACAACAAGCAAATTCCTCGTTAAGAGGTTGGGTAAATTTCTTTACCCAATACCCTACCCAATCTGTACCCAAAATAGCACGATATTTTGTGAAATTTTACAGTAGTTTATAACACTTGTCAAAATAGCCAGAAACCGCTTAAATACGCTATTTAATTCGCTTTTTATCAGTTTTGCGATTGATAAATTAGTTTCCCATCTGAGCTGCAACTTCTGCTGCAAAATCTTCCTGTTTCTTCTCAAGACCTTCACCAGTCTCAAAACGAACAAATCTCTTAACTTTTACAGTACATCCAGCTGCTTTAGAAACCTCTTCAAGGTATTTAGCAACGGTCTGTTTTCCATCCTCAGCTTTTACGTATACCTGATCTACTAAGCATACTTCTTTTAACTCTTTGCTGATACGTCCTTCGATCATACCGTTGATAACTTTCTCCGGTTTCTGGGACTCTTTCGGATCGTTCATGATCTGAGCCAAAAGAATTTCTTTCTCATGTGCGATATAATCAGCACTTACTTCGTCTCTGGAAACGTATTTTGGATTTAAAGCTGCGATCTGCATTGCAATGTTAACCATAGCCTCTTTTACAGCATCATTAACAACATCAGTATCAGCGTCTACGATAACACCGATTCTTCCGCCGCCATGTACATAAGAAACTACGCAGCCATGCTCTGCAACAACTTTCTCAAATCTACGGATCTTTAAGTTCTCTCCGATTACAGCTACTTTCTCTACTAATGCATCGTTAACAGTCTTAGAAGCATCCTCGTTCCATGCCTCTGCCATAAATGCATCCATATCTTTTGCATCAGAGTTTACAGCCTGAGTTGCTACTGCTTTTACGAAATTCTGGAATGTCTCATTCTTAGCAACGAAATCAGTCTCAGAGTTAACTTCAACAACTGCTGCTGTTGTATCATCTTTTACAACAACGGTGCAAAGACCCTCTGCTGCGATTCTGCTTGCTTTCTTCTCAGCCTTAGCCTGTCCGTTCTTTCTTAAGAACTCAACAGCCTCGTCCATATTTCCGTTAGTCTCGTTTAATGCTTTTTTACAATCCATCATACCTGCGCCAGTCATCTCACGCAGTTCTTTTACCATAGCTGCTGTAATAGCCATTTTTCAATCCTCCAAAATTAATTTGTTCTTATGCTTCCTCTACTGCTTCGTCAGCTGCTGCAGACTCTGCCTCTTCTGCAGTCATCTCTGCACCCTGATTAGCCTCGATAACAGCATCTGCCATCTTAGATACGATTAATTTAACGGCTCTGATAGCATCATCATTACCCGGAATTACATAATCTAACTCTTCCGGATCACAGTTTGTATCAGCGATACCAATTAATTTGATTCCTAATGTATGAGCTTCCTGGATACAGATTCTTTCTTTCTTAGGATCTACAACGAAGATTGCATCCGGGATCTTTTTCATTTCCTTGATACCACCAAGGTTTTTCTCTAATTTCTCCCACTCTTTTTTCAGTGCGATAACTTCTTTCTTTGGTAATACTTCGAAAGTACCATCTGTTGCCATTGTCTCGATCTCTTTTAATCTTGCAATACGGCTCTGGATAGTTCTGAAGTTGGTCAGCATACCACCTAACCATCTCTCATTTACATAGAACATTCCGCAACGCTCTGCCTCAGTCTTGATTGCATCCTGAGCCTGCTTCTTTGTTCCTACGAAAAGAATTGTGCCACCTGCTGCTGCGATATCAGATACTGCTTTGTAAGCCTCATCTACTTTACCAACGGATTTCTGTAAATCAATGATATAGATTCCGTTTCTCTCTGTGTAGATGTATGGAGCCATTTTAGGATTCCATCTTCTTGTCTGATGTCCAAAGTGAACACCTGCCTCTAATAACTGTTTCATTGAAATAACGCTCATGTTTCTACCTCCTGGTTTTTGTTGTTATAAAAAGCTGTGCGTCAGGCTTTTTATAAGTTGCTTCCATGTGTTTCATTCTTTCAGACGACCATCTGGCACCAGCCTGTCAGTCCACACATGTGTTTGTTTGGAATATTCTTTTTTATTCCGTCATAACCTTACAAATTATAACATACGCCCCAACCAGAATCAAGTACTTTTTTCTGATTGGAGCGTATTTTTTATTTTATTCTATTTTATTGCTGCTGTTCCATCGGTCCGGCTTTTAAAATATTTGTAATTTCTTCATAAGATGCGTGATACGGAATCTGGTAGGTTCCAGCACTGATAAAGGAAGCATAACCAACTTCACTCAAATATTTGCGTAACCCTTCCGAATCATCGATCACACCATTGGCAGCAAGATTCTCACACATTGTTCTGCATACATCTCCACGGTTTACAACAAGCGTAAACGGTTCCTGCTGTGCTGGTTCTTCACTTTCTGCATTCTCTGTATCTTCTGACGGCGCATCCTGCTGTGTTTCTTCTGTTGCCTGCTCTTTTGGCACTTTTGTCTGCTGCTGTGCTTCTTCTGCTGCCACCTGCTGTTCATTTTTCTGCTGTGTTTCTTCCGGTTCTGTGGTTTCTGTCTCTGCAGCGACTACACTGTCCTGTTCCGGCATGATCATACCAAGCTGGGATGCCTTTTCAATGATCTGTGCATCTGTCATTTTAGGTTTCTGCATTGAAAAGCAGCTTACAAGAATAATTGTTGTGACAATGATACCTATACCAAGTCCTCTTAAATAATATTTTAGCTTCACGAATCTGTATCCCCTTTATAAAGTCCAAGTACAAGATTAACCTCTCCGAGTCCTACTCCTAGTGCTTTTGCAATCTCAACACTCTGCATTCCCTTTTTGCGCATTTCAAGAATCTTACCCGTGTGGTTTTCCTCTGTATCAGGATTTTCTTTCTTTTTTACGACTGGGATTTTCTGTTCTTTTGTTTCCACTTTTTCTTCTACGGACTCAGGCTTCGCCACAGGAACTGGCTCCGGTGCTTTTTTCTTTGCCAACCCATCCTGTATACTCTTGACATTTGCTGCGATCTTCTGCAGATCAGTAGCAAGACCTGTCAGCTCTGCATGTTTGTCATTCAGCATATTATAAAGAAACATGATCTCATTATGGGTTTTATTCATGTTTTCCATGACTGTATCTGAATATTCACTGATGGCCATGATCTTTTCATTTGTTTCTTTTTCCAGTGCACGCTCCACTTGTTCCGAAGAAGCATCGATCTGTGTCTGAATTGCCTCCTCTACTTTACTGCTGGCATCTGACAGAGCACCGTCAATGATTCTGCCCAGTTCGTCCTTACTTAACTCTGCAATCTTATTTAATTCGGATGGAGATAAGCGTTCCGTGATAAAAAAACTTCCAACCATAAAAACAACCCCCGTCAGAAGCAAAAAAAATACTATTCCCGTCATATAAACCATTACGCCTTTCGTTATATTTTGACATCAAAGCTGGTCCTGCGTTCCTTAACATGAACACTTCCTTCATCCTCTTCTGACTGACCATGCTTTTTTTTCTTTTTCCCACTACCGTTATAACTGTTATTTCCTTTTTCCCGGGCATCATATCGAAATTCCTGATTATCCTTCTGTTCCGGGTCCTGTACTTTGTGGGACAAATCAGATTCCTGTTTTTCCTGCCTTACCTCAATGTTATACTGATCTACGATCGGTCTGCTGTCCTCCGCATGCTTAATGTTGCCAATGTCCTGCGTTCGTTGTATCATTCCACTCAAATCAACTGGTCTTATCGACATAACATATCACCTCCGGACTCTTCTGTCAGTCAATCAGTATTCCCATATAGTTTCCCATCTTTTTACGCATTTTTAACAATGCCTTGGTATGAAGCTGCGAAACCCTCGATTCCGAGACTTCAAGGATGCTGCTTATTTCCTTTAACGTCAGATCCTCATAATAATATAATAAAATAACTTTTTTCTCTTTTTCTGTCAAAAGCTCCAGTGACTCCATCAGAACTTTTTTCAGTTCTTCTTCCTGAACAGACTCCTCGGGTTGGATGAAATGTGAATTATTTTTTGCATCCATCACAGGTTCTCCGCCCTGCTCCACAAATTCATTCAGTGAGATAACATTTGTGACATTTAACTGCGTCTGCCAGTCATTTAATTCTTCCTCACCGATTCCTAATTCTTTTGCTATTTCTTCATCCGAAGCATTTTGTCCTGTCTTAGTTTCGATCTGCTTGATCGCTTCCTCGATCTTCTTGCGTTTCTGCCGCACCGTCCGTGGAATCCAATCCATTTTTCTTATCTGATCCAATATGGATCCACGTATTCTTAAACTTGCATACGTCTCGAACTTTACATCTTTTCCACGATCAAATTTATCTATTGCGTCTATCAGTCCAAATATACCATAGCTAACCAGATCTTCATACTCTACGTTATATCCGAGATACATGCTAAGCCGTCCTGCCACAACCCGCACCAGTGGAGCATACTCGATAATAATTTTCTCCCGCAGCTCCGCGGAAGGATTTTTCCGATATTCCTCCCAGAGCTTTTCTTTTTCTACCGTTTTCATATGAAGCCCCCACGTTTCAGTTATTCGTCATCCTGTTCATCGCTTTCCTGCTCCGGTTCTGCCTGATCTTCTGACTCTGCCGGAGTTTCTTCACCATCCGTGGTTTCCTCTTCCATATCCTTAAAATTTTTATCAATCAACAGTTTTACAATCCCGCCAATAATATAAAACACAATTAAGACAACCAGCAGCATTTTTACAAATCTGCCGGCTTCCATATGTCCCGCCATTCCCGCAATACAGGCAACCAGTCCTGCCACAAGCATAACGATAGCTGGTATCGGCTTTGTTTTCATAATGCATCCATGCCTTTCTATCAGATAATCTTTAAAGGTTTGCCTACTGATTTGATATAAAACTCGCCTGTATCACAATGAAGTTCAACAGTACGACCATAATTAAGTCCTGTATCTTCTGCAACAAGCCTGATTCCAAGCTGCTTTAATTTTGCTTTTGCCGCCTCTGCATTTCGCGCACCAATATTACCAACATCTGACAAACCACTCACTTCAAACATTTTTGCACCGCCGGCAATTTTAGCGATCAATCTGCCCTTATTTGCTCCTGCCGCAATTACACGGCGTAATAATTCATCAATCCCTGTATCTGCAAACTTTGCGATATTGCTGTTATTTCTGACTTTTGTACTGTCCGGGAGCATATAATGAACCATTCCCCCAACTTTTGATACCGGATCATAAAATACCAGTCCAATGCACGAGCCCAATCCCAAAGTTGTAATAACATCAGGGGCTTTACATATATTCAAATCTGCCATGCCCACTTTTATTACTTCGCTCATATATCCTTCTCCTTACAGTGAGATTCCAAGTGACGTTAATATCTTTTCATAGGACCCCTGCTCTGGCATCAATATAAAATATCCATTGATTGCCACGTCCGCACAGATCTCAGTCTGAATCAACAGTGCATTATCACCAAACTGTCCAAACTCAATGGCCGGCACACTTAAGATAGAAGCTGCCATATCTACGGCAATATAAGGAACAGACGGAGAAATCACAAGATTCGTCATAGAAGAAAGGGCTGACAGATAAGAACCTGCAATAATATTTCCTATTTCTTTTAACGCAGATAATTCCATTTCATCAAATGGTTTATCTGCCGGCACATCTTCCATCATCAGTTTGTTAACAAGATAACGTGCCGATGGAATATCTACCAGAAACATCATACTACCTTCGATGTCATTCAGCACCTCTAAGAAAATGCCAACAATTGTTTCATCCTCCGCTCCGACAGCCGTTCCTAATTTTGAAACTTCCATCAGTTTTACGTTCGGGACATTCATGTCGATTTTCATGCCAAGCATATTTGCAATTGCGGTAGTTGCATTTCCTGCACCGATATTACCAATCTCTTTTAAGACATCGAGATACATATTATTTACGTCTTCCAACGTTAAATTTCCCATGAATTGCTGATTCTCCTCTCATTTTGCACATCAGATAAAGATCCGGTGGGATTTTATGTTTCATAAAACCCCACCTTTTCATTAATTATTTTCCTCTACAAGTGCATTGATCTCAAGCAGGGAAATCAGCTGATCTCCATGCTTTCCGATTCCATTGATAAATCTTCCTTTGTTAGAAACTTTATCAATTTCATCTTCACTTAAATTTACAACTTCTCTTACTTCATCTACGATGACACCTAAAGAAGCATTTTCCTCTAATTTTAAGATAATGATTCTGCTTGCATTTGTCAGCACATCATCTTCAAGTCCCATTTTTTTGCGTACACTCATAACCGGAACAACCTCACCACGAAGATTGATCACACCTTTAAAATATGTCTGTACTTTCGGAACTCTTGTAATTTTCTGCATGCGGACAATGTTATCAATATAGCTGATATCAATTCCATACTGTTCACTGCCCACCATGACAACGATATATTGTTTGGATTCTTTTTCCGTTGTTTCAAGATTATTATTTGCCATGCTAAGTACCCTCCATTACATTAACGTATTCACATCTAAGATCAATGCAACTTCGCCATCTCCGAGGATGGTTGCACCACTGATCAGCTTGTTATTGTCAATGTATTTTCCAAGTGACTTGATTACGATTTCCTGCTGTCCGATCAGGTTATCAACTACAAGACCCGCCATGCTGTCACCTTTCGTTACAATAACAACGGTCAGGCTTTCCGGTTCTTCCCTTGGCTCAAGATCAAGCACTTTATCGAGCCGTACTAATGGGATAACCTTGCCACGCAGATGAATTACTTCCTGTGCCTCCACATACTTGATATCCTTAACCGGAATATCCTCAATATTGGAGATGGAACCAAGTGCGATCGCATATTTTTCATCTCTTACCTCTACCATCAGAGCCTGGATAATTGCAAGAGTAAGCGGCAGACGTACTGTAAAAGTTGTACCCTCACCCATTGCTGTCTTAACTTCAACATCACCGCCTAATGCTTCAATGTTGGATTTTACTACATCAAGTCCAACACCTCGTCCTGAGATATCGGTAATTTTTTTGGACATTGAGAAACTTGGAAGGAACAGGATATTGATAATATCTTTCTGGCTCATGCTCTCAGCCTGTTCTTCTGTAATAATGCCTCTCTCGATTGCTTTATCACGTACTGCAGCCACATCAATACCGGCACCGTCATCTCCGACCTGGATGATGACATTATTGCCTTCCTGGAATGCATTTAAGAAAATGCTTCCCACTTCCGGTTTACCGAGAGCAATACGTGTTTCGTTATCCTCAAGACCATGGTCAGCAGAGTTACGCAGTAAGTGCTGCAGAGGATCACCGATCTGGTCAACAACCGTACGGTCAAGCTCTGTATCCTCACCAGTCATGTAAAGCTCCATCTTTTTGTCCAGCTTTCTTGACAGGTCACGGATCATTCGAGGGAATTTATTTACAACGCTCTCGATTGGAACCATTCGAACTTTCATAACCGACTCATGAAGATTGGTTGTAATACGCTCAAGATATTCAATCTGCTCATGATAAGTCTGATTCTGGAAATCACCGGACTCTGTGGAGCCAATCGCAACAAGACTGTTCTTTGCAATAATAAGCTCTGATACCTGGTTCATTAATGCATCCAGTTTTTCAATATCAACACGTACCGTTCTGTTTGTAACTGGTTTTGCAACAGTCTGTTTTTTATTATTCTGTGCTGCCGGAGCCTTCGCCGGTGCTGCTTTTACTTCCGGAGCCGGTGCTGTCTCTGCCTGAACCGGTGTCTCATTCTTTGCTGCCTCTTCTGCTGCAGCCTTTTCTGCCTGTGCCTGTTTTTCTGCAAGCACGTCACATTTTACCTCTTCGCCGACTACTTTTTCAATTTCAGATACAGACTGTGCTGCCTGTAAAATTTTATCGAATGCTTCCTCGGATGCGATAAAGAAACTGAAATCATTTTCAAAATGCTCGTCCTCAATTTCCTGAGATGTCGGGTTGTATACAAGAATCTGTCCAAACTCTTCTACAGCCTTAAACACCAAAAACGCACGTGCTGCCTTTAAGAGACATTCTTTCTGAATATATACGGTCATTCCATAAATATGTAAACCATTATTCTCAGCCTCTTTTAACTTTGTACGGTCTGTCTCGTTCAGTTCAAATTCAAAATACTTCTTTTCACCATTCTTAGCTGCTTCATCTGTATTTTCTTCTTTTGGTGCCGGAGCAGCTTCTTCTGCTTTTTTCTCAGCATTCTCTTCACCGGCGATAAAATCATTCAATTCTTTGATGATCAGTTCATTATCTTCTGTTCCCTCGTCAGAACTTGCTTTTACATTGTTCAGATAGCTTTCAATGGCATCTAAGCATTTAAAAAGAAGATCGATCATATTACTGTTAACTTTAACTTTATCACTTCTGACTTCCTGAAAAACAT
>ERZ791829.1380-NODE-1380-length-14429-cov-10.420203_pt1 | contig 14429 bp, 10 predicted proteins | sample MGYA00510296_ERZ791829 | MGnify/ENA primary metagenome ERZ791829 (study PRJEB30046, sample SAMN00791973) | human gut metagenome | study: EMG produced TPA metagenomics assembly of the A metagenome-wide association study of gut microbiota in type 2...
TTCCGCCGGGCCGTATACCCGCCGCACAAAGGCGGCGGCATGGGGGCCGGAGAGGCTTTTTTCCAGATGATCGAGGGCGCAGACGTCGCAGCCGATGCCAAAGATCATGCAGGGCTCCTTTCTGCCGCGCAGTTTGGGCGGCGGCTTTTTTCATGTTGCATGAAAGTAATTGGAAATTCTGGGCAATATGTGCAAATCCACCGGGTTCGTCTTGAAGTTTCGGCGCATTTCGTGTACAATGAATTATAGTTCATCCGAAGGGGGTGTATTCCGTGGGCGAAGCAACTACTATTTTTTCGATCCACGATCGCAAGGACTATGAGATCCACGAGATCGTACAGCAGGTGTACGATGCATTAAAGGAAAAAGGCTACAATCCGGTCAACCAGCTGGTGGGCTATATCCTGTCGGAAGACCCTACCTACATCACGACCTATAAGAACGCCCGCGCGTTGATCCGCAAGGTGGATCGCGATGATCTGCTGCAGGCCATGCTGCGCAATTATCTCAACGTTTGACGTTTCCGGCTTTTTCAGCTCCGCTGCCCGTACAAGGGCGGCGGAGTTTTTTGTTTGTTGGTGAATGTGGGCGGGCGGGGGAGCTTTCTCCGCGAACAGCCCGGGACTCCAGTCCCGCCCCAACGCTGCGCGCCGGGGCCCCACCTCCAGGACGTTCGACGGAGAAACTCCCCCGCCTGCCCGTCCCGCGCAAAAGCTCAAAGCATGGGCAGGGTGAAGATCTGGTTCACCAGCACCTCGTACTCCCAGGGCTCCCGGGCCTTGCGCAGCTGCTTTTCCAGCTTTTCCGACCCGGCAAAGCGGTGGATGAGGTAGAACCAGTGGGCCTTCATGCGGCTCACGGCACAGCCGGCGCTGCCGAACAGCTCCGTGTAGCCGTGGTACAGGTCGTCCAGATAGCCCCGCAGTTCCTCGCGGGAGGCACCGGTCCCGCCGCGGGCCCGCCGCAGCAGGGCCGGGTCTGCGATGAAGCCCCGCCCGATCATGATGCCGGACAGCTGCGGGAACTGTGTTTCCAGTGCGTGCAGTTCCTCCGGGGTGGTCACGTCGCCGTTGTAGCACACCGGCATGGTGCACCGGGGCAGCGCTTCGGCAAAGGCGGCCCGGTCGGCCTGGCCGCGGTACAGCTGCCGCATCACGCGGGGGTGGATGGTCAGTTCACAGATGGGGTAACGGTCATAGATGTCCAGAATGGCGGCAAACTCGTCCGGGCTGCTGACGCCCAGCCGGGTCTTGACCGAAACAGGACCTTCCGCATGGGAGAATACCGCATCCAGAAAGGCGTCCAGCACGGCGGGGTCCCGCAGCATGCCGGAGCCTTTGCCCTTGGCGGTCACGGTGCCGGAAGGGCAGCCGAGGTTCAGGTTCACTTCGGTGTAACCCAGGGCACGCAGCTCACCGATCATCCAGGCAGCCAGCTCGCCGTCCTTGGCCAGCAGCTGCGGGATCACCGGCGCACCGGGGTTTGCGGCGGGGGCAAGCTCCGCCATCTTCTTTTTGATGAGCACCCGGTTCTCCGGCGGGGAGAGGAAGGGCGCGTAGTAGCGGTGGGCGGTGCCTTCCGGCCCGAACCACTTCTGCTGGGCCTGACGCCAGACCCGGTCGGTAAGCCCCTCCATGGGGGCGGCATAATACTGCATAAAAAACTCCCGGTTTCGGTTCCCTGCGGATCAGTTGAAGGAGCGGAAGCCCTTGCCGATGATCTCGCTGGAATTGACGATGGTGATGAAGCTGTGGGGGGCGTTCTCGCGCAGGAAGTTGCGCAGCTGCAGAGCCTGCCGACGGGTGAGCACGGTGACCAGCACGCTGAGCTCGTGGTGGGTGTAGGCACCGTAGGCCTTTTCCACCGTGGCAGAACGGTTCATCTCCTTGATGATGAAGTCCAGAATGGGCTGGGGGTTGGACGTCATGATGGTGCACACCTTGCGCAGGCGGATGTTTTCAATGGCACCGTCCACCACAAAGCTCTTGCCGATCAGGCCCAGGATGCAGTACAGGCCGGTGCCCATGCCGAAGCGCCAGGCGGCGGCCAGCACGATGAGGATGTCGCTGGCCATCAGGGCCTTGCCGATCTCCATGGAGGTATATTTGGCCAGGATCAGGGCCACAATGTCGGTGCCGCCGGTGGATGCACCGATGTCAAACACGATGGCCGCACCCAGCGCGGGCAGGAACACCGCAAACACCAGGTCCAGCATGGCATCGCCGCTCATGGACACACCCGAGGGGTACAGCCACTCGCACACCGACACGAAAAAGGACAGGGCAAAGGACGAATAGATGGTCCAGCCCATGCACTTTACGCCGAGGAACACGAACCCCAGCACCACCAGCACCAGGTTGATGATCCACATAAAGCCGCCCACATTGATCTTGGGGAACAGGTCGGCCAGCAGGATGGACAGGCCGGATGTGCCGCCAAAGGCGAAATGGTTGGGGTTCTTGAAATAGACGATGCCCACGGCGGTGAGGATCAGGCCGAGGTTGAGCTCGCCAAAGAAATTTAAATTCTTCAGCAGATTCTGCATGCTGAAGGCTTCTTTTAAACTGTTCATGGGGTTCCTCCTATATGAAATGATGCAAAATTGACCGTGCACCACGCAAAAATATACTCTCCTTCACCGATACTGTCAAGGGATGCAGCCAAAGTTGCCAAAAATGCCGGCAGAAAGCGCCTTTTGATGCTTTCTCTTGAAGAAATCACGGAAATGGTGTATTATATACCATATATGAGAAGAGGGCACACTGCTGCCCTGACAGGGGGAAACTTCATGGCTGACAAAAACTTTCTGACGGATATCATTGATGCCGACCTTGCCGAGGGCAAGATCCGCGAGATCCATACCCGCTTCCCGCCCGAGCCCAACGGCTATCTGCACATCGGCAGTGCCAAGGCCATCTACATCAACTGGTCCATTGCCAACCAGTACGGCGGCAAGTTCAACCTGCGTCTGGATGACACCAACCCCGCCCGCGAAGGCGAGGAGTACGTCAACAGCATCATTGAGGACCTGCACTGGCTGGGTGCCGACCCCAACGGCGGCATCTTCTACGGCAGCGACTACTTTGACCAGTGTTACGAGTACGCCGAAAAGCTCATCAAAGAGGGCAAGGCCTATGTGGATGACCTGAGCCGTGAGGAGATGCGCGAGTACCGCGGTGCCGATGCCGGCAAGCCGTCCCGTCCGTCTCCGTACCGCGACCGCACCCCGGAGGAGAACCTGGACCTGTTCCGCCGCATGCGTGCCGGGGAGTTCCAGGAGGGCGAAAAGACCCTGCGTGCCAAGATCGACCTGGCCAGCCCCAACATGAACCTGCGCGACCCGGCCATCTACCGCATCAAGTACGCCGAGCATCATCGGCAGGGCAACAAGTGGTGCATCTACCCGATGTACGATTTTGCCCACCCCATCCAGGACGCCATCGAGGGCATCACCCACAGCATGTGCAGCCTGGAGTTCGAGAACCACCGCCCGCTGTACAACTGGGTCATTGAGAACATCTTTGGCACCGCCTTCCCCAAGCAGCGCGAGTTTGCCCGCCTGAACATGACCAACACGGTCATGAGCAAGCGCTACCTGCGTGAGCTGGTGGAAATGGGCATCGTGGACGGCTGGGATGATCCCCGCATGCCCACCCTGTGCGGCCTGCGCCGCCGCGGCTACACCCCCACCTCCATTTTCACCTTTGTGCGGGAGGCCGGCATCTCCAAGTCCGACAACCTGATCGACATGCGCCAGCTGGAGGCCTGCATCCGCAGCGAGCTGGACCTGACCGCACAGCGCCGCATCGCCGTGCTGGACCCGGTCAAGCTGATCGTGGACAACTACCCGGAGGACAAGACCGAGTACTTTGACGTGGCCAACAATCCCAACCGCGAGGCCAACGACACCACCACCCGCAAGGTGGCTTTTACCCGCGAGCTGTGGATCGAGAACGAGGACTTTGCCGAGGTGCCGCCTCCCAAGTTCAAGCGCCTGACCCTCGGCGGGGAAGTCCGCCTGATGGGTGCCTACATCGTCAAGTGCATCAGCGTGGACAAGAACCCGGACGGCAGCATCGCTGCCATCCACTGCACCGCCGACCTGGAGACCGGCAACGGCAACCCCGCCGACGGCCGCAAGGTCAAGGGCACGATCCATTGGGTCAGCGCTGCCCACTGCATCGACGCTGAGGTGCGCCTGTACGACAAGCTGTTCACCGAGGCCAATATGAACGCCATCCCCGAGGGCAGCGACTACAAGGACTACCTGAACCCGGAGAGCGTTGTGGCCTGCACCGGCTGCAAGCTGGAAGAGAGCCTGAAGGACGCCAAGCCCGGCGACAAGTTCCAGTTCGTGCGCACCGGCTTCTTCACCCCGGACAGCAAGAACCCCGGCGTGTACAACCGTGTGGTCACCCTGCGCGACAGCTTCAAACCTGCAAAGTAAAAAAATCAACCCGTCAAGTCAAAAGGAGCATCTGATTTTTTATGAAAAAGACAATGACCCGCAACATCGTCATCATGGCCATCGTCACTGTCATCATGGCGGTGGTGCTGAGCCTGTACATCAAGAACACCGGCACCGTGCCCGCTGCCGACAACACGGCTTCTCTGGCCGACGGCACCTACACCGCCAGTGAGCAGGGCTGCCTGAGCGAGGTGGCCGTCACCGTCACCGTCACCGGCGGCAAGGTGACCAATGTGGCCATCGACGCTTCCGGTGAGACCCCGGAGCTGGGCGGTGCTGCCGCTGAGACCCTGGCAGATGAGCTGACCAAGGCCGGTTCCACTGCCGGTGTGGACGCCGTTTCCGGCGCGACCCTCACCAGCAATGCCGTGTTCACCGCCATGGACAGCTGCCTGGCACAGGCCGGCACCGGCTCTGCAGGCGCAGAGGACCTGACCGACGGCACCTATACTTCCAGCGCTAAGGGCTGCCTGAGCGATGTGGAGGTCACCGTGACTGTTTCCGGTGGCAAGGTGAGCGAGGTGGCCATTGATGCTTCCGGCGAGACCCCGGAGCTGGGCGGCGCTGCTGCCGAGACCCTGGCAGATGCCCTGACCAAGGCTGGTTCCACCAACGGCGTGGATGCTGTTTCCGGCGCGACCCTGACCAGCGAGGCCGTGTTCACTGCCATGAACGACTGCCTGAGCCAGGCCCAGTAAGACAAGAACGCAGAATGCCCCGTGGGTGACCGCCCACGGGGCATTTTTTGATGGGCGCACGCACCCGGATGCAAAAACGCCGTCCGCAGGGAGATTCTCTGCGGGCGGCACTGGTTTTTTTATGGGGTCAGGGGTTCAGGCTGCATCAGACCGCACGGCCGGCGTCGTTGCCGCCGCGGATGGCCAGAGCGATGTTGAAGGGATTGGCGCAGTCGCCGATGGTGTACACTTCCTTGCAGTCGATGCCGTCCACCAGACTGGTGTTGGGCAGCATGTCGGCACCGTTGACGATGGCATCGCACTTGATGTTCATCTCCACACCGCTGTCCAGCGTGAGGGTGGCCACATTGCTGCTGACCGTCTTGATGGCGGACTGCGGATAGGACTTCACGCCCAGAGCGTACAGGGCGGTGGTCATCATGCGCATGGCGTGCTGGGACTGCTGCATGTCGAACTCGGAGGCCGGGTTCGGGGTGACGATGGTCACATTCTTCTTGTGCACGGTCAGCCACAGGGCGGCATCAAAGGCCTGCGCGTTGGAGCCGTAAACGATCACGTTGTTGCCCATCTCGGTGAACATGAAGTTGTCCATCTCCACCACGGGGGCGCTGCCGTCACCGTCCACGGTCAGGGTGTCGCGCAGGCCGCCGGCGGCCAGGATGACGGCATCCGGTGCTTCGGAGTGGATGAGCTCCTGGGTGACCTCGGTGCCGGTCTTGACTTCCACACCGTTCAGCTCCAGCTGACGGATCAGGTAGTTCTTCAGGTCGGCCAGATTCTCATGGGGGCCCTTGACGGAAGCAGCAAAGTCCAGCATGAAGCCCAGGGCACCGCGCTTCTCGTACAGGGTCACGTTGTGGCCGCGGGCAGCTGCGATGCGGGCAGCCTCCATGCCGGCGGGGCCGCCGCCGATGACCATGACCTTCTTGGGGGTGGCTGCAGGCTCCAGCTCGTAGGTAGCGGGGCCGCCCTCGCGCATCACGCGCTGGGTCAGGGCGTTCACACGGCAGTAAGCCATCTGTGCGTTGGCCTCGTTGCTGCCGATGTGGCAGTGCAGGCAGCGGGTGCAGGGGGCGATCTCGTCAATGCGGCCTTCCTTGAGCTTGTTGACGTACTCCATGTCCACGGTCAGGGGGCGGGTCATCAGGAAGAAGTCGGCCTTGCCGTCCTCCAGAGCCTGCTCGAAGAAGTCGGGTGCGTGGGCGGGATCGTTGTAAGTGACAACGCCGCAGGGGATAGACAATGCCTTTTTATACTCGGCGGCAACGTTCAGGCCGATGCCGCAGCCGCTGGTGTTGCCGATCAGCATGCCCTGCCAGTTCTTGCTGAAGTCGTACTGGGTGCCGAAACCGGTGCAGCCCTCGATGCCGTTCAGGATGAAGTACAGGTCGGCACCGAACTGGGCAACGTGGTGGCCCAGGGGTCCCAGACGCAGGTGCATGGAGTCGCAGCCGGCCTGCTCGAACAGCTTGGCGGCGGCAATGCCTTCTTCCATGGTCATGGCCAGGGTGTGCGGGGTGGTGACGGCAGAATCCAGCGTCATCATGGTGGGGTTGTTGGAGATGTTGTCGTTCTCCTCAATGCAGTTGATCAGGATCTGCATGTTGAAGTCCGGGCCGCACTCCTTTTTCACACCCTCGATGATCTCGGTGATGAAGCGGGCACGGTTTTCGATGGAGCCGATGCCGTACTCGTCGGTGCGGGTGTTGTGGAAGCGGGACAGGAAGTGTGCGGGCATATTGAAGCCGGCGCAGTTCAGTTCCACGCAGTCAAAGCCCATCTGCTGCAGACCCTTGGCGACCTCCACAAAGTGTGCCTGCTTGGCGTGGATGTCATCAATGGTCATGTCATTCTCGCCCATGCCGAAGCCGGACATCTGGTAACCCATCTTGGCACCGTACTTGTGGCACTCGTCCACCAGCTTCTGGCCAAAGGCCAGGGTGTCGGCGTCGTAGGAGCCGCCTTCCGGGACCTCCAGCGCTGCGATGGTCTCCACATAGATCAGGGCCACGCCGCCCTTGGCCAGGTTGACGTAGTAGGTGAGCAGCTCATCGGTCAGACCGGCCAGATAGGTGGCGGAACCGGCAGCGGACTTGACCATGCGGTTGGAAATTTCCATAGAGCCGATGGTCAGGGGACTGAACAGGGTGGTCAGCTCCTTGGTGTTGGAGCGGAACTCGCTCTCGTCCAGCTGGGGGTTGATGGAGGCGGTGTAGAGCTTGTCGGTCGCCGGAGCGGCGGCAGCGGGGGTGGTGGTGCCTTCGGCGGCGGACCCGGCCGCAGAGGCAGCAGCGGAGGAGGCGGGGGCTTCGGTCTTGGAACAGCCGTTCAGCAGGCCCAGACCGGCGATGCCGGCGGCACCGGCAGCAACCTTCATGAAGTTGCGGCGAGAGATGTTTGCCATGATGGGTTCTCCATTCTTTTTCGTTCTTCTGTGTTTGGTACTTCTTCTTTCGCGGCACATTGATTGTGTTTTCACAAACGATGTGGTATAATTATAAACCCTGTAGCAAATACATGGTCAATACAGAAATGGTGACAAAAAGGTGACGAAATATCTATGAAAATCCACGAACTGGCGCGCCTGTCCGGCGTCAACCCGGAAACCATCCGCATGTACCGGCAAAAAGGCCTGCTGCACCCGGCAAGGCTTGCCAACGGGTACTTTGATTATTCGGCCTGCAATCTCTATGAGCTGATGTTTGTGCGCAAGCTGCGGGGTGCGAATCTGGGGCTGGAGACCATTGCGTCCTTTTATGCGGAGGATGGGCAGGCCGGTGCGCTGCGGAACATGAAGCAGGAGATCCATGCACTGGAGGAAGCCATCCGGGAGCTGGAGCAGCGCAAGAAGCAGCTCATGTCCACACTGGGACACTATGTGCTGTTCTCCAACCAGCCGCAGCAGGTGCAGGAATTGACTCTGCGTTCGGAGTGCTGGTTCGTGCCGCTGGAGCTGGAACCGGCGGACAGCGTGTGCCGACGGTGGATGGAACACGCGGATGCTTTGTTCACCGGCATCCGCATCGACCCGGCGTATCTGGAACAGCCGACGCAGCAGGTGCCTTATACGATGGAGCTGGGAGCCTACACCGAGGACCTGAAGCGTCTGAAGCTGCCCTTGCCGCCGCAGGCCCGCCGGATGCCCGGCGGCACCTACCTGAGCAGCTTTCTGGAAGCGGAGACCGACGGCACCCTCAGGGGCTGTCAGCTGCAGCCGGTGATCGACTATGCAGCGGCCCACCACTACCGGTTCTGCCCGGAACAAGGAGCCTTCCTCTACTGCCTGAATGGTGGGGAGGAGGCACTGCAGCTGGTGTTCTGCTTTCAGGTCCGGGTGGAACCGGAAAATGGATAAAACAAAAGCGCCGCCCGCAGGGAATGCTCTCTGCGGGCGGCGCTGGTTGTTCAATGGGGAGAAACTGCGGATAGGATCTGCTGAATGAGTTCACGCTGCAAGGAGGTGATACGGTGGCTGCGTTTGCCATAAATGAAAAATTCCCATTGGAGCTGCAGGTCCGACAAAGGCCGAAAACACTCATTTTCGGCCAGAGAGCTTTCTTTGCCGGCATAAAAAGAAACAAAGCCTTTTTGCAGAAGATCGGAAGCAAGTTCTCCATCGGCATCGCCCAGAACGCTGTCAATCGTCAGGCCTTTTGCTTGCAGGCATTCCAGCAGACGGGCCTGTGAGCGATTTTCCGTGTTCAATGTAATAAGCGGAACGGTTTTCAGATCCTCTGTAGTCAGAACGTTCTTTTTTGCGAGGGAATGATCGCAGGACAGGATCACGCCAATGGAACTTTCTGAATGAGCCAATTCAATGAAGTCGCTGCTGGTCAAGGGCGAAGTTGTGATGACAAGGTCACAGTCGTAATTACGATAACAGCGGCTGTGTTCGGTATCGGTATAACTGTGGTAATGCAGCTGGACTTCTGGATGGAATTCCTGGAATTGCGGGAAGAAATGCGGAGGGAGCTCCTGCAGGAATCCCATGAAATATCCGATGTGAAGCTGCTGCTTGGAGTGAAAGCTGCGCATCTGCCGTAAAATTTCGTCCCGCTGGTTCAGATGCGGCCGTGCCAGTTTTTCAAGCTGCTGACCGGCTTCGGTAAGGGACACGCCGTTTTGATTCCGCACGAATAATTGAACACCAAGCTCTTGCTCCAGGTTGGAAAGCGACTTACTGATCGCCTGCTGGCTGACGTAACATCTGGCGGCAGCATTCCGGAAACTTTGTGCTTCGCACACGGCAAGAAAGAACTGTAGCTGTTTGTAATCCATAAAGACCTGCCTACAACTGAAATTTGGAACGGGTAAAATGATTGATGTTTGCCAAAATCTTAACAACAGACTAAACTATACATAGTATAATGCTTTTGTGCATACGACACAAGAGCGGATAAGCTGTTGGGAAGAGAAAGGAAGTACAATACGATGAAAAAAATCTCTCGTTCCGGTTTTTTGAAGCTGGCCGCCGCGGCTGCTATGAGCGGTGTGACTGCAGGTGCATTGACTGCCTGCGGGAATTCGGCAAGTTCCTCTTCGGCTGCCGCTTCGAGCGCTGCTGTTTATACGCCGGGCACTTATACCGCCAAGGCTACCGGTATGGGTGAGGTGACGGTCAGCATGACCTTTACCGAGAATGCTATTACCGACGTGACGGTGGACACCGCCAACGAGACCATCGACCTGGCCCGCAACTCGGCTGAGGATTTCCAGAAGGCTTTGATGGAGGCCCAGAGCGCAGAGATCGACGGCGTTTCCGGTGCGACCTACACTTCGGGTGCCGTGCGGGAGGCAGCTGCTTCCTGCATCCAGCAAGCAATGGGTGTGGCCGTCGAAGCGCCTGCCGAAGCTCCGGCTGCTGCAGAAGTGAAGAGCGGTTTCCCTGCCTGTGAGGAAAACCTGGGCGGTGCCACAGCTGCCGGTCAGGGTGAGATCGCTTTTGTGGCAGACCCCATCGCGGACAGCGAGATCAAAGAGACCGTCAATGTGGATGTACTGGTCTGTGGTCAGGGGCCTGCCGGTATGGCTGCCGCCCTTGCCTGTGCAGAACAGGGCCTGAAAACAGTCGCCGTGGAGAAGGGCGCTTCGCCCACCTGGCGCAGTGCCACCATGGGCGCTTTCCACGACCGTGTGCACCAGAAGTTCGGCGTGGAATTTGATACCAAGCAATGGCTGGATGATGCCATGGTCAACTGTGCGTACCGCGGTGAGCAGACTGTGTATCAGAAGTGGATCGATACCTGCGACGAAGCGGTCAACTGGTTATTGGATCAGCTGGAGATCCCGGTGGAAAACTATTCTCTGACCTTCAACGCCGGTGATTTCCCGGAGTTCACCGCTGCCTATGATGAGCTGAGCCTGTCCCGCAGCTGGAACACCTCCCTCAACATCCCGATGGCAACCGATGAGATCGCCGCAAAGCTGCAGGAAAAAATCACTGCTGCCGGTGCGGAAGTGCTGTTCAACACCCCGGTCGTCCAGCTGGTGACCGAGGGCGAAAAGGTCGTGGGTGCTATCGTCAAGGGGGAAAACGGTTATGTGAAGTATCTGACCGCTAAGGGCGTCGTTCTGGCCACCGGCGGCTATGAGTTCAACCCGGAAAAACTGGCTGCCTGCTGCCGTCCGCGTGACCTGGCACTGGGCCACTGGATGAACGGCACCAAGACCAACACCGGTGACGGCCACGAGATGGCAAAAGCCATCGGTGCAATGGAGGACGAATATCCGCACCCGCTGATGTTGGATCCGGAGCAGCTGATGCCGTATCTGCGCGTCAATAAGCGCGGCGTGCGTTTTACGGCCGAGTACGAGGCCTATAACCATCTGGCAAACGCCATTCAGGCACAGCCGGGCGCATACAATTACTACATTGTAGACGCAAACGTGATGGACATCGTCACCAGTATCTGGACGCCGTCCTCCAGCTGCTACGGCCCCAAGGAGGTCTGGGCTGGCGCTGCTACCAGCGACAAGGCACTGAAGGCTGATACGCTGGAGGAACTTGCAGAGAAGATGGGCGTGCCCGCTGATGCCTTTGTGGCGACCATCAACCACTGGAACGAGATGTGCGATGCCGGTGAGGACACCGATTTCCATTTCCCTGGCAAGATGATGCACAAGATCGACACCGCGCCCTTCTATGCAACCAAAGAGATGGCGTCTGCCCTGTGCACTTGCGGCGGCCTGCAGATCACGGATAAGAGTGAGGTGCTGAACACCGAGGCACAGCCCATTGCGGGCCTGTACGCCATCGGCAATGTGTCCGGCAGCATGTTCTCTGGTACCTATCCCCACAATGAGAACTGCCTGAGCCACAGCCGTTGCGTTACCTTTGGCTACAATGTTGCCAAGACCCTGGCTGCCCTGTAAAATTCAATAAGCAACAAAAGCGCCGCCCGCAGGGAATGCTCTCTGCGGGCGGCGCTGTCGGTTCCGTTCAGGAAATGGGAGAAGTGCTTACAGGGCGAAGTAACGCTTTGCGTTGTCGAAGCAGATGCCCTTGACGATCTTCTCCAGAGCCTTCTCGTCGTTGGGATACTCGCCATCCTCGACCCACTGGCCGATGATGTTGCACAGGATGCGGCGGAAGTAGTCGTGACGGGTGTAGCTCAGGAAGCTGCGGCTGTCGGTCAGCATGCCAACGAAGTTGCCCAGCAGGCCCAGGCTTGCCAGACGGGTCATCTGCTCTTCCATGCCGATCTTGTGGTCATTGAACCACCATGCGGAGCCGTGCTGGATCTTGCCCGGCACCTCGCTGTTCTGGAAGCAGCCCAGAATGGTGCCGATCTGTGCATCGTCGGCGGGGTTCAGGCTGTAGATGATGGTCTTGGGGCACTCGTCGGTGTCGTTCAGGGCGCTCAGCAGGCTTGCGATCTCGCCGCCGCAGGTAGCGGTGTTGATCATGTCAAAGCCGGTGTCGGGTCCCAGCAGAGCGTTCATCTTGCGGTTCACGCCGCGCAGGCAGTTGTAGTGGATCTGCATGGCGATGCCCAGACGGTGATACTGCTTGCCCAGATGGATCAGGATGTAGGTCTGGTACTTCTCAGCCTCTTCGGTGGTGCAGGTCTCGCCGGCCATCACCTTCTGGTAAATGGCGTTGACCTCTTCCTTGGTGGCCTCACGGTAGGGGATGTAGTCCAGGCCGTGGTCGGAAGCGCGGCAGCCCATCTCGGCAAAGAACTCGATGCGCTTGGTCAGGGCATCGGTCACGCAGTTGATGCAGGCCAGCTTTTCCTTGCCCACAACGGCAGCCAGCTTGCCCATGTACTCAGCGAAGCCGGGCTTGTTGATGTTGAGGGCCTTGTCGGGGCGGAAGGAAGGAGCCACGGTGAACTTGATGGTGGGGTCTTCCTTGATCTTCTTGTGCCAGTACAGGTCGTCGATGGGGTCATCGGTGGTGCCGATGAAGGCCACGTTGCTCTGCTCGATCAGGCCGCGCACGGTCAGCTTGGGGTCGTGCTGCAGCTTGTCGTTGCACAGGTTCCACACTTCCTCGGCGGTGTCGCCGTTCAGCACGCCGTCGTAACCAAAGAAGGTGTGCAGCTCCAGGTTGGTCCAGTGGTACATGGGGTTGCCGATGGCCATGGGCAGGGCCTCGGCAAACTTCTGGAAACGCTCGCGGTCGGGCTTGTCGCCGGTGATGTACTCTTCGGGTACGCCGTTGGAACGCATCACGCGCCACTTATAATGATCGCCGAAGTAGCTGCCGTCCGGGTTGCGGCCGCCCAGCCACACCTGAGCGATGTTGTCGAAGCGGCGGTTCTCATAGATCTCGCGGGGCGGGATGTGGCAGTGGTAGTCGCAGATGGGCATGCCGGCTGCGTAGTCGTGGTACAGGTGCTGCGCGGTGGCAGACTGGAGCATGAAGTCCTTATCCATAAATGCTTTCATGGGTCGTTAACTCCTTTTTTGATCGGTGAATGAACGATTGTTTGTGAAATAATAGACAAACCTATATGCATCGGTGCGCCTGTCAGCTGTGACAGGCTGCCTTGCCCCTAGTATACCGAAAAATGAAGTTGTATACAACTGAAAAAGTGCCAAAATTTATCCTGAGGAATTGTGAAATCCGCTGGAAATACGCAAAACCGCCCTTTTTGCTCTAAAAAAGATGCACAAACCACTTGACTTATTTGTATACAACAGCATAAAATAGGGGTATGAGACAGGGGCGTGTGGACCCCTGCATGATATGCTAAGCGACGATGCAAAAAGGAGAACACAGAGATGGAAACTTTGAACTACAAGGTTCTGGCTGAGACTGGCTACAACGGCTACATCCTCAAGGATGCCCCCGTCAAGGTCATGCAGTTCGGCGAAGGCAACTTCCTGCGTGCTTTCGTGGATTATTTCTATGATATCGCCAATGAGAAGGCTGGCTACAACGGCAAGGTCAAGCTGGTGCAGCCCATTGGCAACTTCCCCCAGATGGCGGACTGGATCAACGAGCAGGAGGGCCTGTACACCCTGTACCTGCGCGGCAGCGAGAAGGGCCAGAAGGTGGATGCCAAGCGCGTGATCTCCTGCGTGTCCGACTGTGTGTGCCCCTATGTGGACGGCAAGTGGGACGAAGTGCTGGCTCTGGCCCGCTCCGAAGAGCTGGAGACCGTTGTATCCAACACCACCGAGGCCGGCATTGCTTACACCCAGGGCGACAGCGCGTTCGACCAGGTGCCTCCCAACAGCTTCCCTGCAAAGCTGACCCGTGTGCTGTATGAGCGCTACAAGGCCTTCAACGGCGCTGCCGACAAGGGCCTGGTCATCCTGAGCTGCGAGCTGATCGACAACAACGGCAAGGAGCTGCAGAAGTGCTGCAACAACTACGCCAAGGACTGGAACCTGGACGCTGCCTTCATCGACTGGATGAACAACGCCAACACCTTCTGCTCCACCCTGGTGGACCGCATCGTTCCGGGCCGCATCCGTGACCCGAAGGAGCTGGCGGCGCTGGAAGAGGCCAACGGCTACCATGATACCGTGCTGGACGTCGGCGAAGTGTTCGGCGTCTGGGTCATCGAGGGCCCCGCAGGTCTGGAGGACAAGCTGCCGTTCAAGAAGGCCGGCGTCAACGTCATGGTCGTGCCCGATGTCACCCCCTACAAGAAGCGCAAGGTCCGCATCCTGAACGGCGCCCACACCGGCTTTGTGCTGGGCGCTTATCTGGCCGGTTTTGACATCGTGCGTGACTGCATGCACAACGATACCGTCCGCGGCTTCATGAACAAGATGCTGCACGAGGAGATCATCCCCACCCTGCCGCT
>ERZ791829.1383-NODE-1383-length-14379-cov-2.882854_pt1 | contig 14379 bp, 9 predicted proteins | sample MGYA00510296_ERZ791829 | MGnify/ENA primary metagenome ERZ791829 (study PRJEB30046, sample SAMN00791973) | human gut metagenome | study: EMG produced TPA metagenomics assembly of the A metagenome-wide association study of gut microbiota in type 2...
TGCTTAACAAGAGCCAGCTTAATGCAATGAATAATCCAAGAGAGATAAGAGAATTAAAAAATATCGCTTCGTTTATGGAAAGTGCAGTGACTGACAGCCGTAAAGCAGTCCTTGATGCCATGAGACATATGAAAGATACATTCGGAATAGATAATATTAATATTTACTATGGTGAAGGAATGAAAAAGGTATATTCATTTGGTTCGGATATTCCGGAAGCACAAGATGCAATGTATGTATTTTCAGAAGAATTTCAGGAACTTATGGGCGAGAATGAAAGATTCCTGCAGATAGGTTTTGCTGATACATTTTCAGATATAACACCTGATTTTTGCGGACGCATGAAGGCAGAAAGAATTGCATCCACGATACAGTGTTATATCGGAGATAAGAGAAATATAAAGGGGCTTGTTACATTTAATAAATGCAGGGAGGCTTCCCAGTGGGCTAATTATGAGATTGACTGTGCGAGAATATTTGCAGCTGTATTAAGCTCTATGGCATTAAATGATATTGGGACAGATGACTGTGCTATATATTGATAGTATTGTTGACTGTATACCCTATATATTGTATAATTGACCTTGTTCACGAGATAAGATTGAACAAGGTCATTTTGCTGCAATTACAATTATTGCGGCAAAATTTTAGATAGTATAAGATTTAGCTTGATAGTAAGGAATGGGGAAAGTATGAAAATTATTAAAAGAAGCGGAACAGAAGTTACATTTGATATTGATAAGATAATGGCGGCAGTCTCAAAAGCCAATAATGAAGTGGTACACAGCGAAAGATTATCAGATGAACAGATTGAGATGATAAGCAAAAATGTTGAAGACATATGTCAGGAGATGAACCGCTCATTGAGTGTTGAAGAGATTCAGGATCTGGTTGAGAACCAGATAATGAACCTTCGTGCATTTGCAGTGGCGAGAAAGTATATAACATACCGCTATAAGAGAGCCCTTGTAAGAAAGTCCAATTCAACAGATGAGCAGATTTTAAGTCTTCTTGAGTGCAATAATGAAGAAGTAAAACAGGAAAATTCAAACAAGAATCCTACAGTCAACAGTGTCCAGCGTGATTATATGGCAGGTGAAGTCAGCAAGGATATAACAAAGAGACTTCTTCTTCCACAGGATATAGTAGATGCACATGAGCAGGGACTTATTCATTTCCATGATGCAGATTATTTTGCACAGCATATGCACAACTGCTGTCTTGTCAACCTTGAAGATATGCTTCAGAATGGAACAGTAATCAGCGAGACAATGCTTGAAAAGCCACATAGTTTTTCTACTGCATGTAATATTGCCACACAGGCAATTGCCCAGATTGCAAGTTCACAGTATGGCGGACAGAGCATAAGCCTTGCACATCTTGCACCATTTGTACAGATAAGCCGTGAAAAGTTTATCAGAAAAGTGCGTGAAGAATTTGAAAAGGCAGGAATCGATTATACAGAAGAAAAAGTACGTGAAGTTGCAGAAATGCGTGTGCGTGATGAGATTAAAAATGGTGTCCAGATGATTCAGTATCAGGTCATAACACTTATGACAACAAACGGACAGGCTCCATTTGTAACTGTATTTATGTATCTTGATGAAGTGCCGGAAGGAAGAACAAGAGATGACCTTGCACTCGTCACGGAAGAAGTGTTAAAACAGCGTATCCAGGGCGTTAAAAATGAAAAAGGTGTATGGATAACACCGGCATTCCCGAAGCTTATATATGTTCTTGAGGAAGACAATATAAGAGAAGGTTCAAAATATTGGGAGCTTACAAAACTCGCAGCACAGTGTACTGCAAAACGTATGGTTCCTGACTATATTTCAGAGAAAATTATGAAGAAGTTAAAAGATGGTAACTGTTATCCATGCATGGGCTGCCGTTCATTCCTTACTGTATACAAAGATGAGAATGATAAGCCTAAATTCTACGGAAGATTCAATCAGGGTGTTGTAACATTGAATCTTGTTGATGTTGCATGTTCGTCAGGAAAAGATGTGGATAAATTCTGGAAAATTCTTGATGAGAGACTTGATTTGTGTAAACGTGCCCTTATGTGCAGACATTACCGCTTAAAGGGTACTCCGTCAGATGTTGCACCGATTCTTTGGCAGAATGGTGCACTTGCACGTCTTAAAAAAGGCGAGACAATTGATAAACTTCTTTATGGTGGATATTCAACAATTTCACTCGGATATGCAGGACTTTGTGAATGTACAAGATACATGAAAGGTGTTTCGCATACACAGCCGGGAGGAACAGAATTCGCACTTGAAGTTATGCATTATCTGACAGATACATGCAAAAAGTGGGCTGAAGAGACCAATATTGATTTCAGCCTTTATGGAACACCACTTGAGTCAACAACATATAAATTTGCCAAGGCACTTCAGAAGAGATTTGGTAAGATTCCGGGTGTTACCGACAAGAATTATATCACTAACAGCTATCATGTTCATGTAACAGAAAATATCAGTGCGTTTGATAAATTGAAATTTGAAAGCCAGTTCCAGGAACTTTCACCAGGCGGTGCCATAAGTTATGTTGAAGTACCGGATATGGAAAATAACATTCCTGCTGTAATTTCTGTCATGCAATACATTTATGACAACATCATGTATGCTGAACTTAATACAAAGAGCGACTATTGCCAGGTATGCGGTTATAACGGACAGATACAGATTATAACAGATGATGACGGAAAACTTGTATGGGAATGCCCTAACTGTGGCAACCGTGACCAGGACAAGATGAATGTTGCAAGAAGAACATGTGGCTATATCGGAACACAGTTCTGGAATCAGGGGCGTACCCAGGAAATCAAAGAAAGAGTACTTCATCTGTAAAATAAGTACCAGAAAGCAATTTTTTGGTTGTGAAAAAAAATAAATTGTTATATTATTAACTAAAAATGTGAAAGAAAGGGACATAGATTATGAATTCAGTAAAAAATAAAATTATGATACCGGTTCTTCTGCTTGCGGTTATAGCTGTTGCAACAAGTATTCTTAGTATTATGAATGCAGACAGCATCAGTAAAAAAGGCAATGATATAGCAAATAATTATCTTGTAACCATTGAAAATGTAGGTTATCTGTCAGAGAGTACACAGAAGCTTACAAGATCAGCATACAGCTACATAGTTGCTGAAGGAGATGCAGCCAAAAAGAGTGTTAAAGATAATATAGAAAGTTTAAAGTCAGAGATAGACGGATATATGAAAGATTATGAGCAGACGCTTGATGAAAATGAAGAGACTGCATATTCATCATATAAGAATTATTATTCCCAGTTTCTTACACAGTTTGCGGTACTTGAGAAATATGTAGATACTAATCAGACAGTCAATGCGTCAAAACTAGCCAATAATAATCTTGTTGATGTATGTAACAGTCTTGAATCAGTACTTGATAATATGACCAATAGTGAAGTTGAGGCAGCGGATCATGCAATGAGACAGATGCATGCGTTATCGGCATTTGCAAAGACTACGGGCGGTGCCTGTCTTGTAGTTGCAATTGGTGCACTCATTGTGGCATTCTTGGTAAGTACAAGAAAAGTTGTAAATCCAATAGTAAAAACTAATAAAGAGCTTAAAGAAATAAGCACACTTATCAATGACAATAATGGCGATCTTACTAAGAGAGTTAATGTTAAGTCATCAGATGAAATTGGACAGCTTGCACAGGGAATCAACCAGTTCCTTGATATACTCCAGAATACAATCGGAAAGATTGTAGAAGGTTCTAAGAATCTTGATAATATGATTAATTCTGTAGGTGAGAATGTTACAGTATCTAATGATAATGCACAGGATGTATCATCTGCTATGGAAGAGCTTTCTGCAACAATGCAGGAAATTGCGGCGACAATACAGACAGTGAACGATAATACAGAGTCAGTTGGAAAGAATGTTGTTGATATAGCTGATAAGACGGAACAGATTAACAATTATTCACAGGATATGCGTGAACGTGCGGATTCGCTTGCAAAGTCAGCTGATGAAAATAAACGTACAACTGATGAGATGGTTGGCAATATTGTAGGAACACTTAAAAAAGCAATTGAAGACAGCAAGAGTGTTGAGCGTGTAAATGAACTTACAGGCGAAATCCTTAATATTTCAAGCCAGACTAATCTTTTGGCACTTAATGCTTCAATCGAGGCTGCAAGAGCCGGTGAAGCCGGTAAAGGCTTTGCAGTTGTAGCTGATGAGATAAGACAGCTTGCAGATTCAAGCAGGGATACAGCTAATAACATTCAGGCAATAAATGAGCATGTAACAAGTGCTGTATACCAGCTTATTGATAATTCTAATAAAATTATCAATTACATAGAAGAGACGATATTTGCAGATTACGATTCATTCGTACAAGCAGGTGCACAATATAATGAAGATGCATGTTACATAAGCGAGACAATGCAGGAATTCGCAGAAAAGACAGAAAAACTTAAAGAGCTTATGAAAAATACAGTTGAGTCAATTGAAGGGATTTCAAGCGGTGTAGAGCAGAGTGCTAATGCTGTAACGTCGTCAGCGGTAAGTACATCTCAGCTTGTTGAGCAGATGAACAGCATAGATAAAGAGATGTCAGAAAGCAGGAATACAGTCGGTGAATTAAAAGCACAGACAGATGTATTCAAGAATTTTTAGTTAGGTAATCTTTAAAGATTTCCATATAAAACAAAAAATAAAACGGGGAGCTAAAGTTCGACAGCTGAGAGGGAACATGATTCCGACCCGAAAACCTGATACGGATAATGCCGTCGTAGGAAACTTATCATATGGATTTGTATAAATGATTTTTGCGATTATTTAGTACATTTCCTGCAATGTTTTTGTTTACTGCGTTGCGGTATTATGAGTATCTCAAATTTAACAATAAAGGAGATTAAAGCATGAGTTACACAACACAGATGGACGCAGCACGTCAGGGCATTGTAACAGAAGAAATGAATGTAGTTGCCGAAAAAGAAAATATTGACGTTAAGGAGCTTATGTCACTTATGGCTAAAGGTCAGGTTATAATTCCTGCAAACAAGAATCATAAGTGCTTAAGCCCTAACGGTATAGGTTCAAAGCTCCGTACAAAAATCAATGTAAATCTTGGAACATCAAGAGATTGCGTTGATTTGAATATGGAGCTTGAAAAAGTTAATAATGCAGTTGCTATGGGAGCGGAAGCAATTATGGATCTCAGCTCATTTGGCGACACACAGAAGTTTAGAAGAAAGCTTACATCTGAATGTCCTGCAATAATAGGAACAGTTCCTATCTATGATGCTGTTGTATATTATCACAAAGCATTAAAGGATATTACAACACAGGAATGGCTTGACATCGTTGAGATGCATGCAAAAGATGGCGTGGACTTTATGACAATCCACTGCGGAATCAATAAGGCTACAGCAAAAAGATTTAAGGATGCAAAACGTCTTACAAATATTGTTTCAAGAGGCGGTTCTATAATATTTGCATGGATGGAAATGACAGGAAATGAAAATCCGTTCTATGAACATTATGACTGGATTCTTGATATCTGCAGAAAGTATGATGTCACAATGAGCTTAGGTGATGCGTGCCGTCCGGGATGTATAGCAGATGCTTCTGACATATCACAGATTGAGGAACTTGTAACACTTGGTGAACTCACAAAGAGAGCATGGGAAAAAGATGTACAGGTAATGGTCGAAGGTCCGGGACATATGCCGCTTAACCAGATTAAGGCAAATATGGAAATCCAGCAGACAATCTGCAAGGGAGCTCCTTTCTATGTATTGGGACCTCTCGTTACAGATGTAGCTCCGGGATATGATCATATAACAGCAGCAATCGGTGGTGCAATTGCTGCAACTTATGGTGCTTCATTCCTCTGCTATGTAACGCCTGCAGAACACCTTCGTCTTCCAGACCTTGAAGATGTTAAGGAAGGAATTATTGCTTCAAGAATTGCTGCACATGCAGCTGATATAGCAAAGGGGGTTCCAGGTGCGGATGAATGGGATTACAAGATGAGCCTTGCAAGAAAGAAGCTTGACTGGGAGGCGATGTTTGACGTTGCTATTGACCCTGAGAAGGCAAGAAGATACAGAGAATCAGCGAAGCCGGAAAAGGAAGATACATGTTCAATGTGCGGTAACTTCTGTGCAGTTAAGAATATGAACAGAATCCTTGATGGCGAAATCGTAAGCATCTTTGATGAATGATAAATGAGAAAATAAATATTTTTTAGAGAATTCCTGATTTAGCGGACAAAAGGGCTGTGGCTTTAACGATTGAAAATTGTTAAGGTACAGTCCTTTTTTGCAGCGTGTAGCATTGTGACTACGATAGTAATTGGGTTTATGGTATTGATTGGGCCTATGGTACTATGCAAATTTTGAAGAAATGTATATTTTTGGCGAAAAAAGTTTTGAAGAAATGCATGATTTTGGGGAAAATAATATTGAAGAATTGCAATGTGGGTGATATGATGATAAATGAAAAGCCAATTAAGGTGAAAAAATCACATGAAAAATAAATATAAACACAAAATAAAAAAATAAGATGCGAATTAAAGAGAAAAAAACGTACTATATAATATGTGTGATTAAGGAGGCAATATATGCTAATAAGGTTTAATGTTAAAAATTTTTTGTCTTTTTCGGAAAGAGATAATGGCATGTCAGAAGAGTTTTCAATGTTGGCTGGAAAAGTTAGAAATAAATATACACATTTATACGATAATGGTAAAATAAAATTGCTTAAATTTGCTGCAATTTTCGGTGCTAATGCATCTGGAAAATCTAATTTGGTTAAAGCAATAGATTTTATGAGAACTATCGTTTTGTATGGACTTCCAAAAGGACATACTGAAAAGTACTGCAAAATAGATGAGATAAATAAGGAAAAATCAAGCTATTTTGAGATGGAAATAATGATTGAAAATAGATATTATGCATATGGATTTGAGATTATTTTAAATCAGAGCAGATTTACTTCGGAGTGGCTGTTTGAGCTTACAAGTGATAATAAAGAAAAACTGATTTTCAGCAGAGATATTGAAAATGGAAGTTATGAATTTGGTGAAAGTTTAAAAGTTAAAGGATTAATTGATAAACTTGAGGTTTATGCTGAAGATATACAGGAAGATGGCAGTGTATTGTTACTTTCAATGATGAATAAAAATAAAAAGACACTGTATCAACAATATGATAAGGCAAAGGTGTTTCAAAATGTATATAAATGGATTTCTTTTGGGGTAGATGTTAATTATCCAAATAGTCCCATTTCGGATTATTCATATATGGCGAAAACTGAAAATGTAGAAGAAATTTGCAGAATCATTTCGGCATTTGGAACTGGTATTACAGGGTTTAAGATGGTTGAGGTTTCACCTGAAAAAGTATTGAATAACATACCACAAAATATAAAAGAGGACATTCTGTCTAATATTGAAAAGAGAGTTGTACGAATGAAGAATAATGATAATGTACAGGAAATAGGAATAGTTATGCGTTCTTCAAAAGATTTTTTTATTTTGAGTGTTGATAAGGAAGAAAATTTAACATGTAAAACAATTAAGTTTTCACATGGCGATAAAAAGGCGTTATTTGATATATCAGAAGAGTCGGATGGAACTATAAGGATATTGGATTTGCTGGAAGTATTACTTTCTGGAGAGGGAAAAACTTATGTGATAGATGAATTGGACAGATGTCTTCATCCAAGCCTTACTTATAAATTTGTAAGTACATTTTTGCAGCTGGCATCTAAAAGAAATATTCAATTAATTGTAACTACACATGAATCAAGATTAATGGATTTTGACTTATTACGCCGTGATGAAATTTGGTTTGTAAATAAGAGAAAAAATGGTCAAAGTAATATATATTCATTAGAAGAATATAATGCGAGATTTGATAAAAAAATAGATAAGGCCTATTTAGAAGGAAGATATGGTGGGGTTCCGTTATTTAGCACAGTTTTTCCAGTGGAAGATGAGGTATAGCGGATGAGAGAAAGCAGAACATTTGCAGAACGTACAAAGGTATTAAAATCCGATGAAACAATAAAAAAATATTTCCTTATCTATGAAGGAACAAATACAGAGATGATTTATTTTGATGCGGTGAGGTCTTTACGTGAAGAAATAGGAATAAATCCGTTAATTGAGCTGGTTCCTGTTATTAGAAGTTTTAGCGAGGAAAAATGGAGTAATCCTAAAAAAATTCTAGATAGAATAATTCAGAATCTTGATGAGAGTGCAAAAAGAACAATGACATATGAATCATTGATGAACCGTATTATGGATTATTTTTATGATACAGAAATAATTGCAATGAGCAAAGTTATGGCATATAATGTGTGGAAAACAATGCAGGAAGTGTGTAAAGAAAATTTAGAAAAATCACTTGATGACATTGTTGAAGATGTTGAGGATGCATGTGGTGTATTTGTTGAGTATCTTGAGAAAAAATATCAATTGGAAAATGTTATTAGTGATATATCTGAAATTATAGAAAATGGCGGGATAACATACGATAAAACTTTAGATAAAATATGTCTGATAGTTGATAGGGATAAAGATAGTTTTGTATCTGGTCAATACAAATATGTGGTTGATAAATGTAAAGAATGCGGCTTTATGTTGTGTGTATCCAATCCGTGCTTTGAATTTTGGCTGCTTTTACACTTTGATGAAGTATTATCTTTGGATAAAGATAAATTGCTTAATAATCCTAAGATGAATGCAAAAAGAAGATATGCGGAATATTCTTTAAAGATAGTTTATCCTGGATATAGGAAAAGCTCGTATTGTGCGGAGAGATTTGTTAAGAATATAGATATTGCTATTGAAAATGAGAAAAAATTTTGTGAAGATATAAATGAATTGGAACATACAGTAGGAAGTAATATTGGGGTCTTGATTGAAGAAATGAGGAGACATTAGAAGAGATAAAAGAAGCGTTTTTATCAAAAGACAGAAAAATAGCAAGAAGAGCCAAAGCATTTAATCTTATATAAATTAAATAATTATAAAACTTCTGGGAATTATATAATTTTCGGAAGTTTTCTGTTTCGACAAAAAAACATACAATATGTTGACTAACAAAAATACAGATGATAAACTACTAGGTGGTGCATTATGTTTTGTAGTATTGTGTTTTTAAGTGCATTTTAAGTGTATGAATACAATGGTAGAAGGATAGATATGATATTTGGTAGAAAAGCTAAGCAGGCAGAGTACATAGTTGATGTGCACTGTCATATTCTTCCGGGGATTGATGATGGTTCAAGAAGCATGGAGGAGACATTGAAGATGCTTCGCATTGCTGCAGATGAGGGAATAACACATGTTATTGCAACACCTCACTACAAGCTTGAACATAATAATGCGACACCCGGACAAGTTGACGAACTTATAGATGCAGTTCAGGCAGAAGCCAGTAAAAATAACATCCCGATAGTTATTTATCAGGGAAATGAAGTTTTATTTTTCAATGAATTTGATGAGTATCTCGAAAATAAGAGCTTTTGCAGAATGAATTATGGAGATTACGTTCTTACAGAATTTCTTCCAACCGACAGATTCAGTTATATCCGCAATGCGGTAGATGATGTGCTGAGTACGGGATGTGTTCCGATAGTTGCACATGTTGAGAGATATGAATGCATGGCTTCCAACATTGAAAATGTAAGAACAATCCGCAATATGGGAGCGGATATACAGATTAATGCTTCGAGTGTTACAGGCGGTGGCGGAAAGAATGTTAAAAAGTTTGTTCACAGCCTGCTAAAAGAGCAGCTCGTTGATTATATAGGAACAGATGCACACAGATGTGAAGGCAGCCGCGTTCCCAATATACGTGAATGCAGCAATATTCTATACAGAAAATATGATGAGAAATATGTTGACTCCATATTATATGGCAATGCAATGGACAGAATTATACAGTAAGCAGCACATTGAAATGCGATTATTTATATATTTAAGAAATGAGGAGAAATACAGAAAATGAATCAGCAGAACAAAGAAAATACTGATGAAATCGAAATTGACTTAGGAGAAATATTCGGTCTGTTACTTCACAGACTCTGGCTCATCCTTTTATGTGGTATTGCATGCGGTATCATAGGATTTATCGTAAGCAGTTTTATCATTACACCAAAGTATGATTCGACAACAAAGATTTACATACTTAACAGACAGAATAATGATAATCTTACATTAAGTGATACACAGCTTGCTTCACAGCTTACAAAGGACTACACAGAACTCGTAAAGAGCCGTTATGTATTAGAGACAGTTATAAAGCAGTGCGGACTTAATGAATCATATGGAACGCTTCTTGACCGTGTTACAGTTGCCAATACAACAGATACGCGTATTATTTCTATAACAGTGCGTGATGAAAGTCCACAGGCAGCACAGACAATAGCTAATGCTATAAGAACAGTATCGGCAAGCCACATCAAGTCGGTTATGGATATAGAAGCTGTCAATGTTGTTGATGAGGCTAATCTTCCTTTATCACCTGCCGCACCGTCTATTACAAAGTACACAGCAATTGCGGCAGCACTTGGTATTGTGCTTAGTGCGATAATTATTGTTATATGCTATCTTCTTGATGATACAATTAAGTCATCAGAAGATATTGAAAAATATCTTGGACTTAGCACACTTGCCCTGATACCTCTTAATACAGGAGAAGAACTTTCTAAGAAAGGTGACAGAAGAGGCAGCGAGAGAAGAAGTGCCAGAACTGAGGAAGAAAGCGGTGTTAACAAAGAAGCTGTAAAAGCACCTTCAGGCAGACGTACATCAGGACAGGCATCATCATCGGCAGCAAAGTCAAATAATCAGAGAGTAAATGCTTCTAATTCAAAGAATCAGACAAAGCAGAAAGTTGAACTTAACAATTCTTCAACATCAAGAAAAGTTAAGACATCCGAAGCAGCAAAGAAACATCTTGATGATGGAATAGAACTTATTGATGATTGAGCAAAAGTTGAAAGGGATTAAACAATGCAGGAATTTACAATAAAGCAGACAATACTTGATTATAGAAGCAAAGAAGCATTTAAGACATTAAGAACTAACATAGAATTTTCCGGTGAGGATACAAAGGTAATATTTCTTACCAGTACAACACCTAATGAAGGTAAGAGTACAGTTTCATTTGAACTTGCACAGTCATTTGCACAGAATGGAATGAAAACACTTCTTATAGATGCCGATCTCAGAAAATCAGTTATGAAATCAAGAGGTAAGAAAGGTAAAGTAAAGTATGGACTTACACATTATCTTTCAGGAAAGACAACATTTGAGAATGCACTGTGTGTAAGTGATGTAGATAATTTCTACATGATATTTGCAGGTCCGGTGCCACCAAACCCAAGTGAACTTCTCGGCAATGACAGATTTAAGAATATGATAGAAGCATCAAGAAAGATGTTTGATATAGTAATCGTTGATACACCTCCTATCGGAAGTGTCATTGATGCGGCAGTAGTATCTAAGTTCTGTGACGGAGGTATCCTTGTAATCGGATGTGGCGATATAAGTTACAGATATGCAAGAAAGTCAAAAGAACAGCTTGAACTTGCAGGCTGCAAAATACTAGGCTGTGTACTTAACAAAGTTAATTTTTCAAGCAACAGCTATTATGGCAAATACTATGGCAAGTATTATGGTAAATATTACGGCAAATACTATGGCAATTACAGCAATGAAGACAATTAATCTGATGAACATATAATCCGCAAGGGTTATATGTTCATCACATATAGAAAAATAAGTCTACCAAAGATAATGTTATAATATTTACGAAAAATAAGGGGGGGGTAATACAAAATGCAGTATTGCTACAACAGAAAGTATGAGGGATAACGAATGTATAGGAAAAAGTCAAATGGATGGTTCAAACATTTCGATTTTATAATAATTGATTTATTATGTGTCCAGTTTTCATATGTACTGGCATACTTTTTCCGTCATGGATTGACGAACCTTTATGAAGTTGAGTTATACAGAAATATGGCATTGATGATAGAAATTGCCGATTTGATAGTTATCTTTATGCTCGAACAGTACAAGGGTGTCCTAAGGAGAGGATATTACAACGAATTCATGTCAGTATTAAAGCAGATGATATTTATTGAATTAATATCAAGTATGTATCTGTTTACAATAAAGAGCGGTGGATTTTCACGTGTTGTATTATATCTGATGGGAGCTTTTTATCTTGAACTTTCTTATATTACAAGAGTCTTGTGGAAAAATCACCTTAAAAAGAAAATGGCAGAGGGCGGCAAGCGTTCTCTTTTAATAGTGACAACAAGAGCGTCTGCCGAGGATGTTATAAAGAATGTGCGTGCAGAAAATTATGACCTGTTCAATATAAGCGGACTTGTAATCTCTGATTCTGATATGACAGGCAGAACAATAGGCGGCGTAAAAGTTGTTGCCAATATGCAGAATGTCAGTAAATACATATTAAAGAACTGGGTAGATGAAGTATTTATCAACATGGAATCAAGAACGGAATATCCGCAGGAACTTGTTGACGACCTCGTTGAAATGGGCGTTGTTGTTCATTTCAATCTTTATAATATCGAAAATGTTGCAGGAAACAGACATGCAGTTGAAAGACTCGGTAATTACACGGTTCTTACATCAAGCATGAACTATGCGACAAACAAGCAGGCATTTGCCAAGCGAACAATGGATATTGCAGGCGGTATAGTCGGATGTATCTTAACCGGAATCATCTTTATATTTATAGCACCTGTTATATACATAAGCTCACCGGGTCCTATCTTTTTCTCACAGACAAGAGTAGGACAGAATGGCAAACGATTTAAAATCTACAAATTCCGCAGCATGTACATGGATGCTGAGGAACGCAAAAAAGAACTTATGGCACAAAACCGCGTAAAAGACGGCATGATGTTCAAGATGGACTTTGATCCGCGAATCATCGGCAACAAAATCCTTGCCGACGGTACCAAAAAGACAGGCATCGGTCACTTCATCCGTGTTACATCACTCGATGAATTCCCGCAGTTTTTTAATGTGCTTAAAGGTGACATGTCACTTGTCGGCACACGTCCCCCAACGGAGGATGAAGTTGAAAAGTACGACCTTCACCACCGTGCTCGCCTCGCTACCAAACCCGGCATAACCGGCATGTGGCAGGTCAGCGGCCGCAGCAAAATCACCGATTTCGAGGAAATTGTAAGGCTTGACACGGAGTATATCGAGAAGTGGAGTATCGGGCTGGATATTAAGATTTTGTTGAAGACAGTGGGCGTGCTGTTTAAGAAAGATGGGGCGATGTGATGGGAGAAAAGAAAAAAATATTATATATTGTTGAAGCGATGGGGGGAGGAATTTTTAGTTATATAGTTGATCTTTCAAATGAATTAATTAATTATTATGATATATATATTGCATATGCAGTTAGAAAACAAACGCCTCAAAATTATATGGATTATTTTGATAAAAGAATTAATCTTATTAAAGTGGAAAATTTTTGCAGATCAATAAATCCAATAAAAGATATTAAAGCGATGCTTGAATTAAAGCAAATTGAAAAAAAAATAAAACCAGATATTATTCATTTACATAGTAGTAAGGCTGGTGCGATTGGTCGTATTGCATTTAATGGTAAAATACCTATGTTTTATACACCACATGGATATAGTTTTTTGATGGAAAATTGCAATGCGATTAAACGTATATTATTTAAAAGTATTGAGTATATATGTGCAAAAAGAAAATGTGTTACAATAAGTTGTAGTGCTGGTGAACATTTGGAAACCTTGAAGTTAACAAAGAAAGCAGTGTATGTTAATAATGGAATTAATATAAATGAACTTCAAAAGAATATTGATAAAACAGAAAAAATAAATCATCCTTTTACCGTTTTTACATTAGGAAGAATATGTTATCAGAAGGATCCAACATTATTTAATGAAATAGCAAAGCAACTTTCTGATATTAGATTTATTTGGATTGGAGATGGTGAATTAAGAAATGAACTGAATAGTTCTAATATAGAAGTTACAGGATGGGTTGATAGAATGAAAGCAATTAAATATGCTGTTAATGCGGACGTTTTTATTTTGCCTAGTAGATGGGAGGGATTACCAATTTCTTTGCTGGAAGCAATGTATATGAAAAAAATATGTATAGTTAGTAATGTTATTGGTAATAGAGATGTTATAATTAATAATTATAATGGTTTTATATGTTTAAATGCAGATGATTTTATAAAAAAAATTAAGACAGTTCGTATAAATGATTTTGACAGTGTTGTTGAGAATGCTCATGATGAAATATTAAAAAAGTATAATACACAAATAATGGCTAGTGAGTATAAAGA
>ERZ791829.1395-NODE-1395-length-14301-cov-26.227362_pt1 | contig 14301 bp, 7 predicted proteins | sample MGYA00510296_ERZ791829 | MGnify/ENA primary metagenome ERZ791829 (study PRJEB30046, sample SAMN00791973) | human gut metagenome | study: EMG produced TPA metagenomics assembly of the A metagenome-wide association study of gut microbiota in type 2...
GACTGGTGCAAGGTTCACTCACCCTGATTGGAGGAGAACCGGGCATCGGAAAATCGACTCTGATACTCCAGACGGTATTGCGGCTTACCCACAAAAGAATCCTCTACGTATCTGGTGAAGAAAGTGCCCGCCAGCTCAAACTTCGGGCCGTACGCATTCCGCACCCGGAAAATGACAATCTGCTGATAGCCTGTGAAACCTCGTTGGAACAGATTTTTACCCATATAAAGAATGCGGCTCCCGATTTGGTCATTATCGACTCCATTCAGACAATTTCTACCGAGAATATTGATTCTTCTCCCGGCAGCATCGTGCAGGTAAGAGAATGTACTGCCTCTCTTTTAAAGTTTGCCAAAGAAACCGGCACACCGGTTATCCTCATCGGACATATCAATAAGGAAGGAAGCATTGCCGGACCGAAGGTACTGGAACACATCGTCGATACCGTATTACAATTCGAAGGGGACCAGCACTACATGTACCGCATCTTGCGCAGCATCAAGAACCGATTCGGTAGTACGGCTGAACTGGGAATCTACGAAATGCGCCAGGACGGACTACGGCAGGTGAGCAACCCTTCCGAATTGCTGCTCACCCAAGACCATGAAGGCATGAGCGGTGTCGCCATCGCCGGTGCCGTGGAAGGTGTACGTCCCTTCCTGATAGAAGTACAAGCATTGGTCAGCACAGCCGCATACGGAATGCCACAGCGTTCCGCCACCGGATTCGACCTGCGCCGTATGAACATGCTGCTGGCTGTACTTGAAAAACGTGTCGGATTCAAGCTGGCTCAAAAAGATGTGTTCCTGAACATTGCCGGAGGGTTGAAAGTCAACGACCCCGCCATAGACCTGGCAGTTATCAGTGCCATTCTTTCCAGCAACATGGATGCAGAAATCGAAGCAGGTGTATGTATGGCAGGAGAAGTAGGCCTGAGCGGAGAAATCCGTCCGGTTAACCGCATCGAACAACGTATCAGTGAGGCCGAAAAGCTCGGATTTCAACGGATGCTGATTCCCAAACACAATCTGTCCGGCATTGACCGGAAGAAAATAAAAATCGAGCTCATCCCCGTAAGGAAAGTGGAAGAGGCTTTCCGGGAATTATTCGGATGACCCTCTTCACACCATAAAAAAACGCCTGTGCGCTTTGAAGTATTTTCCATGCGCACAGGCGTTTTTTATTCAGTATCCTATCTCAATATCCGTTATTTCTGAACGGCATTTTCATAAGGAACCATTTTTTTCAAGTTTGCATTTGCCTTTTCAGGTTCTACGCTTGCAGCTTTCTGGAACCATTCTTTAGCTGCTTCCGTATTTCCAGACAACCAAGCCAATACACCCAAGTTATTGAAGGCACGTGAATCATCTTTCACCTTATCCATATAAGATGCTGCCTTTTTAAAGTCACCGCTAATAATATTGGCAGAAGCCACATTAATGTTAGCAGTCACATCTTCCGGATAAGTGTTGGCTGCAATCTCATACACTTCTTTATATTCCTTTGTTCCCGGCTGATACATACCTGCCACACGATACATTTCCTGCAAGCTCAACAATTTCGGATTGGTATAAATCAGGCGGGCAGCTTCTGAGTTCAAGACTTCTCTCACTTCGTAATCTACCGATACACTCAAACGACGCAAACGAGGATAATACTGGTTCATCATCGTACGATAAGTAGCCATGCCCAGTGTAGATTTCAATCGAGCTTCACGTACATCCAGATTGTCATATTTCTGAATTACAGCCAAAGCCTTTTCCGCATAAGCAGGTTGGTCTTCTTCCAGCATTTTTACCAAAGTCTCCCAATCCTCACCCGCAGAAGTCACATGCAACACTTCCTTCGGGAAATTATATCCGCCTTTCAGGTTCAGCGCAAACGATTCCGCACGTTGCGTAGCCACCCGGTCATTCGTACGAACCGAACCATCCGGTGAAGAATATCCGCACACATTGATTGACTTAAACGTCACCAAATCTCCATCTTCCAACGGATCCAAAATCTCTTTCATCTTCTGCAATTCGCTACGATTATTTTTATAATTCGCATCAAAGGCCGTTTTCCCTACCGGAAATTCAATATACAACGTACTTTGCTCAGAACGTACCTTCAACGGTTCTTCTTTCGGAGTCAGGAAAGAAACCATTTCCTTGCAAGGATCACACACCTCAAATTCTACAGGCAGAGCCGGAGTTTCCACAGCCACATCCGGTTCAATCACCGTAATATCCAGCAAATCCACCTCACAACATTCTTTTCCTTCCTGCAACAGAATCATGGAAGCATGGTCCATCCATGCCTGATAAGGAACAGAAGTCTTGTAACGAACCACATCTTCCCGATTTTCCTGACGTCCGTGAATCACAACAAAAGGATTGTCAAACCCGAAACGATGAGCCATTTTCCGCTCCTGACGGCGCATTTTATAATCACCGTTCTTTCCGGTTACTACTACCGGAGGCATGGCGTAATAGTTTTTTCCTTCACGCAATACAGGAGTAAAGGCATACGTCTGCTCACTATTCACACGCACATCTTCCACACTCATGGAAAACTCAACAGTCAGCGTGTCGTTTTTTAACGTCAATACCGGACGCGTATACTTTATATCACCTGCCATGGCAACCAGCGGCAACATGACAAACGACAATATATATGCTATTTTTCTCATATCTACTTGTTTAAAAATTATAATGACTGAACTTCTACACAACGGTGTTTTGTCTTATACTTCGGACCGAAAGTAAAGTTGATTCCTAAATTAATATTAGCCGAGAAGCGGTTAAGCGGTGCATAATATTTCGGAGTGTATTTACACAACGGCACATCTGCAGCCACAAAGAAGTTGAAACCTCTTGGGTGAAAATTCAACATCAATCCTCCTGTAGAACCAAAGTTAGAAAGGGCATAGTTTACTGAAGCTTCAAACCAGGTCAGAGGAGACACATTGGCAGAAACACGTGCTTCCGTCCAAGAGTGGCGTCCCTGGAAACGAGAAGAAGACAAGAAACCGAACTTCAAGCGGTCATAAGCAGGCAATGTATATTCCGCACCGAGGTTCAACGTGGCAGCCAACGCTGTAGCACGCTTCAGTCCCTCTCCCTCTTTTGTGAATTTAGACATCTGTTCCAAGTCATCTACAATACGGTCGCTCTGGTTATCAATTGAATTAGGATCATTATCTCCCAAGTCTGATTTCACCGGAATTTCATTAAATCCATCAAATTCAAAACTATTGTTCATAGTAGCTTTGACCGTATTCTTCCAACGGATGAATCCCAAATCAAGCAATGCAGCAGAGAATGTCCATTCATCATTCAGACGATAAGTCGCACCGAAATCAAACGCCATACCAAAACCTGTAGGACCGATATTGTTATCATCAAAATCCACATCATCATACGAAATCAACTGCTCAGAACCCGGTTTCAGTTTATCAGTGCGGTTGCCATTGGCATCCAGTTCATAATCACTTTCATCATAATTACCTGTTTCTCCACGAGTCGGCACTATCAAGCCTTTGGCAGAAAGATAGGCTTGCGCACCCGACGGAGTGATTTTCCAGGCATCCGGAGTCGCTTCAATATCCAGTCGGTCAATCTTTACAGTAGCCTTAGCAAGTCCCACCAGGAACTTCATTTTAGCACCTACTGTCCACTGATCGTTTATCTGACGGGCATGTCCCAATGCCAGTTCTGCATAATTCGTCGAAAGAATGCTCAAATCGTTAACTGTGTAACGCGTTCCTTCCGGGGCATCCACTCCATTCTTCATAAACTTAAACAACTGGTCAGGAGCCGACAGATTGGTGTTACTTTTAACAGAAAGTCCTATCGTATTAAAACCTCCCCATGCATAAAATCCGGTAGACAAGATATTCTCATTGACATTAAATCCCATTTTCAACCGGTTAGGCAAACCATTCAGGAAGTCTTTTCTATTCACTTCCTCATGCATGAAGGTCATCAAGTCACCATTGGACTTTACAAACAGAAAGTCCCCTACACCTGCAGTTCCTTGAGCTCCTACCGACAAATTACCCAACCCGGGCATGCTCACGTATCCTCTCTCTCCCATAAATGCAGGGTTCAGTTCATGACGATAAGTAGCACCTCCCAAAAAGTAGGCAGAACGATTAATCTGAGGTTGTGCTACCGCTTCCCCCACAAACGCAAAAACAGCCAATCCAGACAGTACCGTACACAATATATTTTTCTTCATTTGTTTCATTTTTTCCCGTTCCTTATTAATTCAAATCTACATTCACGCCACCCGGTACAGACAGTTTAATACTTGTTACCTTCAGCCATTGCGTATCTTTCAAAGGTACACCAGTAGCACTTCCCGGAACAGCTGTCAGTTTAAAGCAAATACGATCAATCTTCGACAAGAACGCCGTATCCTCCGAAGTCAGATTCAAAACCAGCTCGCTGGTCACCGGTTTTTCTCCATCCGTACTTTCTGTAACATACTGTTTATCCTCTTCTATTGTTTTCTTCACAGCAGTCAACTCATTACCATACACATCTTTAATCAACACGTTTTCAGGTTTTAACTGCAATTTCAATGGTATGGCATTATCTACCGTTAAAAGAACATTGGCTTTTTTCAGAATTACCTTATCCAAATCATTCAGGTCTTTATTCAAATCTTGAACGGAATCATTGTACACAATATTTAAGTTCTGCTCAAAACTCAACGGCACATCTACTTCATAACTTGACGGCATTTCGTATGCTCTGCCCAATTCTGCAGTATAATAATCTTCATTGCGGACAACAGGCTGTAAATCCACCTCAATGTCATCCGGAATTGTTTCCAACAAATCATTTATGTCTTCTACTTTCACGTTACTCGTCACTCCCTCGATTGTACATTCACCAGTACGAGAAAGAGCAATCACATTTTTACCCGACGCTAATACCACAGGAGTTTTGCCATAACCGCTTCCCACTTTTACTTCTTTACCATCAATCTGAGCATTACCTTTCATCGGAGTAAGTACGGCATCAACTTCTACCGGTGTCTCCAATTGATTTTCGGCTCTCAGCAGAATCACCGGATTGGTAATGTCCATACGAGTTTCTTCATCTTTCAAGAAATCAGGCAAATCGTTCAATTCTATATTAGTAGTTTCCGCTTTAATCTCAGGCTGAATGACTCCGGTTACACTGTTTGCGGTCATTTCTTCCAAAGTGACATACATAGTCATTTCCAAACTACCAGAACCACCAGTTACCAAAGTCTCCACTTCTCCTTTCATCGCAACTTTTCCGTCAATCGTTATGCTTCTATTATCGTCTGGTTTTTCTCCTTCCCCTGTTTTTTCCCAAAACTTATAACCGATTACATGCAATACCTTCTGTGCATTTTTCAGTTCCTCATTATTCAAAATAAGTTTATTACCTTCTTCTACTTCTCCTTTTTCAAACATCAAAAAATCTGGAAGTTGAATTTCTAGATTTTTAGCAGTTACAGAGCCAAATGTTAAGTTCCCAGTATTTAAGAACTCAAATGCCAAAGTTAAACTCGTAGGTGTTTTAGCTCCTAAAGCACCTAATTCGATTAAAGCCTCATCTATATCACTTGCTTCTGCTCTCAGATTATTTTTTACATCCAATTCTGTTGTTTTACTTCCAGAACCACCGTCATCAGAACCTACTAACTCTTGTTTCAAATCAGTATTTGCACTACTAATCGTCACCTCCTTCACCGTAGTTGGATCCACATCAATATCATCCCTTTTCGTCAGATGGTATACACGGGTAGCAGCATCAGGTTGAAGAATATCTCCTTCTTCCACCTCAATAATTTTACTTAAGTAGGCGGTATCTGAACTACCAGCAGGAATTGTGAGATGCTCTCCTCCCACATTAATTGTCATGTCAATGTCCTTATCAAGATCATACTTGTTATCCACACATGACACCGTCCACAACGGGAACGACAGCAAAAGGCCCCATAAAGGATACATTTTTTTCACCTTACACATCATAATTTTATTTTAACTAAAATTCAACTATCATTATCAATAACGTTTCTCCACTTACAAATATTGGGAAAAATCGACCACAAATATAGAAAAATTTACCATTTCCCCTGAATTAAAGTCTTAAATCAGTATAAAATCTCCCATTGACTTCCTTTTGCAAGAACAAAACAGAAATCCTATCTTTGCAAAAAAGTTACAAAAATATGATTCACGAATACCAACTCCGGATTCTGCCCGAACAGGCAGCCAGCGAACAATCACTCAAACAATACATCGGTCGAGAAAAAGGTTTGGACGTACGTACCATTAATGCCATACGTATCTTGAAACGAAGCATTGATGCGCGTCAACGTACCATTTATGTCAACCTGACCATTCGTGTATTTGTCAACGAAACACCCTCTGAGGAAGAATTTGTACGTACGGATTATCCCAATGTAGAGGGTCGTCCTGCAGTCGTTGTGGTGGGTGCAGGTCCTGGAGGATTGTTTGCAGCCCTCAAGCTCATCGAATTAGGCCTTCGTCCTATTGTGGTAGAACGAGGAAAGAATGTACGTGAGCGAAAAGAAGATCTGGCCCGTATCAGCCGGGAGCACAAGGTAGACGCTGAATCAAACTACAGCTTTGGAGAAGGTGGAGCCGGAGCTTATTCCGACGGAAAGCTCTACACCCGCAGTAAAAAGAGAGGCAGCGTAGAAAAAATATTAAATGTATTCTGCCAGCACGGAGCCAGTCCTACCATTTTGTCGGACGCTCATCCGCACATCGGGACGGACAAGCTTCCCAGAGTCATCGAAAACATGCGCAACACCATTCTTGCCTGTGGAGGAGAAGTACACTTCCAGACTCGAATGGAAGCTGTACTCATAGAAGGTCAAAAGGTAAAAGGCATTGAAACGAATACCGGAAAGACCTTTTTAGGCCCCGTCATTCTAGCAACCGGACATTCTGCCCGAGATGTATATCGCTGGTTGTATGCCCATGGGGTGCAACTGGAAACCAAAGGAATTGCCATCGGTGTACGACTGGAGCACCCGTCCATGCTGATTGACCAGATACAATATCACAATAAAAACGGACGAGGAAAGTACCTTCCGGCCGCCGAATATAGTTTCGTACAGCAAGTAGACGGACGAGGAGTGTACAGCTTCTGCATGTGTCCCGGTGGATTTGTCGTACCGGCAGCCAGTGGTCCTCACCAGCTGGTAGTCAACGGTATGAGCCCGAGCAACCGCGGCACCAAATGGAGCAACTCAGGTATGGTGGTAGAAACACGTCCGGAAGACCTTTTGCTTCCGGAAATGCAACTCCAGGCAGAACCTTTCCCCGAATCCAATGAAAGCCTGACGGAAGAACTGATTCTGCGCGACGGAAAGCAGCCTGAAGGTACCATCCATACATTAGCCATGATGCGTTTCCAGGAAAAACTGGAACAAATCTGCTGGCAACAAGGAAATATGCGTCAGACTGCCCCCTCGCAACGTATGGTCGATTTCACACGAAAGAAACTCAGCTACGATCTTCCAGCTACCTCTTATAGTCCGGGATTAGTATCTTCTCCCCTTCATTTCTGGATGCCCTCTTTCCTGAGCGAACGCCTGAGCAAAGGTTTCCAGCTTTTCGGAAAGAGTTCACGTGGCTTTCTCACTAACGAAGCGGTCATGATTGCCGTAGAAACACGTACTTCCTCCCCCGTACGTATCGTACGCGATAAAGATACCCTGCAACATCTTACCGTGGAAGGTCTCTTCCCCTGTGGAGAAGGTGCCGGATATGCCGGAGGTATTGTCTCAGCGGGAATTGACGGAGAACGATGTGCTGAAGCCGTAGCCAATTATTTAAATCATTAATTACCTTATTATATGCACCACCTGCCGGAAATAGCCATCATTGAGCCCAACACGCTGACGGCCCTCGGACTACGTACGATTCTGGAAGAACTTATTCCCGAAGCAGTCATACGTACGTTTTCTTCTTTTGAAAAACTGATAGACGACACGCCCGACATGTATGCACATTATTTTGTGTCGGCCAATGTGTATTTTGAGCATACGTCATTTTTTCTGGAAAGAAAGCCCAAGTGTATTGTGCTCTCTGCAGGAGAACCTCCCTTGCTGACAGGTATTCCAAGCCTGAACATTCTTCTTCCACAGGAGCAACTGGTAAAAACCATCATGCAGACCCGAAAACGAGGCCACGAGCTGACGCATCATCCCGTAACGCCTCCTGCCACCGATGCAGAACATGAACTAAGTGCCCGAGAGATTGAGGTGCTCAGGCTTGTGACTAAAGGGTTAATTAACAAAGAGATAGCAGACAAGCTACACATTAGTCTGACTACGGTTATTTCCCACCGGAAAAACATCACAGAAAAATTGGGTATTAAGTCCGTATCCGGCCTGGCCATCTATGCGGTCATGCACGGATACGTAGAAGCCGACAGTATATAAAGTTTATTTAAATAACTTCGGCAACCAATTATTCAAATATTTTCGCCAGTTGCGCCATTCATGCCCGCCATCCGTCTCTGCATATTCATATTTATACCCATGACGATCAAGCAACTGACGAAACTCCACATTGTCCTGATATAAAAAATCTGCATTTCCGATAGCTATAAAATACAGTTTTGGAGCTGCCGCAAACTGAATTGCTAACTTTTCCTCCAGATTCTTATAGATATAAGTGTTCTCTCCTTTCGACTCACGGTTAATTGCCGCAGAAAAGAGTCCTACATAATCAAACTTGTCCGGATAATTGGCAGAGATATACAATGAATGGAATCCTCCCATCGACAATCCGGCAATTGCCCGATGTGCCTTATCGTTTATCGTCCGGTAATGACTTTCCACAAAATTCATAATATCCGGAAATGCTTTCTCATAAGAGCCCTCCATGGTTTTCGGATTCATGAAAGAAGGTTTGTACATACTGTTAGGATATTCCCCCGGTACAGCCTGCTGTGCCCCATTTCCATTCGGCATCACTACAATCATTGGCTCTGCTTTTCCTTGGGCTATCAAATTATCTAAAATCTGTACAGCACGCCCCAGTTCACTCCAGGCATTCTCATCTCCTCCAGCCCCGTGCAACAAATAAAGAACCGGGTAACGTTTTGTACCTTCCTCATAACCAGCTGGAGTATATACTGTCATCCGACGACGTTCCATCCCCAAAGAAGGACTCGGATACCACACCTTCGCAACCGTTCCATGAGGTACTTCCCGAACAAAATAATTCTCAGACAAAGCTCCATCCACAAGAAAATAGTTCATGTAAGTAGCTATATCACGAAGCATATATACATTGGAGGGGTCAAGCATACGCACACCATCCACATAAAAGCAATAAGTATGCAGTTCGGGCGCAGGCAAAGCAACCGTATAGCTCCACACACCATTCTCTCCTTTTTCCATCCGTTGACGTCCTGCCATTTCTACCTCTCCCAATGGAGTCTGCTGCCGGGACTTTTCAAAGAAGTCTGTTTCTACCCATACTTCCCTGGCCTCAGGAGCCAGCAGACGAAAAGTCACAGTTTGATTCTTTACTTCGGGAGAAATAAGATCTCCCGTATTGACAGCCACAGTTTCCTGTGCCCAAGCGGAGAGTGAGAAAAAACATACCGCTACCAAACTCAAAAATTGTTTCATTCTTTTCATACGTTAATCCTATTACTACTTACTACGCACAAAAATAAGCAAAATCCTCATTTATTAGGATTGCCCGTCCAAGCAAATTGGCGTTACTTTGCAGCCGTTAACTAAACTATATCTTTCAACAGAATGAAAAAAAATATTGCTATTGTTTCGTTACTGGCTGTTTCTATAAAGAGCGCCTTGGCAGGTCCGGTATCACCTGAGAACTCTCTACCTAAAGATACAACAAAGGTTATTGACATAGAAGAGGTTGTGGTTATTGCTACTCCGAAGGAGAACAACCGTCTGCGTCAGCAAGCCACTTCGTCGACTTCCTTCTCACAAAGTGCGATGCGCAATAATTCGGTAACCTCTGTAAAATCATTGTCTGCACTGGTTCCGAACTTATTCATTCCAGACTATGGTTCTAAACTGACGACTTCGGTTTACATCCGAGGCATCGGCTCACGTATCAATACACCGGCTGTGGGACTTTATGTAGACAATATTCCCTTTATCGACAAATCGGCCTTCGATTTCAATTATTCTGATATTGAACGTATCGACGTAATGCGAGGTCCGCAAGGAACACTCTACGGACGCAACACCATGGGAGGACTTATCCGTGTGTTTACCAAGTCGCCGTTTACGTACCAGGGAACAGATCTTCGTTTAGGTGCTGCTACCTACAACAATTACAATGCCTCACTTACGCATTACCATCGTATTTCCAATCAGTTTGCTTTTTCTGTGGGATTATTTTATGACCACAAAGGAGGTTTCTTCAAAAACGACTATAATGGAAAACGAATTGATACGGACAATGAGTTCGGTGGACGTATACGTGCCATTTATTTGCCGACCGAAAACTTGAAACTCGACTTTACCGTAAACTACGAATATACCAACCAGGGCGGCTATCCGTATGAATACACAGGTAAAGTCAGCGGAGAAGAAGACCGTGCCGACTACATCGGCCGTATCTCTTACGACAATGCCTGCGGATACAAACGTAACTTGCTGAACACCGGACTGAACCTGGAATATCAAGCCGACAATTTCATTCTTAGTAGCGTAACCGGTTTCCAGTACCTGCGCGACCACATGGACCTGGACCAGGACTTTACGGAGCAGAACATCTACACCATGATGCAGAAGCAGAATTCCAAGACACTCAGCGAAGAAATCGTGTTGAAATCCAAACCCGGACGCCGCTGGCAGTGGACTACCGGAGTTAGCGGATTCTATCAGTGGCTGGATACAGAGGCTCCTGTCACCTTCCAGAAGGATGGAGTAAACTGGTTGAATTCTACCATCAACACAAACGCCAATAAATACATGCCCACGATATCAATGGGTCCCATGAGCATGAAGTTAAACTTCAATGACATAATTAACGGTGAACAACTTGCAATTCCAGGAAAATTCAGCACACCGATTTTGAATGGTGCCATTTTCCACCAGTCCACTTTCAATGACCTGTTCGGGCTGGAAGGACTCTCTTTCACTGCCGGTCTTCGCATGGACTATGAAAGCCTGAAGCTGGATTACTATAGTGGCTGCCAATTCACACATACTTACTCATTGAACGGTACATTGACTCCAGCCAACAAAGTAATTGAGATGATTCCGGCAAAAGAATTCAACGTAAACAACAGTTATAATGGAAAGCTGTCGCACGACTACATCCAGCTGTTGCCTAAATTCGCCTTGCAATACGACTTTGATTCACGCAACAACATCTACGCGAGTGTATCTAAAGGATACCGTTCGGGGGGATACAACATTCAGATGTTCTCTGACCTGCTGCAAAATGACATGCAGGCAAGCATGATGAAAGACGTAGCAGGCGTAACGATTCCAGCTCTCGAATCAGCGCCCATAAAAGATGAACAGAAACAAAAAATTATCGGTATTCTGAACGGTATGGCTCAAAGCCCGCAAACAGATGTAAAGGCAGCTACCCTTTACAAGCCGGAGTATTCATGGAACTACGAAATCGGTTCTCACCTCACCCTGTTCAACGGAAAGTTACAAGCCGACCTCTCAGCTTTCTATATGGACACTCGCGACCAACAGTTGTCACGCTTTGCTGAAAGTGGATTAGGACGTATCACGGTGAATGCCGGAAAAAGCCGTAGCTTAGGTGCGGAAGCCAGCTTACGCGCACAGCTCACTGACCAGTTCAGCCTGAACGGAAACTACGGATATACATACGCCACCTTCACTGATTATGTGATAAGTGAAACAGAAAACTATAACGGCAACTATGTACCCTTCGTTCCTAAACATACATTTGCCGTAGGCGGACAATACATTTTCCCACTGCGCAAGAACGCCATTTTGGACAACATCACCCTGGATGCCAACTATCGTGCTGCAGGCCGCATCTACTGGACAGAACAGAACAATGCCAGTCAGGCACTTTACGGCACACTGAACGGCCGTCTCAGTTTGAATAAGGGTAACGGACAAATTGGTTTCTGGGTAAACAATGCCTTAAACAAAGATTATCAGGCGTTCTACTTTGAAACAATGAGCCGCGGCTTCGCGCAAAAAGGACGTCCCGTACAAGTGGGAATTGACATTCGCTGCCGCTTCTAAAAAACGCAAGGACGTTTAATTCAAAACACAAGTGCGTTTCAACTAAAACGCAAGTGCATTTAAGACAAAACGCAAGTACGTTTTACATCAAACGTCCTTGCGTTTTATTATATAGAAAAGCCCTATTCCCTCCTTAATCAATAACTAATTGATAATCAAGATAAACGGAATTATTCCAAAGAGCTGTTTTTCCGTGGAAGCATGTCTGCCGAAGGGCATTTATAGTTACTAATCAGTAATTTTACCTTTTTCAATTCTTTCAATTTGAATACAGGAGCCTCTACCCCTTCAGGATACTTCATGTGAGAATAGGTACGAAAATATTCCAGACACGCATCTTTCCACCATACCGCATCATTCGCCTGAATATCCAGCCGTTTAGCCACCGCCTGAAAACGCTCCTCATCCACATACGGTTTCATCTGGTTCCACACTTTCTGGAACTCACGCACTTTATCAACGCCTTGCTGATATTTATAACACAATTCATCCCAAAGAGTACGTCCAGACTTTAATGAATGATTCCAGTCTACATGATGAAACCACAACAAAAATTCTTCCGGACATAGCTCCAATGAATTGAATACGTGGGCTAAAGAGTCTGGATACTGAGACACCGCATCACTTCCAGAACGGCTCCGGTCAAATCCCAAACCTTTTTTGTCTGCCTGATGATAATACGACGGCAACCAATCTGCACGAGCACCCGATACCTCACACCAGGGTTCCGGTCCGTAATGATGACTCCAGGCAAAAATATGATGTAATCCTAACGGCATCATGTAATCTACCACCGCCTCCCGACTATCCATCATGACTTGCGTCATGGGCTCTACGAATTTAGGGTCGGACGTAAAAGTCTGTGCCAGCCACTCTTTAGCTATTTCTTCAGAAGAAAGCAAAGGATTCCATGCCAACCGGCCATACGCATACCAGTTAGCCTGCGCAAAATCATGTCCGCACCAGTTGGTATCATCACCTATATTGGCCACTCCAGCCACCCCTTTTAAAGAAGCAGGAGACACATACCGATAAAACTCCTTCCACATAGTAGCCAGGTAAGCCAGATGATTGGAATGCCCTAGATACTCCTGTGTAATCTGAAATTCAGTCATCAACGGGGTGTGGGGCATTGCACCAAACAACGGACTGTAAGGTTCTCTCGGCTGGAAGTCAATCGGACCGTTTTTCACCTGCACAATCACATTATCTAAAAACTTCCCATCCAAAGGTTTAAACTCCAGATAAGCCTGTTTGGCTCTGTCAGCATCCGACGGACTGTACACAAACGCACGCCACATCACAATTCCCCCATAAGGTTTCAGGGCCTTTGCCATCATATTCGCTCCTTCGGCATGCGTACGCCCGTAATCGCACGGACCAGGCTGTCCTTCTGAATTAGCCTTGACCAGGAAACCTCCAAAATCAGGAATAAGACTGTAAATCTCATGAACCTTCTTCTTCCACCACTCAGCCACCTCCTCATTCAACGGGTCGGCTGTAGACAATCCTCCCAACTGCATGGGAGAAGCGAAGTTGACCGAAAGATAGACTTTTATTCCGTACGGCCGGAAAAAATCCGCAAGCACGCGTACCTTTTCAAGGTATTCGTTGGAAAGTATTTTAACCGAAGCGTTGACGTTGTTAAGTACTGTCCCGTTGATACCAACCGAAGCATTGGCCCGGGCATATTCCTGATAACGTGCCGACACAGTATCTGAAAGTTCGTCCCACTGCCACAAGGATTTACCGGCATATCCACGCTCTATCGTGCCATCCAGATTATCCCAATGATTCAGTACACGTACATCGAAGGCTGGTTCTTCTGCAATATCCAGACGGGTACAATCTTCCCCTTCTGCCTGCAAACGTAAAAGATGATAGGCCGCATAAAGCAAGCCCTGTTCAGTAGTAGAGCCAAGCACTATCTTTTCATCGGAAGTACGTATGGTGTACCCTTCCTTCCCCAGCTTACGATGAGCTTCATCAGCAAACAGTTGTAGTTCAACCGTCTTTCCACGCCATAAAGAAGCCAGTTCCTCACGAGCTATGGCAATGGTAGGAGAA
>ERZ791829.1407-NODE-1407-length-14192-cov-7.018816_pt1 | contig 14192 bp, 13 predicted proteins | sample MGYA00510296_ERZ791829 | MGnify/ENA primary metagenome ERZ791829 (study PRJEB30046, sample SAMN00791973) | human gut metagenome | study: EMG produced TPA metagenomics assembly of the A metagenome-wide association study of gut microbiota in type 2...
GTGCCCGCCGCGGTGCCGGTGAGACCAAGCTGGAACTGGACCGCCGCCATGTGCACGCCCGCATCGACGCGCTGGCCGAGAAGCTGGCCGAGATGGAAAAGCGCCGGGGCGAAAGCCGCAAGGCCCGCGCCAAGACCGGCATGCCGGTGGTGAGCCTGGTGGGCTACACCAACGTGGGCAAGTCCAGCCTGATGAACGCCCTGTGCGGCCCCAGTGTGGCCGAAGCCGACATGCTGTTTGCCACCCTGGACCCCACCAGCCGCAAACTGGTGCTGCCCAGCGGCATGGCCGTGCTGCTGGTGGACACGGTCGGTTTCGTGTCCCGCCTGCCCCACAATCTGGTGGAGGCCTTCAAGTCCACGCTGGAAGAAGCCGCCTGGTCGGACGTCATCATCCGGGTGGCGGATGCCGGGGATGAGCAGCGCGAGGAACAGCTGGCCGTGACCGACGAGGTGCTGGACGGGCTGGACTGCACGGACATCCCCCGCCTGACCGTGTACAACAAGTGCGACAAGCCCAACACCCTGTCCTTTGACCCGGACATCCTGCTCACCAGCGCAAAGACCGGCTATGGGCTGGACACCCTGCTGCAGAAGCTGGACGAGCTGCTGAGCGACCGGGTGCACACCATCCGGGTGCTGCTGCCCTACGACAAGCTGGGCCTTGCCGCCCCCATGCGGGAGCGTGGCAGCGTGCTGGTGGAAGAATACCGGGAAGATGGCCTGTATCTGGAGGGCATCGTCAAGACCGAGGATCTGCACTGCTTTGAAGGGTACCTCGTGTAAAAAATAAAAAAGCCCCAACAAACACAAAAACCCGCCTGGCAGCGGGTTTTTGTGTATAGAGGGGTGGGAAAGTATATAAAGTGGTGAATCTCAATTTCACAGCAGGCCTTTGTGCGGGGCGCTGCCTTGCATGATGTATTATACGCGTTTTTTCTTTCTTGTCAAACCAATTTTTTTCATTTTACTTTAAAATCATGCTTTACTTTTCCCGCAAAACTTTATATAATTAACGCGAAGTAAAGCAAAATCAAGGTTTTTCAACCTTTGTGCGTTTGCAACAACAATAAAACTTTATTTTCAGAAAATTTTATACAATCCAACATATTTCAAAGGAGCATCTCCCATGGACGATCTGGATCGAAAAATTCTTTCCCTGCTGGCCAAAAACGCCCGCATGCCGGTCAAGGAGATCGCCGAGCAGGTCTCGCTGACCAGCCCGGCCGTGTCCAGCCGCATCCACAAACTGGAGACGGACGGCATCATCAGCGGCTACACCGTCACCCTGAACCGCCCGGCTGACCGCGTGTATGTGGACGCCCTCATCAGCCTGTCGGTGGCCCCCTCCAAGCAGGACGCCTTTCTCGAACTGCTGCAGAGCAGCCGCGAGGTGCTGCAGTGCTACCATGTCACCGGTGCCTATACCTTCCTGGTCAAGGTGAGCTGCGGCAGCATGCCCCAGCTGGAACACCTGATCCTGCAATTCCAGAAGCTGGGCACCACCAGCACCCAGATCATCCTTTCCACCCCGGTGAATCACGGCGAGCTGGATGCGCTGATGCTGTGAGCCGTTCATAAAATTGTTAGGGTTTTCCTGCAATTTTCCGCGCGTCTGGTTCGTATATGGTATACCAGCCGCAAAACAGCGCACACTAGCCGTGCACTGCGGCGCAGCTCCGCCACACGAAGCATTGGATACGAAAGGATAACACGACTATGAAACGATTCATCGCCGCCCTGCTGGCAGGGCTGACCCTGTTTGCCCTTGTGGGCTGCTCCGCCGGCAGCAAGGCCGACTCCGCCGCCCCGAAGGATTATTCCCAGATCCTCCACGATGCCCGCACCGACGAGGAAAACGAATACGATATGATCTTCACCAAAGGCGAGGACGGCAAGTTCACCGCCATCGACGGCTACAGCGCCGAGTACGAGGCCGGCCAGCTGGACGACGAGGTGCGCAATCTGATGATGCCCCTGCTGAATCTGGAAGATGACATGTACACCGACCTTGCCGCCTCCGTCTCCTCCATGATGGTACGCAGCTACGCGGTGGCCATCGTCAAACCCGCCGAGGGCAAGACCGACGCCGTGAAGAGCGCACTGGAAGCCTATGTGACCAGCGAACAGCAGTCCATGGAGCACTATCTGGAAGATCAGTACCAGATTGCCAAGGCCGCCACCGTCACCGTGGCCCCCACCGGCGAAGTGATCCTGGTGTGCGCCGAGAACCACGACACCCTGCTGGACAACATCGAAAAGGCACTGGCCGCATAAATTCCCTGCCATTTTACCGCACTCCGTCCGGGGTGCGGTTTCTTTTTGCCCGCAGTTGTGCTATACTGTTTCGGTAATCGTGCAGTTTTACAGGAGTAACCTTTATGTATAAAGCAACCATCGTCATCCCCAACATCAACGGCAAGGGCTGGCTCAAAGACTCCATCGAGTCGGTCTACGCCCAGACCGAGCAGAACTTCCAGCTCATCGTGGTGGACAACGGCTCCACCGACGAAAGTCTGGAGCAGGCCCGCAGCTACTGCAGCCGGGCCAACTTCACCCTGATCGAAAACGGCACCAACACCGGCTTTTCCCACGCGGTGAATCAGGGCATCGCCATGGCCGAGAGCGAGTATGTGGTGCTGTTCAACAACGACGCCTTTGCGGAGCCCCAGTGGCTGGCCGAGCTCATCCGCACCGCCGAAACCGATCCCAAGATCTTTGCGGTCCAGAGCCTGATGATCCGCCACTTTGACCGGGAGCTGGCCGATGACGCCGGGGACTATGTGACCTGGATGGGCTTTGCCTGCAAGACCGGCGACGGCCGCCGTGTCAGCCGCTACACCAAACAAAAGCGTATCTTCTCGGCCTGCGGCGGGGCCGCGCTGTACCGCAAGCGCATTCTGGACGAAATCGGCACCTTTGACGAAAACTTCTTTGCCTACTTTGAGGATGTGGACCTGAGCTGGCGTGCCAACAACGCAGGTTACAAAAACGTGCTCTGTCCCACGGCAAAGTGCTACCACATCTGCGGAGCCAGCACCGGTGCCGTGCGGTACAACGCCTTCAAGAGCCAGCAGAGCGGCCGCAACAGCATTCTGCTTCCCCTCAAGAACGAGCCGCTGCTCATGCTGGTGCTCAACTTCATCCCGCTGGCCGCGGGCTACCTGCTCAAGTGCTACAAGTTCCACAAGCAGGGCTTTGGTGAGGCGTGGGACAAGGGCATGCACGAGGCCTTTGCCCTGCTGAAAGAGGGCAGGCTGGGCAAGCGCCCCTTCCGCTGGCGTGACCTGCCCCACTACCTCCTCATGGAACTGTGGATGATCTGGAACATGGTGCCCTACCTGTGGTACCGTCTGGTGGTCGTGCGGTTCGATTTAAAGTAACTCCTTCCGTCACGGCTTACGCCGTGCCACCTCCCTCAGCGAGGGAGGCTTTCTCAAAAAAAGACACCCGGCTGTGATGTTTCACAGTCGGGTGTTCGTTTTTACAGGTATTATGCAGCCGTGCTGGAAGCGCCGTTATCGGCGGCATCTGCTTCGGCGGCGGTGCTGTCAGCAGCCGGCTCGTCCAGGTTCTGGGTGTCCGGCTCGGCAGCGGCATCGGAAGCCGCCTCCGAGGAACCGGCGGTGGCCAGGATGGCATCCTGCACATCGCTTTCGGCCATGGGCTGCGGCTGGCTGGCGGCCTCGGTGCTCGCCGTGCTGTCAGGCTTGGTCTCGCTCTCGGTCAGACCGGTGAGATACCAGCTGCCGCTCTGGCGCTCGAACAGATAGTCCATATACTTGGTGGGCGTGTCCGAGGACTGGTTGATGATGCTGTCATCGGTGCTGGAGGTGGGAATATAGCCCACGGTGACGTGCAGCTGGCCGCTGCGCTTGAACAGTCGGGTGACCACGGCGCGGTAATAGCCCACCGTACCGGTGACCGGGATCTTGTAGCACTGGCTGCTCTCGTCAAACTCGATGGTCATATCTTCCATCTCGAAGCTGCGGTGGGTCAGCTTAAAGCTGGGGCCCACCAGCCGGGCCAGATAGGCGTCCACTTCCACCGAGGGCAGCAGCAGCTGTTCGGTGTCGGGGTCGGTGTTGTAGTTATCGAAGCCGCCCTGCGTCTCCTGGATGTTGTAGATGCAGCCCCACACGGCAGCTTCCCGCAGGGTCAGGTCGTCGATGTTCTCGATGCCGTCAAAGGGCATGGGGTCAAACAGCACCAGACCCTCCAGCTTGTCCTCGTATTCCTGCTTCTGGGCGGTGTCGTCGAACAGGTTGGCCACCAGTCCCACACCGGCCCGCAGCACGGTCACAAACCCCACCAGAACCAGGATCGTGATCAGCAGGCCCAGCGCCTGCCGCCCCCGGCGGCGCTGCAGCCGGGCGTGTTCTTCCGGGGTGATATAATGTTTTGTCATGGTTTTTTATCTCCCAAGGTTTTATTGCTGACTTTCAGTATACCACAGGGCAGCGCAGAGTGCAAAACCCTGCCCATGGTTTTTTTGTGAAAACCCCACTGCGCGGTTACTCCCAGTCCTTCCACACATCGGGCTGGTAGCCCACGGTGGCCTTGCGGCCGTTGCGCACGATGGGGGTGCGCAGCAGCTGCTGGTTCTCAAACAGCTTGTCCTCTTTCTGCCAGTCGATGAGCGCCTCCAGCAGTGCAAGGGTCTGCTTGTCCTTGGCGTTGGGGTTCACCATCTTTTCCCAGCCGCCCAGGGCGCGGGCCACGTTGTCGAACTCGCCGCGACTCATGCCCTTTTCCTTCAGGTCGATCATCTGGAATTTGATGCCCCGCTCCTTGAAATAGCGCTGGGCCTTTTTGGTATCAAAGCACTTTGTGGTGCCAAAAATCTGAATGTTCATCGGTCTCTGTCCTCCTGAGCTTCCATTATACCACAGCCGCCCGCAGGTGCCTAGCATATTTCGCACCAAAACCGCCCATACTGGCAGCAGACATCATCCGAAGGAGGCAGATTTTATGATCGCATTCGTTGACCCGGACCTGTGCATCGGCTGCACCCAGTGCGCCGGGCTGTGCCCCGCCGTATTCCGCATGGAGGGCGTGCTGGCCGTGGCCGAGCCCGGCCCCATCCCGCCGGAGGAAGTGCCCCAGGCGGTGGACGCCGCCAACGCCTGCCCGGTAAACGCCATCCGCACCGAGGCGTGAAAAAGAAGCCGTTCTGTCGGGGCCGCCCCCGGTGGAACGGCTTCTTTTCCTTCTCATTCTTTTGTGCTATACTATAGGATGTGAAATTATGGAACGGAGGACTGTATGCTATGCGCTTACTGGTCATTGACGGCAACAGCATTGCCAACCGCGCCTTTTTTGGCATCAAGCTGCTGACCACCAAGGACGGCCGCTATACCAATGCGATTTACGGCTTTTTGAATATCCTGCTCTCCCTGCTCAAGGAGTGCGAGCCCGACGAGGTGGCTGTGGCCTTTGACCTGAAGGCTCCCACCTTCCGGCACAAAATGTACGACGGCTACAAGGCCACCCGTCATGGGATGCCGGAGGAGCTGGCCCAGCAGATGCCGGTGCTCAAGGAGCTGCTGGCAGACCTGGGCTACCGCACCGTCACCGCCGAGGGCTGGGAGGCCGACGACATCCTGGGCACGCTGGCCGCTGCCTGCGTCGCCCGGCAGGATGACTGCTTCCTGGCCACCGGAGACCGCGACAGCCTGCAGCTGGTGAGCGACACCACCACGGTGCTGCTGGCCGCCACCGTGATGGGCCGCAGCAAGACCGTGACCATGGACGTGGACGCCATCCACGAAAAATACGGCATTGAGCCCCGGCAGCTCATTGAGGTGAAGAGCCTGATGGGCGACACCTCCGACAACATCCCCGGCGTGAAGGGCATCGGCGAAAAGACCGCCCTGAGCCTGGTGCAGACCTTCGGCTCGCTGGAGGGCGTGTACGCCAACCTCGACGACAAGCGCATCAAGCCCAAGCAGCGGGAGCACCTCATGGAAGACAAGCCCATGGCCGAGCTGAGCCACACGCTGGGCACCATCCGCACCGATGCGCCCATCGACACGGCCGAGGGCAGCTACGCTGTGGGCGAGGGCAACAAGGCCGCCGCCGTGCGCCTGCTGCAGGAGCTGGAGATCCACTCGCTGATCCCGCGCTTCGGGCTGGACGGTGTGGCCCCGGAGGCCGCCCCGGAAGAACAGGCCGTGGAGCTGCCGGAGGCAGAGCTTGCCGCCCTGCCCCTTGCCCCGTCCGGGCACTATCTGGTGGCCTCCCGCCCCGCCGTGATGGGCAAGCAGGGCACCCGCAACGTGACGCTGCAGCCGGAGAGCTGGTACGCCGTGCAGGACACCACCGTCTACCCGCTGGAGGACGCCGACCTGCTCCGTCTGCTGGACAATGCCGACGTCACACTGGACGTGTTCAATTCGGCTCCCCTGTACGCCAGAGCCATGGCCGCAGGCGGCTGGGGCAGCAGCATCCGGTGGGACGGCAAGCTGGCCGCCTACCTGCTGGACGCCTCAGCGTCCAAGTATCAGGTGGGAGAGCTGGTGCCCAGCTACAAGGCCGCTGCGGCCTTCACCTGCGCCGACTACCCGGACGCCGGACGTCTGGCCGACCTGTTTGCCAAAATGAAAGCCGAGATCACCGCCTGCGGCGAGGATGCCCTGTACAACGACATTGAGTTCCCGCTGGCGCAGGTGCTGGCGGACATGACCCGCATCGGCGTGCTGGTGGACCGGGACGGCATCGAGCAGTTTGGCGTGCGGATGCGCACCGAGCTGGAACAGGTGCTGGCCCGCATCCACATGGAGACCGGCAGCACCAGCTTCAACCCCAACAGCCCCAAGCAGCTGGGCGAGATGCTGTTCGACACCATGGGCCTGCCCCATGGCAAAAAGACCCAGCGCGGCTGGTCCACCGACGCCGAAACGCTGGAGAGCCTGCGGGAGTACCCGCTGGTAGAGGACGTTTTGCAGTACCGCGCGTACCAGAAGCTGAACTCCACCTATGTGGAGGGCCTGCTCAAGGTCATCGGCGAAGATGGGCGCATCCACTCCACCTTCAACCAGACCGAGGCCCGCACCGGACGGCTCTCCTCCGACAACCCCAACCTGCAGAACATCCCCATCCGCACCGAGCTGGGCAGCCAGCTGCGGGCCTACTTCATCGCAAAGCCGGGCTGTGTGCTGGTGGACGCCGACTACAGCCAGATCGAGCTGCGCATCCTGGCCCACATCACCGGGGACGAACACATGCAGCAGGCCTTCCTGAACGGGGAGGACATCCACCGCAGCACCGCTGCCAAAATTTACGGCATCCCCCAGAGCGAGGTGACGCCCCGGCTGCGTTCCAGCGCCAAGGCCATCAACTTTGGCATCATGTACGGCAAGGGTGCCTACAGCCTGGCCAAGGACATCGGGGTGACCGTCAAGGAAGCAGACGCCTTCCTCAAAAACTATCTGGCCGCCTTCCCCAATGTGAGCGGTTATATGGACAAGACCATTGCCGACGCCAAGGCGAACGGCTATGTATCCACCCTGTTCGGCCGCCGCCGGGCGCTGCCGGAGCTGGCAAGCTCCAACTTCAACGTGCGTTCCAGCGGTGAGCGCATGGCCCGCAACACCCCCATTCAGGGCACGGCGGCCGATGTGATCAAGCTGGCCATGGTGCGGGTGTGGAAGCGCCTGCGGGACGAAAAAATGGAAAGCCGCCTGATCCTCACCGTCCACGACGAACTGATCGTGGAAGCCCCGGAAGCGGAAGCCGAAAAGGCTGCGCAGATCCTGCGGGAGGAGATGGAGGGCTGCGTGCAGTACGCCGTGCCCCTGAGCACCGATGTGCACGCAGGCAAAAACTGGCTGGAGGCCCATTGAACATGATCGTTTTAGGAATCGAATCTACCTGCGACGAGACCGCCGCAGCTCTGGTGGAGGACGGCCGGCATCTGCTGAGCAACGTCATCTCCACCAGCGTGAAAGAACAGGCGCTGTACGGCGGCGTGGTGCCGGAGATCGCCAGCCGCCGCCACTGTGAGTTCATCAGCGCCACCGTCAAAAAGGCCCTGCTGGACGCAGGCAAGACCATGGACGCCGTGGACGCCGTGGCCGTCACCTTTGCGCCGGGCCTCATCGGCGCGGTGCTGGTGGGCGTGAACTTTGCCAAGGGGCTGGCCTACTCGGCGGGCAAGCCTCTGGTGCCGGTGCACCACCTGCGGGGCCACATCGCCGCGCTCTACCTGACCCACCCGGAGCTGAAACCTCCCTTTTTGTGCCTGGTGGCCTCCGGCGGCCACAGCCACATCGTGGAAGTGCAGGACTACACCCACTACCACATTCTGGGCCACACGGTGGACGATGCCGCCGGAGAAGCCTTTGACAAGGTGGCCCGGACCCTGGGTCTGCCCTACCCTGGCGGGCCGAGTGTGGCCAACGCCGCCAAGACCGGCGACCCCAAGGCCTACCGCCTGCCGGTGCCCCATGTGGAGGGCAAGTATAACGTGAGCTTCTCCGGCCTGAAAACCGCCGTGCTCAACGAGGTGAACAAGGCTCAGATGAAGGGCGAAACGGTCAACGTGCCGGACCTTGCCGCCAGCTTCCAGGAGCGCATTGCGGGCATCCTGGCCGAAAAACTGCTGCTGGCTGCCGCCGACACCGGTGCAAAGCAGGTGTGTCTGGCGGGCGGTGTGGCCGCAAACGGCCGTCTGCGCCAGCTGGTGAACGACGGTGCCCAAAAGCTGGGGGCCAAGGTCTACCTGCCGGAGCTGAAGTTCTGCGGCGACAACGGTGCCATGATCGCCGCACAGGGCTACTACCAGTACATCGCGGGCCACACCGCCGGGCTGGAGCTCAACGGCCTGCCCACCCTGCCCATTGATTACGAATAAAAACCAAAAAAGCCCCCTCTCAGGCGCTGCGCGCCAAACTCCTTCCGCCTCACTTCGTTCGGCACCGCCCTCTCAGAGGGAGGCTTTCGCGCGGCGATGAACCTTGCTGTAACACGATAAAGTTTCCCCTCCTGTCAAAGGCGCCCTCTTTGAGGGAGCTGGCACGGCGTGAGCCGTGACTGAGGGAGTTTTAGGAGGTACTCACCATGCCCGAAACCAATCCCATCCTGCAAAGCCTGTATGCCCGCAAGTCTGTGCGGGTGTTTGAAGAAAAAGCCATCCCGGCCGGAATGAAGCAGGCCATTCTGGAAGCTGCCGCGCAGGCCCCCTCTGCGGGCTGCCAGCAGCTGTACACCATTCTGGACATCACCGACCCGGCCCTGAAGGCCGCGCTGGCCGACAGCTGCGACCATCAGCCTTTCATTGCCAAGGCCCCGCTGGTGCTGGTGTTCTGCGCCGACTGCCGCAAGTGGTACGACGCCTACAAGGAAGCGGGCTGCACGCCCCGCACGCCGGGCGTGGGCGACCTGATGCTGGCTGTCACCGACACCGCCATTGCCGCCCAGAACGCCGTGGTGGCCGCCGAAAGCTTTGGCATCGGCTCGTGCTACATCGGTGATATCATGGAAAACTGCGACACCCAGCGCAGCCTGCTGCACCTGCCGGACTATGTGTTCCCAGCGGTGATGCTGGTGTTCGGCTGGCCCACCCAGCAGCAGAAGGACCGCTCGAAGCCCCAGCGCTGCGCCATGGAGCATATCGTGCACGAAAACGGCTACCGCACCATGGACGGTGCTGAGCTGCGCGATGCCTTCGGCTACAAGGCCAGCACCTCCGGTTTTGATGCGTGGTGCACGGCCTTCCACAACCGCAAGTACGACTCCGGCTTTGCCCGCGAGATGAGCCGCTCGGTGGCGGAGTACTTAGAGCAGTACAAGTAACGCATAAAAAAGCAGGGAGCTTGTCCATCCGGACAGGCTCCCTGTTCTTTTACTTGAAATATTCCTGTGCGCGCTGCGCGGCGTTGTTGATGCAGTCCCGCAGCTCGTCCAGCGTATCGAACTTCTTGCTGGGGCTCAGATAGGCGTGGAACTCCACCACCGGGTCGGTGCCGTACAGGTCCCCGGAAAAGCCGGGGATGAAGGTCTCGCAGGTCACCTTGGTGGCGTCGTCGTTCACGGTGGGGCGGCTGCCCAGACCGGTGGCTGAAGGATACCAGGTGCCGTTCACCAGCGTGCGGGTAATATAGATGCCGCTGCGGGGCATCTGGAAGCCCTGGGGGTACAGCTGGTTGATGGTGGGCACCCCCAGCGTGTGGCCCAGGCCCGCGCCGTGCTGCACCGCAAAGCGGATGGCGTAGGGCATGCCCAGCATGGCGTTGGCCGCCGGGATGTCGCCGCCCTCCAGCGCGGTGCGGATGCGGGTGGAGGACACCGGCTTTTCCTCGAACTGTGCCATGGGCACCACCACCACTTCCACGCCCAGCGGAGCGCACAGCTTGCGCAGCAGCTCCGGCGTACCGGCGGCCTTGGCCCCGAAGGTGAAGTTCTCGCCGCAGAACAGGGCTTTTGCATGGCAGTTTTCCACGATGCTGCGCACGAACTGTTCCGGGCTGAGGCCCTTGATCTCCTCAAAGTCCGGCGTGAGGTAATACTCCACGCCCAGGCTGGCGATCAGCGCGTGCTTGTCCGCCGAGGACAGCAGGCGCTTGCCCTTCATTTTGTTGTCCACCGGCAGCCGGAAGGTAAACACCGCCGGGGCAGCCCCGTGGGCTCTGGCCCACTGCACCGCACCGTCGATGACGGCCCGGTGGCCGATGTGGATGCCGTCGAAGTAGCCCATGGCCACGGCGGTGCCCTGTGCGGGGTCTGCCAGCGGCAGCGGGACGAACTGTGAAATGATCTGCATGGGTATTGGTTTCCTTTTTTCTTGTCAATTCCGTTCCACGAACAGTTTTTCCACCCGGAGCACGCCCCCGGTGATGTTGGCCAGCCCCAGGAACTGCCCGGCGGCATTGCGCACCCGGTAGCGGCCATCCGCTGCGGGGTAGCGGCTGGTGGGGCAGCCGTTGTACAGGTGCTGTTCCACCCAGGGCTCCACCACCAGCAGCGGCAGCGGGGTGAACACGCTTTCCACCGGCAGCATCAGCGCTTCCAGGGCCGCAGGCCCCTGCTCTTTCGCCGCAAGGATCTCTTCCAGCGTGTGGGCGTCGGCCTCGGTGTACAGCCCGGCGCAGGTGCGCCGCAGGGCGCTCATGGTGCCCTTCTGGCCCAGTGCGTCGGCAATGTCCTCCAGCAGGGTGCGGATGTAGGTGCCCTTGGAGCAGGTCACCTCCAGCACATATTCGTTTTCGGCGGGGCTGCCGCCGTAGGTGATGCTGTAGATCTCGATGGGGCGGGCCTTGCGCTCCACGGTCTTGCCCTCGCGGGCCAGCTTGTAAAGGGGCTGGCCGCCCACCTTGACCGCCGAGTACATGGGCGGCACCTGCATCTGTTTGCCCACGAACTGCGGCAGCACGGCCCGCAGTTCCCGCTCCCCTGCCGTGACGGGGGCCGTTTCCAGCACCGTGCCGGTGATGTCGCCGGTGTCGGTGCGCTGGCCCAGCCGCAGCACGGCGCGGTAAGCCTTGTCATGATCCAGCTGCAGGTCCACGGCCTTGCTGGCACCGCCGCAGAACACCGGCAGCACGCCGGTGGCCATGGGGTCCAGCGTGCCGCTGTGGCCCAGCTTGCGGGTGCCCAGCACGCCGCGCAGCTTTGCCACCACATCAAAGCTGGTCCAGTCCATGGGCTTGTCAACGATCAGGATGCCCTGCATTTATGCTTCCTCCTGCGGTGCGTCCAGCTCGGCTTCCACCTCGGCCAGGATCGCATTCTTGGCGTTTTCCAGATTGCCCAGCAGCTCGCATCCGGCAGCGCGGTTGTGGCCGCCGCCGCCCAGACGCCGCGCAATGGCGCAGGCGTCCACACCCTTGGCGGTGCGCACGCTGATGCGGTAGCTGCCGCCGGGCTGCTGACGCAGGGTCAGGCCCACCTTCACGCCCTCGATGCTGATCGGCAGGCTGGTCAGCTCTTCCAGGTCTGCCGGGTCCACGCCGGTCTGCTCGATCTCGTCCCGGGTGAGGTAGATCAGGGCGCAGCGGCCGTCCAGATAGTATTCCAGATGGTTGCGGGCGATGCGCTCGGCCTCCATGCGGGCACGGGGCTTGGTGTCGAACAGCAGGGTGTTCAGCTCTTCCACATGGCAGCCCGCCTCGATGAGCTTTGCCGCCACAAGGTGGGTGTTGGCCGTGGTGGCCGAGAACCGGAAGCATCCGGTGTCGGTGGCCACGCCGGTGTACAGGCAGTCGGCAATGTGCGGGGTGATGTCCACCCCCATTTCCAGAATGACCCGGTACATCAGCTCTGCGGCTGCGGCCGCGGTGCTGTCCAGCAGGGTAAAGTCGGCATAGCCGCTGTTGCCCGCGTGGTGGTCGATGCACAGATCGACATGGCGGCTGTAGCGGGGCACGCCGTTGCCCTCGCCGAACAGCTGCAGCCCGGCCACGTCCACGGCAATCACCGTTTCCGGCTCGAACTCGCCCTTGAACAGGTGCGCATTGGTAAAGGCATAGCGGGCCGGGATCGTGTCGGAGCAGAGCACCGCTGCATTCTTGTCCAGAGCTTTCAGGGCATAATACAGGGCGCTGCCGCAGCCGACGGTATCACCGTCCGGGTTTTTGTGGCACAGGATCAAAATGTTGTCGGCAGACTTCAGGCGCTGGGCCATCTGCTGCACACTCAACGGTTCCGTCATCCGATGTTCCATCCTTTCCGCAAGGCTGTAAAGTGTGTTTTACTCCTCGGTCTCCCCGGCTTCGGGCTGTGCCTCGGCCTCACCGCTGACGTTCAGGCTGCGCAGCAGCTCATTGATGTGGGCTGCATAGGCGGCACCGTCGTCCTCCACAAAGATGAACCGGGGTGCTTTGCGGATGTGCATCTTCTTGCTCACTTCGGTGCGCACATGACCGGCGGCGCGGTTCAGCGCCTCGATGGCGGGCTTGGGGCCGTCCGCGCGGCCCATCACGCTCACATACACCTTGGCCACATCCAGGTCGGGGGTCACGTCCAGACGGGTGACGGTCAGCAGGCCGCCCTCCAGCCGCGGGTCCTTCAGACGCCCGATGATGGCAATGATCTCGCGCTTCATATCCTGCGCCAGACGGCCCATATTTTTCTGAGACATTCGGTTTCTCCTTTAAACAAACTTCTCTGGCATCGTTGCCGGTGCCAGAGAAATCCTCAAAAAATCTTAGTCGCGGTACTCTTCCATCTTGAAGGCCTCGTACACGTCGCCTTCCTTGACGTCGGCAAACTTCTCCAGGGTCACGCCGCACTCGTAGCCCTCGGCCACTTCCTTGGCGTCATCCTTGAAACGCTTCAGGGATGCGATCTCGTCCTCGGCAATGACGATGCCGTCACGGACCACACGCACCTGGCTGTCGCGGGTGATCTTGCCGCTGGTAACACGGCAGCCTGCAACGGTGCCCACGTTGGAGATCTTGTACACCTGACGGACCTGCAGCTCGCCCAGGGAGACCTCACGGAACTTGGGTGCCAGCATACCCTTCATAGCGTCGGTCACGTCGTTGATGGCGTCGTAGATGACGCGGTACATGCGCATTTCCACCTTGGTGGCAGCAGCTTCTTCCTTGGCCACGTTGTCCGGGCGGACGTTGAAGCCGATGATGATGGCGTTGGAGGCATCGGCCAGGTCCACATCGGACTTGCTGATGGCACCGACACCGGCATGGATGACCCGCACCCGCACTTCGTCGTTGGAGATCTTCTCCAGGCTCTGCTTGACGGCCTCGGCAGAACCCTGCACGTCGGCCTTGACCACGATGGCCAGTTCCTTCATGTCGTTCTGAGCCATCTGGCTGAACAGGTTATCCAGCGTGACCTTCTGGAAGGAGGAGAACTGCTTCTCCTTGGCGGCAGCGATGCGCTGCTCGGCCAGCTCACGGGCCAGGCGCTCGTCCTCAACGGCCTCGAACAGGTCGCCTGCTTCGGGCACGGCGGTCAGGCCGGTGATCTCCACAGGGGTGGAGGGGCCGGCATCGTTCAGCAGCTTGCCCTTGTCGTTGCGCATGGTACGCACGCGGCCCACGGCAGTACCGGCAATGATCACATCGCCAGAGTGCAGGGTGCCGTTCTGCACCAGGATGGTGGCAATGGGGCCCTGGCCCTTGTCCAGACGGGCCTCGACCACCGCACCCTTGGCGCGGCGGTTGGGGTTGGCCTTGAGCTCCATGACCTCAGCTTCCAGCGCGATGCGCTCCAGCAGGTCGTTGATGCCCA
>ERZ791829.1410-NODE-1410-length-14129-cov-3.566150_pt1 | contig 14129 bp, 9 predicted proteins | sample MGYA00510296_ERZ791829 | MGnify/ENA primary metagenome ERZ791829 (study PRJEB30046, sample SAMN00791973) | human gut metagenome | study: EMG produced TPA metagenomics assembly of the A metagenome-wide association study of gut microbiota in type 2...
TTAATTTTACATCAAATACTTATACATTGAAACGAAAAATTTTAACTTTTACAAATAAAATTTCGAAACGGCTTTCTAAACCCGAACGTAAATTTACTGCCGATATTACTTATGACATACTTGATTCCGGAATCTACATCTGCTTATCTTAGACAGATTAAAAAATGGATTCCAGCAGAACCTGTCATCCACATTGATGATAACGATGTTGTAAAACCAGATGGTTACAGATTTGAATCGCCTGGCATTGTTCGTGATGGCTCCGAAAGCACATCTACTAAAAAAGTTTATAAAAAAGGCTACCACGTAACAGAAGCCTGTGTCCTTACTACCAATCATCATCCGGTGAGTATATTTTCAAAAATACACTCTTCAACAGAAAAGGATTAGGTAATTCGATTAAAATCAAACCGTAAACTTCTTTATCACAATAAATGGACTTTTGCCACAGAATTGCGTAATCGCCGTAAAGGAAAAATCAAAACCAGTGTATTTTACAAAGGAAAAGATCATGCGGCTTACATTTCCCATGTCAAAGTTCAAATCACAGCTTTAAGAAAAAGTGCCTCTAATCCGGAATACTGCCGTTTTTGATTCATTAAAAGCTGGCAGATTGGTGCTTTAGGAGAAGTTATTCATTTCAATGTGCCTTCAGATGATAAACTCTCCCTTTTCTATCACAAAATATGAAAAATACATTGAAATAATTCTGCTTTCCAGAAGTGTATCTATAATTTGATATTGATTATACTTGAATAAATCCGGAACAGCAAGTAATATGAAAAATGTAAGTATTCAAAAAGCAAATTTGAAAAAGAACTTATGAGGGAGAAAAAAGAATGAACAATAAAAGTAGAAAAAAGAAAGATGCTGTTCCAAAGATCAGCCCTTTGAAAGTACTCACTTCCATTCCAGGATTGATAAAAGGAGTCATAGGAATTATAGTGATCGTGCTGATTGTATTTGTTATAAAAAAAGGATTTTTTGATTCAAAAGAGGGAGAGGTGACGACGATCAGTCAGTCATCGATTGAAAAAATTTTAGATATCAGTGAATTATCTACACTTGAGTATACATATAATGCGGTAGCAGCCGGTTATAATGAAGACGGAAAGACGCTTCTGTATCATGTGGCATATGAGGGAACTGTGAGTGCGGGAATTGATTTTGATAAACTGAAAGTGAAAGTGAATCCGGACAAAAAGGAAATAAGGATTACTGTTCCAGAGGCAAGAATTCTGGGCTGTAGCGTAAATGAAGGATCATTGAAATATATTTTCGAGAAAGATAAATATAATACTGCAACAATTTCTGCTGATGCGTACAAAGTCAGCAAAGAAGATCTGAAAAAGAAAGCAAATGAAGAAACCAGGATTACAGAGCTTGCAAAAGAAAATGCGATTTCTGCAATTTCCGGTCTGATTGAACCATGGGTTAATCAGGTGGATGATAAATATACAGTTATAATTAAGTGAGGTGGATACAAATGAAAAAGAAGATCATAAATCTTTCCCTGATCGGGATTCTGCTGATCAGTCTGTTAAGTGGATGCGGAAAGTCAGAAGATAAAGAGGAAGCAAAAAGTACAGAGCCGGATATTATGCAGATCCGTTCCATCTGTAAACTTGCAACAGTAGAATGTTATTATCATAATGTGGCAAAATCCGAAAAGTCGGCAGGTACGGGAATCTGGCATTTGGGAGAAAAGGACAGGCAATTCTGGATTGAATATACCGGAACGGTCAAACTTGGTATTGATATGTCGAAAGTGCAGATGAAAGTAGATAGAACCAATGTAACGGTTACAATTCCTGAAGCTGAAGTACAACAGGTAGATGTAGATGATGATTCATATAATTCTGATTCCTATATTTTTAGTGAAGATGGGATTAATAAAAATGAGATTACTGCGGAAGATGCAACCGGTGCGGTGGAAAATGCCAGAAATGAAATGATAAAAACAGCAGAAAAGAATACAGCACTTCTTGTAAATGCACAGGAGCGGGCAAAAAAGATGATTGAGAATTATATCATGCAGCTCGGAGAAACGACAGGAACAGAATATCAGATCACATGGAAATATGAATGAAAATCTGAAAAAACAATCAGTAAAAAATAGAAAATATGAAGATAAAAAGGTGACGGCGATCAACAGAGATTTCCGTCACCTTTTTGCATAAAGCAAATTAAATACATATAAAATAAACAATTTAAATCACATGAACCATTACAGGCTTTTAAATAAAATCAGCACAGGAAACGAGCAGATCAATCTTTTTCCACTGCGTTTCATCATCAATGCAGTTCCCTTCTTCGACAGAAGCAAATCCACACTGTGGGGAGAGGGCAATCTGATCCCCCACGATTTTCTTGGCTTCATTGTAACGGGCTTTCAATTCATCATGATCTTCAAGAACCGGGTTCTTTGTGGAAATAAGTCCGGCAACAAAAACAGCATCTTTATTGCGAAGAACTTTCCATGGCTCAAAAGAACCGGAGCGGGCATCATCATATTCTACGAAAAATGCATCATAAGGGATTTCTGCAATGACCGGTGCAACCGAGTCATAGAAACCATGGAACAGAGGATTTCCCTTGAAATTTCCTTTGCAGAAATGTGTGGCTATGAAGCAGTCTTCCGGTTTGTTCTGCAGAGCTTTTGTAGAGACGGTCTGGAACCAGTTAAGAACCTGTCCCTTTGTATAGCCGAGAGACGCTACTTTTGCAAGAAAATTATCATCGATCAGGTAAGTCCATGAAGTATCGTCAATCTGGATATAGCGGCATCCATGGTCATAAAAATCACGGATGGCATCCTGATAAGCTTCGGCAACATCATCGATCAGAGTTGTAATATCAGTTCCGTAATAAGGAGTTTCTTTATTTCCGAGCTGAAGAAAATGATCAATAAAGATCATATTTGGACCGGAAATGCATTTTTTGGCAATGACACCGTCATATTTTTGTGCAAGAGAATGAAGAAAATCCCATGCACGAAGCTCCGGGTGAACCTTTTCTTTGTCATAGAAAATCTTTCCGGTAACAGTTCCAAGCTCGATTTCGTTGGGAGTTCCGTTAATTTCTTTTGTAAAATGCAGGGTATCAAAACCATCAAATTCCTTCAGCCAGTCAAGATGCCACCATCTGCGACGAAATTCACCGTCCGTAACATATTTCAGACCGTGAGCAACTTCTTTTTCTACCAGTTGTTCGATTGCGTGATCTTCAATTTGTGTCAGTTGTTCACGGGAAATTTGTCCTTCTTTAAAATTTTTACGTGCCTCTTTGATTTCTTCCGGACGGAGAAAAGACCCTACAATGTCATATGTTAAATTTATCATGCATTTGTACCTCCTGAAATTATACTTTGTGAATTTACATTTAAAAAATTGTGTTGGTTGATATTGTGCCTTTATTATGACAGAAAAAGAAATCTCTGTATAATATTTAAAACTACTGGTTTGATATAGCTTAAAACTATTTTGGAACTGCGTAAAATCATCATAAAAAAGAGAAATAGAGTGGATTGGAGATAGAGAATATCAATTGATTTGCCGATAGACGCTGACAGAGGAAGAATCTGTTTCAGACACGGATCCAGGTGTCTGAAATTATCTGAATGATAAAAACATCGTAGTCAGAAAGAGTTGAAAAAGTAAGAGCCGAGATTTATAATAAAGAAGATTATCGGAGGAACTCTTTTATGATAAATATAAAAAGATATGGATCGCTCTGTCTTTCAGCCATACTGGCTGCGGCGTTTATTCTGACCCCGGCAGTAAAGGCATTTGCTGAGGAAGGGGATACAGCGGCAGACCGGGAAATCCAGCGGCAGACCTGTTATGCAGAACCAACAGACTCAAATGAACTGACGAACTGGCCGCAGGGACCGGCAGTTTATGCAGATTCAGCGATCGTGATGGATATGAACAGTGGTGCAATCTTATATGGAAAGCAGATTGATAAGCAGCATTATCCGGCAAGTATTACAAAGCTTCTGACTACACTTGTTGCATTGGATCATGCGAAACTGACAGATAAGGTGGAATTTTCACAGGACAGTATTTCTTTCCTGCAATATGGAGACGCTCATATCGGGATGCGTGCGGGAGAAGAACTGACGCTGGAAGATTCCTTATATGCCGTATTGCTTGCATCCGCCAATGAAGTATCATACGCAGTTGCGGAGAGTGTTGGAAAAGAGATGGGTGGAGACTACAATACTTTTATAGAGGCGATGAATGAAGAGTCGAAAGCACTGGGATGTACCGGTTCGCACTGGACGAATGCAAATGGTCTTCATGATGAACAACATTATACGACAGCTTACGATATGGCACTGATTGGGGCGGCAGTATATCAGAAGGAAGCATTTCGTACGATCTCTCAGACGCTCACGCATCAGATTCCGGCAACCAATCTGGTGAACGAGGTTAGAACTGTCAATCAGAAGCATAAGATGCTCTGGCCTCAGAATGCAAATTATTATGAGTATTGCAAAGGTGGAAAGACCGGTTATACAGATCAGGCGAGAACGACCCTGGTGACGATGGCAGACAATGGAGAGATGCAGCTGGTTGCAGTGGTGCTGTATGATTTTGGATCAGATGCGTATAAAGATACCCGGGAGATATTTGATTATGAGTTTAATAATTTCTCAAAGATAATGTTGAAAGATCAGGAAAAAGCAGACGGAGTGAAAGAATATAAGGATGAGGAAAATGTTTATGTAGTGCTTCCGTCAGATGTGAAATTTTCAGATCTGAAAGCGGAAGTTAAAAGTAAGGACGGTTCTGTTAATGAGGGAACGGTTACATATACCTATGAGGGACAGATCATGGGAAAGGCGGATGTAACGCTGGATAATAAAAAGCTGGCGGAGAAGTCGGCGATAACAAAAGGAACCGACAAGACTGCAATAACTACAGATACAAAGGAAAAAGAGAGCAGACCGCTGGTACTTATGGCAGTGATCGCAGTAGTTTCAGTGATTGTGGCTGCAGTGGTTCTATGGATAAAATATAAGCAGACAAGGGGCAGAAAGCACCGGCGGAAAAGACGTGGCAGAAAGAGAAAAAAACTTGACTAGCAGGCAGAATCTCTTTATAATAATTCTGTATGGAAGACTACAGGTTAAAGCAATGACGGAGAGAGTAGGATTTATCTGAACATCCCAGCGAGCCGGGGAAGGTGCAAGCCCGGTATCAGTAAGAGATTTCTGAAGATCACTCCAGAGCAGCAACCCCTGAAACGGCAGCATTTAACAGGCATACCGGTGATTTCGGTGAGACAGATTTCGAGGAGTAAGGGTTGACGTGAGTTCTGCGTTAAAGAATACCATATGCGGATCGGAGAGGTCCAAGTATGCTGTAACAGGTGGTACAACGAAAGGAATTTCAGACCTTCGTCCTATTACGGGCGGGGGTCTTTCTTTATTTTAGAAGATTCCTTTTCCAAAATATATTTTAAGAAAGGATCAAAGCTATGTATAAGAAAGTTTCAACAGACATGAATTTTGTTGAGCGTGAAAAAGAAGTTGAAAAGTTCTGGGATGATGAACAGATTTTCCAGAAGAGTATGGATGAAAAGGAAGGATGCCCGGATTATATTTTCTATGATGGACCTCCGACGGCTAATGGTAAGCCGCATATCGGACATGTTTTAACCCGTGTTATCAAGGACATGATCCCGAGATACCGCACAATGAAGGGCTATAAAGTTCCGAGAAAGGCAGGATGGGATACCCATGGTCTTCCGGTAGAACTGGAAGTTGAGAAGATGCTCGGACTGGACGGAAAGGATCAGATTGAGAAATACGGTCTTGAACCATTCATCAGGAAATGTAAAGAAAGTGTATGGAAATACAAAGGAATGTGGGAAGACTTTTCCGGCACAGTTGGATTCTGGGCTGATATGGAGCATCCATATGTAACATATGACAATAACTTCATCGAGTCCGAGTGGTGGGCTTTAAAGAAGATCTGGGATAAGGGACTCCTTTACAAAGGATTTAAAATTGTTCCTTACTGCCCTCGTTGTGGAACACCTCTTTCTGCACAGGAAGTTGCACAGGGATATAAGGATGTCAAGGAGCGTTCTGCAATCGTTCGCTTTAAAGTAAAAGATGAGGATGCGTATATTCTTGCATGGACAACAACACCATGGACACTTCCATCCAACCTTGCACTCTGCGTAAATCCGGAAGAGGATTATGCAAAGGTAAAAGCAGCCGACGGAAGAGTTTATTATATGGCATGTGCATTGCTTGACACTGTTCTTGGAAGACTTGCAGAAGAAGGAAAAGATGCTTACGAAGTACTTGCAACGTATAAGGGAACAGAACTGGAGGGCAAAGAATACGAGCCACTGTACCAGTGTGCAGCAGATGAGGCTGCAAAGCAGCGTAAGAAAGCATTTTACGTTGTATGTGATGAGTATGTAACTCTGACAGATGGTACAGGAGTTGTTCATATCGCACCGGCATTTGGTGAAGACGATGCCAACGTAGGAAGAAAGTATGAGCTTCCATTTGTACAGCTTGTAGATGAAAAGGGTAACATGGCAGAGTCTACACCGTTTGCAGGACTGTTCGTAAAGAAAGCAGATCCGGAAGTATTAAAAGATCTGGATGCAAGGGGACTCCTCTACGATGCACCGAAGTTTGAACATAGCTATCCTCACTGCTGGAGATGTGATACTCCGCTGATCTATTATGCACGTGAGTCCTGGTTCATCAAGATGACAGCAGTTCGTGATGATCTGATCGCAAATAATAATACGATTAACTGGATCCCGGAGAGTATCGGTAAGGGACGTTTCGGTGACTGGATCGAGAACGTTCAGGACTGGGGGATCAGCCGTAACCGTTACTGGGGAACTCCGCTGAATATCTGGCAGTGTGAGTGCGGATGTATGCATTCTGTCGGAAGTATTGAAGAACTGAAATCTATGTCCGATAACTGTCCGGATGATATTGAACTTCACCGTCCATACATTGATGCAGTAACGATCAAATGTCCGGATTGTGGTAAAGAAATGCACAGAGTACCGGAAGTTATCGACTGCTGGTTCGACAGTGGTTCTATGCCGTTTGCACAGCATCATTATCCGTTTGAAAATAAGGAGCTGTTCGAGAAGCAGTTCCCGGCAGATTTCATTTCCGAGGCTGTTGACCAGACAAGAGGATGGTTCTACTCCCTGCTTGCAATCTCAACGCTGCTGTTCAATAAAGCACCGTATAAGAACGTCATCGTGCTTGGACACGTACAGGATGAGAATGGACAGAAGATGAGTAAGTCCAAAGGAAATGCAGTTGATCCGTTTGATGCACTGGAGAAATATGGAGCAGATGCGATCCGCTGGTACTTCTACATCAACAGTGCACCGTGGCTGCCGAACCGTTTCCACGGAAAAGCAGTGCAGGAAGGACAGCGTAAGTTCATGGGAACTCTGTGGAATACTTATGCATTCTTTGTATTGTACGCAAATATCGACAACTTTGATGCTACAAAGTATACACTGGAATATGATAAACTTCCGGTTATGGATAAATGGATTCTTTCTAAGATGAATACCATGGTAAAAGATGTGGACAACAACCTTGGTAATTACAGAATCCCGGAGGCAGCACGTGTGCTTCAGGATTTCGTAGATGATTTAAGTAACTGGTATGTAAGAAGAAGCCGCGAGCGTTTCTGGGCAAAGGGAATGGAGCAGGATAAGATCAATGCTTACATGACTCTGTATACAGCTCTTGTTACGGTATCAAAGGCAGCAGCTCCGATGATTCCGTTCATGACAGAGCAGATCTATCAGAACCTGGTTCGCAGCATTGACAAGGATGCACCGGAGAGTATCCATCTGTGTAGTTTTCCGGAAGTTCATGAAGAGCAGATTGACAAAGCACTTGAGAATAACATGGAACATGTACTTGACCTTGTAGTAATGGGACGTGCATGCCGTAACGCATCCAATATCAAGAACCGTCAGCCAATCGGTCAGATGTTTGTAAAAGCAGACTTTGAGCTTTCTGAATTTTATCAGGAAATCGTAGCAGACGAGCTGAATGTTAAGAATATTAAATTTACAGATGATGTAAGAGACTTTACTTCTTATAGCTTTAAACCACAGTTGAAGACAGTCGGACCAAAATATGGTAAAATGTTAGGTGGTATCAAAACAGCACTCAATGACATCGATGGAAATGCAGCAATGGACGAGCTGAATGCTACCGGCGTACTCAAACTGGATGTAAATGGTCAGGAGATCGAACTTTTCAAAGAAGACCTTCTGATTGATACAGCTCAGATTGAAGGATATGAATCTGTCAATGATAATGGAATCACAGTTGTACTGGATACGAATCTTACACCGGAACTTCTGGAAGAAGGATTTGTAAGAGAGATTATCAGCAAGATCCAGACGATGAGAAAAGAAGCTGATTTCGAGGTGATGGACAAGATCCGTGTTATGTATGAAGGCAGCGAAAAAGCAGAAGCTGTTTTTGAAAAGAACAGCACCCTGATCGGTGGAGAAGTACTTGCCACAGAAGTTGTAAAGGCAGAGCCTGCAGGCTATGTAAAAGAGTGGAAGATCAACGGTGAAGCAGTTACGATGGGTGTCGAGAAAAAAGGAGAATAAAAGGATGTTCAGTAAAAGATTTGAGAAGGCTGCATTTAAGACAGCAGTGAAAGAAAATGTAAAGACGCTTTACAGAAAGACGATTGATGAGGCTACACCTCAGCAGTTATTTCAGGCGGTTTCTTATGCAGTTAAGGATGTTATTATTGATGACTGGATCGAGACGCAGAAGCGTTACGATGAGACAGATGCAAAGACTGTTTACTATATGTCCATGGAGTTCCTGATGGGACGTGCATTAGGTAACAACCTCATCAATATGACAGCATATAAAGATGTAAAAGAAGCGTTGGAAGAGATGAATATTGACCTCAACGTGATCGAAGATGAAGAGCCGGATGCGGCTCTCGGAAATGGAGGACTCGGTCGTCTTGCAGCATGTTTCCTGGATTCTCTTGCGACATTGAATTATCCGGCATACGGCTGTGGAATCCGTTACCGTTACGGTATGTTCAAGCAGAAAATTGAAAATGGATATCAGGTAGAAGTACCGGATAACTGGCTGAAAGAAGGAAATCCGTTCGAGATCCGTCGTGAAGAGTATGCAAAGGAAGTACGTTTCGGAGGAAATATCCGTTTCGAGAAAGATCCTGTTACAGGAAAAGATAAATTTATTCAGGAAAATTATGAGTCTGTTATGGCAGTTCCGTATGATATGCCGGTTGTTGGATATGGCAACCACGTAGTAAATACACTGCGTGTATGGGATGCAAAGCCGATCACGGATTTCAAACTGGATGAGTTCGACAGAGGAAATTATCATAAGGCAGTAGAGCAGGAGAACCTTGCAAAACTGATCGTAGATGTTCTTTACCCGAATGATAATCATTATTCAGGAAAAGAGCTTCGTCTGAAGCAGCAGTACTTCTTCATTTCTGCAAGTCTTCAGGCACTGATCGCAAAATATAAAAAGAAGCATGGAGACATCAGAAAGCTGTATGAAAAAGTTGTCATTCAGATGAACGATACGCACCCGACGGTTGCTGTACCGGAGCTGATGCGTCTTCTGATTGATGTAGAGGGACTTAGCTGGGATGAGGCATGGGAAGTAACAAGCAAGACCTGTGCTTATACAAACCATACAATTATGGCAGAAGCACTTGAAAAATGGCCGATCGACCTGTTTTCAAAACTGCTTCCGCGTATTTATCAGATCGTACAGGAGATTGACCGCCGCTTCGTGATCCAGGTTCGTGAGACGTATCCGGGAAATGAAGAGAAAGTACGGAAAATGGCAATCCTTATGGATGGACAGGTTCGTATGGCAAATATGGCGATCATAGCAGGCTTCTCTGTTAATGGTGTTGCAAAGCTTCATACGGAGATCCTTGAGAAGCAGGAACTGAAAGATTTCTATCAGATGATGCCGGAGAAGTTCAACAATAAGACGAATGGTATCACGCAGAGACGTTTCCTGGCTCATGGAAATCCGCTGCTTGCAGACTGGATCACCAGTAAGATCGGTGATGGCTGGATTACAGATCTCTCTCAGATCTCCAAGCTGAAACCACTGGTTGAGGATGAAGAGGCAAGACGTGAGTTCATGGAGATCAAATACCAAAATAAAGTTCGCCTTGCAAAGTATATCAAGGAGCATAATGGAATTGATGTAGATCCGCGTTCTATCTTTGATATTCAGGTAAAACGTCTGCATGAGTACAAGCGTCAGCTTCTGAATATACTGCACATCATGTATCTGTATAATCAGATCAAAGAGCATCCTGAGATGTCCTTCTATCCGAGAACATTTATTTTCGGAGCTAAGGCAGCAGCAGGTTATCTTCGTGCAAAAGAGACGATCAAATTGATTAACTCCGTAGCAGATGTTGTAAATAACGACAGAAGTATCAATGGTAAGCTGAAAGTGGTATTTATTGAAGATTACAGAGTATCTAATGCAGAAATTCTTTTTGCGGCAGCAGATGTCAGCGAGCAGATTTCTACAGCTTCTAAAGAAGCTTCAGGAACAGGTAATATGAAATTTATGCTTAATGGTGCACCGACACTTGGAACAATGGATGGAGCGAATGTAGAGATCGTTCAGGAAGTTGGCGAGGAGAATGCATTTATCTTCGGATTAAGCTCACAGGAAGTTATCAACTATGAGAACAATGGTGGATACAATCCGGTTGACATTTACTTTAATGACTGGGAGATCAAGCGTGTAGTAGACCAGCTTATGGATGGAACTTACTCCAATGGTGACCACAATATGTATATCAATCTGTACAGCTCACTGTTAAATACACAGTGTACAGACAGAGCAGACACTTACTTCATTCTGAAAGATTTCCGTTCTTATGCAGATGCACAGAAGAGAGTTGAGGAAGCTTACAGAGATCAGCAGAAATGGTCGAAGATGGCAATGCTCAACACTGCATGCAGTGGTAAATTTACATCAGACAGAACGATTGAAGAGTATGTACGGGATATTTGGCATCTTGAAAAAGTAGAAGTACCTTCAGGACAGGATCTTTTTGATTAAGACAGGAGGAATGACAGATGGAATATGGAAATGATTTTGATTTTTCATACGGAGTTCCGGATGGTCCGACAATGAGCAGCAGTGGATCAGATATATTTTCAGTGATCATGACCGTTTATCTGTTGGTGATCGTGGCAGCCGTGATGATTGGTATTGTGAAATATGTATTTAAATCCATTGCACTTTACCGTCTGGCACAGAGAACAGGAAATGCAAATCCGTGGATGGCATGGGTACCATTTGCGAGATCTTATCTTCAGGGAGATCTTGCAGGCAGTATGCCTTTAAAGAAAAGAAGACTTCAGAGTCCGGGACTTTGGAAAGTCCTTATTCCGTTGATCGGAACGGCTGTAATCGCAGGACTTTATTTCCTTTTCATTGTTGTGGCAGGAGTTGGAACTGCATTGAGCTATTCCACCGGAATGGGTGCAGGAAGTCTGACACTGATCTGGGTGATAGTTTTCCTGCTGATTATTGCAGCAGTAGCACTTCAGGCGATTGAAGCGGTGCTGGATGTACTGGTGAACTTTCATATTTACCATAGACTGACATCCCATAATATGGCGATTATCCATAGTGTTCTTGGTATATTTATTCCAATGTACGAAGCAATCTGCTTATTTATTATGAGCAAGAAGCCGTATAACCCGGGAATGGAGCCAAATCTTCCACCGCAGACACCAAATTTCGGTGGTAATCCGATTCCTCCGACGATGCCTGTATCACCGGCAGCATCAGAAACTCCGGCAGCATCTGTATCACCGGCAGCATCAGAAACTCCGGCAGAATCTGTATCTCCGATGCCGGCAGAAGCACCGGTACAGCAGGTTCCGGTAACTCCGACAGAGTCATCGGCACAGAATCCGTATGTGAATCCGATGCAGGTTCAGGGAACAGAAAGTCTGGCAAAAGATGCACAGAGTACAGAAGCAGAACCGACAGAAAATAGTGCAGAAAAATAAAGCGTAAAGGTAAAATTTAATACAGGTTCTAAAATAAGACAGCCCTTCATATAATAAAGTATGGAGGGCTGTCTTTATGAGCTTTTATTCAGCAAAAAAGAAAATAAAAAATATAGCTGCATTTCTGATCATCCTCATATTTCTTCCATATGTTGTCTCTATTTTTGTAAATGGAAAAGATGTGAATCTACAAAATGGGAGCGGTCATTTTACAATAAAAGTTGCAAGAACAGACCCGGATGGAACGGAACTGGATCTTGATCTGGACTGGGAAGAGTATCTGATCGGAGTTCTTGCATATGAAATGCCGGAGTCTTACGAATTGGAAGCGTTGAAAGCACAGGCCGTGGTGCTGCGTACAAGCCTGTGCAGAGAACTGGCAGAAAACGAGGAGAAGACGGCAACAGAGAAATATCTGACTCATGCAGAAATGAAACGGAAATGGGGAGCGGCCAATTTTGATACATATTTGAAAAAATATACCAAAGCAGTGGAAGATACAGAAGGAACAGTGGTCTGGTATAATGAGGCTTGTGCATGGACACCATATCATCAGTCCAGTAACGGTGAGACACGGAATGCATCAGAAGTTCTTGGAACAGAAGATTATCCTTATATCTGTAAGAGAGAATGCCCGTTGGACAAAGCGGCTGAGGATGAAATTCAGGTAACAGTTTTTGACTATCAGGAAATACAACAGTTATGCAGAGATTTTCTGGTGGCAGAAGAAAATTCGGAGAGTGCAGAAAAAGGCTATAACTTTGCTGACTTTGAAATACTGGAAATGGATTCTTCCGGTTATGTGCGACAGATGAGGATGGGAGATACAGTCTGTACCGGGGATCAGTTTCGGGATGCATTGTCCCTGTCTTCCAGTGCATTTTCATTTTACGAGAGTATAAAAGGTTTGAAGATCACGACCATCGGAAAAGGACATGGACTGGGAATGAGTCAGTGGACAGCAAATGAAATGGCAAAGGAAAAGAAAAATTATGAAGAAATCCTGCAGTTCTTTTTTGAAGGAACAACATTAAATAAAGAATTTGACGAAAAAGAAGCGACAGGGAATTAAAATAGAATTCTTTCCGAATAGAAGTCACATATTCTGGCAATGCTATAGTCAGAGGTGATGATGAATGAATAAGAAAGAGAAGTTTTCCTTTTTAAAGGGAAAAGGAGCTTCTGTTGGAATCGTACTTTGCTTCGTGGCAGTCATTGCAATGGTGGGGACAGTTACATTCAGAAATTACAAAAAGAATATGAATGAGCAGATTGCAAAGGTTCAGCAGGAGACAGAAAAACTGACAAAAGAAAATGATGCAGCGGCAAATTCAAAAGATGTACTTCCAATGGAGGGAGAGGAAGATGCAACACCGTCACAGACAGATCATGCGGATCGTCAGGAACAAGAAGGAGCATCCTCCACAGACGGAACAGAGGCAGAAAATGGACAGCAGCAGGGTCAGGAGACGGATGAGACTGCGGCACAGGGAAGTTCCGGTGCATGGTTTACGGAAGCAAGCATACTGGAGTGGCCGGCAAGCGGGGCAACGCTGATCGGGTACAGTATGGATCAGACCGTTTATTTTCCTACTTTAGAAGAGTATAAGTACAATCCGGCAATGATCATCGGTGGTGAAGTCGGGGAAAGCATCAAGGCATCAGCGACAGGAACAGTGAGCAGTATTGAAGAGACAGCACAGACGGGAACAACCGTTACATTGGATATGGGAAATGGATATGCGGCTGTTTACGGCCAGTTAAAAGACCTGTCCGTATCAGAAGGAGATACTGTTGCAACAGGTGAGCCGATCGGTCTGTTGAATGAACCTACAAAATACTATAGCGTGGAAGGACCGAATCTCTATTTTAAGGTAATGAAAGATGGAGAGCCGGTAGATCCGATGAAATTTATGGAGTGAAATTTGTAGTTGTTGGGGTGATACGCTTGTAAAGAAAAAGACTTCTTTATGGCGAAGCGGACGCAGAAATCAGGGATATTCCTTCGCAGTGCAGGCCCGCTTTACCTCAGCCCGTTGACC
>ERZ791829.1446-NODE-1446-length-13868-cov-3.565265_pt1 | contig 13868 bp, 9 predicted proteins | sample MGYA00510296_ERZ791829 | MGnify/ENA primary metagenome ERZ791829 (study PRJEB30046, sample SAMN00791973) | human gut metagenome | study: EMG produced TPA metagenomics assembly of the A metagenome-wide association study of gut microbiota in type 2...
TCGTCCCCGTGCTCGCTTACGCCGTTGCCAAGGGCAGCGACATGGCCCTCACTGCCATGACCTCCTCTGTTCTTGCCCCCGCATCCTCGGCAGCTCAGGCTCAGGGCTCCCAGCTTGCCATGGGCAACGTGTCCGCCGGCAACGCCTCCCTCAACAACGCATCTCTCAACAACGTGTCCGGCAACAAGACCGACACTTGGAGCAGCTGGGCGGATCCGAACACGCACAAGGTCGAACTCGCTCAAGGTACGGCGGCCTTCGACCGTTCCGCAGGACAAATGACTGCCATTAACGTCCGGAAGTCCGACCTTGGCGTCTCCTCCGACACGGCGAACATGAACGCTGTCCAGGATGCCAATAACTTTGGCACCTCGTCGGTTGCGACCAATGCAAGTACGCTTGCAACGAATTCTGGGGTTCAGTCCGTTTCGGGTAGCGGCGTAACCAACAGCGTCAATCGCGATGACGGCTGGAGCGTCACCAGAAACTCCGGTACTACGTACGGGACGAATGAATCGGCGAATTACGGCACTCAGAATTCAAGCATGTTTAGTACCAATGCTAGCAGACAAGGCAATTCCGCAAATGGGTTCAATTACGCCTCTGGATTATCCTTTAATAGTGGTGCCTCAAACAATCTGAATACAATCCTAAACAATCCGGACGACAAAACGCCTCCAAGCATCGGGGACAACACTACAACCTTGCCATCCAATAACGCAGACACAACTAGTTTATTGAGCTCCACAAATACAAGTGGACTACTTGGTCTTGGATCAACAGTGATGAATATAGCTAAAAATAATCAAGGCCAAACCATCAACAATAACACGAAAGGAAAGAGTCAAAACGGGACACTGGAACCCGCAGGCAATTTCATCATGTCTGATGTTTTCAGGGTTAACACTGGTCCAACGGGTAGTAATTCTGCAACTCTAATTGATAGTGCCGGCGTCACTTTTGGCGCCACTGAAAACTCCACGTTCCAAACATCCAATAATCTTTCGATCAACGAGCAAACAGGAGAAGCAACTTCTATTACTAATGGCACTAGGAACACTCTCAATGATTCGGCAACAGCGCAGTTTTCAGAACAAAAAGGACTGACTGAAGGTCGGTCGACCTCTGACACAACTTCTGACCTGGACGCTGCTACGCATACTGCCAGCAAAGGCATTTCGACAAGAATCTCTCAGGCTGAAGACAATATGGTTAGAGATCTTGCTCTTTCCATGGCTGGAGGTGACGCTTTCGAGGCCTTGAAGATGTTCAATTCGAATTCTCAGAACCGAGCAATGCTAAGCGCTTTAGTTAACCAACAAAAACCCGTATTGGAGAATGTAACCGCTCCGCCTCAGAAGACTGTCGCCCAAAAAGGAAAAGAATTCGTAGGAGTTGATCGAGGAGATATTGAGACTGACTATAACGCCTCTATCGCCAGCGTCCAAGCCGTCAACGATAACTCTGTCAAGAACCGTCAAAATGAGAAATCAATTGATATGCTAAATAAAACTGACTTTATGGCAAGAACCAGAAAGGAACGCGATCAAGCTAATTACAAACTTGGCTTAACAATGATGGCAAATTCTGAATACTTGCAAAATGAAACTGGAATCCGGAGCGTTTTGGAAAGGGCCTTTGGCGGAGCAATGACTTATTCATCTCCAGCGGAAATCTATACTCAACTGAATGAACAAGCAAACCAATCCGAAACAGTCAAACAGACATTAACAGACTTAGGAAAGATTGCATCACCCGGCATGTCCCAAGAAGAGATCATCAGAATCTATAACAAAACTAGGAACTGATTTACTTTCGAAACAGGTACCCGATTTTCCCAGCAGTTACTTTTATAGGACTAGGCCGTGAAAAACGGGTACCTCTCGGATAAACAGCTTTACTAGACCAAAGACGCCTGTGTTGAGCAAGCCATTCAAGAAAAGTTGGCTTTCTCGGTATTCCTAGAAATTTCCGATAAAGGTATGGAATCCCCGTCAGTTCAAACACCTCTGAGGCATTGAAGAAAGCCCAGCACATACACCAACGATAGGTACGAACCTGATAGAGAACCGTACCCTCTTCAGTTTCTTCGACATAGGAAAACATCAGGACCTCAATACTTTCTTAACAAAACTAGCCTAGCACAACCTCACCAAACACGTATCCCCCGACATTCTCAAAGGCATCGTTCAATTATGGAATTTCAGGAAGCAAAAGCCATTGCCGAGCGCCTTGGCTTCCAACTCTTTGCCGACGTGCGCGGCGACACCAACGCACTTCGTCTCTTTACTGAGGATTTTCGCCAAAAGTACGGCAAGAAGTACCGGTGCGGCGTCTACATGCAGTTCAGAGCCGACGGCTCCTGCTACATCGGCCAGTCACTCGACGTTGACAGGCGTCACAAACGACACCGCGAGCTCGGCGTCATCGTCGACTATCTGGCATTCCGCTGCTGGCAGCCAAGCGTCCTGATGGAAAAGGAGGACCTGTGCATTCGGGACGCTCTGGCTCTGGGCGTGCCCCTAGTGAACAAGACGCTGAAGTGCGGCACCCTGAAGAAGTCCGACGATTACGATCAAATCTTCACGCCCGATGAGCAGGACCTTTTCATCGAGCGGATCGCAGCCCGACAGACGCCGCTCACCCAGTGGCCGAACTTCTGCAAGAATGCAGAGCGCTCGGAGCTTCGTGACTGGGAGATCTTCAGCCAGCATCCGCGGTTCATGGAGCTCTACCAGAAGGCAGCCTTTTATCTGAAGACCACCGTCCCCAATCCTGAAGAGACGGAGTCCGTAACCTGGCAGTGCGCACTGTGCAACGAAAAGAGCCTTCAGGGATCAATCCGGTGGGTCATCAAGATCCGCTGCGGCGCCACCGTGACTTTCGAGATCTTCCACTACAGTCAGGCGAAGTACCAGTACTTCGTGAACATCGCGGTTGCGCCGGATCTCGTCTATGAAGCCATCGACTCACAGAAGCCGGGACAGCAGTACCTCCCCTTTGCCAACCTGTGCCTCCCTCCCCGTCGCCAGCCGCCCACGCTGAAGGACCTTCAGATCAATGGCATATTCAGAAAGGAAGGTACGGACGAAGACGGACCGAACGCGCAGGCCGAGTTGCTCACCCGACCGATCGCCCTGGTCGACACCTCGAGTCTGGGGATGTTGACTGTGCCATTCGACGCACTCGAGAGTGTGCTCGAAGACGACGTCATTGCGACCGCCGCAGCCATGGCGAACATCGCGTGCATGCGGACGCAGCTCGTGGAGTCGGCAGACCACAACAGTCTTCTCGCCTTCAGGATGCTCTTTCTTTGAGACCAGAAGTCGGACCTACTCGCGGTACCTCACTCGCCTGATAGGTCCTTGCCTGACGGGGGCTACAAACACAGAGCCCCCACCTCAGGCTGCGGCCAGCCTGAATCCGATTGGCAGCCCTTCGCGTAACATTCATTTCGTTCAGTTGGCTGAGAGAACGCCCATAGGTAACGTATGGCCATACTAGGTGATTCCAACGTGACTCGAACATTATTTGCTGCAGCCTCTAGCATAACCTCTCTGCTGGAACTGTAAATCCCTTGTAACTTCTCTTAGTTTGTTTGCAGATCCACATACAAGTATGCGAGAATACTAAAAATTCCCTTAGGCCATCTGCTCATACTTCTATGAAAACCTCAGCCACATTCGCTTACACGTTTCCCGCCATCCGTGGCGTTCAAGCGGGGCGAGAATATTATGTTTCCATGTGCCCTCTGAAAATCATTCCGAAGCTTTTCCATTTTGACAATGGAAATCTCGGTCCTGAACTTAGAGCACAACGCATTCTCAATAAAAATAGAATCCCGGCACTTACCAATTATATTATCGAAAATAAAGACAATTATATTTTCTCAGCTCTCACCGTCTCAGTTGATGGACCTTTAGATTTCACCCCCATTGATCCCGAAACGAACGGCGGCATCGGGTTTCGTCTAGGTTCATTGAATATCTCCATGGATGCGAACTTCATTATCAACGACGGGCAACATCGTAAGGCCGCGATCGAAGAAGCTCTGAAATCTGCTCCTGAACTTGAAAATGAAACCATTGCTGTGGTTTTCTTTGTTGATCGCGGGTTAAAACGTTGTCAACAAATGTTTGCCGACTTGAACAGATATGCTATAAGACCGTCGGCAAGTATTTCTGTCCTTTTTGATGCCCGTGATCAAATTGGACGTTTAGCGAAATTAGTGGCACTGACCAATACGACATTTCAAGACAGAGTTGAGCTTGAAAAATCCTCTATCGCTCCTCGCTCAAGAAAGCTTTTCACTCTCTCAGCAATCAACTATGCAACTCGAGAGTTAGTTGCAGGCTTTCACGGAAACACTGAAGAAGTTCAACAGCTAGTTCTCGATTATTGGGATGAAGTAGCCACAAACATACCAGAATGGCAAATGCTCAAAACAGGCGAACTTTCAGCAGGTGAACTTCGAGAAAAATACGTTCATGGTCACAGTGTGCTGCTCCAGGCACTAGGAAGACTCGGACATGCGCTGTTGAGCTACCACGAGGACGACTGGCGTATTAAAATTCGCAGACTTAACTCAATCGACTGGTTACGTGCTAACCGTACCGACTGGGAAGGACGCGCCATGCTTGGCGGCCGAATGAGCAAGAACATGATGAACGTAGCACTCACGACCAACAAGCTTAAACTGTTGCTCGGACTGCCTCTCAGCGAAAGCGAACTAGAAACCGAAAAAAAATTCAAGCGAGCCCCCCATGATTGAAGATCTTGAAACAGAAGTCGAGAGAATTAAAGCCTTAATCAAAGACCTGTATCTTTCTGACTCCATGCCTTGGATCGTCGGCTATTCCGGAGGCAAAGACTCAACCACCTGCGTGCAGTTGATCTGGCTTAGCCTTTTGGAGCTACCATTTGAAAAACGCAGAAAACCTGTACACGTGATTAGTACCGACACCCTTGTTGAGAATCCTGTAGTCGCAGCCTGGGTTCGCAACTCTCTCACGAAAATGGAGCTTGCTGCTCTTAAAGCCAAGTTGCCGATTTTCCCTCATCGATTGATCCCAGAGCTGAAGAACCGGTTCTGGGTCAATCTTATTGGCAAAGGCTATCCAGCGCCGCGGCCCAAGTTTCGTTGGTGTACGGAGCGGTTAAAAATTACCACCTCCACTTCGTTCATCCAGAACCTTTCTGAGACTAATGGAGAGGCGATCCTTGTCCTTGGCACTCGCAAAGCTGAGAGTTCTGCTCGCGCTAAGACCATTGAGAAATATGAAGGGTCGTCACGTGCCTTTCTTGCTAGGAACGGCGATCCTAAACTTTCTCGCGTTTGGGTTTTAGCACCTATAGCTGAATGGTCCAACGACGACGTTTGGGAATTTATAGGAACCTACGAAAACCCTTGGGGAGTTTCGAGTGCAGACCTGCTCGAGCTTTACCGAGGCGCAACACCAGACCGTGAATGCCCTGTAGTCGTTGACACCAGCACACAAAGCTGTGGTGACAGCCGCTTTGGCTGCTATGTCTGCACCATGGTAGCGCAAGACAAGTCCATGGAAGCAATGATTCTTAACGACGAAACCAAGGCTTGGATGAAACCGATTCTTGACTTCCGCGACAAATCCCTTGCTCCTGGGGAAAACGAACGAGACCACCGAGACTTTAAACGCCTCGGTAACAATCGCTTGATCCTGATGCGCAATGAACTAGTTCACGGTCCTTACACTCAAGCATATCGACACGATTTGCTCAAAAACCTTCTTGAAGCTCAGAAAGTTGTTCAGCAACAAGCCGCCGAGAATGGCTATGGTCATGTCGAGCTTATCAGCCGAGAAGAGCTCGATGAGATACGCCGAATCTGGGTCGAAGAAAAAGGAGAGATTGAGGACACTGTTCCTAAAATCTATGAAAGAGTGTTTGGCCAGAAGTTCGATTGTGCCGATCTCGTCAACAAGACTCTCGCCTCCGACGATATTGAATTGCTTAAAGAAGTAGCATCCCAGTGGACTAGAGCCAACATACCTGCAGCTGATGAGAAGATCACAGACAGCCGGTGTGTCGAACTGTATGAGCTTACTAGAACTCTACTTGCAACCTCTTTCAAACGCGATGGCAAAAAACATCGCTCGAAACAATTGGATGAAGTAGGAAAAATCCTTGAGCGGTTTTCGTTTATTGATGAGGAACAAGCTACTGCTTTTGCCCGACAATTCTTAAATTCCAACGTTGAAGAGAATTCAGACATTCCTATAGATACTCAATCAACTAAGTCCATTGAGCAAGTGGCCAACGAAGAAGCCCTCCCTGCTAACCGCCAAGAACTCTTAATCTAAAATGAAAAAACTATCCATTACGTCCCTTACACTTGAGGCGATCGGCGTCTTTAAGGAACGTACTACGATTGCACTGGACACACAGAAAGACCGGCCTGTTATTCTGGTTGAGGGTATGAATGGTTGCGGTAAGACTACTTTTCTGCAAATGCTTCAAGTAGTCCTTTACGGTGCTCGCGTTTTCGGGCAGAAGAAAGGTGCTTACAACGAATACATCCGTGACTTAATTAGACTGGATACGATTTCCGAACCTTCCGTGTCCATTCAACTTCTGCTAATCAACGGAAAAGAGAGCACCAAATTTGCCATCACTCGTAGTTGGTCCAACCAAGGTAAAACTCTGGCTGAAAGCTTCGTTGCTTATCAAAATGACAAACTCTGGACCCAAGATCATCAGCATTGGGCGGACCTGATCGACGACTTTTTGCCTGTTGCTCTCGCCGAACTGTTTTTCTTTGACGGTGAAAAAATTGAAGAAATGGCAAACCCGGACAAACTTCCTGAAATCTTAAAAAAAGCTACAGAAGTTCTGCTCGGTGTTGGCGAAATCGATTCGATTCTCACCGATCTTCTCGCCTATGACAGAAGATGCTTGACAAAATTGAAGACAGAATCGAAAGACGATCAGAACGATGCCAACTTGCTGAAGAATAAAACTAACGAATTGAATTTGCACAACCAAAGTTTGTCAGATCTGATTCAAACCCGGGCTAGCCTTGTAAACCAACTTGACCAAGCCCAAAAATCTCTAGACAACTTTCGGGCCAGTAGCGATCAACAAGGGTTGACTGCTTATGAAAGAGCTATCCAGCTTCGTACAAAGTTGAAGGATTTAGAGAGTCGCTTAGCCGATCTTTACCGAGACCGTGTGAAACTTGTATCTCATCCGCATTTCCCCTTTGTGCAACATCATACTGTTCTTAAAGCCATCATCGAATCTTATAAAAAAGAATCCTTGGCAATTAATGGCCGTCAGTCCTCTGCTGCACTCCTTGAATTTAATCGAAACGTTCGCCAGCGTCTTCTGGAACAGTTTCCGAATTTTGTTTCTTCAATTGATGCTATCTTGTCTGCTGAAAAGGATAAGCTCCTCAATGCCATGAAAGTTGGCTCCGCTTTTCGGCCTATGAATATAGCGCGAATCGAAGATTCAGTGACTGAACTCAAGAAGGAGTATCTTAAACTTGTTGACAAGATTACTCAATGCACGAATGAGAGTCTTAGCATCCAAGCTCTTATTGATGCTGCTCCTTCACAGGAGAAAATTGAACTTATTCTCAAAAACTTGTCTAAGCATGAAGCTGACGTAGAGAAAGTGAAGCGTTCGCTACTCGTCATTGATACTAGTATCGAGTCCACACGCAATCTTATTTCTCGCGTTGAGGCCCAGATTAATCATCTCGAAGTCACAATGAAGAAAACCCTTCAGACGACTGAACGGATGCGATTTACGCTCGAAGCTTCTAAACGATCTCAAAAGGTGCTTTTGGCTTATAAACAAAAATTGTTGGCCAACAAAGCAGATTGGCTCTCCTCAGCTATTTGCAATCATTTTCAGAAGTTGCTCAGAAAGAGAAATTTCATTCAAAGCATTCGGATTGATCCATGCACGTATGGTGTCACTTTATTTGCCTCATCTGGAAAAGAGATCCCACTTTCTCGGCTTTCTGCTGGCGAACGTCAGATGTTGGCCACAGCTGTGTTGCGTGCAATTATGAGCGCCAAGAGCAGTGAGATACCTGTTGTCGTCGATACTCCGTTAGCGCGACTCGATGGAGCTCATCGAATGAACCTTGTACGAAATTTCTATACGAAAGTTTCTCACCAGGTCATGATCCTATCTACCGACGAAGAAATTTCTGGCAAACTAAAAGAAGAGATTGAACGATCCGTTGCTCATTCATATCAGTTTATTTACAACGAAAATGAGCAAGCAACAAACGTCTCGGAGAATTAATTGTTTGATCGTATACGAATCAGCGCTCAGGGCAGAAACCAACTGATCCAAATCAAGCGCAAGACAGGCATTGAAACTTACAACATCATTTGCCGCTATGCTTTAGTTCTTTCTTTGTCTGAAAAGAGTCTCCCCCCAAAGGAAACATTTTCTTCTAGCGGAGGACTCGAAATTGAATGGCGAGTTTTTTGCGGAAATGAGAACGAACTGTATGAAAACTTACTCGTTCAACGCTGTAAGGAAGATGACCTAGATCCCAATTATGAGAACTTAAAAGATTTATTGCTCGTGCATCTGCATAGAGGGTTGGCATATCTAAATGCCAACCCCGAGCAGATTTTTTTAGTTTAGACTAAACACAACCACAGCCTTTTCCGCAAGCTGTTCAGTTCGTTTTTCAATTTTTTCAACGGTCCAAGTACCCGGAGCTGATTGCCCCACCTGCTGGTCGATCAGCTCCTTTAACGGGTCGTACAGCTTCAAACCAGATTGTCCATAAGCCTTCATCTTATCGCTTATAGACTTATTACTGCAAGAACTGTTCATGGTAGATGCCAGGGGCAGCAAATTGCCAATTTTACCTATGAAATAGTCAGTGTAACTCTTTTGATAGTCAGGCCAGAACGATTGATCTGGTATCTGAGGATAGATATGTTCCAAGTTGTTATTCTGTTCTTGGACTTTTCCGTAATACTTTAATACGGAAGCAGAATTTTTACCGTACATGCTATTTTCAATGCTCGCAATCACCAAATATCCGAATCGAGTCATATCATTTGGCAGCGCATACTCAATGAGCTTTTGCTTAAACTCACCATCCACAACTAAATCATAAATCGATGAATTCTTAACAAGTTCTTTGATTGTTTCCAAAAGATCAGTTGACTTGAATTCCTCTTTCAGACTCTCATCACTCGTGCTCGCTACTGCCGCCTTCTTTTCAGCATAAACCTTGACCTCCCTGCAAATATTGATCGCTAACCCAGGCAAGGTTTTAGAAACGATTCTTGTATCTTTCTGCTTAACAATTGTTATGCGAATGATCAGGTTTAAAAGGTAAGAGTAAATTCTTCTTGCCAGACTGTCATCTTTAATATATTCCTCGAGCGCGAAGTAAATCGGATTAGTGAACTTTGCGTAATCAAATGAGGTAACAAAAGCTACCTTCGAGAATTTATCCTCTGAAATAGACACGTCACTAAACGATTCGATATTAGACAGGCTCAGAGCGCACTTGGTACAACGACTAGCGAAATCCATTACCCACTTTTCTTTCTGGCTGTCACTCATGCCGGAAGATAAACGATCCTCTACCTGCAGCTCTAGTTTGTTGCGCGCCCCATCTTTCTCATCTTCTGCATAAAAAGCGTTCCAAACCCAAGACAGAATCGTTGGATTAATTTTCGCCGTTGTCCAAATGCGATTCAATTCTTCATGCTTCGATTGTTTAACACGTGAAAAAAGCATGAGCCTAACCATGTCAGGCATATCAAATTTGGCACCACGATTGTTGATAATATCGAACAAAGAAACCTGTTGAGTCGCAGTGCATTTGAACTGAACTAGACAAACGCAATCTAACAATGTTGCTAAAAGCCCTGCGAATCGCGTCATCCATTCTTCAAAACCGGCTGTTCTCTTCTGTTTGATAATCGTTTTTACCTTTGAGACGTCCCAGCTGTCTTTCTTGTTCTTCCAAGCAATGGTTGGAGCGTCCTCAGGAAAATCATCGATAGCCTGGGCCATGCATGATCTTAACTCAGCGAATGCGGCAACAATGTTCTTTTGCGTTTCATTGTTCTCATCGGCTGTCTTCAAATGTTTCGTGAACTCAGCTGCGGTAGAACATTTACAAAGCCCAGCCCAGAAAACATTGTTGGCATGTTGAGGATAAATCAGCTTTGGTGTCTTTCTCTCAGTAAGGATATCTTTGGCTTTATGGAGAAGATCTTGACAACCGAAATCAAGTCGTTCATCTAAGGCATCAATCTGTTCTTTAATCTTTGGATCGTCAAGTAGGGAATGATAAATCTCGATCCATACAAGAACAGAAAGACAAATGGTTGTCAAGCGTTGCTGACCGTCAATTAATTGACGCACTTTCTTCCTGCTTGCGTCATTCGTGTCCTCAATAATATAAATAGTACCTAGCAGATACGGAGGAGTTTTGTCAAAATCGGGATTGTTGTGGGTATAGTCAAAACTCTTTCCGAGTCTATTCACGACTCGGTAATCACTCAAGTCCTTCCAGAGTTGCCTAATTTTAGACTTGTCCCATTTGTAGCTTCTCTGCAGGTTCGGCAGAAGAAAACTTGGATAATTAGCACTGAATATCTGATCAACATAGGCAGTTGTTTGTTGAAGATACTGATCTACTGGATACATTTCAATATTTTAAGTCTTGAGGGTTGAACAAGGGTACAAGTACTGTTGGCTGCACTAATCCGCTAGATACTGTTCGTGGCATCATGAGCTACGTAACACGCCTCCAGCGTAGTCCCTGGCTAAGTTTAAGTTTCAATTTGAAAGTATAACCTGCAATTACGATGGTTGCTATCCGGTCTTCACACTACATCGCCACGCGAGCCAATCTTCTGGATTCCCAATTCCCAACCAAGTATGCTTCTCACGAGGTTGATCGTACAGTTTTATCGTACGCCCCCTAAACACCGTTTGTTACACGCGTAGGATCCGCCAAAATCAAGATCTCTTTTATGGAGATCGAGATGATCTACTGGACCAAGGCTCACACAGCCTACCTCAGCAGCGGCCCTCAGCAAAGCCGCCTTCCATCGCACCCGCCTGCATGAGTTCCTTAAGGCCGACGATGCTCTGCCGAACCTCTGGGTGCTCTACCATCAGTTCCGCCGAATCGAGAAGCAAACGTTTACGCCCGTTCCACGCCCGAGCTCCAAGCTGATCAAGGTCGTTGGCGAACTTCGTCCCTCAGCCACTTCCCGTGTTCCTGCGAAAAGTCGGATTCCGCAGGTTTCGGTTCAACTGGAGCGCACGTCTGACCTTTGCCACCGCAGCTCCTGAACAATTCGCCGCAGCCCTCATTCGAATGACGTCGGAGTTTGTCCGATGACGCCCTTCGACTTTTCCAAAATCCCCAATGTCACACTGATCGTCTGTCCAGTCGACATGCGCTCGGGGTTCGATTCGTTGGCACGATATGCCCTGTCCATGGCTCAGATCGATGTCGAGAAGGGGCAGGACATCGTCGTCTTCATTTCCCGCAACCGCCGGTTGGTGAAAGCCATTCATGCCTAAAAGTCGTCGAAAGACCCCACGAAACCCTGTTGGGAGTAGGTCTTTCAAATTAAAAGTCCGTGAAACACATGGACTTTTTTATTGACTCCAATAGTGCACCTATAATATAATACAGGTACACCATTGGAGCAGATTATGGGACGTCCTCTCACTGGAAAAAAGCATGTTGGAATTCGTCGTGACACCCGCCCGAATGGCGATGTTTACGTGTATGAACGCGTTACCGGATATGACGCCAAGACGCAGAAAACCAAGACGATCTCTACCCGACTTCTTGGGAAAATCCTGGCCGGAACGACGGAAATGATCCCGACTCGCCCCAAAAATTCGCGTTCTGAGGTTGTAGAGCCTCCGGTTGAAGCTGTGAGCACGCATGTCGGACTGCAGAAAATTCTCGAATGGGCCGGAAAGGAATCGGGCATCGATGAGGATCTGAAGACATGCTTCGAGATTGGGGATGCTCAGAAATTGAGTTCAATCGCCCGATATTGGGTTGCCACTGATGGTGATACGCTGCCTCGCATGGAGATGTGGCAGATGATGAATCCGTTGCCTTACGAGTACCCCATCACGCAGGATGTGTACGGCAAGCTTTTTGCGTCTGTCGGACGTAATGAGTCAGGCGTGCAAGCCTATTTTCGAAGCCGTGCTCAAAGAGTTTCCTCGTCGGGCTTGAATTTGGCTCTGGACACAACGACCTTTTCTACATATTCGAAGAATCAAATCGAAGCGCGTCAGGAATTCAACAAGGATGGCGACGGACTGGATACGATCAAGCTTCTGGTCCTGTATTCAGTTGAGAATCGAGAACCGGTAGCTTTCAGCAAGCAGCCGGGAAACATTCCGGACAAGATCTCGCTGGCAAATTCTCTACGGCAGCTTGAGGTGCTGGGCCTCTCTGCACCGGTTATCGTGGCTGACAACGGCTTTTACTGTCAGGCCAACATGACTTACCTCGCGCGGAAGCACGTGAAGTTCCTGATGCTCGCCAACAGCACCGACAAATGGGTTCGTGAAGAAATTGATGCTGTTCGCGAAGAGATTGGCGCTTTCGAAAATTCCTGTCCGTTTGATGTCGGTGTCAATGCCGTCATGCGTCGTCGCCAGCACGATTTCAGCATCGTTCGTCAGCGCACGCGCGGCAACTACGAAGCAGGACAGACTGAAACATTCACCCGGCGCTTGTATGTTCATGTTTGTTACAAGCCGGAAGCAGCTCTGATTCAAGAAAGACCTCTCAAGGAGAGCCTTTTTTCAATCAAGAAAGATTTGGAAGATGGTGTTGAAGAATTCCGACCTGCCGCCCAGAAGCTGATCGACAACTTCCTCATCGTGAAGCGCACAAGCAAAGGCGTCAAGGTTTCCTTCAAGAATGAAAAGATCGAAGAAGCCAAGCGATACTGGGGGTACTTTGTCCTCGTGAGCAACGAAATTCGCGATCCCTTTGAAGCTCTGAAAGCATACCGCTCCCGCGAAAAGATTGAAGAGTTGTTCGCGACCTACAAGGACAGCTTCGACGGACGCAAGCTCAGAACGTGGTATCCGGAAAACCTTTACGGCAGACAATTCGCACAATTCGTCGGGCTGGGCTATCACTGCTTCCTGACGAAGAGAATTCAGGATGTGAAAAAGGGGCTTGCCCAAAAGAGCACTGAAAAGAAAACGAAGGAAGAGTTGAATCTCGAAGAAAAGCTGCTTGCTTGGCTCGGTCAGCACTCACTGATTCAAATTCTTGATTGGTTCCGTTGCGTCGACTACGTTGCTACGACAGGTAACGACAGTGCTTCCAAATGGACCACGGAAACAACCAAACGCGATCAGCTATTCCTCAAGCTGCTTGGTGTCAGTTGAATCGTGGCCGCATTAGACGACTTTTAGGATTCATGCCGACGAACACGGCCGCACTCTGATCACGCGCCGGCTTCGGACTGGAAGCTTCGAAAGGTTTCTGGTTCGCAAAAGCCAACGGGCGGAACTCGGCATTACGGCAGAGGAGCTGGAAAAGTTCCTCAATGGCGAAGTGCTGATGGCGCAGAAAGACTCCTATTTCTATCTCTGGACCACCCACTCTTGTCAAGCAAGATGTTAAGTATTTTTCGCCGCAGGCGGTGCGGGAGCGCGAATGCGCTCTCGCAGTGGCCGCGGGCCGTACTTATTTGAGCGAGCTTGCTCGCCTGAATTCAGGAAATGAGGCCCGCCTTGGAACGCGGGAAAACGACGGACAAAAGACTCCCTAATCCGCATTCCATTACCAGGTCATGTGGACTCAGTCTCTTCATGCGAGAGGCCCATCCACCAAT
>ERZ791829.1447-NODE-1447-length-13864-cov-3.751177_pt1 | contig 13864 bp, 10 predicted proteins | sample MGYA00510296_ERZ791829 | MGnify/ENA primary metagenome ERZ791829 (study PRJEB30046, sample SAMN00791973) | human gut metagenome | study: EMG produced TPA metagenomics assembly of the A metagenome-wide association study of gut microbiota in type 2...
TCTCAAAATCATATTAAATCTCCTGTCTGGCAAATATATTTCTCTATGTGTCCTTTTCCTGCTTCGCGCATGTACGGCAGGACCGCCTTGTTCCCATTGACTGTGCCGAAGAAGTTCGTATCGAACTGTGCCTTTGCCTGATCAAGCGGTGTAATGATACAGTGGAACAATTAAAACAAAACGGTTCGTCCGTTTTGTTGCGGTGCATTCATAGCAAATCGCACGGCATCACGGTCGGTCATGGGATCTACAATGCCAATCGTCAGGTGCTCCTTGTGAAGCAATAAGAGCGCCCATAGATCAACTTCCTTCAGAACAACCTCTACGGTCTGCGTTTCGCCGGGCATCAATTTCGGAAGAGAAAGAGGAAGCTGCACCGTGCTTAGCGTGGTACCGTCTGCGCTCTCCAGATAAAGATTCGCTGCCCAATCCCAATAAAATGGGGCGGCACCCTCATTTGCCACAGTCAAGCTGACCACAGCTTCTCCGTCATGCGGCATCAGCTTCAGTGTTGTCACACGGAGCCGGTAGCCCAAACGCTTTAAGACCGCCTGATATCCCTGTGAATATGCAGGCTGTGCTGCTTTCGGACCAAGAAAGCTCATGTGAGAAGCATCCAATAGCTGCAGTGTGCGGGAAAGCTCTGTGTCCAGCAGCTCCTCCATCGGCAGGCTGCTGGTAAACTCGCCGCCTACGGGCGCATCCTGCCAGAAATTCTGCATAGCAGAAAGTCCATTCGCTTCTTTGCCGTACCAGCCGCCGTTTTTGATCCAGTTCAGCCACTCATTGGTGTCCTTTTCGTGGCCGGTCATATCGTTGTAAAGACCAAGCCGGTTACTTACAGCGATGTTGAACGGTCGCCGCATCAGGAGCTTTGCATTGGAAAATGCATTCAGATAGTCTGTTGCATATTGATCCCGAATGGTTTCGTCCGGCATAGGTACAAGACCATCGCTGCTTTTGATATGCCATTCGCCCCAGTGGCCGAGACTGCCCAGTTCTACATAAGTCACAAAGCCATCTGCGTCAAAATGCTCGGCCAAGGCTGAAACAACTTTATGGTGTGCGGCACGAAGGATATCGTTTGCATAATCCGGGGAATAACCTTTGCCATACGAGGTACTGTACCAGCTGCCATCGGCGGTCTGAGCATATAACCACTCCGGAATATCAAGGTGCTTCTTCTGGCCGGGTACGTCACAAACGAACCGCAGTACCAGATGGATGCCCTGCTCGCGCAGGGCGGCAAGATTGTACCGCTGCTCGATGGCATCCCATGCGTACTGGCCTTCCGTTGGTTCCACCTCTCGCCATGTCAGCTCCAGATAGCGCAATGTGGCATTCGGATGGTCCGTACTGCCTGCCATTGGAGCGTAGCCGACCTGTGCGTTGGAAAAGGCAGACGGATCTTCCTGATAGGTACGCGTGCAGATCATATTCCGAACCATACCAAACCCCACCCCAAGCAGACAAACCGCAGATACGAAACCTTTTGAAAGCTTATCCATGGTATTCGCCATTATATTGGATCAGTGTAACATCCTGTACGCCATTTACGGCGCGCAGGCGATCTGTAAATTCCAGATTCGGGTCTTTGCTGAATACCTCTACCGCCATTTCGGTGCTATCCTTGCGCATGGTCTTGGACTTTACCACAAATTTGCAGCGGCCAAAGGCACGAACGATATCGTCTTCTGCGTCTGTACCAAGATAGTGAATGACAGCAATGTACACTCTGCCTTTGGCCTGCCAGTGGTAGAAAAAGAGGATCATCCCGATCATGACAACGGCTGTTACAAGGCCCAATGCGTACATACCGGCACCGGCTGTAATGCCGGTAGTGATCGACCAGAACAGGTATAACAGATCCAGAGGGTCTTTGACGGCAGTACGGAAGCGGACGATAGACAACGCACCGACCATACCAAGGGAGATGACAACGTTGGTACTGATGGCCAGTGTTACCATGCAGGTCAGCACACACATGCCAACCAACGTGACAGCAAAGCTGCGGGAATATACAACGCCGGTATAAAACTGCCGATAGACAAGATAGATGAGGATTCCCAATGCCAGTGCAGTCAGCAGGGCAAGCGCCAGTTTGGGAGCATCGTATTGGGTAAAGGTGTTCAGGACGGATTTTTTGATAAAGTCTTTTGTGCTCATGGGCGAAAGGTTCCTTTCTATAGGGCTCAGGTCTCCTGCCAGTATGCAAATCCGTTCATATAGGCGGTTTTGTCACAACAGAGGACATATTTTGATACAGCCGTAAGCTCCTGCGCACGGGGCGGCAGAAGATTCCGGACGATTTGGGGCAGATATTCTGTAAATTTTACTTCCATTACCAGCTTACCCGGTTCCAGCACCGGAAGCGCAGGAAGCGTGGAGTCGAAGATATCCCGGCTGCCAACCGCGGCGCGTACATCCGTATCAAAGGTGATGCGTACCGTACCGGCATCCATGATCCATGGCTCGCGGTCGTAGTCTACAATAACACGGGGACGCAGCATGTTACAGATACACTCGGTATAGAACTCCTGACACAGGCGGTAACGGCTATGCAGGAGAAAATCATAGTCCCCGGCGAGAATGGAATCAAACTCTGCGTGGGTCAGAGGCGCGGCTTCTTTATAGATATAACTGCCAAATTTTTTCTTTCGCTCCAGCTTGATGCTGCGGTCGCTGCAGTTATAAATGCGGATGCGGTATTTCTTGCGCAGCAGCACGCCGGCATCCTTTTCTTCATAAGCGGTGTTCCAGTAATCGTCAAAATATAAGCTGCGAATGAAGTAGCCGCCGTTCGTTGCATGGGGGTCCAGTTTGAGGATAGGGGACATCCGCGCGGTCAGCTCGGCCTTGTCAGCCCACGAGATAAGATACTTTAGTTCATGACGATAGTGCTCTGTGCCTGTGCATCGTGGAGGAGCCAACAACTGATGATACAGCATCGATATCTGAGGCTTAGACATCTTCATAGGTGTCCTCCGCAATGCTGCCGTCCGGCTGGACGTAAAAGCAGAGCATGCCATAATGCTTGCCTGCTTCGGTAACATAGTAGTCAAAGGCATCCTGCGTATAACCAGAGGCATTGGTCGCTCTTACGCGCAAAAAATACTGCCCGGCCGGGAGCGTATCCATGGTAAGCTCTGGCAGGATCAGATTCTCCTGCCGAAAGAACGTAGTCGTAAACAGATAATCCTTTGCAAGCTCAACAGTATAGTAAATGTTTTCAATCTCGAAGTTATAAGAGGGGTCCCAGGTCAGCAGAAGGGAGCCGTTTACGACCTGCGGCTCGCCAATATAAAATGGCATGGGTTTGCGGTAGCTCTCCCAATAGTAATTATAATTTTCATCAATTTCCGGCCAGATACTTTTCAGGACCTCTTCGTATTCGTCATGTGTGATGGGAACGTTCATTCGGTCCGGCATCTGCCAGACATATTTTTCCGTTACGCTTCGGTAATGCTCCATCATGGACTGAATGCGTTCCTCATTCATGTAAGCATAAAGCTCCTTCATGGCGCTATCCAGCAGATCGCGGTAACTTTGCGTTTGCAGACAGCGCCGGAACAGGACATTGCCCCAGTAATTGCTTACACCACGTTCCCAACTTTCGGAGTCGGAGAAGTTAATGATCTCACGTTCCCGGCGGCGGAGCATACCGTCATTGTCCCAGTCCCACAAGTACCATTTGCTGGAGTTTTGAGGGCTGTACAAGTAGACGTTGCGATTTTGGGTGTCCGTATTGCCGGTTAACAACTGAAATGCCATCCAATATGCAATGTTTTCTTTATCAAAGTACGTTACAAATAGCTCATCGTCCATAGAAGAGGATTCATCATTGAGAACATCCAGCATTTTGATCAGCTTGGAATGATCGCTGTCTCCTTTTATCTCCAAGTGCTTTTCGAACGCAGTTTGGTCATATGCTGGGTCTGTTGTAAGACGAATGACATCTTCATATCGGTAGAACTCAAAAGAATTGATTTTATACAGCTGTCCGTTTGGATCCACACCGTGCGCCTTAAGGGCTGTTTTATTCAGCTGTTCTACCTGCGTGTACAAACCATAATCCTCAAAAACACCGCTGGCGCTATCGGTCAGATCCTTCACATAAAGATGAACGAACTGGGTGCGCAAGCCCATCATCTGGTCGATGCCTTTAATAAGGTCATAGGCCATTTTGTTACGGAAGCGCAGTCCCTCACCCTGATGCTTATTCAGTGCGATCGTGCGCTGGCCTCGCCAGCTGCCTTTGTTTTTCTTTAATTTGACCTTGTAGTTTTTCTGAGTATAACGGCTGGAAGTCTGACCGCGTATTTGTACCGTGGCATTTGGGGCAAGCGTATCGTAACCAACTTCGCCGGCAAGGGGGCCGTTTTCATCGCCCACCTGCAAAAGACCATTCACCTGATAGCGTGCTACGCCCATCGCCGTGTAGTCGTAAGCGGAATAATGGTTGATCTCTGCCCAGCTGTGGTTTGTATTTTCGCTGTCATTGCCGCGGCTCACGGTAAGATACATCGTCACAATGCCGCTGTCATCGTAGACGTTGTACAGCTCTGCGTTGTCGCGCAGGTGGACACTGTTGATTTCAGATGCGGGAGCCTTTTCAATGGACTGGTTGCTTTCTGCACTGGCGGCAGCGGATCCGGCGCTGTCACTTTCCACAGGTAAAACTGCGCAGCCTGCGCACAGACCAGCCAGCGCAACGCTCAACCCCAGCATCCTGCGGCGCGAAATCAGAAACTCCTCATTCATGTGATCGATTTTCCCTCCTGATGGTCTGCCTTGCTGTTTTTGGCATCCTGTTTTTCAAGAAAAATGCCAAGGCGTGTAAAAAGATGTTCTTTGGTTTCGGCTACGATAGGCTGCTGACCCAATACCCGATAGGGCAGGTTGGCGGTAAAGGCATCCAGACGAAACAGAGCAACCAGATAAAAAAGCGCTGCACCTGCCAGAAATCCGAAACCATAAAATGCTGTGTTGAAGAGCAGTGAGAGCAGGGTAAAGGCAGTGGTGCTGGCTGCAAACACAGCTGCCGCCAGAACAGCACCCAGATAATCTGTAAAGTAAAGCAGGATCAGCAGCACCGTATTACCAACGGCGTATAAGCCGTATCCCACGCACAATGTCCGGAAATAGCCATGCATCAGATCATTGAAGCCAAGCGGTAAAAGATTCAGCAGCGTGCCCGCCAGTGAAATGACCCCTGCCGTACAGAACAGCTGCTTGAGGGCAGTGAAGCGAAGCTCCCGGTTGAGCACTGCCAGCATTTCTTCTTCAGCGGTAACGATATCGCCCACAACACCGCCATCGTTGAACAGGCTGTAATAATCCCGGTATTTCGGATAGAAGTTTACCTCTACAGACACCACAAAGTTGATGCTGGTGATCAGGATGCTTAAAAAGGCGATCAGAGCCGGAACGTCGTAGTAAGGTGCGCCGTAAAACAGGCCCTTTACCTGCACGCCGATCGGCCCGGACCAATATAGGACCAGATGGGAGAACAGGCCGAGGTTTGTGCACAGGCCGGTAAACGCCAGAGGCAGAAACCGATCGACCCAGCGCAGAAAGGTCCATGGGCTGTCATCGCTTTGCGGGAAATAGCGGTAGAGCAGCACCACATCCCACACCATCATCAGGCCATACCCCATCGTAATGGAAAACAGCATGCCTTCCAGTACAGGAGCACCCAGAATAAAGACGAGCAGATATCCCAGCCCGAAAGACAGCGCGATCGCCGCCAGAAAGGAGCACAGGATGCCCCGGTAATCCTTGATAGCGGTCAGGTAGCTCATGCCGTTCCAGTTCAGGATCATCTCGGCAAACAACCATAAACATAACAGCCCCTGCAGGAGCGTTGCGCCGGAGAACAACAGAAAGATGCCGTACAGGGTGCAGCCAATCAGCAGCATCAGGACGCTGGATCCCCAGAAAGAGGGGAGAATTGCATCCTCGCGTTCTTCGTACAGTATATCGGCCAGATAGCGGGTCACAGGCATGGAGAAAAAGCTGGTGACAGTCAGCGAGGACAGCAGCGTATAGGTGACCATACACACCAGCAAGTCCTGCTGGGTACGCTCGGCCCCGGCCCAGCTGCACAGCAACAGAATACCAAGCTGCAGCGCAATACCCAGCAGCATCGGTCCGGTGCAGATGATGCCGGCATAGCCGTAGGCGCGCAGCCATGCAAACAAACCCTTGCGCCGAAATAACTTTTTTAATTCAAATCCGATTCCTGCCATTTGTTACTCCAAATGAAAATGCTCTGCAGTTGCCTGGTACATCTTCCGATAGTTGTCTAACATTTGTTCGTGATGAAAATATCGGTCTACGCGCTGCTGACCGATGCGCCCCATTTCTTCCCGACGGGCACGGCTGGCACACATCCGCTCCATGGCATCTGCCAGACCCTGCCGGTACATGGGCGGCACACAGTACCCCGCTACACCCAGATCATCGCCGGGCGCGCCTTCCAGCAGTTCCCGACAGCAGCCCACTTCAGTCGTCACGCAGGGGCGGCGTGCAGCCATGGATTCCAGTACGGAAAGTGGCTGACCTTCCGAGATACTGGTCAGGATAGTAAAGTCCAGCTTTTGCATGTACTGCACCACGTCCACACGTCCGGTAAAGATCAGATTGTCCAGCCGGAGCTGCTTCACCAGGGCATAACACTCCTGCGCATAGTCCTCATCGTCCACGCCGCCCATGATGTGCAGCCGAACCTGCGGAACCCGGGAGGAAAGCTCAAAGAAGGCGTAGATCATGGTTTTGATATCCTTGATAGGGGCCAGACGCACTACAGCGCCAATATCGACCCAACCGTCCTCAGGCTTGAGCGGGATGTCGCAAAAGCGCTGATACTGCACGCCATTGGGGATAACGATGCATTTGCTGCCATCACAGCCCATTTCGATCTGAGTACGGCGGGCGTTATAGAACAGACTGCTTACCCGGAACGCTCTGCGGTAGATATCCTCGGACAACATATAAAAGAAGCGGATCCAACGGCTTTTGAAAGAGGGAACGACCCAGTCGGCACGGATGATCTCTTCTTCGCGCTCGCGCGTATAGATGCCGTGCTCTGTCAGAAGCACCGGCGCATGGTTCATGCTGCCGCCCAGACAGGCCAACAGGCCGCCATATCCGGTGGAGATCGCATGATAGATCTGCGCTTTTGGCACGCGTCCGGTCAGCAGGTACAACACCGGCAACAGCATGGAGCGCATGGTGTGAAAAGCGTCAGCATAGGGGACATAGGGATATTCCTCCAAGCAGATATCGGTAAACAGTTTCATAAACTCCCGGCTCTGCAAAAAGGAGAGAGGATGCACCTTTTTCTGCTGAAACAGCCGGAACAGCACGTCCCAGTCCGGCGTTCCGAGCCGCAGTAATTCCCGCAAGGCAGTACGCTCTTCTTCGGTAAACAAAACAGGCACATGTTCTCCGTGCAGGCGTAAGGCATCGTCCAGAAATACCTCTTCCACCTCAACAACATTGGATGGAAGGTCGTAGACGAATTTGCCGCGTCCTTCCGCTTTTGCGCCAATGACCCACAGCACAAACTCGTGCTCCTGCATGGCCTGAATATAGGCGTGCATCCAGGTGGAAACACCGCCATGCACATAAGGGTAGGAGCCTTCCAGAATCAGACAGATCCGCATTCGGTTCATGCTCCTTTCCGCTCAATGTGCACCGTTCCGGCGGTGGCCTTCAGCAAGTAGAGATCTCCGGTCAGATGGGTCAGCTCGCCATTTGTTACCCGGCCGGGCGTTCCTTTATTGGCACGGAAGAAAAGCCATGCTTCATCGACAAAATTGCCGAGATGCAGGGTCCACGCGGTGTCGGTGCTGTCGAGCGCAACGGTCAGCTGCGCGTACCGTTGGATGGCACCGGAACACTCGGTCCCGGTCTGACGGCGAAGATCCGGTGCAGAGGTGTTGAGCCATTTCAGATAGTCCTCCAGACCGCCTTTGTACACTTCCCAGCCTTCCGCTGCACCGCGGTCTTCATCCAACAAGTCATCCGGGTGCATAAAATGCGTGCTGACATAGTGCATATTCAGCTCACTCATAGCCGCTAGGCGCATATAAGTATCACCAACCATACCACCGGACACGATACGAGGCTGCTCCACGATACCATCCGTTGCCACACCGAACTCCTGTACATAGGGCAGATCTGTGCCGTCTTTAAAATAGGTGCTGGCAATGGTACGGATCTGCGGAACTTTTGTGCCAAGCACCCGTCGGCCTTCGGCAGAGAGAATGTTGGAGGGCGGAACATATACCGTGCCATTCGTGTAAGGGAGAACGGTTTGCTGAAATTCAATCAGCTCTTCCATGGCGGCTGTAATGGCTTCTTCGTTGGGCCACTGCCGATAGGCGTACAGACCCTTGTAATCGGTATTTGGCAGCACCAGAGGCTGGTGGTTGTAACCGTGAAACCCTATCTCGCCGCCCTGCCGCAGCAGAAGGCTTCCAAAATAACGAAACTGCTGTGTATCTTTTTGACGTGTCGGTTCATCCACGGTGTCATCCTCGTAGTTTTCAATCATGACACCGGTAAAACGAACTCCGTATTTCTGCGCCAGCTGCACCAGATCCGGCCACCAGACTTTGCTGTAAAAGTCGCTGATGCTCATGCTGTAATCTCTGCGGATATAGGTACCATCACCGCCGGGAACAGGAGAAGGAAAATCGTCCAGATAGAACACGGAACCGTTAATGACAGGGTAAGCAGTGGCATCGCATAGCAAGCTGAAGGATGCTGCATAGATACCGCGCATGATTTTGTCGTAAATGCCGATATTGTCTACCACGATTCTTCCGCTGCCCAGTGAAACACTCCACACCAGCGGCGTGCCTTCGTCTCCGGTACGGGCATGCACTGTGGCTTCTTCCCGGAGGCTGACACTCAGAGCGGATTCAAACGGGTCGCTGAATTCATAGCGCTGTCCACCGCCAAGCATAAATTCCTCCGCAGGAACGATGCTCTCTGCAAGTTTATAGTTCCAGGAAGAGGAAAGCACACCCAGTTTCAGAGAAATCACGTCAAAATAGGAGGTTTTGCTCGGCGTCATAGCAAACAGGATGCTGCCGCCCTGTTGTGCCCAGTTCATCAAAGTGATCAGATCCTGTCCCAGTACATCCAGATCAGGCACTAACACCACAACCGTCTTGTAATTGGAAAAGTCCGGAAGGAGAGTGGACGATTTGGAAATATCCACTGTCTGTGTACTGACTTTCATGTCCAGAAGGATCTGATCAAACTGCTTTTTTGCCTCGGACACATTGTCCTGGGTACTGTCATACAACAGGAGATTGGTGACCGGCTGGCCAAATAACGCATTTTGAGCCGGCAGCACAGAGGTCCGGCTCAGGTAATCGATCTTGAAATTGGTTGATGCATACTTTATGCCGCAGCGCTCTGCAAAAAGCACGCCGGCAATCAGCAGAAATACCAGCCAGATCAGCAGCAGTTTGCTCCAGCGAAATTGTTTTAGTTTTGATAGAAAGCGGAGTTTCATTTGGAATCCTCTTTGCCATACCAGAAATTTACGATTTCCTGTCCTTTGGAGGTAAGATAGACATTCTGCTCCTTGATTTTGTGCAGAATGTCCTGGATCGCAGTGCCATTGTGCAGTATGGCGGCTATTCGCAGCTGGAGCAGCCAAGGCTCTTCTCTCTGCGGCCAGCGTTCGGAAAGTGCGTCAATGGTCTGGCGGGCGGTATCATATTCCGCTAAGTCTAACTGAACAGAAGCCAGCTTGCACCCCAAGGTAAAATCCCGACGCGTGCCGATGCGTTTTTTCAGCAGCCGCTCCAACTGGCGCTGCTGGATCTCGGCCGCACGGCCCTGCACATACCCGGATTCGATGTAGCTTTCCAGATAATCGCAGTAACTGCACAGGATATCAGGGTCGTCCGGGTCAGAAGCATATTGCTGTTCATGCTGTTGCAGTGTGAGATCAGCTTCCTTGGAAATTTGCGCCAGAGCAGTGGAAGCATAGTGCACAACCTCACTGTCGTTATTCAGCCGGGCCTGCTGCAAAAGGTGATAATAACTGGTAGGAGCTTCTGTCAGAACTGAGAGGATCAGCTGCCGCTTTTGAAGGGGGTTGTTTACCAGAAGAGCTTCTTCCAGCGGAATGACCTGCTCCTCGTCTGCGTTTCCGGGAACAAGAATGCTTCGGTGGATCTCTTCGTTGATGTGCATTTTTTCCAACGTCTTTTCCAGCAGGTTATCGCCAAATAATGCCCGGTTGGTGTGCAGGATCAGAACACACAAAGGTCCCCAGATGGGGATCAACAGAATCACCGGAAAAAAGTATCCCTTTATATCCAGAATGCCGCAGCGTATAAGCAGCCATAGCACAAGACAGACCAAAAGATGAAGAAGTAACAATACCAATGTTGAAATACTAGCATTCATTAGCAGGATCCTTTTTTGCAGCAGCGATCAGGCGGTGCTGTCCATCCAACGATACAGATGTGACCTGAAATCCTTTTTCGGCCATGCGCTGGGTAAGGAGCGGCAGGTTTTCCTCTGTGGCCTGATTCAGCAGCAGGTAAACGTTCTCGTCTGTGCCAAGTCCGGCAATATCGCTGCTGCGGATGCTGCGCTCCAACTGCGCATAAAATTCCTCTGAAGTTGCAAACTTACCGGAGACGCGCAGCAGCAAATGCTGCGCCATCTTGTCCTCCTGTAAGGTGCAGGCGTTTGCGAGCTGCTCCGCGAATGGCACGGGCCGCATCAGACAGGTGCCCGGAAGATACCATGTTTCCTGAATGGCACTTTCATATTCAAAAGCGCGGATCAGTGCGGTTTCTACCAGACCACACAGGATGCGGAACAGGTTCTGATAATAGAGTGTCATCTGGTTTTCCCCGGCTGTCCGCAGGCTGATGAGCACTACGATCGAACCGTTCTGGCGTACACCGGCTGCATACATGGGAAGATCCGGAGCAAACGTCCGATTGACCCACACACCATCCTGTTCAATGGCACGAAACACATCGATGTATTTATCAACGGCAAGTGAACGGGCAGGAGCAGGCTGCAATCCGGAGCTTGCTGCGGTCAGCCGCGCAAAGGCATACCCCTTTTCCAAGTGATAGATCGTGAGGCTGTGGTTTTCCAAAATATCTTCCATGACCTGTATGGTCTTGCGGTAAATCTCCTGCGGCTGCAGGGTGTTCAGCTGCTGCGTTACAGTATAGATCTTTCCAAAACTGTCTCTGCGGCCAAGGATCTGATGCCGGAAAAGCTGCTTATCCTCCAAGGTGTCCTCATAGAGCTCCTGCGTAAATTGAAGCCGCTGCCGCAGCAGGTTGTTTTCATTCTGTACAAAGCGCGAGGTTTCCGTATTGCGCAGCTGCACATATCCGCAGGAAGCACCTATTATGAAATAAATAAGGAACGGCAGCCAGTAGGACGGCTCGTAAAACAGCAGTACAAGCGTCATTCCCTGCCGAAAGTATCCAAAAATCAAAGAAAGAGACGCGAGAAAAGCTGCAAACACACCGGCGTTCAGGCCGTATACAGTGCCGATAAGCATTACGAAAGCCAACCGGAAATCAACCATCTGGAATTGCGCGTCTGTGTGGGTAAGCTGTACCAGAAGTTCCGTGACCCCCGATGCCAACAAGATCTCGAGAAAGCGCAGCAGCCGGATCTGATTGCGCAGAGTATCGACTATCCGGTGGAGCAGCGGCTTTTTCGGCGTTTGGCTTTTCTGCCATGCATGATAGATCTGCGGCAGGTCGTCCAGCAGACAATAGCGTTGAAACCACCCATATCGGTTGCGTACCACCTTGTCGTCTGCAGGATACGTCTGGAGCGTATCGGTACCGTAGGTCACTTCCAGTGTCGGGCGTAGTTTTTGCAGCGCGGTGCCCAGCATCCGGCAGTCGATGTGAAATACCTCCGGAAGCGTGAAAAGCTCCGGCTGAGGCGTCCATGTATCAAACACGCGATTTACAAGGCTGGCCAGTTCGTCAAAACAGAGTGCGTAAACAGGCTGCGCGGCTTGCTCGTCAAACGAAACCTTTTCGGTGGGGATCTGCTGGAAAAGCCGCTCAAAGCATTTCGGCCCAGCTGCCGAAATGCTGTAGATGTAGGGAAGCCGGAAAACCTTGACCTGGATCTTGCTTGTTTTTGCATAGTGCAGACAAAGCTCTTCTGCCGTTCGCGTCAGTATGGATTGACTTGTGGGCGGTGTCAGGACGCTCTCCGGGCCGGAAAAGTAGATCAGCTCCACTTCCTTCTCCCGGAACTCCTGCAAAACGCGGCGAAGCCGATCCAGCTCGCCTTCCGGGTTGTTGTGAGGCAACAGATATTCTGAAAAGTAGACGATCCGGTCAAAATCGTAGGTAGTGTAAAGCCGATCCAACAGCTGCCTGCTATCCAGAATAACTGATTTTATGCGAGTGTCCGAAAGCATATCGTCTTTGCGATGTGTCGTCAGAACGTGATCATCGGGAAAGGCTTCCTCGATCCATTCCTTTGTCAGAAACATCGTGTTTCCTGTAAGCAAAACTTCCATGTCATTTTACCGTTATTGTTTAAGCTTCTGAGAAGAATAAGAGATTTTATAGAATAGTATCATATTGGGTAGAAAGTTGCAAGGACGGGTGCTGAATACAGGGAGATACAGCGAAAATCTTCTAAAAAAGACCATCCGCGGTGATATGTATGAAAATCAATCAATGTTTGCAATTCAAAATCTTTTTCAGTGTGTCCGTAAATTTCACATCCTGCTCCTTCGTCCGTTTCGCACTCCCTTTCGGGTGCTTGCCGGCACGGAGGAGTTTTTTGTTTTCATAACGCCGCAGCATGAGAGCTTCCATGTTGTCAGCAGTGTACTCCAAGCCGTTCTGATTCAGCACTCTGGCACACCGGGCAAGGCACATACTCGCCAGACCGTAGTCCTGTGTTACGACCACATCGCCGGGTTTCACCCGGTTGACCAGCGCAAAGTCCACACTGTCAGCACCCTTATCGAATACGAGCGTCTGCGCACCCTCACGCTCGATCTGGTGCGAGGTGTCGCACAGGATGACGACCGGGATGCCGAACTGCTTTGCAATCTGCAAAGTTAGGTCAACCACGGGACAACCATCGGCATCAATCAGAATATTCATCGCATATCCTCCATCGCCCAGCGAAACGCCCTTGCTGTACGCAGGTCGGCATCTTTGAAATGCCCGCCGCTGTTCCATTCAAGGGTGCAGTCTGCGCCACGCTCTGCAAGTCGGCTGTGCAGGGTGCGGATGTGATCACCTACCGCAGCCATGACAGCGTTTTTCGTATGCTCTTCCTTGTCGCCAAGGCTCAGGTAAATGCACTGTGCTTGAATGGGGTGCTGCTGTTCAAACTCCATCCAGCCCGGAAACCACACCGATGGAGATGCAGCCGCAACACCGGAAAACAGAGCTGTCTGCGTGGATGCCCACAGCGCGAACAATCCGGCCAGCGAGTAGCCGCCCAGAATGATCCGGACGTTTCCCGGCAGTGCAAACTGCTTTTTCAGAGTGGGGATCACCTGCTCCGTCAGAAAGCGCAGGGTATCCGCTGCATTGCCGCCGAAACTTTCTTTGCCCCACACCGCAGGAGCTTCCCACGGGGACAGTTCATTGTTCCAGCTTTTCACTGGAATGGCTGCAAACAGAAAGTGGTGCGCACTCTGTGCAATAGCGGTAACCTCGCTTTCCATGCTTTGCAGCTCGTGTTCGCCGGTCATTTGGAGCAGCAGGTATTCTGTGTGGGCTTCGCCGTAAATGCGGCAAGGTCGGTTCCCGATTAGCATTGTCTGTGCGGTCACTGCGGCATCCTCCCGAAAAAACTTTGATAAGCCCAG
>ERZ791829.1456-NODE-1456-length-13771-cov-4.270487_pt1 | contig 13771 bp, 10 predicted proteins | sample MGYA00510296_ERZ791829 | MGnify/ENA primary metagenome ERZ791829 (study PRJEB30046, sample SAMN00791973) | human gut metagenome | study: EMG produced TPA metagenomics assembly of the A metagenome-wide association study of gut microbiota in type 2...
TGACCCCACCCATGTGTGCCACATGGATGGGGAATGCGCGGGGAATCCGTTCAAGACCGTCGATTCCGGCGGTCTTTCTTTTTCGTTAATACTTAGCCGGCTACTAAAAAGACAGCTATTCCAATCAAGCAGAAGGACTTCTCCCGCACGGCTGAAGGTTTTGCGTGGTACTCGCCTGAACGGGCTGGGCAACTGCAACACGGAGACGCTCAGGAGCGAGGTGCGGAAAGATCGCACCAGCCTGCATCCTGAAGCGGATCACAGGATGCGGCCGGAGGCGCGACCGGCGCTTCTGACGGAGTGGGCCCGGCGGACGCCGGGGGTGTTTCGGGCTCGGAGGCGGATTCGATCGGCTGCGGATTCGCGGCGAGCGCCGGATCGACATCGGGGACAGCATCCTTGATGCCGTCGGGGGAAAGCCTCAGAAGAGACTGCTTGTCCTTCGTCGCCCATCCCGAGCGCTCCCACCACGGGGAGGCGCGCTCGGCCACCTCGAGCCTGCGGATCTCCTCCTTCGAGATGCCCTTGAGCGTCTTGTTCCTGAGGCAGGCCGTTGCGTGAGTGCTCTTCATGCGGGCGAGCTCGTCCTCGAGCACGGACTTGTGCGTGAAGCGGGTGTAAAGGATGTCCGACAGATGCCTGTTGACGAAGCCGATGCAGTCCTCGGGCTTCGTTGGGTCGAGGGAGGCGATGTAGGTCTTGAGATCCTCGGCGAGCGCAGGGTCGTCTAGCGGCAGGGCGGCGTGTGCTGCCGGGATGAGACACATGCTTGTGATGGCGAGGGGGTGCAAAAGGGATGGCATCGTGATGGAAGTGTCGGCATGTCGGTACGGGATTGTCAGAGGATACCTTTTTCGGCCGGTGGAAAAGTCCCGCTTGGTCGGGGACCTCTGAACTGCTCCTTTTCGGATAGCTAATCGAACGTGACGATTAGTAAGATGATTGTATATCGATTTAACAACTTCCGCGGAATTCCCCATCCAATGCGTCGCGTTGGGTGGGGATGGATAGCGGGCCGAGCGTTAGCTCGGCAACAACTGTATAGTATTGAGTACGGTTCAGGCGATCATCCTTTCTACGATATGCTACACCGAAACCCAATGGATGAAAATGTTGCATGCGCAGTGTGCGCCGCAGCGTAGATCGGTCATGTAGAGATAACGCCTAGGCGCTAGAGAGACAGGCAATTCAAGCAGATTTGTAGACAGTTATTTCTGACCCTTGGAGGCCGTCATCGGCTACAATGGCGTTATCTCTAACGCTTTTACCCAGCCGCCATGTCCGAAAAGAACCGTGCCAGACAAGAAGCCTTTATCAAACGGCGCCAAGTCGAAGGTCTGAAACGTTTCCAATTCTGGGCTACGCCGGAAGAAAAAGATTTTCTCAAAAAGGTTCTCGACGCTTTTTGAAATAATGGTGAATCTGCAATTGCAATTCATCGTGAAACCCTTGATAAAGGGCAAAATTCATTCCAAGATGAATTATTAAAAAGTGAATTTCCACTCTTCAGATAAAAATACCCGTCCTATACAATTGACAAGTCTTGGGATAATATCCGTTATTGGAATAATCCACTCCCAGAAGGCATTCTCGTTTTTTTTCCGATTCGCACAAGCGTGTTAAGGAAGCTCTTCAAAAACCCCCGTTGCCAAGCCGGATGGAACAAAATTGTTCCGTTCGGCTTTTCTTAACGACGCCAGAATGTGCTGTTTTTTTGCCAACACAATAGTAAGATGCTACTATGATAGCGTTTGCAATCTAGATGTTCTATGAGAAGAGCTGTTCAATGCCCAATTGAGCTTTGCTGACATTGAGGCTGAAAAATTCCTTCAGATTCGTCGGATTCATGCTGATCGTCGCGTGAATGCCATGGATCGCTTGACAGATGACGTAATCAACGAATTGATCCAACTTTGCCTGCCCCTCTACCACATCAAAGCCAATCATGGAAGGCCGTATACGCGCCTTGAAACAATGGTTCGCGTTCACCTGCTTCAGGTCTCTCTCAATCTGTCTGATCTTGAGATGGAGTCATATTTGGCGAGCGACATGGTGGCCCGTAGCTTCTGTCGCGTGTCCAGCACGCATCAGTTCATCTCAGATTCGACGATACTGCGCTTCCGGCATTTCATTGAGCAACATGGGTTGGCGCAAAAATTACTCGAGCGCACGGTAAGTCTGGCCGCAGAAGCCGGGGCCTGCTCTTTTGAAATGGTGGCAGCAGACGGCACCTTTATCGAAGCACCGTCGTCAACAAAGAACAAGGCTCACGCCCGAGATCCTGAGATGGCTTCGGGCAAGAAGGCCAACACCTGGCATTTCGGAATGAAGGAGCACATTGCCGCCTGCTCCGAATCCGGGATCATCTACGGCACGGTCGCCGCACCGGCTAATGAACATGACATTACTCATCTGGGCGATCTTCTGAAGGGCCTTGAGAAGATGGTCTTCCTTGATTCCGGCTACATCGGTTGCGCAACATCGGCCGCATCCCACCCCGCGAATTCGGGGGCTGCCTGCGGCTGTTTTTGTGCAAACCCTGCTTTCCCCGAAAAGCCCGCCCTCAACATCCCACTCGGCGCTTCACCTCGTCAAAGAGCGGCACCACATGGGCGTTCATCATCTCTTGGGCAAGCCGAATGAACTTCCGGCGACTCTCTTCACTCCTGTCATCGCGACAGACTAGAAAAAGCGATCTCTGAAGCCCCGGAGGCGGGGTCGGAATCGCAGCGATCTCGTCAATCAAATCGAAGTTCTGCACCAATGTGAGCGGACTGCCGACCGTCCACCCCATGCCCTGCGCAATGAGGGACGTCATGATGCCCGTCGAGTCGACCTCGATGCGATTGGGCGTCTTGATGTTCTGAAGACTGAGATAGGCATCGTTGATTCTGCCCACGCCGCCTTCGCGCGCAAAATGAAGAAAAGGAATGCCGCAAAGCTGCAACTGGGACCACGTCCACGAATCTCGCTTGGCGGCCATGGCCTTGGGCATCAAAACAATCGATTCTTCTTCGAAGAGCTTTGTCCGGTACAAGCCGCGCACTTCGTCGTAGGCGGCACTCGTGAAGGCGAAGTCGAGCTCATTCCTCACCAACTTTTCAACGAGCACAAGCGATGTGCCGATCTGTGTCACGATTTCCGACGCCTCGGACTGTAGCGCCTTGATCAGTTGCGGCATCAGGCTTTTCGACAATCCTTCGATGACTCCGATTCGGTAAACAGGCTTCAAGTTCGACCGAGACTGCATGAATTCGGCTGTATTTTCGAGCGTATGTTGACAGGCAAGCACATCCTTGAGGAGCAACATGGCCTCTTCCGTCAACATGACCGGTCGACAGCCGCGATCAAAGAGCTCCACCTCAAGCTCCTTTTCCAGCCGCGCCACGGCTTTCGTGACCGCAGACTGGGTCACGCCCAGCTTCTTTGCGGCCGCAGAAAAGCTTCTCTCGGCCGCAACCGCCAGAAAAGCATTGAGAGACTCGTTGAAAAACGGTAGTTTCATGCCGGATTATTCCTCTTGAGAATACTTAATAATACTCCTCGGCATGGTGCTACTCCAACCCAGTCCGAAGGAACAGAATTGTTCCTACAGCCATACCCAAGGAGGGCGAACACAATGAAAATCTTGTTGGATCTGTTGGACTTGCTTGACGACCCGCGTGTCACGGGCGAATCCGTCGTTACCCGACTCAAAGACTGGGGCGTTCGGGACGCCGCAACGAAAACCATCGGCACGAACGGAAAAACCACGGACTTTGTCAACGTCCTCATTCCCGGTCGAAACGGCAAGACTGCCGGAGGCAATGCTCCGACCCTCGGCATTGTCGGCCGTCTCGGCGGGCTCGGCGCTCGTCCGGCTCTCATCGGCTTCACGTCCGACGGGGACGGCGCGCTTGCCGCCCTGACCATTGCCGCCAAGCTCGGCCAGATGCACGTACGCGGCGACATTCTGGAGGGCGACGTCATGATTCGAACTCATGTATGTCCCAACGCCCCCACTCGTCCGCACGAACCCGTGCCCTTCATGGACTCGCCCGTCACGAGCGCGCAATGCAATGCCGAAGAAGTCGATCCGGCCATGGATGCGCTGCTGAGCATCGATACAACCAAAGGCAATCGCATTCTCAACGCACGCGGCATCGCCATTACGCCGACCGTCAAGGATGGCTACCTGTTGAGGACGAGCGAAGATCTGCTCTCCATTCTCGAATCTACCACGGGATGCCTGCCGAAGGTTCTGTCGCTTGCACAACAGGATATTACCCCGTACGGGAATAATATTTACCACATCAATTCGATTCTGCAGCCGAGCGTCGCGACGACGAGTCCCTGCATCGGCGTTGCCATCACGACGCAATCTCAAGTTGCCGGTTGCGCGACGGGCGCCACACATGTTGCGGACGTCGACGAAGCCGTCCGCTTCTCGATTGAGGTTGCGCAAAGCTTCACCGCCGGCAAGTGCCGCTTCTATGACCCTGACGAGTACGAACTTCTCGTCTGCAAGTACGGCACCCTCTCTCACTTCAGAACCATGGGGATTAAAGCATGACCTGGACTATCTGGATGGCAGGCTTTATCGTCCTGCTCACAATCGCCGCGCTTCTCAAGCGCATCGAAACGCGCCTTGTGCTCTTCGTCGCCGGCTTGGTGATGGCGCTCTTCGCTCTTTCGCCACAAACCGCCCTCGGTGCCTTCGTCGCCAACATGACGAACAAGTCGCTCATCACGGCCATTTGCTCATCGATGGGCTTTGCCGCCGTCATCGCCATCACGCGTTGCGACGTGCACTTCGTCGGCCTGATGGTGAAGCCGCTCGGGCGTCTGGGCATCTTCCTCCTCCCCTTCTGCATGCTCATTGCCTCCTGCGTCGCCATCGCCATTCCGTCCGCCGCCGGCTGTGCGGCTGCTCTGGGTCCCACGATGATTCCGCTCATGGTTCGCGCAGGCTTCAAGCCCGCCATTGCCGGTGCGGCCATTATCGGCTCGATCATTCCGTCCTCCCTCAGCCCGGGTTGGAGCCACAACGTCTGGGTTGCCAAGATCTCCAACATGGAAGTCATGGACCTCATCGTTGAGTTCGCCCCGAAAATCCTGACGCTCTGCGCGCTCAACATTCTGCTTGTGACGGCCATGGTTTTCGTCTTCCGCGACTACAAGAAGGCAAAACCCGGTGAAGAAGGCGAATCGCTTGAGGTGGCTTCCGACGCCCGCGGCGAGCTGCCCGAACGTCCGAACATCTTGATGGCGTTGGCCCCCGTGCTTCCGATCATCATCCTGTTTTTGGGCGCCACGGTTCTGCCGATTTTCAAGATGTCGATTGCCGAAGCCATGATCTACGGCGTGATCTTCACGTTCCTTGTTTCCCGAGCTGATCCTCAACAGGTCACAAAAGAATTTTTCAACGGCATGGGCAAGGGCTATGCCAACATCATGGGCATCATCATCGCGGCCGGCTGCTTTGCAGGTGGTCTTCGTGCGGCAGGCGTGATTGACGCCCTCATCGAAACGCTCAAGAACTCTCGCGAGATCGCTGGCTACGCCGCCAACTTCGGTCCCTTCCTGATGGGCGTTCTCACCGGTTCGGGTGACGCCGCAGGCCACGCCTTTAATCAGGCCGTGACGCCCTATGCCGCCGAATTCGGCATGCAGATTCCCAACCTCGGCATTGTGGCCGCCTTGTCAGGCGCCTTGGGTCGCATGTGTTCGCCGATCGCCGGTGCCACACTCGTCATCGCCGGCATGATCAAGGCCTCTCCGCTTGAGGTTTCGAAGCGCATGGCCATCCCGATGATCATTAACGTCATCCTTCTCGGCTTCATCTTCGACCTTTGATACTTCAGGGAATCGTCATGACAAAATTGACTCTTCAAGAACAACTCATTGCTGACCGTCGCCATCTTCACGCCCACCCTGAAGAAGGTTGGTGCGAATTCGAAACGACGTGGTTCATCGTGCAACGCCTCAAGGCGCTCGGTCTCGAGTGGAAGGCCGGCATCGACGTCATCGAACCCTCCGCCGTCATGGGCCGTAATGCTGATCTGGTTGAGAAGGCTAAAAAGCGGGCGCTTGAGCACGGCGTACCCGCCGACTTCCTCGGACACTTGGGCGGCTACACGGGCGCCATGGCCGTTCTCAATACGGGCCGTCCGGGCCCCGTGACCGGCATCCGTGTTGACATCGACTGCCTCCCCATCGAAGAAAGCAACGATCCGGCTCATGAGGCCAATGCCGGCAACTATCGTTCGGTCTATCCCGGCTTCTCGCATGCCTGCGGTCATGACGGTCATACGGCCGTGGGCCTTGCCGCCGCCCGCTGGCTCTCGGAAAACCGTGAGAAGCTCTGCGGCACTGTCAAGATTCTCTTCCAGCCTGCCGAAGAAGGCGTGCGCGGCGCTGCGGCAATGGCAGCCAAAGGCATCGTCGACGACGTCAACTGGTTTGCTGGCGCCCACATCGGCTGCTCCGCGCGTCTCGGTCAAGTCGGCGTCTCTCATTTCGGCTATCTTGCCACGACGAAGTTCGACCTCCGCTACCACGGTCTTGCCGCTGCGGCCGGTTCTCCCGAAAAGGGCCGCAGCGCGCTGATGTGCGGCGCCGCGACCTGCATGTCGCTCGGATCATTGCCCGGGCACAGCCAAGGCATCACCCGCGTGCAGATCGGTCGGTTCGAATCCGGCACAGGTCGAAACATCATTGCCGAAAACGCCTTCATGCAGCTCGAAGTGCGCGGCGAATCGACGGAAATCAACGACTACATGGCAGCCAACGTTGAGATGACGGTCAAGGGGCTTGCCGCAGCTTACGGCGTCGACTACGAACTCACCCGCATGGGCGAGGCCGTGACCTACCGAGGCGACGAAGAAGCTGTTTCCATTGTCAAGGAAGTCGCAGCTCAAGTTCCTGGCGTCGACAGCGTCGTCGACATGAATGCCAAAATCGGCAGTGAAGACTGCACGATGCTGATCCGTCGCGTTCAGGAACATGGCGGCAAGGCGGTGTTCTTCTACTACGGATGCAACCATCCCGGTCATCATCGAGGGGACTTCTGCATTCAGGATGAGACGTCGCTCCCGATCGGCTTTGGCTGCTTCGTCGGGTTCATCCAGCGCATCAACGGCGTCAAGTGAGTCCTGCACGCCATGAAATAGTTAGGCCGCCCTTCCGTTTGGAGGGACGACCGTTTTCTTAATGAAGCTGTTCGATTTCGAAAAAGAGCATTGGCGGATCTCCTACTTTGCATCAGCGAAAGCCGAGATGCTTTTGACATCCTCCCGGCGTATCAATACGCGGGAGGATGTCAAAATCTAAAGCGTATTGCATTGCAATACAAGAGCACCTCTTCATGCCTGCCTTTCCTTTTCCTGTTTCTCAACGCAACACCATCTCCCACCCCGTGATTTTGTCCGCCTCCGACTCGAACTTCACACGCCCCGACAAGACAGCCGCACCAGCCTGCGCGCGCTCAATCTCGCCCGAGTTCTCCAGAATATCTCGCGCGACTTCCGTTGCCAGTGAGAGCTCCTCGAACATCTTGTCGTCGAACGGAATCTTTGGCTTCTCCGCAATGTAACATCCGATGGCTACGAGGCCGTTGTAGAGACATTGGCGAAGTTCCTTCGCGCGTTCCATCTTCGCGGCAAGAACCCAAGTTATCTGCATGATCCGACCGTACATGGCGAGATCTTTCTTCTCGACAGTTCGGTTGGCAACTTGGAGAAGAAAGATGCGATTCTCGTCGCGGGCGTCATGGCTCCGATCTACATCGGAGGTGAGGCTGTTGAGATAATGCGGAACAGCTACTGCGCGCGGACCGTACTTCTTTTTGGGGCTAGGCTTTTTTGACATGGAACTTCCTTTGAGGAGGCGGAAATTCTAGCATTGCGCGCCCGATCCTCCCGCCTGCGCATTCAAGGTTGCTGGTTGCTCGACCACCGCCCGCGCTTTCCCTGCTTGGGAAAGATCGCCCCCACCACCTTGAAGACCTGCCGGGTTTGCCGATGAATCCGCGGATAGTGCGCATCCGGATAATGCAGCTCGATGACCCCGTCGACGAAGCGACGGAGAGTCGGGCATGCAGATCGTGAGATCGAAGAGAGGGGCACCCGGATACGTCCTGATGCAGAAGGCGGGAAGAGAGGCAGGTAGTCGACTGACGTCCATGACGAGGCTGCAACTGGTTGGAACGATTTCTGCGCAGGCCGCAGATGGGAAGAGCCAGGAGGAGTGAAGCCTGCGGGCGGCCGCTTTGATGGAAGCGGGCCGCCCGTTGTCAGTGAAGTTTCCTAGCGGTACTTTTCCGGGAACTTCATGTCGCTGTAGCGCACGAAGCGGCAGCCCGTGATGAGCTTGTAGCCGAGCCAGATGGCGAGGAAGAGCGGGATGCCGATGTAGGTGGCGACCACGCCCGCCCAGTCGATCGTGCCCGCGAGGAAGGCCTGGTAGTTCTGGCCGAGCATGATGATCATGCAGAGCGCGAAGGCGAACATCGGTCCGAACGGGAAGAAGGACGACTTGTAGGGCAGCTTGTTGACGTCGTAGCCGTTCATCACGTAGCCGCGGCGGAAGCGGTAGTGGCTGATGGCGATGCCGAGCCAGGCGATGAAGCCGCTCATGCCCGATGTGTTGAGCAGCCAGAGGTAGACGGACTGGTTGTCAAAGAGGGACGTCAGGAAGCACAGGCCCGCGACCGCCGTTGTGGCGAAGAGCGCGTTGCGCGGGACGCCGGAGGCGGAGAGCTTGCCGAAGATCTTCGGGGCCGAACCCTGGTGCGCGAGCACGAAGAGCATGCGCGTGGAGGCGTAGAGGCCGGAGTTGCCCGCAGAGAGCACCGAGGTGAGGATCACGGCGTTCATGAGCGCGGCGGCCGAGAGCAGGCCCGCGTGCTCGAAAACGAGCGTGAAGGGGCTCACGGCGATGTCGGCCACGTCGTTCCTGAGAAGGCGCGGGTCGGTGTACGGAATGATCAGGCTGATGACGAAGATCGAGAGGATGTAGAAGAGCAGGATTCGCCAGAAGACCTGTCGGACGGCCTTGGGAATGTTCTTCTCGGGATGCTCGGTTTCGCCTGCGGCGATGCCGATGAGCTCGGTTCCCTGGAAGGAGAAGCCCACCACCATGGCGACGCCGATCAGGGCGGGAAGGCCGCCCACGAAGGGTGCGTCGCCGATCGCCCAGTTCTCGAAGCCCGCGGACGTGTCGCCCGAGAGGATTCCGAAGATCATCGCGAAGCCCGTGCAGATGAAGAGGATCACGGTCACGACCTTGAGGAGCGCGAACCAGTATTCCGTCTCGCCAAAGCCTTTTACGGATATGTAGTTGAGCGTGAATATGAACGCGAGGAAGAGTGCGCTCCAGAGTGTTCCGGGCACGTCGGGGAACCACCAGCCCATGACGAGCTGGGCGGCCACAAGGTCGACTGCGACCGTAATGGCCCAGTTGTAGCAGTAGTTCCAGCCGAGGGCGAAGCCGAAGCCTTCGTCGACGTAGCGGCGGCCGTAGGTTGAGAACGAGCCGGCCACGGGTTCGTAGGCGGCGAGTTCGCCGAGGCTCGTCATCAGGAAGTAGACCATGAGGCCGATGATCGAGTAGGCGAGCAGGGCGCTGCCGGGACCGGCCTGGGCGATCGTCGCGCCGGACGCCACGAAAAGACCCGTGCCGATGGAGCCGCCAACGGCGATCATCGTGATGTGACGCGCCTTGAGGTCTCGGCGCAGTCCGGCGTTGGAGCCGGTGGTAGTGTCGGACATGTGGGTAGGAATCTCCGGAAAGAAATGCGTTCGCAGGGGGAGGACACGGAGCGAACCTGCGGCGGCCGGCGGGGCCTTGCGGGCTTGCAGCAGATGTCCGGGCGAACTTTTCCGGGTGCGGGCCTGCCGGCCGCACTGTCGAAAAGCGACCGAACGGTCAGCGACAGCTCCTCCGCCGCGGATCGGCGGGAGTGAGGCGGATGTTCTCCGCGTCACCAATGGCCGCCGCGTGTCCGCGGCGTCATTTCGGCAGGCTGCCCTTTCGAGCGGCGTCCTCGGATACCTCCTCGGCCGTCTACTGATGCAGTCCCTGCGCCTCTATCTTGCCTGGCGCCCCTCAAGGCGAAAGCCTTGAAAAGCGTGAAAGGCATTATTTTGACACAGATTGCAGGCCGGGTGAAGCGGCCGGGCGGTTTTTTCCCTGCCTGAATCCCGATTCGCGGCGCCCGTTTCCCGTGCGAAGCATGCACCATCTCGCACCACTCTATAAAATACTTTCAGTATTGCGCGAGCTTCGCAATTTTTTGATATAGAGGTGAGAATATGGGCATGTTTGGACCGGGCAAGGAAGGATGGCTGGCAGAAGCTGAGATGCTGAGTTGGGCTTTCAGACATTTGAAGGCTGAGGAGAGGGACTACCTCACCAAGAGGCTCAAGCATGTTCTGGGAAAGCGCACGCTGAAAGGCTCCTGGTATGAGAAGGACAAGAGTCTTGTCGAGATGCTTGTGGCGGGGCCGGCCCATCGTGCAGGATTGGGCTCCCTGCCGCTGATGACAGCCGCCAACACGGAGAAGATGCATGCGCTTGACTATCCGGGGCTCCCTGAGGACAAGACGCCCGAGGCCTTTTTCAGACGCGTGGAGGTTGCTACGACACACGAGAAGTCGAAGGAGGCGATGAGGGCCTTTCATGAGGAGATCGACGGCACTCCTTATGACCGCAGGGCCTTTGCCATGCTCATCATCTACATCTGCGGATTCGGACTGTCGTGGTACGCAAAGGACTTCCTTGAACGGTACTGCAGGGAGTTTGGCGCGAACTCGCAGACCGCTCTCTCCATCAGCTTTGATCCGAGCCTGTACGAGGGGAAGGATGGCGATCCCGAGGGCGAAGAGGCGTCCGCAGGCGAGAAGTCCGAAAAGCCCTCGCAGGAGCAGGCCCCGGCCGAGACCGTCCCTGCTGATGCGGCCGAGACTGAGGGGGCTCGGGAGGCTCCTGCGCAGACGGGGGACGAAGTCCCCGGCGTCGAGGCCGCGAAGGTTGCCGAGTCTCCCGCCGAGCCGTCCGCGGAGCCAGCCCCCGTCGTGCCTGTGCCCGCTGAAGGGGCGAAGGCGAGCACCGTCTTTGCGCGCGACTTCTCCGTCACCGTGCCGCCCTTGCCGCGAGGCGTGACCCGTTATCTGGGCTACATCCGCTCGAGTGGCGGAAACTTCTTCAACTTCTATGTTCTCGCCGAGTGGTTCAAGGACCGCTTTGGCGCGATCGAGTCGGAGGCCAAGCAGCTTTTCCCCTCCTACGGTGCCTTCAACCTGAAGTCGGCGGGCCGCAACCAGATCAAGGAAGGCGCCTTCTACGTCATCGACCTGAAGCCGTCGGAACTGATGCCGAACTTCGACGAAAACGGCCGCGTGCGTTCCGACTTCTGCAAGTTCGTCGACTTCTCGAGGATCACGAGCAGCAAGCGCTTCTTCAGCGCGTCCGACTTCGGCATTCATCTTGTCGTGAAGCCCGCCGAGGACCTGGACCGCATCGACTTCACCTCGACGATGATTCCCGTCAGCGTGACGGATTCTGAGGATCTGGAAGACGAGATGAAGGTTGCCAACGAGTTCGTGCTGCTCGAGCACAAGGACCTTTTCTACGGTCCTATGCGTTTGAAGAGGGACAACCGCGGGAAGAACTACGTCACGTTCTCCGGCACCGTCAACAAGGGGCTCGTCTCCGCCTTCAGGATCAAGGCCGACAAGGTCGAGGAGGTTCGCGAGTACGTCAGGTGGGAGGGCGCCGGCCAGCCCGTGCACGTGGGCGTGCGCTGCGCGAAGACGGCCTTCATGGATGCGGTTTCGGTCGACGTCTGGAGTGACGCGGACCTGCTCAGGCGCCTTCTTGAGAAGTCTGCCGTGCGTGCCGCCTACATCAGGGATCGGCTCCAGTCTCACGAGGCCTTCGAGGACGTGGAGCCGGACGTGATGGCCGGTCGCCTTGCCCGCGCCAGAAACGTGATGCGCCGCCTGCAGTACAAGGAGGAGGTGAAGGAGCATGTCGCGAACTTCGTGCTGAACGAGATGAGGGCCGGCAACGACGCCATTATTGACGCCGTGATCTCGCGCGTGGCGGTCGGTGACAAGCTGATCGACAAGATCTCCGCAAAGACTCTCGTGGGCGTGAGGGTCGAGCGCCTGAAGTACGAGGAGAAGGCGCTCCGCGAAAACATCCGAGAGCAGGAAGGCAAGAGGGACGAGCTCGCTCGCAAGTACGCCAGTCTCGAGATAAGCAAGAAGGAGCTCGACACGGAGGTCCGGAGGAAGGCCCTCGCGTCCTGTCTTCTGGATGAAAAGAAGGACGTGATCGACCAGCTTCTCAATCTGAACGGGATGCTTGAGAAGCGTCGCGAGGAATACCGCAGGCTCGGAAACCTGCACACGAAGTTGCTCGAGGAGTCGAAAAGAATCTGTGAGCGCACGCACGGAGCCGACGGCGAGCTGATGCCCGAGTCCCTCGTGAGGGCGCTCGACGTCTGGACCGAGGACGATGACAGGAGCCGTCGCGAAAGGCTCGCGCAGGCCGTCTGCGGCGTCAAGCCCGCGAAGCTCAGGGGACGCGAGCTGGCCGATGCGCTCGTCAGGTCCGTGCAGGAGGTTCGACGCTACGATGAGAACACGGTGCTCAACCTATACATCTGCTGGGCGCAGAACTTCCTCACGGTGCTCTCGGGCGAGCCCGGCTCGGGCAAGACCTCGATCTGCCACATTCTGGCGAGGACGTTGGGTCTGGACGCCTTCGACAACCTGCTGTCGTCCGACGAGCGTGCGGGTCTTTCCGCCGGACGCTTCGTGCACGTGCCGGTCGAGTACGGCTGGACGTCGAAGCGCGACTTCGTGGGCTACTGGAATCCGATCACGAACAGATTCGAGTCTTCGGATCCCGCCAGATGGGACCTGCTCTGCACGCTTGATGCGGAGGAGAGGAGCGCTTCGGGGTCGGTCTATCCCGCGATGATGCTGCTTGACGAGGCGAACCTCTCGCCGATGGAGTACTACTGGTCCGACTGGATGCGTCTGTGCGACGAGCAGACGTCGTCCGGCATCGTGACGCTCTGGGACAAGGCGCCGACGAAGGTGCCCGAGACGCTGCGCTTCATGGCGACCATCAACAACGACAGTACGACCGAAACGCTCTCGCCGCGCCTCATCGACCGTGCGGCCGTCGTGACGCTGCCCGTCGTCGACTGCATTGAAAACACGAGCCCCGCGAAGGTCGTGGGACCCGTGTCCTGGAAGGAGCTTCAGGCCTACTTCGGGGCGAAGGCCGTTTCGAAGAACGCGCGCGAGCTCTCGGACCTGCACGACAGGCTGATGCCCATGCTCGAAGGCTTCGGCATCAGGCTCTCGCCCCGCTCGATCCGCCAGATGAACGGATACGTGGGCGCGGCGTCCTCGATCTTTGCGGACGGGGACAAGCCCGCCTGGCTTGATGCGGCCGACTTTGCGGTGATGCAGAAGTGCCTGCCGCGCATCACGGGCACGGGCGCCGCCTACCGCGAGAAGCTCGTGGAGTTCAGGAGCGGTCTTGAGTCGCTCGGACTGTCGAGGTCCGTCGAGGTCGTCGACCGCATTCTGCGTCAGGGCGACGAGGCCATGGACTGCTACCGCTTCTTCTGACGGAGGTGGCCATGACTGCTGAAGATAGAGGTGCGGGCGTGCAGGCGGGGACGCTCGTGCTCACGGTCCGCCCCGAGGGCGCGGCCCTCGTGCCGCTGCCGCTTCATGAGGCGGAGCCCCTGATCGGAGACTGGGCGGGG
>ERZ791829.1459-NODE-1459-length-13750-cov-5.970281_pt1 | contig 13750 bp, 8 predicted proteins | sample MGYA00510296_ERZ791829 | MGnify/ENA primary metagenome ERZ791829 (study PRJEB30046, sample SAMN00791973) | human gut metagenome | study: EMG produced TPA metagenomics assembly of the A metagenome-wide association study of gut microbiota in type 2...
TCATCGATCAGTGCTCCCTGAGAGGAACCGCGATAACCCACACGGATGATCACGTAGCTGACACCGGAATTCTTCACGGCGTTCCAGTCAATTTTTCCATTCCACTTGGACACATCGATTCCCATGGTGCCGGAACCAACTACCAGAGATCCGTCACTGGCAAAATTGTATTTTGCGCCCTGAATGACCTGTTCTCCGGTAACCTTGTTGCCATCCGCTGTAAAGAAATAAAGCTTTCCGTCCAGTGTCTGCCATCCGGTGTATTTCACATCACCTTTGATAAAGAACTTAGAGGCAGTAAAGTAATCCGCATTGACTGCTTCACGATAGCTGTCACCATCCTGTACATACAGCTGTACACCGCTCTTGTCTTTCAGCCTGGTAGTTTTATCTTCTCTCGCATTGGAAGCCTTTACTGTTACTGTGCACTTGGCTTCCACCTTGTTGCTGCCTTCTGTATACGTTACCGTTACCGTAGCACTTCCCGCTTTCACACCGGTGATAGTAATGGTCTTGCCGCTTACAGCCACAGTTGCTATACCGGTATCGCTGGAAGCCGCACTTACGGTTCCACTTCCGCTGACATTTGCGGTAACTGTATCCGTTGCCTTCTGATAAGTCGTCACTGCCGTTTTATCCAGAGTAATTGTCGCCGCCGGAGTCGCTGTAGGGGTTGCCGTAGGAGTCGCTGTAGGAGTTGCCGTAGGGGCCGCTGTCGGGGTTGCTGTTGCCGCCGGGGTTGCTGTTGCCGTCGGGGTTGCTGTTGCCGTCGGGGTTACTGTCGGAGTCGCTGTGGGCTCTGCAGTCGGGGTTACTGTCGGTTCTTTTGTAGGTTCTGCTGTGGGCTCTGTTGTAGGTTCTGCTGTAGGTTCCGCTGTTGGTTCTGCTGTAGGAGACACTTCTGCCATCCGCAGGAACTTACCGCTGTAAGCCACCGTTACGGTCTCCGGATCGGTAATGGTATCCTTGGATACTTCTTTATAAGTATTGGCAGTCGCGGTACTTGCCACCCACTGCACAGTATCCTGCAGTGTGGACTCTACAGTAGTATCCTTGATCTGTGTATCCTCTTTTGCAGCATTGATCTCAGATTCTTTCTTGATCTCATTGGAGACATCGACCTTTTTATAGGCGATATCTTTCTTTACTTCTACTTTCTGTGCTGCTGTCGGCAGAACATAGTCCTTGTATTTATCATCCGTCAGTGCGTTTACCGCTACGGAGTAATTCCCCGGCGTAATACCCTTTTTATAGATAATACCGTCCATATCGTCATCAGTCCAGGTCTCGGTCTTGCCGTTGGGATCTGTGATGGTTACGCTGAAGGGTACGTTGGAGATCAGCTTGCCGGTCTTTTTATTGTTAAATTTGATCTTCAGATCCTTCTGTACAGAGACCAGCTCCAGTTCTACCGTACCGCCGTTGGTGTACTCTGCCTCTTCATATTCCTTCTGTTCTTCCGGATCTTCTTCTACCGCATTGGCTGCCGCGATCTTTGCCATCTGTGCGTCTGCCACTGCCAGAAGTCCCTGCTCACCGATCATCTGGATGCCGTCCAGCTGTGTTCCCACGCTGACGAACTCCGATACCTGTCCATCCACTGCCCGGGCACTGGCATAGACACTTCCGGTCACGATAGCCAGAATCAGTACCGCCACTCCGGTAGCTGCCATGATCCGGTCCATGGTACTCAGGTTCAGGAATTTTGTCCAGATTACAGCGATTCCGCCCTGCTTTTTGCCCCCGGTCTTTCTCCTGCCCGTGGGAGCCGGCTCTTCCTCGTAATCCTCGTCGGCATAATACTCTTCATCGTCACTCTCTTCGATGTACTCCACATCATCGGCATAGTACTCCTCACCGTCTTCTTCTCCGGTGTGCTCTTCCTCATCGACGTAGTACTCCTCACCGTCTTCTTCTCCGGTGTACTCTTCTTCATCGGCATAGTACTCCTCACCGTCTTCTTCTCCGGTGTACTCTTCCTCATCGGCATAGTACTCCTCACCGTCTTCTTCTCCGGTGTACTCTTCTTCATCGACATAGTACTCTTCACCGTCTTCTTCTCCGGTGTACTCTTCCTCATCGGCATAGTACTCTTCACCGTCTTCTTCTCCGGTGTACTCTTCCTCATCGACATAGTACTCTTCGCCGTCAGTCTCTTCCGGATACTCTTCTTCATCGGCATAGTATTCCTCGCCGTCTTCTTCTCCGGTATATTCTTCCTCGTCCCAATCGTAACCATCCTGTACGTCTTCTTCCCAGTTACGGTCCGGACGTTTTGTATGGTTAAATAATTTTTTCATCTGATCTATCCCTTCTGCTCATAATTCTCGGTGTAATAATTCCGTAACATTATAGCATTGTATTTTCCCCACATCAAGGCATTCACCCATTTCTTCAGAATTTCTTAAATCTTTCTAATATTATGGACTTTCTTTTCGTATAATAGTAAAATCAATATAACTCTTTTTACCACTACATTATTGAATTACCTGAAACGGAGAGAATACATGAAACGAAACAATAACAACCATAATATCCACGCATCTTCTGTGAATGACATGCCGGATATTGAGATTGTAGATCTGGAAAACGACACAATGCAAGACACAGATTCTGGTAATTTCCATTCCGGGAATACTCGTTCCGGTTCTGTGCACAATTTCCATACCGATCCCGATGACGACATAGAAGACCTTTACGTAGATGCCGATGAAGAAATCCCTGAGGGCGAAGAGTCTGCGGCCCCTGCCGGTATCCGGCGCTTTCTGAATTTTCACGTACTGTTTGCTCTCGTGCTTCTTATTGTTGTCGGCGTGGTAGGATACCGCGTCACACACTGGGGACAGAGGATCAGCCAGTCCGACATCTTCAAGGACGGACAGGGTTCCTACGACGACAGTTGGGATTCCATCCTTCCCCTGACCGACGAAAACGGTCAGATGATCATTAATGATGCTTCCAATATCGTTGTCTTCGGAAATGCTCCCTTCGCAGATGACAGGGACTCTTCCGACAATCTGGCCAATCTGATCGCCAAAGAGACCGATACCACCGTTTATAACTGTTCCATCAGCGGAAGTTACCTTGCTGCACAGCAGTTAAACTACGACCCCACCGTTGCCCCCATGGATGCTTACTGTCTCTACTGGCTGGTGAACCTGGCCGTTGGGGTTCCTCTGGATGGCTACTACACCGATGCAGCCAATGCTCTGGGCGACAAGACACCGGCCGAAGCAGAGGAAGTAATCAACACACTGAAAACTCTGGATTTCAACACGATCGACACCGTTGCCATTATGTATGATGCTACCGATTATCTGTCCGGCAATGCCATGTACAGTGATGAGAATCCCACGGATCCCACGCAGTTTACCGGCAATCTGGAGGCCAGCATTGAAGTATTGCAGAACTATTACCCCCAGATCCGCATTATCGTTATGTCTCCGACCTATGCATATGCTGTGGATGAGAACGGCGACTATGTAAGCTCCGATATGTATATTTACAACGGCCGTGATGTCTTATCCACTTATGTGATCAAGGAATGTTACTCCGCCAATATCCACAGCGTATCCTTCATGGATAACCTGTACGGCAGCATTACCGAAGACAATGCCGATGAATATCTTGTCGACAATCTGCACCTGAATGTAAAAGGACGTAAGCTCATCGCCAAACGTTTTGAATACTTCCTGAATTACTATTCCAAGGATTATGCATCCCAGGAAAAATAATTCCGGTCAAAAAAGGCTCCCGAAGCAGCCAGTTACTTTGCTGCTCCGGGAGCCACTTGTTTTTCCCTGAAATCTCATTCCTTCATAAAGTAATACAGATCCACTGTGGAATCTTTGTAGATCACATATCCGTGCATTCTTCCGAATTCTTCAAATTCCTGATCCTGCATCTTCCCCACCAGTTTTTTATCTTCCGACAGGATCACATAGGCACAGGCCTCTTCTCTGGCCAGTTCTGCCAGCTCCTGTGCATCAATGACCTCCTGCTCCATAACATCATAAAGATCATTCTGCACCGTCCACTTGCTCACCATAATGTCCCGGCCGTAGGGCATACAAATCACATTGGAATACTGTCTCACATACTGCAGCAGTTCTCCCGGGAATGCCGCCATGACTTCTCTGCCCGGAACCTCAATGGTATCACAGATATCCACAACGCTCTCGGGTACATGATACGCATTTTCCGCCTTCTGAAAATTGGGATTCCTGTAGATCAGACTGCCGGATATCGTAAACAGCACAATAGCCAACGTTATCCCCACATGTCTTTTTCTACCGGCGAGTTTTCCACAAAGCTGCACCGTACCGAAAGCAATCACCGGTGTCACAGGCAACAACCACAGGATCCGGTAATAGATTTCCCCATCCGCCATCTGAGAGACGATCTTCGCCACCAGCGGATTAAAAAAGACAAGCAGCAATACTAACGGCACATAAAGAAACATCACCCGGATATATTTTCTTTTCTCTGTGAGCCACAGATACAGCAGACTCACCAGGAACCACAGAACGATCAGTCCGGTCCCCATATATTCCTGAAACAGCTTTAAAGCATCCATTCTTCTCCTCCGGTCCTATCATCCCAACAGCAAATACATTCCGGCATACACAATGCAGGGAATACAACAGCCGATCAATGGCAGTATGAGTTTCCATTTTCTGTAACTGACCGCACCACAGAGCCCGGCCGTTCCCACCAGCATGCATGCCAGCAATGCTCCCATGGTACTGGCCAGACAGCAGGCCGTCATCACAGATCCCAACAGCACCCAGAAACCGACAGTGATCTTCTGTTCTTCCTGTATTTTTCGAAGCAGTGTCAGCAGCAGGAAAAATATCATGGGGATCAGGATACTTCCCAATGCAGCCTTCCCCTGTCTGCTCCTGGCAATCATAAAATTCTCTACAGTATAATAAGAATAATCTCCGAAAAGCACCAGCACTTCCGTACAGAGTAAAAATGCAGGCAACGCCCATTTCTTCCGGTATACGCCCTCTCCTGCGAATAATACCCTGCTTCCCAGAAGATAGAATACTCCGTAAGTCATGGAGATCAGAGCGACCGGCACCAGAGTCTTCGCCACGATCACCGTAGTGATGCCGGTCATCTGGGCCAGCCATGCGATCCAGATGGGAAAAGGTGCCAGCCCGTGTCTCACATCCAGTTCCGTATGCATTCCCGTATAAGGAATCTTCTGATACATCCTGCCGGATTCCTCTGCCGCTGCGGAGATTGCCACATAATAGGCATCGTCACCATCACCGTAGACCATCAGCACTGCCAATACCAGCTGCACCAGCAAAAGCACACCAGCCAGCACCCACAAAACAATCTCTGCTTTCTCCGGCTTTGCTTCCCGGACTGCCCGCAGAGTACGGGACTGCCGGAAATACCGGACCGTTGCCGCTGCCAGCAGCACCAGGATGAAGCCGCAATAAGCTGCGGTCACCATCCACATACGGCCTTCCAACAGGATCACCGGCACACAGATCACCTGAAATCCCGCCCATAGCAGCATCTGACCGCTAATCCACAGAAATACCGGATTTCTACAGGGTTTATCCACATTTAAAAAACAATTTCCCACCCATGCCGGTATCGCTACCAGCAGAACGGCAAGCCACAGCAAACGAACTGCGATCATGTTTCAACCTCATTTCTGTTTTCTTATCATTTCATTCCTTATCTGGAAAACATATATATCATATCTCCGTGCACGCCTTCCGAAAGCAGAAGTTCCTCCGACGTATAACCATACTTATCCCGGAGCACAGACACTGTTGCTTCTTTATCCACACCCGGTTTGATCAATACGATCACCCGGTCCAGTGCCTCCACGGATTCCGTATCCTTACGTTCCTTCAGTTCCTCTGCCGTTACCAGCAAAGTTTTGGTGTAATGCATAAATTCCGGCAGGTTCTCATAATAGCCCACTCCCGCATAAACGCAGATGCACGGGAACTCCTCATATTCTTCCGCCAATGCTTCCTGTCTGGCATATCCCTGATAGAGGTATTCCCCATCATAGGCCGCAAGCCGCAGCCCCTGTACCACCACGAGCAACAGCACCAGCATGCCTCCCACGATCTGTTCTTTCCATCCGGAGATCTCTGTCAGTTTTTTTCCAAGGAGACACAATAGCAAAGCAAGCAGCAATGCCACAAACGGAAACAAAGGCATAATATAGCGGTCCACCAGATACGGTGACATGCGGGATGCCAGCAGAAAATATCCGGCCACCGGCACCATCAGCATCCAGGCCGCATCTCTTCCGGAATTTTCACCTTTCTGTTCCTGTTTCCCGGCCCGGAAGCTCAGATACAGCTTTCCCAGAAGCAGGATTGCGCCGGCGGCACATCCGCCGGTCAGAAGAGGCGCTCCCACTGTCCGATCCGCCAGAATTCTGCCAAATGCAGCCAGTCTCTGTCCGTAACCGGCAAATCCGGAGGCCAGATTGCCGAGAGCTTCCGTCCCTCTTCCGCTGGAGAACACATCCGAAATTGCAAAAGGGAACAATACCAGTCCGATCACTGCAGCGATCACCATGGACCGGATATAGCACCATAATTCTTTGTTCCTGTGCCGGTACAGCAGGATCACTGCGGTAACCGCCGCCAGCAGAAGGCAGTAAAACAGGAAAAAATACTGTGTCAGGAAACCCAGCACCGTAATAGCGATAAGACCCTTGTTTTTCTTGTCAAACCCGTTATTCTTCCATTTTTCCACATGGACGGAAAACAGGGCGACACACAGACAGGAAAGCAGCCCATACATACGGATCAGCAGCACCGTACCCAGTGCTCCGGTACTCATTCCATAGAGAAGCACCGCCAGGATCCCCAGCTGTCTTCCCTTTCCTTCCAGGGAAAACACATCTGCCAGCTGTCTCCCCAGCCGCAGTAAAAGCCACAATGTAATTCCCAGACAGACCAGATTGATGCTGCATCCAAGCCACGGTGACAATGTTCCCCGAAAGACAGAACTCATGGTATGCAGCAGCATAAAATGTACCGGCGGATGATTGTCATCTTTTACATTAAAATAAACCGACAGGTAATCAAAGGCATCTTTCTGATCCACCGTAACATAATCCTGAAACTGCCGGTCCGTGATCCAGACCGGTTCCTCATAGACATCTGCTTTATAAGACAACAGTTTGCTGTTTCCCCGGTTCCTAAGCACATCTGTTACTGTATTTTTCAGATTCTCCAGAGCCTCTCCCGCACTGTCCCCCTCGATCTCTTCGTTCACGAATTTGGCCAGACGCCCTTCCGGCTGGGTAGGTACGATCCAGGGATTATACCTGGCATTTGCCAGTTCAAAGCTCAGAAGTTCGTCCATGTGATAGCCTTCCTTCCGGCTGGCTCCCGCACCCATCAATACCAGGCACAATATAACTGCCAGCAGTTCCGGCAGGATTTTTTTCCATTTATCCCGTTTTTCCTGTCCAATCATAGGAATCTTCCCATCTCCGTTATTATTCATTATCCATTACCCGATAGAGATAAATGCGGTAATAGCTGTTCTCTGTCTCAAAGGCCTCCGGCCTCATCAGTTCCAGACCGGTATCCTCACTGTGATCGATATAGGCTGCCGACAACAGATAGCTTCCGCCCAGCTGCCTCAGACTTTCCGCATCGATCGTATAGTCCTGAAAATAAAAGCCGCCTTTTTCGATCGTATAATAGCCGGGGCATTCCGCGCTGAACAAATAGCAACGATTCCCCCAATGGTCAAAGCTGTCTTCCAGATATTCACTCTTGTCCAGCTCCGGTGCAATGATCTCCCGGAAACGGTGCTTGTACTCCAGAGAATAGTTATTTGAATAGCCGTCCAGACAGTAAAATCCATGATACAATGCCGCAGCGGGATCGATCCCCAGACTTACGACCCGGTAATCCTGTGGTTCTTCCCCGGTATTCTCCCGCAGGTACTCCTGTACCTGATCCAGCACATCCACGGCATAATAATCCCGGAAGCTCATGGCTGCATAATTCCGGTTCACCAGTTTTTGCAGATTGGGCTTCAGATTGCTCTCCAGCAAAATCTTCCCGGCTGTTGCCACGGTAAGAAGCATTGCGGCCATTACGATGATCCCCAGGATCATACCGTTCCTGCGTCCGTTCCCTGTTTTCTCCGCTCCTGTGTCTCTTTCCGGGAGCTGTTCCGCCAGCAATAACAGGCTGCACCCCAGAATAAAATACCACAGGCAGGGACTCAGCCACAGGACTCTGTTGGCCTGAAAGCCCTTCAGAGCACCCAGACTGGAACGGATAGCGATTCCGATACTGCTGTCCCACAGTGCGGCCACTGCCGCAAAGCCTGCAATAACTGCCAGTGACAGGCCCACGGCTTTCCATAACCGTTTTTCTCCGCCCTCAGGTACATTCTTTTTATCCGCTATGTCTTTTTTCGTTGCCCGATTTAGGAAAAATAAAACAACTGTTGTCATCAACAGCACCACGAGGATCAGTCCATGATAATCCACACTGTGCTGTCCTCCCTGCAGGAGGTTTGTTTTCAACTGACTGAAAAAGTCCACCGGGCTGAGCAGATATTCCGATTTGTGAGAAATCTCTTCTCCCTGTCCTCCGGACAGCTGAAGCAATAATGAACCGTTCTCAACGATATACGTAAGCAGCAAAATCCCCCAGGCTGCAGCCTGTCCGGCGGAGAACTGTTTCCTTTTGTCCACCAGTGTGACGATCTCCCATACCGCCCAGATTCCCAGCACAGCAAAACCGGATAACACCAGGGAAGAATTACATCCGAAAAGCAGTACATAAAAATAACAGAGAATCCGAAAATTCTTCGGTCTGTCCTTTTCCCCCAGTCGCAGTACACAATACATTAACAGCGGCAATCCATACTGGGACAGCCCGTACACCGGCAAAAACGGCAGATACGCATACATACATCCGGTCAGCATGGCTATGAAACCGACAAGCCCTTTTCTTCTCCGCAGTGTTTCCGATGTTTCTCCGGCCCATCCAAGCAGGCAGAACATTCCCAGATATCCGGCAAAGCTGCCAGCCACCTGCATACAGGCCAGTGCCAGTTCCGCAGGCAGCCACCGGTATAACAGCACACAGGCGGGGGCCGGCATGGTAAGCGCTGTTTTTGCTGCACCGTTCATGAATTCCGGCAATACACCGCTGCCATCCCACAGATGTCTTGCCTGCAGAAGATAGGCGATCACCTCACCGTCCAGCTGATCGTGATACACGAACACAGAGTCCTTCCCTAATACAAGATACGGAACTCCCATAAAAAATACTGCCAACGCTCCCAGAAAGAACCAGGCTTTTTCTGATTTCTGCGTTTTCACTTTTGTTGTCATCTTCGTCATGGTTCCTCCTTCCCGCGTTTCTGCTGTCACAATTCTATTATTTCTCCGGGTTGTCTTCTGTATCTCCGGCGCTTATGGTCCTATCGGTCCAGAGGATCATTCCCACAAGCCACAGAGAACCCGGCAGCAATCCGTTCTTGTAATCCAGGCATCCGGCATCCCGCATGGTATACCACAGGATCATGCCTGCCGCAGTGATCACACAGACTCCTGCTATCTTCCAGAACAGGCTTCTGTCCGGTACTGTTTTTTCTTTTTTCTGTCGGAGCATGGCAATGATCCCGCATATCATGCCGCTCACGACCACAACAGCGATTCCCGACAGGAACCACCAGCTGCTGTATTTTAACAAAAGCTCTGTCAGCCTTGGATCTCCCGTCATCATAATGTCTACATTTCTGCCAGAGAAGGAGTCATATCCCCTGCCGTCCAACAGCAGCTGCAACAGTACCGTAGGCATGGCATATCCGAGGCAATCCCAGGCGATCTGATGGATATTGTCGGAAGTATACGTCTTCAGATGATACTCGGCATACTCTCTGAATATCTTCTGTGCTTCCGCCTTGCCGAAACGATCCTCCAACGTCTTTTGTATGCCGGACTCCATGGTTCCCGCATAATACCCGGCATTCCTCATCTCTTTCCAGGTCATCCAGGTACGCAGCTGTTCCGGCCATTCATCGTATTCTTCTTCCTCTCTCATATGCGTCCAGCTGAACCGGCGCATCATGGCGGCGCTCACCGTATTCTCCGCCTTCCCATAGCTGCCCGGTGTCTGCCACATGGGCACCAGCGTGAATAAAATTCCCGCCATTGCCAGAAGGAGCAAAAGTTCCCGGCCTACTCTCTTTTTCTCCGTCTTTCTGCTCCGTAGCTGCCACAGATGTATCAGCCACAGAACAATAAGCGGTACCAGCCCCAGATACAGATTCTCCACCACACACAGTGTACTGAGCGCCCACCAGATTCCGGCTTCGAACAGACCATGTAACGGTCTGACCGGCGCTGTCGTCTCACCATCCTCCGCCACAGCATCCTGCCGCAGGATCCGGATCACCGCCGACAGTTCCAGCAGTAAAAAGGAATATCCCAGAGAATTCGGCAATACGGCCAGATGACTTTGCATGGCACAGGGAAAGGTCAGAAGCGCCAGGCTTCCCCAGCACAAAAATATCTTTTTCCCTGTCACTCCACATGCCCGTAAAAATACTACACCGGCATAAAATGCAATCAGGATCTGTACCGTATATACAAAAAAAGTATAAGGGATAGAACTTATGGATTCTATCCCTTTTACAAGCATCAGAAAAAGAGGGTAGCCGATCCCCATGTAGTCATCACACACAAGTGTCTCTGACGCTTTCAGCCATGTGTAGCTATCGCCGAATTCCGGAAAAATTCCAAAGGATCTGACGCCCCAGCAAATTCCCAGAAGAATCTGCACGGAGACACCCAGGAACAGAAATCTGCCTGCAACCTGTACAGACGCTCTGCCAATTTTTTGCATGTTACTGCTCCTCTAATTCAAAAAAGTTTTTCACCAGTCCACAGATGAAATCCACCTGATCCAGTGTCAGCCCATAGTACATGGGAAGTCTTACCAGGCGCTCGCTCTCTCTGGTAGTATAACGATCCTCGCCGTGGAACCGGCCGAACTTCTGTCCTGCGGGAGAAGTATGCAGCGGGATATAATGGAATACCGTAAGCACACCGTTCTCCTTCATATAGCTGATAAATCTTGTTCTCTGTTCCAGATCTCTTGCCTTAATGTAGAACATATGCGCATTATGCACACAGCCTTCCGGTACGGTGGGCAGGTCGATCTTTCCCGCTTTCTTTAAGGGAAGCAGCTGCTCATAATAGCGGTTCCAACAGGCAAGTCTTGCTTCATTGATCTCATCAGCGATCTCCAGCTGTGCATAGAGATAAGCCGCATTCATATCACTGGGAAGATAGGAAGATCCGTAATTTACCCAGGTATATTTATCGATCTGGCCCCGGAAGAACTTGCTTCGGTTGGTTCCCTTCTCCCTCATGATCTCCGCTTCTTCCACATCCTTCTTATCACGGATCAGCAGTGCTCCGCCCTCACCCATGCTGTAGTTCTTGGTCTCATGGAAGCTGTAGGCACCGAAGTCACCGATGGTTCCCAGTGCTTTTCCCTTGTAAGATGCCAGTACACCCTGTGCGGCATCCTCTACTACCTTTAAGTTATGTCTTTTTGCGATGTCCATAATGGTGTCCATCTCGCAGGCCACACCGGCATAGTGCACCGGAACGATGGCTTTCGTCTTCTCCGTGATGGCATCCTCGATCAGTGTCTCGTCAATGTTCATGGTATCCGGGCGGATATCCACGAACACAGGAACCGCACCGCGCAGTACAAAGGCATCTGCGGTGGATACGAAGGTGTAAGCAGGCATGATCACTTCGTCCCCGGGCCGAATGTTACACAAAAGTGCTGCCAGTTCTGTCGCATGGGTGCAGGAGGTCGTCAGCAGACATTTTCCGGCTCCGGTCCTCTCCTCGATCCAGGCATTACATTTTTTCGTATATTCTCCATCTCCGCAGATCTTCTGATTTTTTACACATTCCTGAATGTAATCTGCTGCTTTATCCACATACGGCGGGACGTTAAACTTAATATCAATCTCTCTCATAACACATCCTCTTTTCTACTGTCTTTTAGCTTTCTCTATGTTCCCGCTTCCAGCTTCCTACGGCTGTCCCAGGCACATTTTCCGTCACATGACTGATAATATATTTCGGTCTTCCCTTGACTTCTTCATAGATTCTGGCAATATAATGGCCAATCACACCAAGGCTTAACATAATAAATCCGCCAATAATGAGGATCAGCAGGATCACCGTGGTAAAACCTTCCACCGCCGTTCCCATCAGATAGCGCACCAGGGTCTGAATCGCCAGGATCACACTGAACAGGATGGATACCCCGCCCATGATCGTCACCAGCTGCAATGGCAGTGTGCTGAAGGAAGTGGCATTGGTAATGGCATATTTCATCAGACTCCAGAAGGACCACTTGCTCTGTCCGTATTTCCGCTCCTGTACTTCATATTCCACAGTCTCCGTACGGAACCCTGCCCAGAAGGTCAACGCCCGGAAAAAGGTATTGCGTTCCGGCAGTTCCAACAGGACCTGTACTACTTTTCTGTCCAGAAGTTTGAAATCGGAAGAAGCATTCATGTCCATCTTGATCAGTTTGCTCATGATCTTGTAAAAAAGTCCGGCAGACAACTTATATCCCAGACTCTCCTTACCGCGGTCGGCCTTGATACCTTCCACGATCTCGGCACCCTGCTGCCATTTTTCCCACATCTGTGGAATCACCTCAGGCGGATGCTGCAGATCACAGTCCATAACGATCACCGCATCCCCCGTAGTCAACTCCAGGCCTGCAAAAATTCCAGCTTCCTTTCCGAAATTCCGGGAAAACTCCGCTCCCCGTACTCTCGGATTCCTGGCCGATTCTTCCTTAATACGTTCAAAGGTTCCGTCCTTCGAACCATCACTGATAAATACCAGCTCATAATCGATCCCGTGCTGTTCCAGCAGTTCCCCCAGTACTTTTGCGGTATTGGCAATATTCTGTTCTTCGTTATATGCCGGTAAAACAATCGATAATAATGACATCCTCTAATCCCTTCCGCAGTTCTCGGTCTTGACATACAGGATTCCATCCACAACCCTGGTGGAATTCGCTCCCGGAAAAGTATCCATGTCAATGTATTCCTGCGTCATATAAATCTCACCCACAGTATCCGGATCCAGAAAATTCAGGGTTGCGCCCAGATAGTTCTGCATAAATGCCTGATAATCCGCTCCCTTATAGATCAGATAGTCTCCGCTGAGACCGATCATACCGTCCGTGACTTTTCCGGTAATATCCGTAGTGGGGAATTCATCATACCCGATGACACCCACCAATGCAATGGGAATTCCCTGATAGTACCCTTCCGTCTGCTCGATCCTGTCCAGCAGACGTACACAGTACGCATAGGTCTTCTCGTATTTTTTCTCCAGATTGGAATATCCGATATTATCCGATACTCCATAATTGAATACCAGGATTCCGGCCGCCAGTAATGCCACCCACTGGATCCCGATATCTGTTTTCCCGTCCTCCGACGCATATCTGTCCACAAATGCCAGCATCAGGATCAGATATAATACCCACTGATACCGCATCAGCAAATGATAGGTCAGATTCGGAGAAATCACCAGAATCACATTGGTCAAAAGCGGAAGTCCCGCCGCCAACAGAATTATTATAACGAAAAATGCCGGATTCTTCCACCATTTTCTTTGCAGCATGCTTCTCACCAGCAGATAAGCCACCAGAAGCACCAGTGCCGCACAGGC
>ERZ791829.1466-NODE-1466-length-13681-cov-14.675547_pt1 | contig 13681 bp, 9 predicted proteins | sample MGYA00510296_ERZ791829 | MGnify/ENA primary metagenome ERZ791829 (study PRJEB30046, sample SAMN00791973) | human gut metagenome | study: EMG produced TPA metagenomics assembly of the A metagenome-wide association study of gut microbiota in type 2...
ACCATGCCCTCCGGCACCAGCGCACCCGCGCCGATGATGCAGTTTTTGCCCACGACGCAGTGGTTGAGCAGGGTGGCGTGCATTCCGATGAGGCTGCCATCCCCTACCGTGCACCCGTGCACCAGCGCACTGTGGCCCACGGTGACGCTTTTGCCCAGCATTACAGCACCGCCCACATCACAGTGCAGCACGGCGTTATCCTGCACGTTGGAGTTTTCGCCAATGGTCAAAGTGCCGTCGTCGCCGCGCAGCACGGCCCCGTACCACACCGTGGAACCGGCTTTCAGGATCACATCGCCCTGCACGGTGGCGTTGGGCGCAACGAACGCAGCCCCCTCATTGCGGGGAACTTTTCCACAAAAGGACAGAAACATTGTTAAAAACCGCCTTTCTCTCTTTCTCTTTTGGCTGGTTTATGGTATTCTTTAAAGTAGTATAGCAAGCCAGAGCCTTTCCGGCAAGTAGGAGCTGTTTCAAAACAAAAATTTTTGCCGTGCGTCGGCAAGCAGATACAAGGGGGCACGCTCATGTTCAAAAACACCATCTTCCGCCGCATGACGGCGCTGGTGCTCACGCTGGCACTGGCCGCTGCTGCTGCACTGCCGGGCCTTGCGGTATATCCCATGCCCATCCAGACCGCCAGCGAGACCGAGGCGGTGTACCTGTTCAACGCCGACACCGGCAAGACCATCCTGAACCAGAACGCCGGCCAGCAGCAGTATGTTGCCAGCCTGACCAAGCTCATGACGGCCCTGCTGCTGCTGGAAAGCGGCAAGGACCTGAACGGTGAAGTGACCGTGCCCACCGCGCTGACCCAGGAGTTCCGGGATATCCAGAACGCCAACGGCACCACTATGGGCCTGCGCATCGGCGAGACGGTGCGCCGCATCGACCTGCTGAACGCCATGCTCATCGTCAGCGCCAACGACGCCGCCAGCGTCATTGCCTACGATGTGGGCGGCAGCGTGCTGGATTTCGTCAAGCAGATGAACGCCCGTGCCCAGGAGCTGGGCTGCACCGGCACGAACTTTACCTGTGCCCACGGCCTGTTTGACTACGGCAACGTGTCCACCGCGCAGGATCTGGCAAAGATCGCCGCCGCCTGTGCGGCAAACCAGACCTTTGCACAGGTGGCGGGCACCGCCAGCTATGTGCTGCCGGCCACTAACCTCCGCAAGGCTGAGCACACCATCAGCAGCTCCAACAGCCTGATGAACAGCGAGAGCGCCAACTACCGGGAGTATGTCCGGTGGGTCAAGGGCGGCTTTACCACGCTGGCAGGCCGCTGCATCGTGGCCTTTGCAGAAAAGGACGGCCACACCTACGGGCTGGTGATCCTTGGCTGCGATACGCCGGACCACCTCTTTGCCGAGTGCGATGATCTGTTCGACTGGGCCTTTGCCAGCTTTGCCGACCGCCCGCTGGTGGACACCCAGACCGAGATCGCCACTGTGGCGCTGACCAAGTGCCGCACTGAACCGGCAGTGGAGCTGTATGCTGCCGCACCGGTGAGCGGCTACGGCCACGCGGACGATATCGTTACCTACTCCTTCGACCTGCCGGAGAGCATTGCGGCCACCGTTAAAAGCGGCAGTGTGATCGGCTCGGCCACTGTTTATCTGGATGGCTACGAGGTAGGCACGGTAGACCTTGTGCCCCACAAGGAGTATGTCTCCGATTTCCGCACCGACATGAAGGCGACAGTGCTTCTGCTGTGTGCACTGCTGTTCATCCTCGCTGCATTAACGGCGGTCACTCTTGCCGCGGGCGGTGGCTCGCTGAACCTTAAAAGGAGAAAGCACCGCAGATAAAGTGCATGGGCTTGACAATTTTGGAAAATAAGCTATACTGAAAATACAAAGGCGCTGGCCCACAAACGGCTAGTTCCTTACCATACTAGTCAAAAAGAAAAATGACCGGTCGTGTTGGGGAACAAGAGGCGGTCATTTTTTCTTTTTATCATCACTGTGAGAAACAGTCCATGTAATTTCAAACGTAACGTAGATCGCTCCGCCAAGAAGCGTGAGCAGAAGCACGACCTGTTCAAACGTCATGGTGCATCCCCCCTTTCTGCCCTTGGGCAAAACCGGGGGTGCGAAAGATCCAAAGAAAAAATCGCCTTGCCCGGCGCGCCTAGGTGCCGGTAAGACGAGCTGCAACAATGACGACCGCTGCCTGCGGCAGAAACAGGGAGGAATTGTTGGGGCCGCGGCCAGCGAGGCGCGAGTACCGTTCAAGGTACGATGCGAATGCTGGGAGCCGCAACCCGTGCTGCGTTTTGGGACACAGCGCCTTCGTACCGCAAATGCGGCAATTACAGAATATCACAGCAAACTGCAAAAAACAATAAAGAACAGCAAAAAAGCGGCGCTCAGTGCCTTGCAACAGGCTCTGAGCGCCGTTTCTTTTGTGCTTATTGGTTGAGGAACTTGATAAAGTGGTAAGATTCCACGATCTGGAAATACTTGATGATGCGCGGGTACAGGGGTTCGGCCTTTTCGCCGAACTGCTGCTTCATGCAGTCAGCAAGCTGTGCAACGGTCTTCTGGCCGTCGATCAGCGGCCAGAGATAGCTGCCGGTCTCGTCCAGATGCACCTGTGTGGTGCGCGGTTTATGGAACACTTTTTGCGCGATCGTGTTGAACACACCGGTGTTCTCCACCTCAAGGGTGATAAGGCCGGTGGCTTCGTCTGTGTGCCAGCGCAGGGTTTCCGCCCGCTGCGGAATGAGGTCCAGATAGTTGATGGACTGCTTTTTCTTACTCATCAGTTCTTCTTTTTCTTCATGGAGAAGGCCAGCAGGCATGCGATCATCACGATCATCAGGACCACGCCGCCAATGTTGCCCAGATCAATGCTCAGGGCAGTGCTGATGCCGAACACGGCAAACACAGCCAGCAGGATGCCCACAAGGCCCTCGCCTGCGATCATACCGGCACAGAACAGGGTGCCGCGGGTGGTCTGCTCTTCCTTGAGCTTCGCGTCAACATTCTTGCGGCTGTCCATGAACCAGCGCACAACACCGCCGATCATGATGGAGGTGTTCAGGTAGATGGGCAGATACAGGCCGATGGCGAACGGCATCACGGGGATGCGCAGGACCTCCAGAGCAATGGCAAGGAACACACCGGTGAACACCAGGTTCCAGGGCAGGTTGCCGCCCATGATGCCCTCGACGATCATCTTCATCAGGGTAGCCTGCGGTGCGGGGACCTCGGCACCGCCGTAGCCCCATGCGCTGTCCAGCAGGTACAGCACACCACCGATGGCCAGACCGGCGGCAATAACGCCGATCAGCTCACCGATCTGCTGCTTGACCGGGGTCGCACCCAGCAGGTAGCCGGTCTTCAGGTCCTGAGAGGTATCCGCAGCAATGGCAGCGCAGATGCAGATGACAGAGGCGATGGCCATGGAGCCGATCATGCCCTCGATGCCAACGTTGCCGGTGGCCTTCAGGATCATGGTAGCGATCAGCAGGGTGGCAATGGTCATGCCGGAGACCGGGTTGTTGGAACTGCCGATCATGCCGACCATACGTGCAGAGACGGTGGAGAAGAAGAAGCCGAAGATGACGATCAGCAGAGCACCCAGCGGGCTGACGGGGATGGCCGGAGCCAGCCAGATGATGAGGATGATGAGCAGGATGCCGCCCAGAATAAAGGGCATGGGCAGGTCCTTCTCGGTACGGGAGGTGCCGGAAGCACTGCCGCCCTTCATGCTCTTCATGGCATCACGGAAGGTGGATGCGATCAGAGGCAGGCTCTTGATCAGCGAGATGATACCGCCAGTAGCAATGGCACCTGCGCCGATATACTTGACGTAGTTGGACCAGATAGCGTCTGCACCGCCTGCTGCATACAGATCAGCAATGGTGGTGCCGGCTGCTGCCGGGTACAGGGAGATGTTTGCGCCGAACAGGCAGATCAGCGGGATAATGACCATCCAGCCCACCAGAGAACCGGTGAACATGTAGGAAGCGGTCTTGGGGCCGACGATGTAGCCCACGCCCAGCAGAGCGGGGTACACTTCCATGCCCAGAGCACCCTTGAAGGAGCTGAAGGCCACGGCAATGTCGGCGGGGATCATCTTCAGGCCATCGACGATGAACTTGAAGATGGCTGCCAGACCCATGCCGGAGAACACGGTGGAGGCGTTTGCACCGCCCTCTTCACCGGCCAGCAGAACGTCTGCACAGGCGGTGCCTTCCGGGTACAGCAGGGTGGCGTGTTCCTTGACGATCAGGGCGTTGCGCAGGGGCACCATGAACAGAACGCCCAGAATGCCGCCGCACAGGGCGATCAGGGTGATTTCCAGGATGCTGGGCTTGTCGCACAGGCCCTCTTTTGCCCACAGGAACAGTGCGGGCATGGTGAAGATGGCACCGGCGGCCAGGCTCTCGCCTGCGGAACCGATGGTCTGCACCATGTTGCTCTCCAGAATGGAGTTCTTCTTGAGCAGGACGCGGATCACGCCCATAGAAATGACTGCTGCCGGGATGGAGGCAGAAACAGTCATGCCGACGCGCAGGCCCAGATAGGCGTTTGCAGCGCCGAAGACCACGGACAGGATGATGCCCATGATCACAGAGGTCGCCGTCATTTCTGCGGTGATCTTTTCCGCAGGAATATACGGCTTGAAGGATTCTTGATCTTTCATGTTTGCTCTCCTTGCGACAGCACAAGCGCCTTGCTTTTTGGGGCAGGGCGCTTGTGCTGTCCGTTTTCCGATTTCCTAAACACGCGCATCCCATCCAAAAGGACGCGCTGGCACGTACTCTATTATACTAAAGTATAACTGAATTGGCAACTGGAAATGTACACAAGAAATTTACAAAAAATTCGTTTATTCAAGCGTTTTGCGGAAAAATCAAGCAAAAATGTGCAAAAAAACTCCATGCAGACTTAAAACTGTCCGCATGGAGCATACAACTTTATAAAACTCAGACGGCACCGTAGATGCCGTGCACCGATACTTCGCCGGTAAAAACGTGCACTTCGCCGCTGTCGGTGCGCACCACCAGACGGCCCTCTTCGTCCACATCAACGGCTTCGCCTGCACCCTGCCCGCCGTCCGGCAGGTCGAAGGTGACCCGGCGGCCCAGATTGACGCAGGCGGCCTTGTATTCCTCCCGGAAGGGTGCAAAGCCATCGCGGGCAAACACATACATGTTGCGGTCAAAGCCAAAGTCGGTCAGGCCCTCGGCCAGCCATGCGGGGTCGGTGGAAAGATCCACCTTTGCGCCCTGCAGCGCCAGCGAGGTGCCGTTGGGCAGACCGGCGGCATCAAAGTAGCTCTGCGGCTGGGCCAGATTGATGCCGATGCCGCACAAAATGCCCCGGCCCTGCTGCTGGTAGCCGTAGCTCACGCCCTCGCACAGGATGCCCACGATCTTTTTGCCGTTGAGCAGCAGATCGTTGGGCCACTTGATCTGGCAGTCCACGCCGTAGCGCAGCTTGAGCTGGGTGCGCACGGCAAGGCTTGCCAGCAGCGGCAGGGTGGCAGGCTGGGCCAGCGGTTCCCGGATGGCTGCTGTATAATACAGGGCCTTGCCCTCGGCGTTCACCCAGCTGCGGCCAAGGCGGCCCCGGCCTGCGGTCTGGTTCTCGGTATACACCGCACCCACCGGGCCGAACTCTTCAAAATGTTCCTTCACGTAAGCGTTGGTGCTGCCGCATTCCGGCAGATAGCGCACCTCATTGATGCTCATTGTTTGGGTACCTCTTTATGTTCATAGGCGGTCACTTTGCCTTCGTCCAGCGTCAGGATGCCGTAGGTGTCCGGCCCGGTGTAACACCGGCCGCAGGAGCCGGGGTTGAACAAAAACACCTTGTTGCGGGTCTCTGCATGGGGGATGTGGGTGTGGCCGAACAGCGCCACCTCGGCACCCCGGGCAGATGCGGCATCTGCCAGCGTATCCAGATCGTATTTCACACCGTACATATGACCGTGAGTGTAAAAGATCACCACGCCGTCAAAGGCGGCAAGGCCGTCGGTGGGTTCCAGTGCACCGTAATCGCAGTTGCCCGCCACCGAGTAGGCCCGCAGCTTGGGGTACAGCGTCAGAGCCAGTTCCAGATCCCGCAGGCCATCGCCCAGAAAGATCAGGGCATCGATGCTTTTGCTCTCTTTCATCAGCACGCGCTCAATGGCGGCACGTCCGCCGTGGCTGTCGCTCAAAACCAGAAGCTTTGTCACAAAAGGGGTCCTCCTCTATTACCATTTACCTGAGATGCTGTCATTCACCAGCCTGCTGGCCCTGTTGCAATACCAGCAGCTGCTTGTACACTTCGCTTTTAGAATAAGGTGTGCCCTGTGCCGCCGCCTTGGCTGCGGCGGTGGGGCCAAAGCCCTGCCCGGTCAGCTCCAGCGCCCGATGCGCTGCCTGCTCCAGCGTCAGCTCCTGCTCCGGGTCGGCGGTCTCCGGCGCACCGGCCATCACCAGCACATACTCGCCGCGCGGCTCGTTGGTCTTGTAGTGCTCCACCGCCTCGCCGAGGGTAGTCTTCCAGATATCCTCGTGCAGCTTTGTCAGCTCCCGGCACAGGGTGATGCTGCGGTCTGCGCCAAAGGCATTGGCCAGATCGTCCAGCGTGGTGCGCAGCTTGTGGGGCGCTTCGTAAAAGATGGTGGTGCGCTTTTCCTGCAAAAGCTCAGCCAGCCGCTCTTTTTTCTGCTTGCGGTTCACGGGCAGAAAGCCCTCGAACACCCAGCGGGAGGTGTCCTGCCCGGACACGGCCAGCGCTGTGACGCAGGCGGAAGCCGCCGGCACCGGCACTACCTTGATGCCCCGGGCCAGCGCGTCCCGCACGATCACCTCGCCCGGGTCGGAGACGCAGGGCATGCCCGCATCACTGCACAGGGCACAGCTCTCGCCTGCTTCAATGCGGCGCAGGATGCCCTCACCCTTCTGCAGGGCGTGCTCATAGTAGCTGACCATGGGCTTTTTCAGGCCCAGAAAGTTCAGCAGCTTCATGGTCACACGGGTGTCCTCGGCGGCAATAAAGTCTGCCGCGCCAAAGGTGGCCGCTACGCGCGGCGGCATATCGTCCAGATTGCCGATGGGCGTTGCCACGATATAAAGAGTTCCTGCCATAGTTTACCTCCCATATAACGCCGCACCGGCGCTGATCAACACATCCGGCTCCACCCGCAGGCCGGTCTTGCGGTTCTTCTGCGCTTCCACAAGAAAGAGCCATGGCGCGCCGTCCGCCTTGTTCTTTACAAAGGCCAGCCGCTTCGGCTCCAGCCGGTTGGCCCGCAGCACCGCCAGCACCTCGGCCAGTCGTTCCGGCCGGTGGCACAGCGCAAAGCGCCCGCCGTCCTTCAAAAGGCGGAACGCACACTGGCACACATCGTCCAGTGTGCAGGTGTTCTCGTGCCGGGCAAGGGCGTGGGCTGCGTTTTGGCTTTGGGGCCCATCCGTGAAATAGGGCGGATTGCACGCACACACGTCAAAACTGCCCTCGCCCTGCCGGAAAGCGCGCAGGTCGGCACAGACAGGCTCAATGTGCCCGATGTCCTGCTCCTGAACCGCAGCGGAAAGCAGAGCGCTGCCCTCGGGCTGCAGCTCCAGCCCCATGCAGGGGCCGCGGTGGCCGCGGTCGTGCCATTCCAGCGCCACGATGCCGCAGCCGGAGCACAGGTCTGCGGCCTTCTGGGCGCGCTTTGGCTCACAGAAACGGGCCAGCAGCAGCGCGTCGGAGCCAAAACGATGCTCCGGCGAGCAATAAACCATAGTTCTATTATACAAGACTTCGGTAGAATGTTCCATAGATAAGTGTGCCGTACCCTCTCAAAAAAATGCGTGGAATTGCTCGGGGAATTTGTGCGAATTACTGCAAAACAAAAAAGCAGCAGACCTGCTTTGGACAGGCCTGCTGCTTTTGATGCGTTTTTTGTGCAGCTGCTAAAATTATTCAGCAGTGATAGCACCGGTGGGGCAAGCACCCTCGCAAGCGCCGCAGTCGATGCAAGCGTCTGCGTTCACAGAAGCAACACCATCAACGGTGATAGCGCCAACCGGGCAAGCGCCCTCGCAAGCGCCGCAGCCAACACATGCGTCAGAAACCTTGTGTGCCATAATAAACTCTCCTTTTTATCTCCGTGCCCGAAGTATTGTATGAAGAGTCATGTATGGCACGGCTGTGCATGTCTCTCCGGAAATCATATCCTTGCCTGCATTTTAACAAAGCAGGTGAGAAAAGGCAAGACTAACCGTGACCCGAAAAACACAAAAGTCTGTTTTTTGTTGGGTTGCACAAAAGCACAGGCTAACTTATGGCCAAATTTGCAGGAGTTTTTTGGCAAAAATCACGAAGAACAGTTAGTTTTAGCAGACTAACCCCTCAGAACCTCCGGCGCGTCCCTCACTCCTTTTCGGCAGCGCGCTTCCGGGCGCAGCCGCCGCCCGCGCAGCGCTTTTCGCCATCGTCGGAGGAAGCCACCACCGGGGCCGGGTTGCGTACGCCGGAGTAATCATCATCCGGGTCCGGGCGGCGGGGCGCACGCTTGCCGCCGCTGATATATTCGCACACACCCACCTTATAGTAGCGGGGCGAAAGGCTCTCGGTGCCGCAGCGCACCCGCAGGTAGCCGGAGACCGGGTTCACCTCCAGCACGGTGCCAAGACCGTCCGGCGTGCGCACGGTGCTGCCCACCATGGGCATGATGCTGTTCAGGTACTCGTAGGCGCTTTCCTCGTAGGCAAGGCAGCACATCAGCCGGCCGCAGGCACCGCTGATCTTGGTGGGGTTCAGCGAAAGGCCCTGCTCCTTGGCCATCTTGATGGAGACGGGCTGGAAGTCCTTTAAAAAGCGGCTGCAGCAGAAGGGCTGGCCGCAGATGCCAAGGCCGCCGATCATCTTGCTCTCGTCCCGCACGCCGATCTGGCGCAGCTCGATGCGGGTGTGGAAGATACCGGCCAGATCCTTGACCAGCTCGCGGAAGTCCACGCGGCCATCGGCGGTAAAGTAGAACATGATCTTGGAGCGGTCTAGGGTATACTCGGCCTCCACAAGCTTCATTTCCAGGCCGTGGCGGGCAATGCATTCCTGACAGGTGCGGTAGGCGCGCTTTTCGTCCTCACGGTTCTGGCGCATCCGGCGGATATCCACGCTGTCGGCCATGCGGGTAATGGGCTTGAGGGCCTTGGGCACTGCCGCATCGGCGATCTCCCTCACGCCCTGCACCACCTCGCCGCACTCAACGCCGCGGGCGGTCTCCACGATCACGTATTCGCCGGTTTTGATGTCGGCCCCGGCGGGATCAAAATAATAGCTTTTGCCGTTCTCTTTGAAACGGACGGAGATGACTTTTTTCATAGTGTTCCTCATTTTTATCGGTCGAATCTATAGGATAAGGCCCGAAAAAGAGCCTGCTGATCCATTCTGTACTCTAGTATAACATATTCAAATGCACATTTCCACGCAAAAAACAAAAAGCGGCTCTGGCGCTTTGGCAGAAAAATTTTAAAAAGGTGCAACAATCTGCCCTGCTGCCGCGTATCCATAAAGGAAGACTGACCGAATTTGGTCGCACCCGCAGCCGGAAAATGGAAAAACGGAACGGCAAATGTTAAAATCTTGCGAAAGTATCCAAAGAATCGCAAAAGAATCCCACCCCGCTCTTGCAAGGCGGGGGCTTGCGTGTATAATAAAAATGTTGAAGTGTAGCCTTTCCCGCAGGGAAAGCAGCTGTCCTGCTTTGCGGCAAGGCAGAGAAACGGTAGGAGAAAATGGAAAAATTCAGTGTCAAAAAGCCGTTTACGGTGCTGGTTGCAGTGGTCATGATCCTGATCCTGGGCTTTGTGGCGGTCACAAAGATGGATACGAACCTGCTGCCCAACGTGAACACACCGTATCTGATGGTGGTCACCGTGTATCCTGGTGCAAGCCCGGAGCGCGTGGAGAGCGAGGTCTCGGATGTGCTGCAGAACTCGCTCACAGTGCCGGGCGTGTCCAAGATCACCGCAACATCGGCAGAAAACTACAGCCTGCTGCTGATGGAGTTTACCGAGGATACGGATATGAACAGCGCGCTGGTCAAGGTGTCCAACAAGCTGGATCAGGCCAAAAGCGACCTGCCCAGCACCTGCCTGACCCCCTCCATCATTGAGTACAGCCTGAACATGAACGCTTTCATGACGGTGGCTGTCAGCCGCGAAGGTGCCGACCAGTACGAGCTTTCTGAGTTTATCCAGAACACCCTTGTGCCGGAAGTGCAGCGCAAGGGCGGTGTGTCCAGTGTTTCGTCCAGCGGTCTGGTGGAAAAGCTGGTGCAGGTGCAGCTCAATCAGGATAAGATCGACGAGATCAACGCAAAGCTGCTGGAACTGATCGATACCCAGCTGGCTGCAGCCCGCTCCCAGCTGGAAAGCGCCGAGGCACAGATCACCGCCGGACGCAAGGAATACGAAAAGCAGCTGAAAAACTTTGGCAATACGGTGTCCAACTCGGTCATGAGCCAGATGAGCACCGAGGTGGGCGCCGCAGTGGAAACGGTGCGCGCGCAGGCGCAGGCTCTTCTGGAGAGCGTGAACGACCTGATCGCTGTGGTCAAGGAGCCTGAGATCCAGCAGGCCCTGATCGAGGTGCGCGACGGTCTGCAGAAGGTCATGGACAAGTTCAACGAGACCGGTATGCGGGATATCGACTCTCTGATCGATATTGTGGCTGAGCTGCGCACCATTACCGATAAGCTCACTACCGCCCTGCAGAAGCTGCAGGAGCGCGTGAATACCGAGACCGGCTCCGAGGGCAGCACGGCGGAAGATCTTGCCAATGAGATGCAGCTGCAGGAAAGCCTGAATGTGATCTACAACGCGCTGGAAAGCACCATCAAGGCCATGGACAATGTGCCGCAGCTGATGAGCGAGTTCTCCGGTGCGCTGGGCAGCTTCTCCCAGCAGCAGCTCAACGCCTATATGCAGTTCACCGAAGCGCGTGAAATGCTGAACGAGTACGAAAAGCAGCTGGAGGCTGCCAAGGCAGAGTACGAGACGGCCAAGACCAACGCTCTGGCACAGGCCGATGTGACAAAGCAGCTGGACATTGAAACGCTGGCGCAGCTCATCTATGCCCAGAACTTCTCCATGCCGGCCGGTTACGTGCAGGATAAGGACGGCGAGTCCTGGCTGCTGAAAGTCGGCGAAGAGTACAACAGTGTGAAGGATATCAGCGGTGCCCTGCTGCTGCATGTGGAGGGCTACGGCGACGTGCGCCTTTCTGATGTGGCGGATGTGGAGGTCATTGATAACTCCGCCGACAGCTACACCCGCCTGAACGGCGAAAAGGCATCCATCCTCAAAATCTATAAGAATGCCACTTCCAGTGCAGGCGAGGTCTCCGACAACTGCCTGACCGCATTTAAAGAGCTGGAAAAACAATACGACGGCCTGCACATGGTGGTGCTGTCCAATCAGGGCAACTACATCACCATCGTCATCCAGAGCATCCTCACCAGCATGGTGGTGGGCGCTGCACTGGCCATCATCGTGCTGGCCATCTTCCTGAAGGATATCAAGCCCACCCTCGTGGTCGGCATCAGCATCCCGCTGTCCGTTCTGTTCGCGGTGGTGCTCATGTACTTTACCGGGCTGGACCTGAACGTGATGACCCTGGCCGGCCTTTCCCTCGGCATTGGTATGCTGGTGGATAACTCGGTTGTCGTCATTGAGAACGTCTACCGTCTGCGCAGCCGCGGCGTGCCTGCGGCCCGCGCTGCCGTGCAGGGCACAAAACAGGTGGGCATGTCGGTGGTGGCCTCCACCCTTACCTCGGTGTGCGTGTTCCTGCCGGTGGTGTTCTCGGCCAGCATTGTGCGCAGTCTGATGATGCCCATGTCCCTGTGCATCGGTTACTGCCTGATGGCCTCCCTCATCGTGGCGCTCACGGTGGTCCCGGCGGCATCCTCTACTGTGCTGAAAAAAGCTGAACCCAAGCGCCTTGCCTGGTTTGAAAAGGTGCAGGAAAAGTATGCCCATAGTCTGGAATGGTGCCTGCAGCACCGTGCCCTGCCCCTGATCGCGGCGGTGGTACTGCTGGTGTTCAGTGGCTGGCAGGTGCTGAACATGGGCGTGGAGCTGCTGCCCAGCATCACCAGCAACGAGGCGCAGATCACCCTGTCCACCGCCGACGGCCTGACCAAGGAGGAATCCTATGCCATTGCGGGTCAGGTGGCAGAGGCGGCCCTGAATGTAGAAAACGTGGAAGAGGTGGGCATCACCCTCGACACCAGCATGGCCGGTCTGGATATCAGCCAGCTGGGCCTGCCCACCGCCATTACCGATATCCTGAACTCCGCCAATGCCTACGGCAGATACAAGATCAACGTTATGATGAGCAAGAGCCTTTCCTCCCGTGAGGTGGAAAAGACCCGGCAGGCCATGGAGGATGCAGTGTCCCAGATCGAGAATTGCACCGCTGAGGTCAAGCTGTACGGCATGACCGATGATCTGACCAGCCAGCTGGCCACCGGCCTGTCGGTCAAGGTCTACGGCAAGGATCCGGAAACGCTGACCACCGTTTCCGAGAAGGTAATGGAGATCGTCAACGATACCGAGGGCTTTGCCAATGCGGACAACGGCCTTGGCAGCGGCGATGCCACCATCATCCTGAAGGTGGACCGCGACAAGGTGCGCGCCTACGGACTGACCGTTGCGCAGGTGTACCAGCAGATCGCGGCAAAGCTCACCACCACCGCCACGGCCCAGACCCCCGTCACGGTGAACGGCACCACCATGGATGTCCAGATCACGGACAATCTGGACCCTGTCACCAAGGAAAACATGATGGAGCTTACCTTTGAGACCACCGAAATGTCGGCAGACGGCACAGTGACCAATGGTACCTGCACCCTGAACGATATCGCCAGCTGGACCACCGGCACCGCACCGGATGCCATTACCAGCGAGAACCAGACCGAGTTTGTCACTGTGACGGCAGATACGCTGAAGGGCTACAACACCATGGTGCAGTCCCGCGTGCTGCAGAAGAAGCTGGATGAGTACGCAGCCAGCGGTGAGATGCCGGAGGGCTGCAGCACCACGCTGGGCGGCGAGACCGAGGGCACCGACTACATGGTGAACGAAATGGTGCAGTGGATGGCTCTGGCCCTGCCCTTTGTATATCTGGTCATGGTGGCACAGTTCCAGAGCCTGCTGTCCCCCTTCATCGTGCTGTTCACGGTGCCGCTGGCCTTTACCGGCGGCCTGCTGGGTCTGCTGGTCACCGGCCAGCAGCTCACCATGATTTCCCTGATGGGCTTCATCGTGCTGATGGGCACTGTTGTCAACAACGGCATCGTGTTCGTGGACTATGCAAACCAGCTGCGCATTGGCGGCATGGAGCGCCGCGCTGCGCTGGTGGCTACCGGCAAGACCCGTATGCGCCCCATCCTCATGACCACCCTGACCACCGTGCTGGCCATGCTGCAGCTGGTGTTCAGCGGCGATATGGCAAGCCAGCTGATGAGCGGCATGGCCATCGTCATCATCTGCGGCCTGAGCTACGCCACCCTGATGACCCTGTATATCGTTCCGGTGCTGTACGATATCCTGTTCAAGAAGCCGCCGCTCAACGTGGATGTTGGCAGCGACGATGATCTGGACGACATTCCGGACGATGCAGCCGAGTTCATTGCGGCGCAGAAGTCTGCGGGCACGGCACAGCCGGAAGCCTGACGA
>ERZ791829.1469-NODE-1469-length-13649-cov-2.560394_pt1 | contig 13649 bp, 9 predicted proteins | sample MGYA00510296_ERZ791829 | MGnify/ENA primary metagenome ERZ791829 (study PRJEB30046, sample SAMN00791973) | human gut metagenome | study: EMG produced TPA metagenomics assembly of the A metagenome-wide association study of gut microbiota in type 2...
CGGTACAAAAATGAGCTGAAAAAGCCCTATAAACGATAACCATCGCTTATAAGGCTAAAAAGAAAGGCGCTCAAAATGAACGCCTTAATAATCATTGGTGATATATGCTAATCGTTGGTAATCACTACCTACTTGCCGATGCAGAATTTCGAGAATATTTGGCCGAGAATATCGTCGTTGGTGATTTCGCCTGTGATGGTGCCCAGGTGGTGGATGACCTGGCGGATGTCTTCGCTTAAGAGGTCGGCCGGACGATCGTCATCGAGGGCCGTGAGGGCTCGGTGCAGGGCGTCGAGGGCTTGGCGCAGGGCGTCCAGATGGCGGCTGTTCGAGATGACGGGATCGCCGTCGTAGATGCTTCCGGTGTCGAAAGTCGCGCGGAGTCTGGCAAGGAGCCGTTCGATTCCTTCGCCGGTTTTTGCCGAGATGAAAAGAGTGTCGGGGTTTGCCGACGATACTCTGTATTCGACCCCGCAGCCGGAGGATACCTTCGATTCAGTGATATGTGCATCCGGGCTGTCGCATTTATTGACGATGAGCAAGCGAGTCTGTTCGGGCGTAATCTGTATGGCGGGAGGTATCGGGCAGGTCGCATCGACGACCTGAAGTACGATTTGTGCGCGGCGGATCATCTCCTGCGTGCGGTCGATGCCCATTTGTTCCAGGCGATCGGCGGTATCGTGCAGCCCGGCGGTGTCGATGAAGCGGAACAGAACGTCGTCGATATTGAGCGTCTCTTCGATCGTGTCGCGTGTGGTGCCTGCGATGTCGGATACCAGGGCCCGCTCTTCGCCCAGCAGACGGTTCAGAAGGGTGCTTTTGCCGACGTTGGGTTCTCCGACGATAACGACTGCCACCCCTTTTTTGATGGCATTGCCGAGTTTGAAGGAATCCGTCAGGCGGGTGATTTCGCTTTCGATGCGGAGCATCATCTCCCGCAGGCGTGCGCGGTCGGCGAATTGAACGTCTTCTTCCGAAAAGTCGAGTTCGAGTTCGAGGAGCGAGGCCAGTTGCAGCAGTTCGTCGCGCAACGCACCCAGTGCCGCCGAATATCCGCCCCGCATCTGGGTCGAGGCCATGGCGTGCGAAGCCCGGGAATCGGAAGCGATCAGATCGGCGACGGCTTCGGCTTGCGCGAGGTCCATCCGGCCTGCGAGGAAGGCCCGAATGGTAAATTCGCCCGGTTGCGCCATACGAGCGCCGGAGCGAAGCAGGAGTGCGATGATTTCGGAGACGATGTAGTGCGAACCGTGACACGATAGCTCGACGGCATCTTCGCCCGTGTAGGAGTGCGGTGCACGATAGATGGCCGCGACTACGTCGTCGATCATTCTGTCCCCGTCTATGACTTCGCCGTAATGCAGGGTGTGCCCGGCGGCTTCGGCCAGCGGCTTGCGTCCCCGGAAGATACGGTCGCAGCAGGCGATGGCTTCGGGACCGCTCAATCGGATGACGGCGATGGCTCCGCCCGAAGCGGTGGCGGGAGCGACGATGGTATCGGTCGGGACGTTCATCGGAGAAGATTATCGGCGGACCGGGATCCTGAGCCGTTGGCCTTCCCGCAACTTGTTGGCGTTTTTCAGCTTGTTCAGCTTCATGATTTGTGCCGTAGTGGTTCTGTAACGACGGGCGATTGCACCCAGCGTATCGCCTCGCTTGACCGTGTAGGTGGTGTATGCGGGGGTGGCGTCCGCGAGTTTCTTCTTTTCGATGTTGGCCGGATTGATGTACTCTTTCAGATAGGTGGAGTCTTTCCGGTGAATCTCCTCTTCGCTGGCGATGTACTGGCAGAGGTAATGCTGGGGGAGTACCAGCGTGTAGCTTTTGATCGTAGCCGGGATGATGTCCATTTTGTATTGCGGATTGAGTGTCCGCAAAGTTTCGATCGGAATGTCGAGTGTCGAGGCCACTTGTCCCAAGTGGAGCAGGCGGGTCACGCGGATCGTATCGGTCGCCAGCGGCATGGGCGGGTTTTCGCTCTGGATACCGTGCTGCTGGTGGTAGGCATAGGCATAGGAGGCTCCGACGAAGGCCGGTACGTACCCGCGGGTTTCGCGGGGCAGGTATTCGTAGATGTCCCAGAAGGTCGTCCCTCCGCCGGCGCGGGCCAGGGCTTTGTTTACGTTGCCCGGACCGCAGTTGTAGGCGGCGATGGCGAGTGTCCAGTCGTGGTAGATGCTGTAAAGATCCTTCAGGTAACGGCAGGCGGCGCGGGTCGCTTGCACCGGGTCCCGACGTTCATCGACGAACGAATTGATCTCCAGTCCGTAACTTTTGCCTGTCGCGGGCATGAATTGCCACAGTCCGACAGCACCCATCGGGGAGGTGGCCGTGGTCGAGAGAGCCGATTCGATGATCGGCAGGGCACGCAGCTCGACGGGCAGGTCGGCCTTGATGAGCTCTTCCTCGATCAGCGGGAAATAGTAGCGTGAGAGGCTCAACACCCGGTTGATTGTTCCGTAGCGGGTATCGACGTAACGGCGGATGTAGTTTTTGACGATCGGATTGAAGGGGAGTTGCACCGGTGATACGAGTGCCCGCAGGCGATTGGCATAGACCGAATCGGGGGTCGTGTCACCCGAGAAAGCGAGGCTGTCGATATCGATATAGTCGTTGAAAAACGTATCGTAGGATTGCAGGGCCTGCTTTTCTCGCCAGAGAGCCACGAGCGAGTCGATCTGGGCCGGGGTGAGATTGCGGTTCAGTTCCGGACAGTAGGGTTCCGTTGTCCGTACCTCTGTTTTTTCTGCCGTTGTTTTTTCCGGTTCGACCGAAACGGGAGTATGGGTCGATTTCGAAGCCTGCTTTTCGGTCTTGGCTTTTCTCTTGGCACGGCGCTCTTTGCGGCTCTGGGCGGTTGCGGTCGCGCAGCCGAGGAGGATCGAAAGAAAGAGGGTGCAGGCGAGGATCTTTCTCATGATGGAATCAGAAATTCAGGTTGAAGTTGAATCCGAAAGTCGGGCGGTGTCCGCCGACGGTCGGGGAATAGACGTAATTCACCGCCGGCGTGAACTCTACGCTTAAATCGTCCGAAATGTCGTAACTTTTCAGATGAGCGTCCACATGGGCGTCGATGATTTGCAGCACGTAAAGTCCGGCAGTGATGATGATACATAAGTCGCGGTTGCGGCGGTAATTGTCCTTGAGGTTTTTGAGAAATTCCGCTGAGTACTTAGTACCGAATTCGCCCTTGGCTACAGGCGGGTCGGGATGGTGCTCCGGGTCTTTCTGGTGCTCTTCCAGGGCTTTGTCGTAGGCGCTACGATCGGAGTAGGCTTTCTTGAAACGCTTGTAGCCGCGATTGTTCCAGTCGATGGTATAGATCGTGGTTGCCAGTCCGCCTACGACGAAAGGCAGTTTCCAGTAACTTTTGTTATAGACTTGTCCGGCACCGGGGAAGATCGTGGCCAGTGTCGTGGCTTTCTTTACGGGGGAGGCGTCGTAGCGGTAGTTGACCGCCGCATCGCCCAGGAAGTAAAGGTAGGAGGCGACCGTAAGCCCGAGATAGATCTGCCTGCGCGTATTGCTGCGGATCATACGGGACTGTACGTCGTCCAACTCCTCCGTGCGGGCCGTACCGTTTTCCAGCAGGGCGTTGTATTGTCGTTTGAGAGGTTTGTAGGTGTTGTTTTCGTGGAAGAAGAGGGTCAGTCCCGCACCTACCGTTCCGTAGAGGATCGGCAGCTTCCAATATTGCTTGTTGTAGATCTGTCCGAAACCGGGCGCTACCAGCGAGATCCAACTTACGCCCGACAGCGAAATGGTATCGCGCCGGGGGCGGAGGTCTCTTCTGCCTGCGAGCGAATCGGGCGCTCCGAGTGCTGCGGGCAGGGAGTCGGTTTTCAGAAGCAGGGCCGAGTCGGGGACGAATTGCGGGTGCAGTCTCGCAGCCAGCGAATCCCGGAGCCGCAGCGAATCGATGCCCGAACGCAGCAGCGAATCGCGCAGGGTACTGTCCTGAAGCAGAGAGTCCACCCGCATCAGTAGCAGAGAGTCCGTAAGATGGTTTTTGGCCAGGCTGTCCGGTTTGGGCATCAGACCGCTGCGCACGAAAGTTTTCGCGCTACGGTAACGGTCCAACGGAACTTGGGCCGATGCTTCGCCTGCTCCGCACAATGCGAGAAAGGCGAAAAGCACCAACAGACGGATATATCCCCGGGTGTGTTTCATCTATTTATTGTTGCGGATTTCGGCGGAAGCGCCTCTTTTCTCGAATTTTTCGATGAAGCGGTCGATGTCCCGGTCGTCCGAGAAGTCGATCACGATGCGACCGCCGCCGTTTTTCGAGCGTTTGATGCTGATCTCCTGCGAGAAGAATTTTTCGAGCTGCTCCACCAGCCGCGCATACGATTCGGGATACTCCTCGTCTTCGGCCGGAGCTGCGGGTTTTGCCGCAGGGTCGGTCAGTGCGCGGACCAGTTCCTCGATCTGGCGCACGGAGAGTCCCTTGCGGATGCACTTTTTGAGCAGGCGCAGTTGCAACTCTTCGGGAGCTCCGGCGATCGCTTTGGCGTGTCCCATCGAGATAAGCCCCTCCTTGAGGGCGAGTTGTACTTCGTTGGGCAGTTTCAAAAGGCGCATGTAGTTCGACACCGTCGAGCGTTTTTTGCCGACCTTTTCCGAGAGCGCCTCTTGCGTGAGGTTGCATTCGTCGATCAGCCGCTGCATTCCCAGGGCGATTTCGATGGCGTTGAGGTCTTCGCGCTGGATGTTCTCCACCAGGGCCATAGCATGCAGGTTCTCGTCGTCCACTTCGCGGATATAGGCGGGCAGGGACTCCAGTCCGGCTTTGCGGGCGGCCCGCCAGCGGCGTTCGCCACTGATAATCAGGTAGCGTCCGTCGTCGGTGCGTTTGACCGTGATGGGTTGGATTACGCCCAGCGTGCGGATCGAGTCGGCCAGCTCTTCGAGCGCCTCTTCATCGAACTCCGTGCGCGGCTGCGTGGGGTTGGGGAAGATCGCCGAAACGGAGATCTCCGCCATTTCGGTCATCGGTTTGAGCCTGGCATCCAGGTGTTCGCTCCCGAAAATGGCGTCCAGACCGCGTCCTAATCCCTTCTGTTTCATAATGCTATTTTGCTTTTTGATTGCTTTTGCGGTTGCGTTTCAGAAGCTCCTTGGCCAACGTGAGGTAATTGGCCGACCCGACGGCGGAAGCATCGTACAGGATGACGGGTTTTCCGTGCGAGGGGGCTTCTCCTAAACGGATATTGCGTTGAATTATTGTGTCGAAGGCCAGCTCTCCGAAGTGGTTGCGAACTTCGTTCACCACCTGGTTGTTGAGGCGGTTGCGCATGTACATCGTCAGCACGAAGCCTTCGATTTCGAGCGCCGGGTTCAGTCCGTTCTTGACGATGCGGATGGTGTTGAGCAGCTTCGAGAGCCCTTCGAGCGCGAGGTATTCGCACTGTACGGGAATCAGCACCGTGTCTGCGGCCGTAAGGATATTCACCGTCGTATAGCCCAGCGAGGGGGAGCAGTCGATCAGGATATAGTCGTAACGGTCGCGCACGCTCTCCACGATGCGGCGGATCACGTGGTGTCCGTTCTCCATCTTCGGTAGCTCGGTGTCGGCGGCCACCAGGTCGATCGACGAGGGGAGCAGCCAGAGGTTCTTTACGTCCGGGCTTTGGAGGATTACGTCGGCCGCCGTCTTCGCTCCGGTGATGCACTCGTAAATGCCCTCCAGGTTGATATCGAAGCCCAGTCCCGACGTGGCGTTGGCCTGCGGATCGGCGTCCAGCAGGAGAACTTTCTTGCCCAGCAGCGCGAGCGACGCCGAGAGGTTGATGGCCGTGGTCGTCTTGCCCACGCCGCCTTTCTGATTGGCCAATGCGATGACCTTTGCCATGTTTGCTGATTTTAACGGGTTATAATCGGCCAAAAATACGAATTTTATCGGGAAAAACCATAACGATACCCGAAAAATGCCTATCTTCGAAGCGTAAAACAGGTCTTTATACCGAAGATAAAACATAGAAGCTATGGTACATACCGATTCCACGACTCCGTCCGATGTCCGTCCGCAAGCTCCTGTTGGGGATACTCCCGGAACATCCGATCGGGGACAAACGCCGCAACCGGCTCATAAATATCGATTTCCGACCCTTATCGACCTGTTGGCTCTGGTAGGAATCTGGTATTTGCTGCAATTCGTCGGACTGCTTGCCGCCCGTCTCGCCGGGTTCGATTTTCCGGACTGGGACTTGTTGCGCGGCAACGTCGCTCCGACGCCCGAACAACAGGACGCTCTGGCGCGTTTTACGGCTTTCACCTACCTGGTGACGATGGGACTGATGATTCTTTTCACGCTGTTCTATCGCCGCTTGCGGCACGGAACGCGCAAGACGCTGCGCTTTTCGGCGCGGGGCCTCAATCCGGTTCTGCTGCTTTGGGGACTGGTGATGATGCTGGCTGCCGGTATCGTCATCGAACCGGTGGTGGAGCTGCTTCCGATGCCTTCGTCCGCAGTTTACGGCCGGGGCTTCTGGGCGATCATTACGCTGGTGGTTATGGCTCCTCTGTTGGAGGAGTTCCTCTGTCGGGGCATCATTCTCGAGTCGGTGCGGGCCAAGTACGGCGTCGTAGCGGCTTTGTTCCTCTCGTCGGCGTTCTTCGCCGTGTTGCACGGACATCCGGCGCTGGCGGTCAATGCTTTCGTGATGGGCCTGATCCTGGGTTTCATCTACATCGAGACCAATTCGATCTTTTCGGTCGTTCTGCTCCATGCCATGAACAACGGCGCGGCTTTCCTGTTGATTATGGTCGGACTGGACGGGGCCACGATACGTTCGGTTATCGGCAGCGATACACTTTATACGATCGTTTACGTCGTTGCGCTCGTGCTTTTCGCCGCATCGGGCTATATGATCTACCGTTTGCTGGCCCGGGTGAAAAAGTTGGATAAAAATACGATCCGGTAACCTGTTGTGACGGTCGGGGGCTATTTTGCGGCGTACCGCAGGAGCGGGATCGTCGGCGGGTATCATGCAGAAGTATTGTCTGTGCCGGTTTTCCCCGGATTATCTGCACCGGAGCATCCGGTTTTTTCGATACGATAAATTAGGGCGTAATGTAATATTCGGGATGCACGGTACGTTAGGTTCGGGTAAAAAGTATCTTTTTTAGACGATAGGATGCGCCTCGGCTTAACTCAAATAAATTTGGTTAGGCTCTCGGCTTTCATTATCTTTGTCCCTTGTAGTTATGAGTTTTTGTGCCAAAATAGGAGCTGTTCTGCTGCTCGTACTTGCGGTAGGGTGCCAGGAAGTGCCCCGCTATTGGGGCGGAGGTCGGGTCGTGTTGGCCGAGGCTGCCGGTAGAAAATTGTACGCGCGAGAGGTTAAGGCTGCGATTCCGAAGGGAGTGGTCGGCGAGGACAGCGTGGCTTTCGTAAACCGTTATGTCGAAAAGTGGGTGCACAAACAGCTTAAATTGCACGAGGCCGAAGAACTTTTCTCCGATGCCGAGCAGGACATCGATTCGCTGGTCGAGGAGTACCGCCAGGCGTTGTTGATCCGTAAGTTCGACCAGCATCTGATCGAGGAGCGCATCGATACGCTCGTTACCGCCGATCAGATTGCTGCCTATCACCGTGAACACGCGTCGGATTTCAAGGTCAATCAAACCCTGGTCAAGGGGCGGATCGTTCGCTTCGACGCCAACAACCGGCAGGCGCCGAAGCTGCGCAAGTTGATGACGCAGCCCGGCTCATCCCGGCAGCAAGAGTTCGCCGACATCTGTACCAAGAACAATTTCGTACTGAACGATTTCTCCTCTTCGTGGGTGACCTTCTCCGAGTTTCTGGGCTATCTGCCCACATTGCGCAACCAGAGTTACGACGCCCTGCTCTCCTCGCGGGCCGTACAGGAGATGAGCGACGGTCATTCGCGCTACTATTTCGAAATAAGCGACGTGCTTCGTCCGGGCGATCCCGAACCGCTGGAGCGCAGCGAGGCGATCGTGCGCCGCATCCTCTACAACCAGCGGCAGAACGAGATCATTCGGGCCTACGACGAGGAGGTTTACCGAAAAGCGGTCGAGGAGGGGAGAGTGAAGATCCATGAAGAAGAAAAAATAGAGAACTGATGAGCAAGAAGATTCTGTTTTGCGCAGCGTTGGTGCTGGCGATTTTTGCAGGGGCCGCCCAGAAGCGGCAGGTGATGCTGGACCGCGTGGTGGCCGTCGTCGGCGGATCGTCGATCCTCTGGTCGGAGGTGGACGAATATGCGGGCGAGCTGGTGGAACAGCGCCGCCAGCAGGGTTACACTTCGGACCGCGATCCCCACGACGAAGCGCTCGAACAACTGCTGATGCAGAAGCTGCTGTTCAATCAGGCGCTCATCGATTCGGTGGATGTCAGCTATTCGGGCATCGCACAGCGGGTGGAAGCCCATTTGCAGGCGCTCATCGACGATGCGGGTTCTATCGCCGCGCTCGAAACCAAACAGCATATGCCGATCTTCAACGTGCGCGAAATGCTGCGTCAGCGTTACGAGGAGCAGGCATACGCCCAGGCTATGCAGAGTTCCGTAGTAGGGAAAATCAAGGTGATTCCCGGCGAGGTGGAGCGTTACTACAAGAAGACCGATCCGGACAGTCTGCCGACTATCCCCGAACAGTACGTTTATGCCCAGATCACCCGTTTCCCGGCGTCGATCAAGGAGGCCAAGCAGCGCACCAAGGAGCGGTTGCTGGATATGCGCGAGCGCATCATCAAGGGGCAGACCCGTTTCGACATCATGGCCCGCATGTATTCGATGGACGGTTCGGCTATCAGCGGCGGCGAACTGGACCCCCAGCCTTTGGACGGGTTCGTGCGGCAGTTTGCGGACGCATTGGCCGATCTGAAGCCGGGGCAGGTTTCCGAGGTCGTCGAAACGCAATACGGTTATCACCTGATTCAGTTGATCGACCAGAAGGGGCGTATGTACCATGCGCGTCATATCGTGTTGCGACCCTCCTATACGCTCGAGGAGCTGGCGGCTCCGGCCCGTATGCTGGACAGTATCGCAAACCTGATCCGTAAGGATTCGATTACTTTCGAGGAGGCGGCCCGGAAGTTTTCCGACGACGATAATTCGAAGATGAACGGCGGCGTGGTGACCAACCACGATTTGCTGGAACTTACTCAAAGGTGGGAAGCAAGTTATACCGAAACACGCTTCATGAAAGAAGATTTCGGCCGGGCCGGTGGCAAGAGCCTCGACGACTACAATGCCCTGCGCAATCTTAAGGAGGGCGAAATTTCCGACGCCTATCAGACCGAAGACTGGATGGGCAACCAGCTCAGCAAGATCGTCAAGCTCGTGAAGGTGATCCCTCCGCACAAGGTTTCGCTCGACGAGGACTATATTCGCGTCGAACAGCTGGCGCTGAACGCCAAACGCGAGAAAGTGTTCAAGGAGTGGCTCGACAAGAAGATCGAGGGCATGTACATTTATATCGATCCCGAATTTCGGGACGGAGAGTTCGAAAATAAGAACTGGGTAAAATAGAGATCGTCCGATGCCGAAGGGATTGCGAAAAATAGTGTGCGCACTGCTGGTCGCAGGTGTCGCCGGAGGTGTGATCCTCGCGGGGAACAGGCCGCTGGCCGTTCCCGTTGCGGGTGTTCAGACCCCGTCGGCTCCGGGTGCTCCGGCCCAGGACCCCGAGTCGAACAAGGTGGTCGATTTCGTCGCCGACCGGGGATATCCCATTCCTTACGGCGATACGACCGCGACAGTGCTCGTAGGGCATTTCGCGGCCCAGCACAACGGGGCGGTCATTACCTGCGACAGCGCGATCCGCTACAACGACAAGCGCATCGAGTGCTTCGGCAACGTACTGATCAATAAAAAAGAGACATACATTTACGGCGACCGGGCCGACTACAACGGTGAGATCAACGAGGCGCGGGTCTATGCTCCGCTGGTGAAGGTCGTCGATGGGGATGCGACGCTCTATACTTATGATTTCCGGTTCAATACGCTGGACAATATTGGTACTTTCAGCGGAGGCGGTATGCTGACCAACCGCGAGAATCACCTCGAATCCGACCGGGGCTACTATTATGCCGATACGCACCAGATTATCTGTGTGGATCGTGTCGAGATGCGCAACGACAAGTACGAACTCAAGGGCGATTCGGTGGTGTACGATACGGATACCGACCAGGCTCATTTCTTCGAGCGAACCAACATCTGGAACGAAGGCGGCGATTACATTTATGCCGACCGGGGACGTTACGAAAAGCCGCGCGAGCTTTACGTGCTGACTCGCAACGGGTATGTGATGACCGAAAAGCAGGAGCTGTGGAGCGACAGCCTCGACTATTACCGGGAGTCCGGGCATGCTCTTTTGTTCCGGAATATCCAGATCGACGACGCCGAGCACAAAGTGCTCGCTTTCGGCGATTACGGCGAATATTGGAAGGAGCCGGGCAATGCTCTGCTCACGCAGCGACCTTCGGTGGTCAGCTACGATACGAGTCAGAGCGATTCGCTCTATATGTGTGCCGATTCGATGTTTCTTTATACGATCTCGAAGAGCGAGCAGGCACGTGCCGATTCGTTGGCGAAGGTGAAGGCAAAGGCGGCAGATTCTCTGGCCGGCTCTAAGGGGGGATCGTCTGTGGATTCACTGGCTGCGAAACCGAGTGCTGCGGATCCAAAAGCCTCGCAGGATGGATCGCAGGCGGATGCCGCTGCTCCGCAGGCTGCGGCCGGAGCCGTCGAAACCTCGTCCGAAACTGCGGATGCCGGTTCTGGTTCCGCTGCAGAACCCATAGCGGCTGTTCCGGCTGAAAAAGGAGGAACGGGGGGCGATTCTCTGGATGCCGCCCCAGCAATAGATACGCTTCTTTCCGACAGCCTTGATCGGGTGGGGGGCGGAATGACCCCTGCCGATTCCGTGGCCGCCGTTTCTGCGGTGGATACGCTTTTTTCCGACAGCCTTGCGCAGGCCGGTCCAAAATCGCTTCCTGCGGATTCTTCCGTGCATATTCTTTCCAAGCGGGAGCGGAAAGCCCAGGCCGACAGCTTGAAAGCTCAATTGCGGGCACAGGCCGACAGCATAGCGTCCGTGAAAAAGGCGCAGGCGGCAGCGGCCCGCAAGGAGAAGCTGGCGCAGATCGCCAAAGCACGTCAGGCTCGGGCTACTGCCAAGCTCGACGCTGCGAAACAGAAGGAGGAGGCATTGCGCAGAAAGAACCTGGAGCGCCGCGCCGAACGTATGGAGAAAATCTGGGCCAAGCGGCGTGCCAAAACCGGGAAGGCGATCCTGAAAGGCAAGCTTCCGGCGTCGGCTCTCGATTCGCTGGTCGCCGACTCCCTGCGGGAGGCCAGGGCTTTTGCCGCGTTGGATTCCTTGTTCCGAGACTCTCTTGCTGCGGATTCGCTGGGACGCGACTCCATGCAGCTCGATTCGCTCAAAGCCGGGGTTGCGGCAGCGGACTCTTTGCGGGGGGATTCGATCGCTGCACCTGCTGGAGATTCCCTCTACCGGTTGGTCAAGGGGTATCGCCGGGTAAAGATCTTCCGCAACGACTTCCAGGCGGTCTGCGATTCCCTGGTGGCCGTTTCCACGGACTCGATGATCCTGCTCTATATCGATCCCGTGCTTTGGAATCAGGACAACCAGATCACTTCGGACGTGATGAAGATCTATACCGAAAACTCCAAACTCCAGAAAGCGGAATTCGTCGGCCGTCCGGTTATGTCGAGCGAGATCGACACGATGACTTACAACCAGGTGACGGGCAAGTTGATTACTGCCTATTTCCGCGATAACAAGATCTATCGCAACGACGTGGACGGTAACGTGCAGACCATCTATTATATGCAGGAGGACGATTCGCCCGAACCGGTGGGGCTGGTTTCTATCCAAAGCGGTGCGGCTACCTACTATATCGACAACAATACGGTCGAAGGCATTACCTACCGTAATCAGCCGGTCTTTTCGATCTTCCCGATGGATAAGATTCCGGAGACGCAGGCTCTTTTTCTCGAAGATTTCAAGTGGGAGGGACACCGGCGCCCGGTGCTTCGGGAGGTTTTCGACCGGACGATTCGCCCTTCGGAGCGTGCGGAGAAGAGTGCGCTGCCGCGACCCGATTTTCCGATCACGCGCCGTATCGAGGAGTATAAAACGTTGCTCATCGAGTCCGGAACCTGGGTGGATCGCGATGACAAGCTGACGCCCGAAGCGCTCGAGTGGCTTCACTGGCTGGGGGATTGATCTCAGTCATACGGCTCTCTTTGGGCTTTCGGATAGGATATAATCGGCCCTCCCGGATTCATCCCGTCAGGTAGAATCCGGGAGGGCCGGTTTGTCGGGTCGGTGAGAAATTCTTTCGTTTTAGGCGGAAGAGGGGAAGATATGCGCTATTTTTGTTCTCCGAATCAAAAGACCGTGCTTCGGACGCGCCGTATTGTCGAGCTGCGGAGCGGTCCGAAGGATGCGAAAGTTGCGAAAAAGGTTCCGTACCTGGAGTGCGGAGCCGTCGGTAAAAAGAGTCGATTTATGAAAAAGAGTTTGATCGCCCTGGCTTTCGGCACGTTGGCTCTCGGCATGGCCGAGTTCGTCATGATGGGGATTCTGCCCGATGTGGCGAGGGATTTGGGCGTTTCCATCCCCCGGGCCGGGGACCTGATTTCGGCCTATGCCATCGGGGTTTGCGTCGGGGCTCCCGCGACGGTGCTCATTGCACGTAAGCGGGCGTTGAAGGGGATTCTGCTCGCTCTTGCCGCTCTTATTGTTCTGGGTAACGTCTGCGCTTCGCTGGCACCCGACTTTTGGGTGCTCTTGGCGATGCGGTTCGTGTCGGGCCTGCCTCACGGGGCTTTCTTCGGGGTAGGTTCGATTGTTGCGGAGCGGGTGGCCGATCCGGGACACAAAACCCAGGCCGTGTCTATCATGATCCTCGGGATGACTGTCGCCAACCTGTTCTGTGTGCCGTTGGGTACCTATTTGGGCAGCTATCTTTCGTGGCGGCTGGCTTTCGGGATGGTCGGGCTGTGGGGAATTATGGCTCTGCTGCTGATCGCCCGCTGGGTGCCTGCCCTGCCGGCGCTGCCCGATACGGGATTGAAGGGGCAATTCCGGTTCCTCGGTTCGCGGGCTCCCTGGCTGATTTTGTTGGCTACGCTGCTGGCCAATGGAGGAGTTTTCTGCTGGTACAGCTACGTGACTCCGACCATGACGCGTGTGGTGGGCATCCCCGGGCAGGCGATGACAGCCGTGATGATGGTCGCGGGGCTGGGAATGCTGGTGGGTAATCTCGCGGGCGGGCATCTGTCGGACCGCTTCTCTCCCGAACGGGTCGCCCGTTTTATTCAGGGGATGATATGTCTGTTGCTCGTAGGGATCTTCTTCGCGGCTCGGATCGACTGGCTCGTGATTCCGCTGATGTTCCTGACGACGGCTTCGCTCTTCGGGGTTTCATCGCCCCAGCAACTGCTTATTCTGGAGAATGCGCCGGGCGGGGAGATGCTCGGCGCCGCGTCGATCCAGATCGCGTTCAACCTCGGTAACGCTTTGGGCGCCTACTTCGGCGGTCTGCCGATCAGTTTCGGTCTGGGGCCTCAATATGCCGCCCTGCCCGGTGCGGCGATGGCCCTGCTGGGCTTCGTCATGTTCTCCGTCTATTGCAGTCTTTACGGTCGGAA
>ERZ791829.1474-NODE-1474-length-13622-cov-6.983710_pt1 | contig 13622 bp, 10 predicted proteins | sample MGYA00510296_ERZ791829 | MGnify/ENA primary metagenome ERZ791829 (study PRJEB30046, sample SAMN00791973) | human gut metagenome | study: EMG produced TPA metagenomics assembly of the A metagenome-wide association study of gut microbiota in type 2...
TAATGCCGGTCGCAGTGTTTGTACTGATCTTTTAAAAATTTCCATGCTGCGATCGGTGATCAGGATAAGACGAATAAATAAGGAGTACCATCATGGAAACCAACCATAATGAACCAAAATATATCAGGGTAAAAGGGGCGAGAGTCCACAACCTGAAAAATGTAAATGTGGATGTCCCCCTGCATCAGATCGTGGGGGTCGCAGGTGTGTCCGGTTCGGGCAAATCTTCGCTGGCACTTGGTGTTTTGTATGCAGAGGGTTCCAGACGATATCTGGAGTCACTTTCTACTTATACAAGAAGGCGTATGACAGGAGCGGCGAAAGCACAGGTGGACGAGGTGTTATATGTCCCGGCAGCTTTAGCACTCCATCAGCGTCCGGGAATACCGGGGATCCGCAGTACGTTTGGAACCGGAACCGAACTTTTGAACAGCTTAAGGCTGATGTATTCGAGACTGGCATCCCACCGCTGTCCGAATGGACATTACATAGAGCCTACGTTAAAAGTAGCGGCAGAGCAGGAAATCTTATGTCCGGTGTGCGGGGAAAAAGTACATGCACCGAGTGCGGAAGAACTTGCCTTTAATTCACAGGGGGCGTGCCAAAGATGCGGCGGTACGGGAAGTGTGCGGACAGTGGATTTTGATTCGCTGGTGCCGGACGATTCGATCAGCATTGATGAGGGAGCGGTCGCACCGTGGAACAGTCTGATGTGGTCACTGATGACAGATGTCTGCCGTGAGATGGGCGTGCGCACGGATGTCCCATTCCGGGAACTGACAGACGAGGAGAAAGAGATCGTCTATCACGGCCCGGCTGAGAAAAAACATATTTTTTATAAGGCAAAAAAATCCAACCAGGCGGGTGAACTGGATTTTACCTATTATAATGCCGTTTACACCGTGGAAAATGCGCTTGCAAAAGTAAAAGATGAGAAGGGCATGAAGCGCGTGGAAAAATTTTTAAAGGAAGATATCTGTCCGGAATGTGGCGGCAGCAGGCTTTCTGAGACCGCGAGAGCACCGAGACTTCGGGGGATAGGTCTGGATGAAGCCTGTAAAATGACCTTGAAAGAACTGGTGGACTGGGTGGCAGGAGTGCCGGATTCCCTGCCGGAAGAAATGCGTCCCATGGCAGAATCCATCTGTGAATCGTTTCAGGCCGTTGCGAAAAGGCTGATGGATCTGGGACTTTCTTATCTGTCGCTTGACCGGACGGCCTCAACATTGTCGACCGGAGAGAGGCAGCGGATGCAGCTTGCCAGAGCGGTACGAAACCGCACGACAGGCGTTTTGTATGTGTTAGATGAGCCTTCGATCGGTCTGCACCCGTCGAATATCAAAGGGCTTAATGCCGTGATGCATGATCTGGTCGCGGACGGCAATTCCGTTCTTCTGGTAGACCACGATACACAGATCTTATCGGAGGCGGACTGGCTGATCGAGATGGGACCCGAAGCCGGTGTGGGAGGCGGATATGTGATCGCGGAGGGCAGCATTCCGCAGATTATTTCCAATAAAAAATCCATGATCGGTCCTTTTCTGGCGAAAACGGCAGATATGCATGTCCGCACACAGGCAGGGAAAGAGGAAGTTTTTACACTTGGAAAATTGCATCTGTCTACGGATAACATTCACACGGTAAAGCCATTGGAAGTGGATATTCCAAAGGGCAGACTTACCGTGGTGACCGGTGTTTCCGGTTCGGGGAAGACCACGATGGTTTTAGAGAGTCTGATTCCGGGACTGGAAGCCTCTTTTTGCGGGGAACATCTGCCGAAACATGTGAAGAGTATTTCGGCGGAAGGAATTGCCCATGTGAAACTGATCGATGCCTCACCGATCGGTATCAATGTCCGTTCAACGGTGGCAACTTATGCAAACATACATGATGAACTCCGCAAAATCTATGCAAAAACAGCGGATGCGAAAGACCGGAAATACAAAGCGGGGGATTTTTCCTACAATACTGGAAAGCTGCGCTGCCCGGTCTGCGACGGAACCGGGCAGATCAGTCTGGATGTACAGTTTTTACCGGATGTGGACATCCCATGCCCGGAATGTGGCGGTTCCCGGTACGCGAAAGAGGCATGGCAGATCAGCTATGAAAATAAACAGGGAAACAGGTATTCCCTGCCGGAACTGATGGAGATGGATGTCAATACGGCGCTGCAGGCAGTCAAGGATCTGAAACTGGTGCACCAGAGGCTTGGTGTCCTGAAAAATTTAGGACTTGGATATCTGACACTGGGGGAGGAAACACCGAGTCTTTCCGGCGGCGAGGCACAGAGACTGAAACTTGCCAGTGAAATGGGAAAAGGACAGTCGGATTCTGTCTTTGTGTTTGATGAGCCGACCATCGGACTGCATCCGTTGGATGTACAGACGTTACTTGGCGTATTTCAGGCGCTGGTCGATAACGGGGCGACTGTGCTCGTCATTGAACATGATCTGGATGTGATCCGAAATGCAGATTATATCATTGATATGGGCCCCGGCGGTGGAGAGGAGGGCGGCAGAGTGGTCGCCTGCGGGACACCGGAGCAGATTGCAGCAAATGAAAAGAGCGTTACGGGAAAATATCTATAAAGAACAGGGGTTGCGTTTCTCATTCATTTCTGCTACAATGACCACGTCATTTTCAGACATATCAAAATTCAAATTTTAATGGAGGTGAATTTTCATGGACAGTTGCGATAGCGTAGGACGAAGTAAAATATGCGATGTACGAAGATGTAAAAAGAGAATGTGGCTGTCTGTGAGAGTCTGACCGCCATATTCTATATTGTTGTGCACCTTTTATACATCGCATCAGAGGATCCTTGCAATCACAATGAAGCGATGTATTTTTATGCCCATTTCAGGCGAAAAGGAGGTCACAATGAGAAAAGTATTAATCCCGAAAAAAGACTATGTAAAAGAACTGATAAAGATCATCCGTGTTACAAAAGATGAGCAGAAATTACGGAAGCTGCTGTCAGATTATCATGAGAAAGATATCGCGGAGGCAATCACATTTCTGACGGAGACTGAGCGGAAGCATCTCTACCGTGTGCTCGGCTCTGAAAGGATCGCAGAGATATTTTCCTATTTTGATGATGCGGAAATGTACTTGGAGGAACTGTCTTTAGATCAGGCAGCAAAAGTAATTTCCTACATGGATGCAGATGATGCACTTGACGTGTTAGATGATTTGTCCGAGTCAAAGAAAAATGAGATCGTGAGCCATCTGGATGCGGACGCACAGAAAGATGTGCAGAAACTGCTCTCCTATGAGGAGGATGAGATTGGAAGCTGCATGACGAACAACTTTGTCTGTATTTCAGAGGAGCTGTCCATCCGGGAAGCGATGAGCGAACTGGTCCGCCAGGCGGGGGAACATGATAATATTTCAACGATCTATGTTACCGATGAAGAGGAAAAGTTTGCCGGTGCGATCGATCTGAAAGATCTGATCATTGCAAGAGAAAACACACCTTTGCAGGAAATCATAAGCAGTTCCTATCCATATGTGTATGAAAATGAAAAGATCAGTGAATGTGTGGAAAAGATTGCAGATTATGAGGAGGATTCCATTCCGGTATTGACGCAGGAGGAAAAGATTGTGGGTATTCTGACTGCGACGGATATCGTCGAGTTAGTAGATGATGCGATGGGAGATGACTATGCAAAACTTGCAGGTTTAACCTCGGAGGAGGATTTAAAGGAACCGACGATTGTGAGCATGAAAAAGAGACTGCCATGGTTGATCATACTGTTGTTCCTCGGGATGGCGGTGTCTTCTGTTGTCGGGATATTTGAATCTGTGGTTGCAGTTCTGCCGATCGTGATCTGCTTTCAGTCGCTGGTGCTTGATATGGCAGGAAATGTTGGTACGCAGTCGCTTGCAGTAACGATCCGTGTACTTGTGGACGAGGATTTGGATACCAGAAAAAAACTGGCTCTTCTCGGAAAAGAAATGAAGATCGGCTTTTTAAACGGAGCGAGTCTTGGCGTCATGGCACTTGTATTTCTTGGCATTTACATCCACCTGTTCAAAAAATATGCCTGGATGTCAGCATTCCTGATTTCCGGGTGTGTTGGGATTTCTCTGGTCGTTGCGATGGTAATCTCTGGTTTTGTAGGTACGATCATCCCGATGTTCTTCCACAAGATCCATATTGATCCGGCAGTTGCATCCGGTCCGCTGATCACGACGGTGAATGATCTGGTTGCAGTGATCACTTATTATGGATTGGCGATGGTATTTCTGATCGATATTTTTCATATTTAGGAGGAACGGAGATATTATGAATACACAAAATTTAAGAACCCTTTTTCCGACTGTAACGAAACAAAAAATACTGAATCTGTCATATGGCGAGGGAGAACATTATACAGTGCTTCCCATGATTGCCAAAAAAGAGGATACATTTTATCTGTGGGAAATTTCAGCCATGTCGGAACAGGAATATGAACCCAGAAACAGAACATACAAAGAAGCGAAGACAAACCGGGCAGAGTTAAAGCAGAATCTGGAAGAAGCAGACCAGGTGTGGATCGAAAAAATTGTAAGCGGTGGCTGCTGTTTTGAGGCCGCTTCAGCAACAGGCACCTGTCTTGGCGAGAGATATAATATAGAGGAACAGATACAGTTTTTATATATGCTTGGACAGGGAGCGGAGTTAGGGGAGTTAGAACAGGTGGAGCTTGACAGGCTGTTTATCACCTGCTATGAACTGACGGGAAAAGACGGGCAGGAATTGTCCGAAGAAGCATTCTGGAATATGGGAAATGAGGATGTTACGGTTACGCTGTCAGAACAGCACCGATCTGTTCTGGTACAAAAAAGATTTCGCTTAAAGACGGGGGAATATACAAAACCCAAAGTGCTCCATCTGACCGGAGAGGCAGAAAGCAGTGTTTATATTCATGGCATCCGTTTCCATGATGTCTGGAAAGAGGCAGAGACACGTTTTGAAGATAAACACTATCTGGAACATTTCAGCAAAGAACAGATTGCACAGATGAAGCACGACTTTATGGAACTTCTGCCGCAGATATGTCCCAAAGGCTGTGTCCTGCCCATGATCGAATATGAGTGCGACAGGGATTATCAGATGCAGTTTTACACAACGGAATATCTGAAATGCGCACCAAAGCATCATTCTTCGGCATTATTTTTCGCGATGCGTCCGGACACGCAGATCGGACCGATGGGATACAAAAACAGGGTATGCCAGTTAGAAGCAGTGGAGGAAGGCTTTGAGGGGGAGATATCCGTTGAATTATTTTTGTGTCATAAAACAATACTGGGAGAAGAGAAAAAAGCAAGGCATTAATGCAAATTTTGTGTTATCATGAGTGCAGGTGAAAGAAAGCAGGAGTGGAGATTTTTATGACACAGACTCATATAAATATTGCAATGTTAGCACATGTTGACGCCGGAAAGACGACATTATCAGAGGCATTATTATATAAAAGCGGCAGCATCCGCAAAGCCGGACGTGTGGATAATAAAGATGCATTTTTAGATACAAATGAAATGGAAAGAAACCGTGGAATCACGATTTTTTCCAAACAGGCAGTTTTTTCCTATGGAGGATGTGAAATTACGCTGTTAGATACACCCGGACATGTGGATTTTTCTGCGGAAATGGAGCGTACCTTGCAGGTGCTTGACTATGCTGTGCTGATCATAAGCGGGGCAGACGGTGTGCAGGGACATACGAGGACATTGTGGCGGCTTTTAGCGCGTTACAATATCCCGGCATTTATTTTTGTCAACAAAATGGATCAGCAGGGAACAGACCACGACAAATTATTGGCACAGATCAAAGATACATTGGGCAGTGCCTGTGTGGATTTTTCAAAAAATACAGATGGAACATATCTGGATGAGGATTTTTATGAGAACGTGGCTGTCTGCAATGAAAAAGTCTTAGAAACATATTTAGAAGGCGGCAGTATCGGGGAAGAAGATATTCGTCAAATGATACGGAAAAGGGAATTGTTTCCATGCTTTTTTGGTTCAGCACTTAAGATGGACGGGATTGACGAGCTGCTGGCGGCACTTTCTGAATATACCAAAATTCCGGATTATCCGGAGAAGTTTGGCGCAACTGTATTTAAGATCACGCGCGACGCAGGGGGCAGCCGCCTTACGCATTTAAAAGTCACAGGTGGAACATTAAAGGCAAGAGATCTGCTGACCGGATATAAGCAGAATAAGGAAGATGATATCTGGGAGGAAAAAGTAAACCAGATCCGCATTTATTCCGGTGAAAAATTTGAGACCAAAGATGAGGTAAAAGCAGGAACAATCTGTGCTGTGACAGGGTTATCCTATACTTATCCGGGAGAGGGACTCGGAATCCAGACGGAGTCAGAACTGCCGATTTTAGAACCGGTGCTGACATATGAACTGATCCTGCCGGAGGGGGTACAGCCACAGGCAATGATGCCGAAACTTACGATGTTAGAGGAAGAAGATCCGGAGCTTCACATTGTGTGGAATGAACAACTGCAGGAGATCAAGATACAGATCATGGGGGAAGTGCAGATCGAGATTTTAAAAGCACTGATCTTTGAGCGTTTTGGTGTGGAGGTGGAATTTGGCACAGGAAAGATCCTTTACCGTGAGACGATCGCAGATACCGTGGAGGGAGTGGGACATTTTGAACCACTGCGTCATTATGCGGAGGTACATCTTTTGCTGGAGCCGGGAGAAAACGGCAGCGGTCTTACCTTTGCAGCGGATGTCAGTGAGGATATGCTGGCAAGAAACTGGCAGAGACTGGTGCTTACCCATTTAGAGGAAAAAGAACATGTCGGTGTGCTGACAGGCTCACCGGTTACAGATATGAAGATCACGTTGGTTGCCGGATGTGCACATTTAAAACATACAGAGGGCGGCGATTTCAGACAGGCTACTTACCGAGCATTAAGGCAGGGATTAAAACAGGCACAGTCTGTTCTGTTAGAGCCGTGGTATGATTTCAGGCTTGAACTACCGGATGAATGTATTGGACGTGCCATGAATGATATCGAAGGAATGTCAGGTAAATTTGATGCTCCGGACCGGAACGGGGAGATGGCAGTACTCACAGGGATCGTTCCGGTTGCATCGATACGTGATTATGCAAAAGATGTTATGGCATATACCAAGGGACATGGAAGCCTTACCTGTACGCTGCACGGTTATCTGCCATGCCATAATACAGAGGAGGTTGTCGAGGCGCTTGGTTATGATTCAGAGCGCGATCTGGCAAATCCGACAGGTTCCGTATTCTGTGCCCATGGAGCAGGATTTGTTGTCCCATGGGATCAGGTTATGGATTATATGCATTTGGAAAGTGTGCTAAAGCCGGCAAAAGAAACAGAGGAATGGCAGCCAAAGCAGGTTTACATGCAGCAGCAGAGCAGGGAAGAAGAATGGATTGGCACGGATGAGATTGACAGAATCTTAAATCAGACATACAATGCTAATAAACGGGAAAAATCTGCTCCGGGGCGCAATGTTTGGAAAAGGTCAGGAGGGAGCAGTGCAAATGTACCGCCGGTGACAAGAACTTATACGCCGCCGCTGTCGGAAAAAGAATATCTGCTTGTGGATGGCTACAATGTCATTTTTGCATGGGATGAGTTAAATGAACTTGCCCGTGATAATGTAGACGGGGCGCGTGGAAAACTTCTCGATATTATGTGTGATTATCAGGGTATGCGCGGATGTGAGCTGATCGTGGTGTTTGACGCATACCGTGTGCAGGGGCATAAGACAGAAATGTTTGATTACCACAATATTCATGTGGTTTATACGAGAGAGGCAGAGACTGCCGATCAGTATATCGAGAAATTCGCACATGAAAATGGCAGAAAATACCGTGTGACGGTTGCGACTTCGGATGGTTTAGAGCAGATCATCATCCGGGGAGCCGGATGTGTGCTGATCTCCGCAAGAGAGCTGGAAAAAGAGATCGCACGCAAACGCGGGGAAATGTTAGAGACATATCATGCAAAACGTGAGCCGGAGAAGAAGGTACATATGGCAGAGCATATTTCTGCTGAGGTAGCAGAAGCAGTCAGAAAAGCGGATCAGTGTGAAAAATAACATTTTTCACAGGTAAGATTTGTGCTTATGCATCAGCTTGATATGCGCAGGAATGGAGATTCTCATGAATAAAAAGGAAGAAGTAAACTTTACACAGTCCGGATTTTTAAAGATCGATGGGAAAAAAAGAGTGTCTGTGAGATTTGAACGAGGAAGTGATATTGCAGAAGGCATGGTTCCGCCGGGAAAAATTACAAAGAATCATGGATTTTCCGATAAGGAAGTAGCAGGGTTAGAAGTCTATCTGGAGATGAACTGTGATGAGATATACAAAAAAGCGAAGGAAATTGGTAAATTTACAAACCTGTTATAAAAGAATATTTCCGTTATTTTTCGCATGGATGATCCTGCTTACGACCTGCGTGGGCAGCCAGTCAGATGTCTTTCAGCTGATATCTTATGAGAAAACATCCGGTCAGACAATGCTTTCCGGCGAGCGCATCGTAAGAACACATGATGCATTGTTAGAGACTGCCAGAGGACGCTCTGAGACATTAGAAAGCGGGAGAGCAAAAGAATTTGCTTCTATAAACTGGCGCAGAATGGCGGGGGTCACGGTAAGGATACTTCTTGTCATACTGCCGGCACTGATCCTGCAGTTCTGGAGTATCTGGTACCGCAGGGCGGATGAGATCATTCCACGGGGACTGCTTTTAGTGCAGTTTGTGAGAAGGGCGGATGGAAAAAAGAATGGCATTTTTTCTCTCATGAAATAAAAACAAAAATATTATTTTATGAGAGGTAGAAAAAATGCAGATTCTTATTTGGGTTATGATGATCGTTGGTGGTGCCGCAGGACTTTTGTCCACGGCTTATCTTGTTTTGGCTATGCCGATAATTCTGGTGTGGAAGATTTTCCGCAAGGTGAAATACCGGATACCGATCTGTGACTGAGAAAATTGGAATTGAATTTGAAAGGATCTGGGCATATATACCAGATCCTTTTTATCAGAGGAGAAATGACGGATGAATGATGTGACAAAAATGGATCATAATGATATTATGAATAATTTTCAAAAAACAGATAATATCCTGAATGATGTACAGAACATTATAGAATTTTATTACAGGTGCATGACGAAGCTGCACGTAAATGGTATGAGAAAGAAGCATATGAACAGACCTGGGGTGTGCGCACGTTACAGAGAAATATAGATACACAGTATTATTACCGTTTATTACAGTCTAAAGACAAAGAACCCGTAGAGCATGAAATGAAAGAAAAAACTCTTACTTATCAGCAGGATAAACTGGAGTTTATAAAAAATCCGGTTGTTGTTGAATTTTTGGGGCTGACGCCGGATATATCTTTTACAGAAACAAAACTTGAAGCATGCATTATTACAAATTTGCAGAAACTTTACAAAGAAACCAATTTGATTTCAGATCAGGAGGTAGCAATATGGCAGAAGATACGTTGTTTTCCGGCGAATCAAAGAATGTTGAGTACAAGATTACTGTACCAGAAAAAAGCGAAAAATACATGAAAACAGTGGTAGCTTTTGCCAATGGCAGAGGTGGCAGGATTGTTTTTGGAATAGATGATAAGTCTTTAGATGTTGTTGGAATGGATGTAGATAATATTTATAAGACCATGGATGCCATTACCAATGCAATTTCTGATTCCTGTGAGCCGGCTATCAGACCAGATGTTGCTATGCAGGCCGTCAGGGATAAGACAGTGATTGTGTTGGAGATACTTCCGGGTGCAGAGCGTCCGTATTATATCAAATCACAGGGCATGTTTGAGGGTACTTATGTGCGTGTGGCAGGCACGACCAGACATGTGGAAGATTATATGTTAAAAGAACTGATTCTGGAGGGGAAGAATCGCTATTTTGACAGTGAAATATGCCAGAATATGAAAATAACTGACGGTGAGATTGAGGAACTTTGTAAGAGCATGAAAGAGACTGCTATACGAAATACATGGCAGGACAGCGAAAAGGCAAAGATTAAGGATGTTACCAAAAATGTGCTGATTTCATGGGGGGTTCTGAAGGAAGAAGGCGGAAATGTATATCCGACGAATGCGTATGCACTTCTGACCGGACGGATGTTTCAGCAGCCAGTTATTCAATGTGGTGTATTCAAGGGAATCAATAGAGCCCATTTTGTGGATCGAAGAGAATTTGAAGGTTCCATTCAGGAACAGATGGAAGCTGCATACCAGTATGTACTTGAAAAAATCAATATGGGTATGACGATAAAAGGAATGTATAGACAGGATGTGTATGAGCTGCCTACAGACAGTATCAGAGAGTTGATTGCAAATGCTGTTGCACATCGTAGTTACCTGGAACCGGGAAACATACAGGTAGCATTGTATGATAACAGGCTGGAGATTACTTCTCCAGGTATGCTTCTGAACAATGTTACGATTGCAAAAATGATGGAAGGTTACTCAAAACCGAGAAATCCTGCAATCGCAAGAGCTTTTGCATACATGAAAATCATTGAAAAATGGGGAACCGGAATACCGAGGTTATTTGAAGCCTGCGAGGAGTATGGTTTGCCTAAACCGGAGCTGATTGATTTTGATGGCGATTTTAGGGTAAATTTATATCGAAAAAAGGAGACTGATACAGAAATTAACGAGAAAATTTACCAGAGGGTGAATGATGTGATTGGTAGGGTATATCAGAGAAAAAATGAACCTCAAAATGAACCTCAAAATGAACCTCAAAATGAACCCCAAAATGAACCTCAAAATGAACCCCAAAGACTTGGTGTTTTGGAGGAAGGACTTTTGAATTTGATTCGCCAGGATGGGCATGTGACACGGGACGAAATGGCAAGTCAGATGAAGGTTTCATTAAGCACGGTTAAGCGTTCGATAAATAAATTGAAAGATAATGGCTTAATTGAATATGAGGGCTCAAGTAAAAGTGGCTATTGGATAATTAAGCAGAGCTGAACGAATGGAAGAATTAAAATTATAGCAGAAAGAATCGGAAGAAGAAGCAGGGAGGATTTAAAATGCTTCCACAAGCGTTTTTAAACAGAATGGAATCGATGCTTGGAGAGGAATATCCAGCATTTTTAGAAAGTTATGAGAAAGAAAAATATCAGGCACTGCGGTTAAACAGCATCAAGGGAGATATTGCGCAGATGAAAGACAAGGTGCCGTTTCAATTACAGCCCGTAGCATGGGCGAAAGACGGATTTTACTATGAAAAGGATGATACCCCTGGAAAGTATCCGCTTCATGAGGCTGGTGTGTATTATATCCAGGAGCCGAGTGCCATGGCTCCGGTATCTTATCTGATGGGGGATTATGATATAAAAAGACTGCCGAGCGGAGCGAGTGTAGATAGCGATCATGAAGCGGAGCTTCATGATATAGCGCACAAAGAGGCTGCATCCTGTCAGGAGCGGATCTTAGATCTTTGCGCAGCACCGGGTGGAAAGAGTACACAGATCGCGGCAAGAATGAATGAAATGTATATATCCGGTCAGTGGAACGAGCAGGGTCTTCTCATCTGTAACGAGATCCATCCGGCACGGGCAAAGATTTTGTCCGAAAATGTGGAGCGGATGGGCATTGCAAATGCGATGGTGACAAATGAAACACCGCAGCGTTTAGCAGAAGTGTTTGAGGAGTATTTTACAAGGATTCTGGTGGATGCACCGTGTTCCGGGGAAGGAATGTTCCGTAAAAATGAGGCGGCGTGTGAAGAATGGAGTACAGAAAATGTTAAAATCTGTGCCGAAAGGCAGGATGGCATTTTAGACTGTGCGGCATCCATGCTTGCACCGGGTGGCAGAATCGTGTATTCAACATGTACTTTTGCACCGGCAGAAAATGAAGGAAGCATGACACGCTTTTTGTTGCGGCACCCGGAGTTTCATATCGTGGAAGTAAAAAAGGCAGAAGGCATGTCGGCAGGAGTACCGGAGTGGGCTTATTTTGAAGAAGAGAAAGGACAGGTACTCCTGGAGATCGCACAGACGATCCGGCTCTGGCCACAGCATTTAAATGGAGAAGGACATTATCTGGCTGTGCTTAAAAAAGAAGGAACGCTAAGACAGGGATATTGCCGGAATGGTGAAGAAAAAGGAATCGCGGCAAAAGATCTGAAAGTACAGGGAAAGGGAATTGTAGAATTTTTGGATTTTGCGAAAGATACATTAGATCCGCAGACATTAGCCGGACTGGAGAAAAATGGTACATATCTGAAGTTTGGAGATCAGCTTTACCTTGCACCGAAGGGTATGCCGTCTGTAAAAGGTCTTAAAGTCTTACGTCCGGGACTACATCTTGGAACGTTAAAGAAGAATCGTCTGGAGCCATCCCATGCACTTGCTCTGGCACTGAAAAAAGAACAGGTTCGTTATGCTGCAGATTTAGCTTCGGATGGAGATATGATCCGCAGTTACTTAAACGGTGGAACATTTTCTTATGATGGTGAAAAGGGCTGGTACCTGATCACGGCGGCTGGATTTAGTACCGGCTGGGGAAAACTGGCTGGTGGAGTCATGAAAAATCATTATCCGAAAGGACTGCGGAAAACGTGGTAGTGTATTTTTGTACAAATATGGAATGTACAAAGAACAGCAAAAAATGAGGATAGTGTGAAAAATACATTTTTTACACGCAAGATTTGTGCTTAAAAACAGTGTAAAAATGAAGATTAGTATGTTACAGCAGGATCTTACAACAGGAAATATCACATCGAAGCTGTGGATGTTTGCACTGCCGCTCATGCTTGGCAATGTCATGCAGCAGTTTTATAATCTGGCAGATACCTGGATCGTTGGCAGATATATCGGATCGGATGCGATGGCAGCGGTGGGAATCAAAGGGACTGCAGAGGCGACGACCATTTCCCAGTATATATCGGGAGTGGGACTGATGATCTATTATCATATATGTTATCCGTCGTAAACAGCTTTGGCACGGTCGTAATGTCTGCATTTGTGGGAGCGGGTAAGAAAGAAATCATAGAAGTCGGAGTGACCTATTTAAGGATTGAAGGGGCATGTTATATCGGAATCGGTGTACTTTTTATGCTTTACGGTTATTACCGGGCGGTGAATATTCCGAAAATGTCTCTGATACTGACGATCATTTCACTTGGAACAAGAGTTCTTCTGGCATACACACTGCCGAAAATAGCCGGAATAGGAGTGATCGGCATCTGGGTGGCAATCCCGATCGGATGGCTGCTTGCAGATGTGTATGGAATCCGATATTATTTAAAAAGACACCCTTTCACAGAGTAGTGAAGGAGTGTCTTTCCCTATTACATAAAAAGCCCTACGGGCAGAAGTTGTTCTTGTTTTAATGAAATCGGATTCCTGTCAGGCGCGCTCTTTGGCACCTGTTGTTATTGTGAAAAATCCAAACTGTGCTGCGATTTTTCTGGCGTAAGTCAGGGCGAAAAATAAGATAAAGCTGTCGATCGGCAGCATGATCACGTTTTTGATCACACGCGGGCCGAGCAGTGCAATAAATCCTTTGCCGTAAAGCATGGAGATCCAGAGCGTATTCAGACCGCAGTTGATGACCAGCTTTACAAAAAACTCGGCGA
>ERZ791829.1479-NODE-1479-length-13590-cov-6.482601_pt1 | contig 13590 bp, 9 predicted proteins | sample MGYA00510296_ERZ791829 | MGnify/ENA primary metagenome ERZ791829 (study PRJEB30046, sample SAMN00791973) | human gut metagenome | study: EMG produced TPA metagenomics assembly of the A metagenome-wide association study of gut microbiota in type 2...
CTGAGCAAGCTGAAAAGGACCTTGAACATGACAGACTCTTGGCGGAAAGAAAACAGAAAGACGAGGAGCAGGACAAATGGCTTTCTGAGCAAGCTGAAAAGGACCTTGAACATGACAGACTCTTGGCGGAAAGAAAACAAAAAGACGAAGAACAGGACAAATGGCTTTTTGAGCAGGCTAAAAAAGATCGTGAACATGACAATCTCTTGGCGGAAAGAAAACAGAAAGACGAAGAACAGGACAAATGGCTATCCGAACAGGCAGAAAAGGATCGTGAACACGATAGACTCTTAGAGGAAAGAAAGCAGAAAGATGAAGAACAAGACAGCAAGCTTTTGGAACATCAGGAATCATTAGACGTAATTATGGAAAGAGATAAATCCCAGGATAAAGCCATAAATAAACTTACAGATGAAAACAAAAAGCTTATGAAACTAGTCGAAGACCTGACAGCAACCAAAAGTGATAAAAAAGCAACTATTATTTCATACATAGTTGCTGGAACATCATTGCTTTTGTCAATTGTTCATTTCTTTATTTGATCATAAACTATATTACTTACTTATTTTAAAAACTTTGTTTTCCATAACCACCCATCCTGTATAGTAACCGTTAAATCCTCCGCACCCTCCCCCAAAAAAATATGACCATGCAAGGAATCACCGTCCCTGCAGGGTCATATTCATTCATTGTCTTTGAATTTGAAATTTTTGTATACATACCTGATCATATTGTATTCGATCTCAGCTTTATTCATCCCAAGGCAATAATATTGTTCCCGCTGGCTTTGAAAACAGCTCCGTCAGATATTTCTCTGCGTCAAGTCCATTCGCCTGAGCCGTTGAAATAATTGAATATAGTGCGGCACTTGCTTTGGCTCCGTTGGCTGTGTTGCTGAAAAGCTAGTTTTTCTGCCGATGGCAAACGGCCTTATTGCATTTTCTGCCCTGTCGTTCTCTATGGGAACATCTCCGTTTTCTAGAAATGTGTAAAGATATTTTCTCTCATTGACATTTTGCTGACTGGGCGGTATCCGCAAAGCCCTCTGCAAGCTCCGTCAATAAGGTGTTGACTTACACTGTGAAACGTGGTGATACGCTCTCAGGCATCGCTAAGCGGTACAAGACCACTGTTGCGAAGCTTGTCAAGGATAATGGTATCAAGAACCCGAACATTATTTACGCAGGGCAGAAAATAAAAATCAAATAGGTAGAATTTCAGCCGACAGGGTTATTCCTTGTCGGCTGTTTTTGTTTCTGCATATTCAATTATATCGCCCGGCTGTAAATTCAAAGTGCCACAGAGCCAATCAAGAGTTTCAAACGATACTATCTTGTGTTCTCTTAACTTTTGGATAGTGCTTTCGGAAAGTATGCCGTCTTTTCTTAACTTGTAGGTGCTATACCCATTTTCTTTAAGAAGCGGCAATACATCTATTTTTATTCTTATCATTATATCACCTCACAATAATAGTATCACATATATGCTCTTTTGTAAAGTGTACAATATAGACAAAATATGCACTTCAAATTCGTGTATATTCTCACGTTAAAAGCATTTACATACACTCCTAAAAGGTGTATAATAATATCATCAAAGAACGAAAGGAGTGAAACCAATGGGTAAGAAAAAGAAAAAAGCGGCTCAAAAAAGCCGCCGCTTAGATAACGAAGCCCTCGCAAAGCTACTCGTTATCAAAGCAATTTTAGAACTTGCTGAAATTCTACTGAAGCTTATCGACAAGCTCACAGACTAACAGCATTCCGCAAGAGAGCCGAAAGGCTCTCCGCTGCGGACATTATATCACACAAAAGGAGAAATGTCAAATGGAGATCGTAAGCATTATTCTTAATGTGGCTGAGATAGTTATTCTTATAGCCGCCATAATCGTATTTTTCAGAAAAAAGTGATTAAATATTCGGATGTAAAAACATGAAAGTTACAGTACAGAAGATACGTTGCGGTCGGAGAAAGTATATTAGATAGTAGTTCAGCCGTCATTGGAGTGATCTGAGGCGGCTGATTTTGCGTACACGAATTATACACGATAAAGCTGAATTGTAAATATATGCTTGTGAAATGCGAAACAAATGAAACGGCTTAAATGATGTAAATGCGTGGTTTACAAGCAATTTTATAAAGCAATAAAAAGTGGTGTGAAGTGGTATATTTAATCTCTCCATCTACGCCAGTCACTCGCCGTGACGGGCATTTCCCGTCATGGCTTTTTTGTTATCAAACTTCAGTCCCGCTCAATAAGTTTGTTTGTAAACTTTACAATGTAGGGGGCGTGCCACTGCACCCAATCCGCTATCATTTATGGTAGCGGATTTTTTCGCCCCCGCCCATAGGTATGATACGCTGGGAGGGGTTTGATGCTCGTCGTGACGGGCATTTTATGTACTCATGTCCCTTGTGCATATGTGCTAAGCCCACAAGATCGCAATTGTATGTAATGTCGAAAAGGTGCATATAGTCTTGACAAAAGACCGGACGTCTGTTAAACTTATCCTAAGCAAAGACCGGGGACGACACCCATAGAAAATAACAGCGTCGGAGCTAAACGCAAGCCTGTGTAATACAGGTGCTAATTTAATATAGCTGTGCAAGGGGGAGATACCCATAGAAAAAAACGTTATTGTTACAGACATAAACGGAAAACGAATCGGAGCTACCTATCCCAAAAGGGCTAAGGGGCTTGTTAAGAACGGTCGGGCAGAGTATGCAAGCGACTGTGAAAAATGTACTATAAGAATGTTGGATACTCATAAGCCGACCGTGGATGTTACGGAGGTAAATAATATGAGTAAAGTAATTGATTTTGATCCTAGAGATTTTAAGGCAGATAAGTCCTGCGAAAACAATGTTATAGCTAAATATTTTGTGACCGATAAGGACGGCGAAAACGTTATTGCCTATTCTATTGGAAACTGGAATTGGGATTGGACGCAGATATGCTGTGACAAAAAGCTTGAGAAAAATACCGACTATGTTTTCAGATTTGTGATAGTCGGAGGCTATTGCAATACGTGCAATGAAACTTCTCGTTTTGAGATCGTGCCTATGCCAGACGGCAGCTTAACCGATGAAGCTTACGAAGACAGATACACCTACGATCTGGCTCAGAACAGATATAAGCCTGTTTTATGCAAAAAGACCGACGAGGGTATGCTGAGGCTGTTTGAGATACCTTTCAGCACCTTTGATTGCGAAGATTTCAGGTTTGTATTCGTTGCTATGCACGCTGTTGCAACGCTTTATGCACCAAAAGAGTTTTCAGCTTATGCAGACCTTGAGGATACGAATTTTGACCAGCTTCGTGATGAGATCAACAGCAAAAACAGCGAGGATAATTCTGCAAATGTGATGATGGATTTCACAGGCGCTCATGTCACACGCTCGACTGTCACCGATCTGCTGACAATGGCTCGTTTTGGCAAAAACGAGAATGTTTGTATTGATTTTACAGGAGCTTTCATAGAGGACGATAAGCCGGACGATATTCAGGTTGACGCAGATGATTCCGGGTCTGACGATATTGCTGTTGAGCTTATGGACGTTGCAAACAACTGAGCTTCGCAGGAAGATATACTTTACTGAGATATTGTGATTTAATACAGCAAAAAGAGGCAGAGAAACCCATTGATCGGGTTTCTCTGTTTTTTTGGTTTCGCACAAAAAAACCACCCACAGCCAAATCAGCCGTGGGTGGCAATACTATTTTAAATTAACACTATTCTTTATTTTCCCAGCGCTATCTTGCCCATTGCGTCTGCCTGCATGATAGCGTCATAAAGCTCGATAGGCTGTACGTCGCCTGCAAGATTGTGGATAGTTTCGCCTGAGATACAAGCGTTCTTTGCGATAGTTTCTACCTGCTCAGGTGTCGTTACACCGATCTCTTCAAGTGTGACAGGAAGTCCCACTTCAAGGCAGAAGTTCTGTACCTCTTCAAACTCTTTCTTTGGCGCACCCTCAAGTACAAGCTGAACCAGTGTACCAAGGGCTACACAACAGCCGTGGTCTGCGTGCTTGATTCCCAATGATGTCACGCCATTGTAGAACGAGTGTGCAGCCGCACAGTTTACGTTGTCTGCTCCAACGCCTGAAAGATATACGTTAGCCTCGCAGATAGCTTCAAGGGCAGGTGTAACTGCGTGTACCTTGCAAGCCTCAACTGCCTGCTTGCCGTATGTTTTCAGCGTGTCATAGCAAAGTCTTGCAAGTGCCTGTCCTGCTCTTGTGATGCCTGTGCCTTCAAGGCTTGCAGACTCTGTTCTTATGGAAGCTCTGCCCTCAAAATATGTACCAAGTGCATCGCCCATGCCTGCAATAAGGAACTTTACAGGTGCGTTTGCGATAACTGTTGTGTCTACCATTACTGCGTCCGGATTGGTAGGGTAGAAAAGATATTTGTCAAAGCTGTGGTCATCATTGTATATTACCGACAGACCTGTACATGGCGCATCTGTTGCCGCAACTGTAGGCACGATAACAATGTGCTTGCCTGTATAGTATGCTGTAGCTTTTGCAGTATCAACTGCGCTTCCGCCGCCAACTGCAACTACTGTGTCGATGTTGTCAGCCTTTACTATCTCTTCCATTTTGGCTATCTCGCCCTTGCTTGATATACCACCAAATACTTCATAGCGTCTGTAATCGTCAAGCTCGCCAAAGCTTTTCTCTATCTTGTCATGACAGGCTTTGTAGCCACTGTTTGAACATACAAACAGCCACCTTTTGCCCATATAGCCCATTTCTTCATGAAACTTAAGTGTAGCATCTCTGCCCTGAACATATTTGAGCGGCTCACGCATTGCTCTGAGTCTTCCCATCATAATGAATTACCTCCGATTTGTTTGATTTATTAACTTTATACGGAATTTTCTCCGTATTTTCAACTAGATTATAGCACTTTGCACAAAAGATGCAAGGAACATTTTATAAATGATATGTGAATTATCTATTATGGCAAGTTTTGAAAAATAGTTGCTTAATATACATAAATATAGTATAATGAGTATTAAGACAGTATGCGTCATAAGGTTGTGTATTTTTCATAGGCTGTGGGGTGCGTTTTTGTGCAGATATACAAAAGTGTGATGTTATGATAACCATATCGGGATAACTGCAACTAAGTATATGAAAGGGCAAAAATGAGAGAGCATGAAACGGAGATAAAAATGAAAAATGCAAAGCTTGGAGATGTCATCGCCTTTGTCCTAAGGTCCATGAACGAGGAAACTCGTCAGACAGACGAGGAGGCAGAGGCGCAGATGAAAAGGTTGATACGCATACTTGTCTTGGAGGGATATGTGAATGAACAAGAATGAATTGAGAGCCGTTGTAGAAAAGGCTCAGAATGGCGAAAAGACAGCTTTTGAGAAGCTGTACAAAGAGTTCCACGAGAAGCTTTATTTCTTCGTGCTGAAAAACGTTGGGGATAAGCATACCGCAGAGGATATCACCGAGGACAGCTTTTTGGCTTCAATGGAGGGGATAGGGTCGCTGAAAGAGCCTGAGCATTATGAAACGTGGCTTCACTCTATCGCTTTCAACAAGTGCAGAATGTATTTCAGACAAAAGGGCAGAGAGGGTAACATAAGCCTTGATGACGAAAACCTCAGCGAGGATATCCATGCTGACGATACTGTTATGCTCCCTGAGGATTATGCCGACAGCAAGGAGCTTAAACGCTGTCTGAAAAAGGTCATAGAGGGGCTGAACCCTGAGCAGAGGTTGGCGGTGATACTTTATTATTATGACGGCATGCCGCTGAAAAAAGTGTCCGAGATTTTGGAGATAAGCGAGAATGCCGCCAAGCAGAAGCTTTTTAAGGCGAGGGCAAAGATAAAGAAAGAGATAGAGCGTATCTTTGAGGGCGGCGCATTTGCGGCTGTGCCTATGAGCGCAATGATGAGAGCGGCTCTGCCGAAAAAGTATGCAATGACAGCGGCTTCACCTGTTACAGCGTTGAAAACCTCTTCCGCTGCTATAAAGATAGTGGGAACTGCGGCGGCTGTGGTGGTGGCAGTGAGCATACCATTGGCTCTCCGTGGAGTGAACAACAACGGCTTCGGCGTTCACGATGACAGCAGTGTTTCAGACAGCTTAAATGATGATAGCCTTGACCTTTCTGACAGCAGTATGGCAGACGCTTCATCAGAGAAGATACCTGAAATCAGTTCGTCAAAAGCTGAAACAGACAGCATATCTGAGCCGTCAAGCGAGCCTGAAAAGGTAACAGACACCGCCGTGACAACTGCACCTGCACCTGTGCAAACCGATACTCCTGTTACAGATACGCAAGGCGAAAATACAAGCGCTGTCCTCCCAAGTGCAGACAACCCAGGCGAGGAGCTGTTTTCAAATACAGTGGGGGATATGCTCAAAATGGCAGACAACAACTATGAGTTTGTTTATCCAACATTCGTTCAAAACGGCTATGATTCTATGTATCAGTGCTCGGCTTTTCCGCAGTATCACTTCGGCAGGGCGGCTTTGAATACCGAAACAGGCAAGGGCTATGTTGACGAAAGCCTGCCTGTCACAAGGGTGGAGCTTTACAATGGTGCATACATCACAAAGAATATCTATGTGGGCATGACATACAACGAGCTTTGCAACGCTCTGGGTGAAAAGCCACTTATGTATCTTTCAAATACAGACAGAAACCGAATCGTATCAGCGACAATAAACGGCAGAACATGGTGGTTCGGCTTTGACCTCACTGACGAACAGCTTGATGAAACATATAAAAGAATGCAGGCTCAGACGGACAGCGAGACTTTTGAACTCAACCCATATCAATACGGCGTTGACATCTCTGACATTGACCCTGTTACAAGCGTGGCAGTGTGTGATATAAGCGACAATTAAGAACAGCAAAACGGATATACTATATATAACAGAAAAAGCGGAGGCTCTTTGCGAGCTTTCCGCCTTTTTCATATATTCAGCATTACGGAAGCGTAAAACATTCCGTCACCGTATTCAAATTTAGCTACGCCATTGTATTTGGCGGCAATGTTCTTGACAGACTCTGTGCCGATACCTTTGCCTTTGCGTTTTGAGGAAAGGAAACCGCCTTCTGGGTCGGTGAGGATAGTTCCGGTGAAGGTGTTGTCCACCGCCAGGCATAGGGAATAGCTGTCAGCCTTTGCTCTGATTATTATTTTCTTATCCTTTGCACTGTCAGACACGCAGCCGTGAATGGCGTTTTCGATAAGATTTCCGAAAAGCACAGAGAGGTCGGTTATGTCTATTTTTATATCATCTGGGATGTCAGCGCTCACCTTGTATTCAATGCCGCTGCTTTCCGCTATTTGAGCAAAATATGCAAGAAGTGCGCTTACAGATGTGTTTTTGCAGTAAATGCGTTCTGATATATCGGGCATAGAATCCCTGAAAGCGTTGAGATATTCCGAAAGCTTATCATATTCGCCCTTTTTCAGAAGCTCCTGCATAAGAGCGATATGATGTCTGACATCATGCTTATAGCGTCTTGTTTCTTTTATCTTATCCTGCAAATAGTCATATTGCAGGTTTTGCATTTCAAGCAGGTGGTTATTTTCCTGAAGCCGCAGATTTTTCTGCTGCTCGATGACCAGCCGTGCCACGATGTAATACACCAGAAATGCTCCTGCGTTTATAAAGAACAGAGCTATGGTGTTCTTTGGCTCCAGAGCAAGCTCTAAGCTGCTTTTCGCAGAGTTGCCGTAGAGCGTATAGTACCATATTATATAGAACGTAAATGGGATAAGCCAAAGATAGCGCCACTCCAGACCTGACGGCTCTCTTTCCACCGCAGGTGTGTAGACCTTTTTCATGTAGATAAAAAGCGGCCCCCATACCACGGCTTCTATCATAAACATACAAAGGGAAAACGACCAGCGGTATGACTCATAGGCAAGTGACGGGAACAGAATGCCCTCCAGACATTTTGAGGTAATGACGATAAAGCTTGCGTTATTTGAAAGCAGAAGCAGTGTGAAGCCTGTTTTGCCGACCTTGACTTTCACAGCGAAAAAGTAAAAAGCCGCATAGAGCAGGGTGCTGACTGCACTTAGCAGACCTGCATTTGTGCTGAAAAATGCCGCCTGCCAGCCTAAGAAGATCTGCACCAGTGAAAGAGCCACAACAAGTCCCACAGTAGCTGTTTTGGAAAAGCGAAGCCTATGCCGGAAGGGATAAAGGGCAAGCACCATAAGTGGCAGAAAATTCAGAAGGGAATATATGCCCACTTCCACAAGGCGGTACAAAGGAGGCATTACTGCTCACCGCCTTTTCGCAGATCACTGAAGCGAAACTGAGCGAAGGCGTCTAATGTTTCTCTGGATTTTCGGCGACTTATGGGGATATGTGTGCCGTCGCTCATTATGAAAAGGTCGCTTTTTTGCTGGGCTATCTCATAGAAATTCACGATGACGCCTTTGGTGGAGGTGTAAAAGTATGAATGACTGCAAAAAATGCTCTCGATCTCAGCAAAAGAATTTCTTGAAACTATGTTTTCGCCGTCTGTGCAATGGATAGTAACGATATGTGACGCACAGTCTATGTAGATAACATTTCTGAGTATCACGTTCTGACCGTCGGGAAGTTTAACGGAACGCATACGATCAATTTCATCAGAACCGATCCGGTCTAGCATGGCTTTTACTTTGTCAGCCTGAAAGGGCTTGCAAAGATAGTAGCAGGCGTTGAGGTCGTAGCTTTCGCTTGCAAACTCGTTGCTTGAAGTGCCGAATGCGATATGGACGTTTTTGTCTGTTTCACGAAGCTTTTCTGCGACCTCTATCCCTGTCATTTTCCCCATGAATATATCAAGCACCACCAGATCATAAGCTCCCATCTGCCAACATGACAAAAAGCTTTCTCCGCTTGAAAACGTATCTATCTGACAGCTGTGAGCGGTTTGTTCGGAAATATATTCATGAAGAAGTGCAAGGTCGTTTTTATTATCGTCTACCAATGCCACTCTCATACTGTAAAAATCCTTTCTTATACATGATTTCTTAATATATAATAACACATATCAAAGCAAAATTCAAGCATTATTCATTTATTTTATTACCGCTTGTGCAGGTTTTTGACCGTTTGTGCCAAATCTATTGACAAAGTGTGTAGGCTATGTTAAAATAATCGAGTAAAATTATGTTCTGAGTAAAAAAGAAAAATCAGCAACAAAAAAATATTATGGAGGAATTAGAATGAAAAAGAAAATTTTAAGTCTTTTGGTGACGGGCTGTCTTTTGTTTGTGCCGACAACGGCATTTGCAGACGATAATAAGACGGTAATAAAAACTGTTGACGACCTGTTGGCGTTTTCAAAAGCGGTAAACAACGGAGATTATGACAAGAATAAGGACGCAGTTGTTGTTCTTGAAAATGACCTTGACTTGACAGGTGTTGTATGGACGCCTATCGGAAACGTTATCGGTAAAAACGGCTATATTGAACATTGTTTCAGCGGTAAATTTTACGGAAATGGTCATACTATTTCAAACATTGATTTTACGTCTATTTATGGTAAAGACGTGTTGGTCGGTTTCTTTGGCGATATCGAGGAAGCGGAGGTATCAGGTCTGACTATAGAGGGAAGTATTGATGTGACAAATACTGATAACGACTATACTTTTTATGGCACTATTGCAGGATTTGCAGGTGATTGTACTATTTCTGATTGTGTGTCAAACGTATCGTTCAACAATAACGGCAAATATGTTTATGGCTTAATAGGCATGGTAGGTCAGGCAGACGCCACAACTTTTGAATATTGTGAGAACACAGCAGACATAACTATCTCAGGCGACAGCGGAAGTCTTTATGTGGGCGGTATAGTTGGATATGCACAGAATGGAACGGAAGTCCGCTATTGTTCAAGCACAGGCGATATGGTATATGCTGCACCAGACGCCGGCGGTATCGTAGGATGTTTGTATGGCGATTCCAAGGTCATAAACAGCTATGTCACAGGAAAACTCACGCCGGTTGGCAACGGAACCACAGATGTAGGCGGTATCGTTGGTTCAGTAGCCGGCGGTTCTGTAAGTGATTGCTATTTTGCAGGAGAAATTGACCTTTCACAGTATTCAGCCAGAAAGCCATATACACGTTTCGGCGGAATAGTGGGAAAAGATTCCTCGTCTACACCTGACTTTAAAAACAACTATTTCACAGAAACAGAAGATGTTGAAGCTTGCGGTTCAAATAAAGAAGCAGGCAAGGCTAAAGCATATGACTATATGACAACAAAAGAATTTTATGACGAGCTGACAGCCGACGGTGCAAAGTATCAGTATGTTGAGGGAAAAACGCCTGTCCTGCCAACTAAGGAATATGCAGTTGATTTTGAAGTAACACCTGCTGACCTGAAAAATGTTGTAATAAAGGTAGACGGAAAAGAGATAACAAGCAATACTGCAATGCTTACAGCAGGCACTTACACTGTAGATGTAACTGCTGACGATTGCGAGCCTCTCAGCAAGGAAATAACTATTTCAGCAGATATCGCAACACATACACAGGCTTTTGAACTTGCATACAAGTCAGCAGACTATACAGAGCTTGACAAGGCAGAGAAAGCCGCAAAGGCTCTCAACAAGGACGATTATGAGGACTTCTCAGAAGTTGAAAAGGCTCTTGCCGCTATCGACAGAACAAAGAACATCACAGAGCAGGCTGATGTGGACGCTATGGCAAAGGCTATAAATGACGCTGTGGCAAACCTTGTAAAGAAAGCTCCTGCTTCTTCACAGCCTGACAGCTCGACTGCCGACAGCAAGACAGACAGCAGCTCAAAGGCGGCTTCAAACGCTTCAAACACAAACCCATCGACCGGTGTTGCAGGCGGAGCTTTCGCTCTTGCACTTCTGAGCGGTGCGGCTGTGGTAATGGCTAAGAAGAAAAAGTAATATATCCATTAAATAGATATATAAAGCAATTAAGTGGGACTTTCATACATTATTTGTTTAAATGAATACCGCTTGTGCAGATTTTTGACCGTTTGTGTCAAAATAGTTGAAAAATTATTACTGTTCTGCTATCATAATTATAAGCAGGGCGGTTTTATAACGCAATGCAAATATGATATGAAGTCTTATATTTCGGGAGGATAAAATATGAAAAAGACAAGAATTTTTAGCACAATGCTCGCAACGGTCATATGTATGGCATCTTTGCCTGCAATAAATGTTTTTGCGGCAAATCAGCAGAGAACTACAACTCTTGACCTTACAACGTCAGAATTTCAGAACGATCAGAAAAATGAAGACGAGGGCTGGAGCTGGGACGCTGATACTCTGACGCTTACTCTTGACAATGTTGATTTTTCGACGGCGAAAAAGTCTTGTGTCATTGTTGACGGAGAAAAAGTTACTAATATAGTTTTCTCAGGAGATAACAAGATGACCTCAGGCACTACAGTTATTTCGAGAAAAGGAAGCGCAAAAGATACCGGTGTAGTACTAAGTGGAAAGACTAAGGACAGTGTGCTTAATCTTGAAGAAACAGGCAATAGTCCTTCAATGGATCAGCCAAATATCACCTTTGAGTCAGGTACAGTTGATATTCAGGGCGGTGCAGCCATTACTTTGTATACCATAAAAGTAATGGAAGCGGCTGTGAATATTGATACAACTATGGCTGACCCTGAAGATGGTTGGAACGATGGTCTGTATGCTAACGGTTCTATCGAGATATACGGTGGAGAGGTCAATGTTAATGCCGGAAGAATAGGTCTGTTTGTTGTTGGCATAGGCGCTCCTGAGCCTAAGACAGGCTTGATCATAGAGAACGGAAAGTTAGATATCAATGGTAAACTTGCAGATATCTATGTTGGTTCAGGCAATACTAAGAATGCGGTAATTTCCGGCGGAGATATCACACTCGGTGGTAACATCGGAATTTTCCTTTACGATTGCGAAAAGTGCGAGATAAAGGGCGGTACATTCCATACTGATGAATGTGAAAAACCATTCGCAGTTCATAGAGACAGTTCGGCTGTATTTGAGTATGCAAAGGCAGATTATACAGAGCTTGACAAGGCAGAAGAAGCTGCCAAGGCTCTTAATAAGGACAACTATGTGGACTTTACAGCCGTAGAAAAGGCACTTGAAGCTATCGACAGAACTAAAAACCTTACACAGCAGTCAGATGTTGACAAAATGGCGAAAGATATAAACGACGCTGTTGAGGCACTTGTTTACAAGTCAGCAGACTATACAGAGCTTGACAAGGCAGAGAAAGCCGCAAAGGCTCTCAACAAGGACGATTATGAGGACTTCTCAGAAGTTGAAAAGGCTCTTGCCGCTATCGACAGAACAAAGAACATCACAGAGCAGGCTGATGTGGACGCTATGGCAAAGGCTATAAACGATGCTGTGGCAAACCTTGTAAAGAAAGCGCCTGCTTCTTCACAGCCTGACAGCGAGAACAGCTCTGATAATTCTTCTGATATATCAAGCAGTTCTGCTGTTGACAGCTCATCTTCCGACAGCAAGTCAACTGACAGCAAGTCAGACAGCAGCTCAAAGGCGGCTTCAAACGCTTCAAACACAAACCCATCAACCGGCGTTGCAGGCGGAGCATTCGCTCTTGCACTTCTGAGCGGTGCGGCTGTGGTCATGGCTAAGAAGAAAAAGTAAATAAGATCTCCCCTATTGTTGATATTTCGGAGAAGGGCAGTTCCTTGTGGACTGCCTTTTTTCTGTTTGCAGGAAAGCGGGATTTGCCTGCATAATTTGGGGCGCTTTTTTGCAAAGAAGCATAAAAATGCAATTATTTTATATTGATACTGCAAAATCGTCCGCGCAAGCTTAAACTAACTATTGATAATAGTCAATATCTTTTATTATCTATTTTATACCATGAAATTACATTTATTCATAAAAAATCATCATAGATTTAAACGAAATGTAAAAAATCAGCTCACAAAATCTGCGTTTACCCTTGCAATTCAGAAAAATATGTGGTATAATTATATTGCTGTAATAGGAGCACAGCATGAAATGCTGACAGTGTGTTTTCAATTGTCAGATGAATTTCTGTATAGCTTATGCTTAATAATAAGGAAAGAAAATGAATGCGTCAGCGTGTGCTGTTTCATTATAGCGCCTATTAACGATATTTTTTTGAAAAGGAGTTATTGCAACATGTCAAAGATCGATTTGAGCAAGTACGGTATCACCGGAACTACAGAAGTTGTTTACAACCCTTCTTACGAGCAGCTGTTCGAGGAAGAAACAAAGCCAACACTCGAAGGCTATGAAAAGGGTCAGGAAAGTGAGCTTGGCGCAGTAAACGTTATGACAGGCGTTTATACAGGCCGTTCACCTAAAGATAAGTTCATCGTTATGGACGAAAATTCTAAGGACACTGTTTGGTGGACTTCTGACGAGTACAAGAACGACAACCACCCAGCTTCACAGGAGGCTTGGAAGTCTGTTAAGGAACTCGCTATCAAGGAACTTTCAAATAAGAGACTTTTCGTAGTTGACGCATTCTGCGGCGCTAACAAGGATACAAGAATGGCTATCCGTTTCATCGTTGAGGTTGCTTGGCAGGCTCACTTTGTAACAAATATGTTCATCA
>ERZ791829.1484-NODE-1484-length-13552-cov-30.338149_pt1 | contig 13552 bp, 8 predicted proteins | sample MGYA00510296_ERZ791829 | MGnify/ENA primary metagenome ERZ791829 (study PRJEB30046, sample SAMN00791973) | human gut metagenome | study: EMG produced TPA metagenomics assembly of the A metagenome-wide association study of gut microbiota in type 2...
GCATTTTTCTGTCTACACCGCAAAGGACGTTTTTTTTATTGATATATGCAATAGGGCTTTTGTGGGTTGTAAAACCTTATTGTTCAATATGGTAAGTATCTTATTTGATACAATATCGTGATGTGGCGTTTTTGTAGTTCATACAATATGTATAAAAGGTAATTTCCCGTGTATGCTTATTGGCAAAAGTACAACAACCCGAAAAATCGAATTTTCAATGTCTTACGTGAGGAATAGGAAAAGTCTCCTGCAAGGGGCTTATTGTATTTTATGTTTATGTTGAAATCTCAGTGCCTTATTTTGAGGAAAGAAGGGGATAGTGGTAAGAATCCTTATGTGTTAAAAAAATAAAAGCAGGAAATTTGTATCTTTGTGCCGTGTTTAAAAGGATACATTGTATGGAAAATTCGATGAAGCTTATCATGTTAGGTACGGGAAATGCGGCCACCGTAGCCTGCTATAATACCTGTTTTGCCTTGTGCCGGGAGGATAAATACTTTTTAGTGGATGCCGGAGGAGGCAATGGCATTTTGTCGCAGTTGCAGAAAGCACATATCCCGTTGTCGGGCATTCATGAGATATTTGTGACGCATGCACACACCGACCATATACTGGGTGTGATATGGATGATTCGCATGGTGGCTCAGGCTATTCAGAAAGGAGAGTACCAGGGCGAACTGCGCATATATGGGCATGACAAAGTGGTACAAGTGCTCGACTGGATTTGCCGGATGACTTTACCCAAGAAGATTGTGGCACGCCTAGGAGAAGAGATACTGTTGTGTGAGGTGAAGAGCGGAGAAAAATTTCAGGCCATCGGCCTGGAAGTGGAATGCTTTGACATCGCTTCTACAAAGGAGAAACAGTTTGGTTTCCGTACCTGTCTTCCTGATGGACAATCGCTGGTTTGCCTGGGTGATGAACCTTATAACGCATGCAACCAGATGTATGTGGAAGGAGCCGACTGGCTGCTGTGTGAGGCGTTCTGCTTGTATGAAGACCGGGAACGGTTCAAGCCCTACGAGAAGCATCATAGCACGGCTTTGGATGCCGGACGGTTAGCAGCTCAGCTCGGAGTGAAGAATCTGCTGCTGTATCACACGGAAGACAAGACACTGGCGACCCGTAAAGAGCGCTATACGGCAGAAGCAGCTTCGCAGTTTAACGGTAAGGTCTATGTACCGGAAGATTTGGAGGAAATTTTACTACGGAGTAATGAATGAATTACTACGTAGTAGTCGGTCTGTTACTACGAGGTAACGGAGGAACTACTACGTAGTAGTTTAAAGGGTATTTGAAGAGGTTTTAAATGAAATAAGAAAGCCGTTCCGATTGTGTGGACGGAACGGCTTTCTTTATGAAGGGATATGTTTTCTCTTACTTCATTACCTTGACAAAATAAGTGAGGGTCGGCAAGTGGTCGCTGAACCCATTCTGGAATGTAGTACCCGAGAATGTACGAAGTGGATACCCTTTGTACTTTCCTTCCTTTTGAAGCAGGAATGGACGGTTGAATACTTCGCTCTTCCAGAATTTCAATGTGCTGCGGTCTTTGCCAATCAGGTTGCCCGATATAATCTGCTGGTCGAACAAATTCCATTGGTTCTGGTAGCAGAGGGAACCGATACCCTGATCGTACAATTTCCAGGTAGCATTGTAATATCCGTCAGGTTTTACCTCCTTGATGTTCTTTTTAGCGCCCAGTACCTCGCTACAGCTCTTGTTGAACGGGTCATCATTCAAGTCACCCACAATGAGTACTTTTGCCTCCGGATTCTGTGCATGGATAGAATCGCCAATGTGTTTTACGATGCTGGCAGCAAATTCTCTCAGCGGAGAAGAAGCGGAGCCACCGTAGCGTGAAGGCCAGTGATTTACAATCAGGTGAAAAGGTTCCCCGGCCAGTATACCACTTACCAGCAGAATGTCGCGGGTTTTATAGTGTGGCATATCCGGCTTGTTGAAAGGATAGGTTCTGGCATCAATCAGCTTGAACAGTTTTGGGTTGTACAAGGCCGCTACGTCAATACCTCTGTGGTCGGGCGATTCGAAATGTACGATTTCATATCCCGTTCCACTGATGGGAGCAGTTTTTGTCAGGTCTTCCAAAACTTTCCGGTTTTCCACTTCCGAGATACCGATGATAGCAGGGCCTGCCGGACAGTAATCTCTTCCCAATTGAGAGATAACCTTGGCAATATTCTGTAACTTTTGTTCATACTTGGTCTGAGTCCATTCATACTTTCCTTCCGGAGTGAAGTCATCATCCCCTTCGTTGTTAGGGTCGTCCACTGTATCCCAAAGGTTTTCTAAATTATAGAATGCGGCTGCATAAACACCCAGTCTGTCTTGTGCAAACAGACTGGTGGTATATACACAAGTAATGAACAAAGTGAAAATAAGCAATCGTTTATTCATAACTTTCATGGTTTGATGTGTGCATTAATTGCTTGGAGTGGGTTCAATGGTTGTACCTCCGTCACCACCGGTGCTGCCACTTCCACTTCCTGGAACATAGAGTTTGACGCTGAATAATCGCAACCCATACGTGTTATCTGCTGCGGTTGTATAAAATTCTAAAGTTGTATTATTTGAAATATTTATGTCTTTAATTTCAAACTCAAAAGGTTTGTTACCTTCTTGATTTTCTCCACTGACCACTTTACTCGATAAGGGGAGTTCTGTACCGTTGCATTTAATTTTCAGTGTATTTAGGTCTTGTGTTTCTCCTGAATTATAAACATTGCATCCTACCTGATATTTTAATGTGGCTTTAGTAGCACCTTGTCCGTTTATGCCTTTTACTTTCAGATTAATGTCAGATCCTTTTGGGAACCACACGTTAGCAGGATAAGCGGAGCCTATGCGTACATCAGCCTTTCCTGATTCATCTTCGAAGAATCCAGGATTATCAAAACCTGTGTATTCGGCGATTTTAGGCCAGTAATTTCCACTCTTTTCAGGAGTTCCAAAAGATTCTTGGAATAAAACAGTTTCACCACTTGGAGTTTCTCCACCTTCATTTCCACCTTCTTCATTGCTTCCGGTAAAGTCGCTTACGTCATTAGCAGTGCGTAAAGTAAGCTGCCAAGTACCTCTGAATCTTCCTAAGATACCTGTTACATTACCTTTTCCTTCTGGAAGTTTATTACCTGCAAAGCTGGCATAATTGCTGGTACGAATCATGATAGTATTTCCATGACTGTCGGTAATGTTTTCTTCACCATAACCATCTTCTGGAGCAAAGATACCCTTACCACCGTTCTGGAAAGTAACTCCGGTAAATTGCACTAATTTGAATTTATAGTTATCGGGAGCAGCGTTGATGGTACTGATGTCATCAATTACAACAGGCTTGGCATTTTCTGGATTAGCCCATCCGTCTTTGCTGACATGTTTTTCGAAATCTTCCCACGGTGTACGATACAAGTATCCTTCCGGATGTCCTAATTGCTGTTCGTCTCCATATACGGAAATGCTCAATCCGTTCAGGTCTACATATACAGTCTGGCCTACCGGATAATAGTTGTACACACTGCTTTGGTCTACTTCCATTTCAATGGCACCCGTTTCATCCTGCAAGTAGATTTTCTTGAAGATGTTTCCTGATTCATCGTTACCTGTGATGACGGCTTTGAGTACCTGGTCTTGCGTAATGATGATAGGGGCCTTATCAGTTGCTGCTGCATTTTGTGTACGCAATTCTGAAATCGTGATATTGGCTGCCGGACCTGTGTATTCAGGTTCTGTCAAGAGAGGAGCATCATAGTCTCGTTCACAAGCAAAGAGAGCGAGTGAGGCAATGAGTGGCAGACTGATATTTCTTAAAAGTTTCATATATTCTGAGTTTTATGTAGGTTAATGATTAAAAACGGTAGCTCACATTCAGGAAGCAGTTGATGCCCTGCATGTAGTAGTATTTTCCTCCAAAGCGTTCCGGATAGTCAAGGTCAAATCGTCCCTGTTCGTATCCTCCGGTACAAATGTCTTTCTTGTTCAATACATTGTTCAGAGAAAGATTGAAGTTGATAGATTGTCTTCCAGGCAAGTAGAAAATTTTTCCGATAGACAAGTCTAATGTATAGGCTGCCGGGAAACGTTCTTGTGTGGTCAACTGCTTGAAGGCATCGTAATACTGGTTATACGGAGTTACTTCTGTGTAGCTTGAAGCCAGACGGCGGAGGGGAGCAGCTTCGATGTAGTTGCGTGCAAATCCGTTCAGGTTGGCTCCCAGGAACCAGTATTTGATGAAGTAACGGATTCCGAATGTACCGGCAATCTGTGGAACTCCACCTACGTAAACATCCTTCATGTATACTTGTTCTCTTTCTACTATCTTTCCGTTTTCAGAGTTCTTGATACCGTCAGGGTTGTTGCTGTAATAATATTCACCTACGGTTCCGGCCAGGTCGAAGCTCCAATGGTCATCCAGTTTGTAAGTAGCTCCCAGCTCAATACCTCTGTGAATGCGGTTTACTCCATACAACACGTGGTTGATAAATGTTCCTTCAATGCCGTCATAGTAGCTGCTGCGTTCCATCTGGTCATAGAAATTAGTCTGGAATACTCCGATACGTCCGGCCAGGTGAGGAGTAGAGAAGATGTAGTTGATGTCGGCAGAGAGAACCCGTCCACTCTTCATGTCATCAATGGTGCGGTCTGTGATACGCGGTGATACGTATGCTTCATTGGGCAACGGAGCTTCACTTCCATAACTGATGTTGGCATTAATCATGTGACGTCCGTTGAACTTGTAGGTCAGTCCTCCTTTTACCATTAAGTCTGTGAACTGATGGCGCGCACCTTTGCCGAAAGAACTGTCCGGATAACGTCCGTTACGCATTTTACCATCACGCTGGAAGCTGGTGTAAGTCAGCTTCATTCCGTAATAGTAATCCCAATAACGTGAATGATACTGATTCACGACCCAGGCATTCAGTGAATAAATGTTCAGGTTATAGTTGTAACCGAAAATTCCTTCTTCGTATACTTTTCTCTGCGGGCGGTTCAAGTCGTTCTGAATTTTGTCCGGATCACCAGAGAAGTCTTGTTCTGCAAACTTATCAATATCCAGCACATATTCTGCTCCCAGCAGGTCGGCCACGGTCTTGAACTGGCGTGACTGAGTGTAGCGTGCACCGACTCCGGCTGTGATGTCGAAATGACGGCTCATGCGTGCGTTCAAAGTAGAGTTGAATGAAGTTTCCAACAGGTCACTGCGACGTTCTTCCAGCATGTAAACAGCTGCTCCGTTACCATTACGAATGTTGTTGGCATTAGCCAGGTAGAGGTCATCCCAGTTGATTTGTGTAAAGCTGGTCTGGTTAGTACGCCACAACTCTTTGTATCTTAGTTGTACCATTTCATCTTCAAAATACGAAGGCAGGTAGCGGTAGTAATCCGGGCGAGGGTCAGGAGCATTGTACCAGTTCAGGGCCGTATTACCGTAGCGGGCATAATGTGCTCCTACACCTGTAGTCAGCGTTATATTGTCGTTGATTTTCCAGATGTGCGAAATGATGGCAGTCGGGTCGAATGCCGTAACCACCTTTGCATTTCTTTTCTCTCCGTTCTGGTATCCCCAGTTCGGGTTGTAAAGGTAGTTTCCTGTCAGTTCATACACTTCGCGGTAAGAACTACCTTGCTGCCCACGCTGTACCGGTGATACGAAAGCTACCATTGACAGACTATGTTCTCCTCCTTTCCATTGCTTTTCAGCAGAGAAGGCGAAAGAAACGTTCTTGTAGAAAGTTCCGTCGATGTTACCTTCATTCGAATAGCGTCCGCCAATAGAGGTAGTGAATGCCCATCCGTTATCTTTCAGTCCGGTAGAGTAGGTAAACATGCCACGGAGATAATAGTTTCGGTTGGTATAGCTTAAGGTTAACTTTCCTCCAGGAGTATAGCTGCTGGCACGCATATTGATGTTTTCCGTACCTCCCAACTCACCAAAAGTAAAGGACGAAGGAGCTGTGAAGTTGGTGACATCACCGTTACGTGTCATGTCGTTCAGTGCGCCTACCGCTGCATAGTTGAATACACCCCTATTCTGGTCGTTGAATTCCACGCCATTGATGTATTTAACCTCCTGTGTGCTGTTGTATCCACGTGGAGAGAAGCGTGCAGGTGAAAGCTGATAGGCAGCTTTGTTCAGGAAAATATCATTTGACAGAATCACGGTAGAGCTGACATCCTGCCCGGAGGTCTCCACGTCGTCATCCACCATGCCGGCATCGATGATGCCAATCATAGACACGTCTTCGTTTGCGTTAAGTTCAGTTACTCGGATAGGTTTTAGTTCAGTTACGCCTAAGTTTTCTACTTCAATGGAGACACTCTTGGGCGTAATCATTACGGAGTTAAGCTGAATGACGTAAGTTCCCGGCTGAATATTTCGGATGGTGAAAATTCCGTCCGCGTCGGTTGTGACTTGGCGGTTCAGTTCTGTCACCGTCACAATTACACCTGGAATAGGGTCATTGCTTACTGCTCCGATCACACTTCCTTTCACGCTTACATTTCCTTGTGCAAAGACAAGGCAAGGAAGGAAGAATGCCATGAAGAACAGTAATTTGTGTTTCATAAAAAATAATTGTTAGTTTAGTGTTATTTTATAAGGGGTTGAAAGAGAACATGAAAAAGTTTTATAGAGCTTTTTCATGTTCTCTTTAGTAGTGTGTTGATAATGAGTTGTTATTGGATTTCAACTAATTCCATGTCATCATAATAAATGTATCCACCACTCTCATTACTATCCATATTGCGGTAGGTTCTTACTTCGTAGCGCATTTTTACAGTACCAGCAGGAGCGGTAAATTCTATTGTAACTTGTTGCCATTCTGTGTTGTCTGTAGAGTAGTCGTTTTGTTGGATTTGTTTGTTTATGTCATTGATTGTTTTTCCGTCACTACCTACCATGGCAAACCAATAACGACTGCTTGCTTTTGTATCATTGTCAAGGAACCAATAAGAGATTTTGTATTTCTTTCCAGCTGTGATAGCAACTTCTTGTTGAATTTTATTTGTTCCACTGGCTGAAGTTTGTCTTAGTGCATTATTCCCACCATGTTTAATGCTGGTTTCTTTTACAATTTCTCCCGTATTATATGTTTTATTGTCCCATGCAGTAGGTAATTCATTTGTCCAGTCTTCAAATCCAGGGTTAGTTAATAAATTAATTCCCGGTTCAGGTTCTGGATCAACAGTTCCTCCTCCTTCTCCATTGGCAACTACTTTTACATTCTTGATTTCCCAAGTTCCGGCAGCAGCAGTTGTACTTATATATTTGAATGCAAATTTGATTGTTTTTCCAGCATAAGCCGATAAATCAATGGTTGCAGTTGTGAAATTAAATTCACTGCCATATTTATCAATTGTCAATTGTTGCCAGTTATCTGCACTTGTTTCAGTAGCCCAAAGAGTAAATTCTTCTTCAGCTGTTCCAGCATAATTATGGGCATGATCGAATGTTAATGTTGCAGTTGCTGCCTGACTTAAATCTACAGGAGGAGAAACTAACCAAGATTCGGATGCATATCTTGTTCCGCCAATATAAGCACTGGCTTTCATGAATTTATCATCATTAAATGAACCAAGGCTCCATACAAAACTGCCTTCTCCATTTGGAAGTTGCTTATTATCAATAGTAAAACTTCCTTGTCCAGTTGCGAATGATTCCTCAAAGACCACGGTTTCTCCACCTGGTTGAGTTCCACCGTCGAAATCAACATTAATATCTCCGCCTGGTTTTTCAGTCCAGTTGTTGATTGTTGCATTTCCTACTGTAACAACCGGTTTCCCGTTGTTGATAGACAGGTTGGCGTTAAAGCTTACATTTGTTCCTTTTTCAAAAATACTTGCGTCACTAATTGTATGGGTGAATGATTGACCGTTGAGGTTAAAAGTCAGGTTGAGTGACGTCTGGTCGGTGCTTGCAGCTGTTGGGAGAATGATGGCTGTAGCCGTAGCGGTTGTACCTTGTGCATCTATGTACATCGCTACATCTTTGTTGTTGGTTCCTGCTGTAGCAGTCAGTGTTCCGTCAGCCAAGTTAAATTCACCTTCTGTGCTGACACCCTTAATGTTTACACCCAATCCGTTAAGAGTTTCAATTGTTTCATCTTTGGTTACATTCAGGGTGACTTTAGTCAGTTGGTGTGTAAATCCCAAGCTGATAGTGGTGGCAGTAGTTGCTGCTACTCCTTTAGTACCGTTAGAATAAATCAAGTCGATGGCAGCCGGATTGCTCTGGTCGGATACATTTACCGCAAGCTTATTGCCGCTTACACTTGTGGTATAAGGATAATATGCAATGAAGTCTACATTTCCGCTTTCAGGGAGATAAATACCATTACCTGGAGCAGCCGTCAATGTGCCGTTGGTCTGTGCAATGTACTTTTTGTTTTGTGCGGTTGCAGCCTCAATTCCACTTCCTGCGTTCATCATGTAAATACCTACTTCGTCGTTTGCATTCCAAGTGTTACCTGAAACTCTTGATTGAATAGCTGTGGTAAATACGATGCCTTCACTTCCGTACCATTCGCTGTTGTCGTCATTGTTTGTACAACTCATTAGAGCTAGGGTTGATAATGCCCCCATGTACAGTAGATTCGAGATTTTCATACTAATTTATTTAGAAAGTTTGTAGATTCTGTATCAGATAGATTTAATTCCATTGCGATGTATTTAGCGTCTTTTTTACCTCAGAAGGTAATGATGGAAAGAAAGTGAACCCTGTCATATTCTCAAGTTCTGATACGCTGATAGCATATTTCATATATTGTGTATCGCTATATGCCTTATGGTCAAGTTTAAAAGCGATTGTCTGATAGTTTCCACCTACTTTACGGGCTAATGCTTTGAAGTAATATTTGGGTATTGCTATATTTTTTCCATTATTATCTTTAGCATATTGTATTTGCTTATCAGTTGCCGTAGTAGGCATCGCACCTGTTACTACGTATAGTGTGTCTATCCCACTACTCCAGCCTCTGACAGCGCCTTCTAGTTGAGCCCAAATAGCTCCATTCAATCCATTTTGTAATTGCGGAGTCATATTGGTGTAATAGAAAGTCTGATTATTCATGTCGCAGTCTTTACGCTGTCTATCACCACTCGGAATCTGATGCCCTCTGCTGTAACCGCTGAGAGCTTTTTTGAGATTCGCTTGAAGGTTAGTTGCTATTTTAGGGTCATAACCCCAATCCTCCGTACGGCCTATGTTTCCTTCCAGATACCATCCGCATAATGGATAGGATACCCAGTAAGCAATTTTCAGATTGGTATCGTATAGCATACTATAATTACGGATCTCAATACCGTTGAGTGGAGCTTCGTCATAAGTTATTCCGGTATAATGAGTAACGTATTTTATATTAGATTGATTCAGTTGTGACTCAGTAATTACCGGTGTTTCAAACCATTTCGTATATTTTGCTTCTGGGTCGGTCGTAATCTCTCCCCCCTGATAATTCACATTTACATTATATATATATTTGCTACCTTGCTCAATGTTTCCAGAAATCTCAGTCTCAATTTCTTTGCTCTGTCCGTTCTGTTCCAGTTTGATTTTCAGTTTTCCGCTCAAGTCTTGAGGCAACAGAATGGCTTCTGCTTGTGTGGCTTCCTCATTTATAAATAAGGAAAAGGTTGTAGCTTCACCGGAAGGAGTAATGGTACCGTCAGAAAGATTAGCTGTTCCTTTTACTTGCAGTCCGCTGATAGAAGCTTTGATTCCTTTCAGGGAACTTCCAGAAGTAGATTTCAAATTCAGCACCAATTTAGCCAACAGATGCTTGAATTGCAGATTACCTTGTGGAGACGCCAATTGACGGTTTGTCAGGTTTACTGCAGTCATCAAGTCGATGGCGTTTTGTTTGGTTTGGTTACTTAAATCAATGGGATAGTTTTTATAGTCACTAATAGTTTCACTATAAGGATAATATGCAATGAAGTCGACCGCACTATTGTCTTCCGGATAGTATATGGGACTATTTTTGCTTACGAAATAGCCGTCTCCTTTAGATGTTGCATAAGGAATGTTTGTAGCCAGTACATTTTTATCACTATTGTTGGCTAGCATAAATACACCAATTACGTCATTGGCTTCCCACGACGTATCGTAAGCTCTGGAATTTTGTGCATCATCTATGATAGAAGAGAATGTGATGCCTTTGTTATTCACTTCATTCTGGATGATGTTTGTTTCGTCATTCTGGCAAGATTGCAGAATACTTAGGGAAAGTACAATCCCTAATAGTGATTTCATTTTCATATTAAGAATAGTTTATTTTATGTTTTTAATTCATTCAGAATTATATTTTGCTTATATTTTATTCGGGTTAACAAAATACAAGAAAGTTTGTTTCTTGAATTTTGGCTTTAATTTAAGATATTTTCTTGGAGTAATAAAATATTTATACGATTATTTTTCAAAAAAATATCAAACATGGCTTGGTTGCGTGAAGATTTTACAATCGAGTGAAATTCTTGTGAAAAATTGAAAGAAAAACAAAAAAAGAGGTATCCATGGGAATGGATACCTCTTGTGGTAATAAAATTAGTTTGAGTAAGCTGTTTTTATTCTTTTTCTTTCAAGCTTTCATCAATGTCCTTGATTTTCTTCAGCACCAGTTCCATGTCTTTCTTCAGGCGCTCAATCTTGCGGGTGATGTCGGCCACCAGTGTATTTCCCTTTTTGGAAGAAGAATTCAGGAAGCCAAGGTTGTTTTCGTAGGTCTGGATGTCGTTTTTCAGTCCTTCGTAAGTGCGAACCAGGCGTTCACGGTCGCGGTAGAGATTTCCTTCCTTGTTGCCGTTAGTGCGTACACTGCTCAGGCGTTTTTCAGTAGCCGACAGGTGCAGGCGGTCGAACAGCTTGTCTACCAATGCATGGAATTCTTTATACAGACGGTCTTTTTCCTTGAAAGGAACGAAGCCGATGGCATTCCATTCTTTCATCAGGGCACGTACTTGTTCGGCAGTCGCATCGTCTGCAGTTCCGGCAGCTTCCAGCGCAGCCATACGCTTAATGACATCTTCTTTCTTTGCCAGGTTTTCCACTTCTTCCGAGCGTTGTGAAGAAGTCGCCTTGTTTTTCCGTTCAAAGAAATAGTCGCAAGCACCGATGAAGCGTTTCCATACGGCATCTGAATGCTTTTTGGCAACCGGACCGATGGTCTTCCATTCTTTCTGGAGCTTGGTCAGGATTTCAGCCGTTTCTTTCCAGTCGGTACTTTCTTTCAGGGCTTCAGCCTTTTCGCAGAACGCTTTTTTCTTTTCCAGGTTGGCTGCCATTGTTTCCTTCACAGATTTGAAGAAAGCAGCTTTCCGGCGGAAGAATTCATCGCAGGCAGCGCGGAAACGTTCGAAAATCTTGACGTTCATCTTTTGCGGAGCATAGCCGATGGTTTTCCATTTGGCCTGGAGGGCAAGGATTTCATTGGTCTTGTCTTCCCAGTCAGCAAAAGTAGTGAAGGTGTCATATTCCATACCTTCCACGATTTCGCAAATCACCGTCTTCTGGTCCAGGTTATTCTGTTCTTTTTCTTTCAGTTCTTCAAAATGCTGCTGGTGGCGTTTGTTGACAACCGTAGAGGCAGCCTTGAAACGGCTCCAGATTTCTTCGCGCAGGTCTTTGGCTACCGGACCGATGGCGCGGAATTCCTGATGAAGCTTCTGCAGCTGGTGGAAAGCAGAAATTACGTCGGGCTCTTCGGCCAGCTTTTCTGCAGCTTCGCACAAACGGGTCTTCTGTTCCAAGTTTTTCTTGAAGTCATATTCGCGGAATTCATTGTTCAGCTTCACCATGTCATAGAATTTCTCGGTGTAAAGCTGGTAAGTCTTCCACAGTTCATTTACTTTTGCTACCGGAATCTGGCCTATTTCATTCCATTCCTGCTGCAATTTCTTAAATTCGTCGTATATCTTGTTGGTATCTTCCTGCGATTCGGTCAGAAACTTCATTCTTTCCAGGATACCCAGTTTCTTAGTCAGGTTTTCTTCTTTTTCCTGTTCCTGTGCAGCCGCTAAGGCATTTCTCTTCTCCTTGATGGCGTTCATGACAGCTTTGAATTCTTCTTCCGCCGGTTCTGTTTCCGGAGTGAAGTCTTCTGCCTTTCCCCCTTCGTCGATGAAAGCTTTCCGTGCCGCTTCTGATTTGGCTTTTTGTAGTTTGTAGAACGTTTGTTTAAGTGAATCGATTTCCTGCTTGTCGGTCAGGTCGTTTTTCTCGTTGATTTCCTTGAGGCGTTGCACCACTTCTTCCAGTGTCTGTTTAGGAGCGGATGTTTCCTTTTCGGTGTCTTCAACAGTAGGAACCGGTGCTTCAATGGGTTGTTCCATCGGAGTTTCGGTTAATGGGCGGTTGGTTTCATTTACTTCCATCGTATATAGATTTTAAAGAGTATAATATCCTAGTTTTTTCTTTACCATTAGTAAAGGTTCTTACAAATTAAAGAAAAAAAATCTGATTTTCATACTTTTTCAGAAAAAAACTATAAGGTAAGAATCATTTTTAGAAATAGAAAGACGAGGAATGTGGCTCAGAAGGGCTTGTAGAGGGGGTGAAAAAAACGTCTTTGCGTTTCAAAGAAAACGCAAGGACGTTTTGATTAAAACGCAAGTGCGTTTGAAGTAAAATGTACTTGCGTTTTACCTCAAACGCACTTGCGTTTTTCTTTAACAAAAATTTAGGATAATAATACGGTAATTCCCATGTACATGAGCATACCGATAATGTCGTTGGTAATGGAGATAAACGGTCCGGTGGCAATGGCCGGATCGATTTTCAGTTTTTCCAGTGTCATGGGTACCAGGGTGCCGAAAATGGAGGCAAACATGACTACCGCAAACAGACTGATGGATACCGAATAACTGACCGTAGCCGTAGCTCCGAAACGGATGAAGTTGTAGATATACACCAGCATGGAAATGATGGTGGCGTTGATAAGGGCTACAACGGATTCTTTCAGCACCTGCTTGAAAGTGTTTTCGGCGTTCAGTGAGCTGTTGGCCAGACCTTGCACGACCAATGCGGAGGACTGGGTTCCTACGTTTCCTCCCGTTCCACCGATAAGGGGAATGTAAAGCGCCATTTCCGGATGAGCGGCGAAGGTAGAGTCAAAGTTGCCCAGAATCATGGAGTTACCGATTCCACCCAGCATACCGATGAGCAGCCACGGAAGGCGTGCGGTGGTCTGGCGGAACACGTTGTCGTCTGTTTCTACGTCCTGTGACAAACCGGATGCCAACTGGTAGTCGCGTTCGGCCTGTTCACGAACCTCGTCCATTACGTCGTCTACGGTGATGCGCCCTACCAGACGGCCGATGCTGTCGACCACGGGAACGGCCACCAGGTCATATTTTTCAATGGTCTGTACCACCTCTTCAATGGGCGTATCCACATGGACGGAAATCGGGTCCTTCTTCATCACGTGTTTCACCTTGGAAACCGACGGACTGGTAATCATCTTTTTCAGCGGGAATACACCGCGCAGACGTTCATCGTCGTCTACCACATATACATAATATATCTCGTCCATTTCTTCTGCCT
>ERZ791829.1490-NODE-1490-length-13467-cov-6.293245_pt1 | contig 13467 bp, 9 predicted proteins | sample MGYA00510296_ERZ791829 | MGnify/ENA primary metagenome ERZ791829 (study PRJEB30046, sample SAMN00791973) | human gut metagenome | study: EMG produced TPA metagenomics assembly of the A metagenome-wide association study of gut microbiota in type 2...
TATCTCTCGCTTCGCTCGGTGCTTTATTTTACTTTATGCTTGCAATTTACTTTGGCTTGCTATGCTCATTCCTCACTCCTCACTCCTCACTTAAATCCCCCATCCGACAATTTTTTTACCCAAAACTGTGTTATGTTTAAACTGAGTTTATAAAACCCTATTATAATATCTTTACAATAACAAAAATAGGAGAAAATATATGCTTAGTTTAAAGGACATAAAAAAAGATTATGTCGTTGGTGATTCCACCGTTTCTGCCCTTAAAGGCGTTAGCATTGATTTTCGTGAGAATGAGTTCGTTTCCATCCTTGGTCCGTCAGGCTGCGGTAAAACCACTCTTTTGAACATTATCGGCGGTCTTGACAGATATACCAGCGGTGACCTTAACATTAACGGCAAATCTACCAAGGATTTCAAGGATTGCGACTGGGATTCCTACAGAAACCATTCCATAGGCTTCGTGTTCCAGAGCTATAACCTTATACCGCACCAGACAGTGCTTTCAAACGTTGAGCTTGCTTTGACCCTCTCAGGTGTTTCAAAGTCGGAAAGACGTGAAAGAGCCGTCAAGGCTCTCGAGCAGGTGGGCCTTGGCGACCAGCTCCACAAAAAGCCTAATCAGATGTCAGGCGGTCAGATGCAGAGAGTTGCCATTGCAAGAGCACTTGTGAATGAGCCTGACATTCTGCTTGCAGACGAGCCTACAGGTGCGCTTGATACTGAAACAAGTGTGCAGATAATGGAGCTTTTGAAGAGCATTTCAAAGGACAAGCTTATTATAATGGTAACGCACAATCCTGAGCTTGCAATGAAATATTCTTCAAGAATAATCAAACTTCTTGACGGAAAGGTCATAGACGATTCCGACCCTCTTGACAAGAATGTTGTTGAGCCTATCAAAAAGCCTGAAAAAGAGCCTACAAAGGCTGACAAAAAGGCGGCGAAGAAAGAGCGCAAAAAGCTTAAAACTTCCATGAGCTTCCTTACTGCACTGTCTTTGAGCCGAAACAATCTTATGACAAAAAAGGCAAGAACGCTTCTTACCTCTTTTGCAGGCTCTATTGGTATAATCGGTATCGCACTTATTCTTTCTATCTCAAACGGCGTTCAGTTTTATATAGATCAGGTGCAGTCTGATACACTTTCAAGCTATCCGCTTCAGATAACAAAGACCACCGCAAGTATAGGCGAGATAATGAACACCATGGCGAAAAACCATGAGGATTCAGCAAACCACGATAAAGACAAGGTCTATTCTCAGAATGCCATGGGCGAGATGATAAATACTCTCATGGAAGAAACAAAGGTCAACAATCTGGAGAAGTTCAAGAAATATCTTGACGATAACAGCGACCTGAAAGACCTTACAAGCGATGTTCAGTACACATACGCCACTACACTTAACGTTTTCACGGAGAGCGACAGCGGTGTAATGCAGGTCAATCCGTCAACGCTTCTTGAAGATATGGGATATATGTCCTCAACTCAGATGGAAGCAATGTCCATGAGTGGCTCAATGGGTGGCATGATGGGCATGGGTACTGACGTATGGAGCGAAATGATAGATAATGAGGAGCTTATCGACAAGCAGTATGACGTTATTGCAGGACGTTTGCCTGAAAAGTATAATGAAGTTGTGCTTGTAGTTGATAAGAACAACGAGATAAACGACTATGTGCTTTATTCTCTCGGACTTCTCGACCCAAGCTCACTTAACGGCATAGTAAGACGTGCCATGGCAGGAGAGGATATATCCGTTGACAGCGAACAGCACGTTTATACCTATGATGAGCTTCTTGACCTGAAATTCAAGGTCGTTCCTACACCTGATCTCTATAAGAAAAAAGACGGTGTGTGGGAAAATATGACAGGCGATGAGAGCTACATGAAAAAGGCTGTTGCAAACGGCACAGAAATAAGTGTAGTCGGTATCCTGCGACCTGACGAGGACGCTTCCTCTGCTTCCATAAGCGGTGCGATAGGCTATCGTCATGACCTTATGACATATCTTATCGACGAAGTAGATAACAGCGAGATAGTAAAAGAGCAGATAGCAAATCCTGACATAGATGTTTTCACAGGACTTAAGTTCAAAACGGATGAGAATGCGGCAGATACAGACAGCAGTTCAGAAACCGTTTCCGACAGCACAGCCGATACAGAAAGCAAGGCTGACAAAACAGCAGACAGCTCCGACACAGATAAGAAGGCTGGTTTGGTTGCAGGCGACAGCTCTATGGAAATTCCTGAGGGAATGACCGAGGAGCAGTATAAGGCTCTTATGGAGCAGAGCGGTGCTTCCGATACAGGCGAGCTTGCAGATATGGGCATGAATGCCATGGGTTCAATGGATATGTCAGCAATTCAGGGCGGTGATATGTCATCGCTTACTGAAACTCAGAAGAAGTATATAGCTTCACTTTCTGATGAGCAAATGGAGCTTATGAAGCAAATGCTCAAAGAACAGTCCGACACAAATGCGGATCAGCTTGCAAACAGCGGAAAATATTCCACTTCAAACTATGACAACAACATGAAAACTCTTGGCTATTCAGTTGTTGAAGACCCTGACAGCATAAATATCTATCCTGTGGACTTTGCTTCAAAGGAAAAGATAATAGATATTATCGACGATTACAACGACAGTGTTGGCGAAGAGGACAAGATAGAATACACAGACTATGTGGGTCTTATGATGAGTTCTATCACGTCTATCATAAACGCTATCAGCTATGTTCTTATCGCATTTGTTGCGATTTCACTTGTCGTATCATCTATCATGATAGGCATTATAACCTACATCTCAGTTTTGGAAAGAACAAAGGAGATAGGTATTCTGAGAAGTATAGGTGCTTCAAAGAGGGATATATCAAGAGTGTTCAATGCCGAAACAGTTATCGTGGGATTTGTGGCAGGTGCATTGGGAATAATTATCTCCTATCTGCTCACAATACCGATAAACATGATAATCGCACATCTTACAGACGTGCCGATAAGAGCTTCAATACCTGTCAGTGCGGCAGTTATACTCATTGCAATAAGCGTTTGCCTGACGCTTATCGCAGGTCTGTTCCCGTCAAGAGTGGCGGCAAAGAAAGACCCTGTTATCGCACTGAGAACAGAATAGTTTATTTTAGATCCCAAGGAGGTAATCACTGTGAAAAAGCTTACAGCAGAAAAAATTGACAACATCATGGGCACAATGAGCTGCATCGTAACAGGTCTTTGTCTGATGGCTCTCATTATGATGGGACATTGCTGATTTCCTGACATTTCCATAACAAATTCCTATATAAGCTCTGCCCGTCATACCATTTTGGTTGGCGGGCAGTAGTTTTCTTGTGAATTGGTGCGGTATGGCTTAGAATATTCTATAAACCGTCACAAATTTTACACAATAATAGGTTATTATATAAGCAAAGAATATGAATTAAGGTAGCAACACTCAAGGATTGTATGCAAGCAGATTGCGTGCAAAACCTACAGGCGTTCCTTGTGCGGTGCTGCCTGAATAGGAGGGAATGACTATGGCAAAAATACTTGTTGTAGACGATGAGATAAAAATAAGAGAGATAATCAAAGAGTATGCCGAGTTTGAGGGATATGAAGTAGCTCAGGCTGAGGACGGTATGCAGGCTGTGGAAATGGTGAAAAATCAGGATTTCGATATCATCATAATGGACGTTATGATGCCTAAGCTTGACGGCTATTCAGCTTGCAAGGAGATAAGAAAAATAAAGCAGATACCTGTTATAATGCTTTCCGCAAGGGGCGAGGAGTATGACAAGCTTTTCGGCTTTGAGATAGGCGTTGACGATTATGTAGTAAAGCCGTTCTCGCCAAAGGAGCTTATGGCAAGGATAAGGGCGGTGCTTAACCGTGCGTCAGCTTCTCAGCGCACTGAGGACGTTATAAGATACGAAGGATTAGAGATAAACTTTACAGCCCGTGAGGTAAAGATAGACGGGAAGAAGGTTTCCATGACTCCGAAAGAGTATGACCTGCTTTTCTATCTGGTGAAGAACATGAACATTGCGCTTTCAAGAGAGAAACTTCTTGAAGAGGTATGGGGCTTTGATTTTTACGGTGACGACAGAACTGTGGACACTCACATAAAAATGCTGAGAAACAGCCTTGGAAAATACCGCAATCTTATTGTTACTCTGAGAGGAATGGGATATAAGTTTGAAAAGATCCAGTAAGCTTGCAGAAGTCAAGGAAAAAGTCAGCAATAAGACGGCGGAGATAAAGGCGAAAAGAAGTCTGCGGTCATATGTGTGGATGTATTTTATCTTCTTCACGGCTTTTATTCTTATTCTTATTTGGCTTTTTCAGTATTTTTTCTTGGAAAGATATTATCAGTCGGCGAAGATAAGAGATATTACAGACGCTGCAAATCAGATAATCCAAGCATATGGCACTGACCAGCAGGAGGTAACGAACCGCTCGCTGGCTTTTGACAACAGCCTTTGCATTGTTATAACTGACGAAATGGGCAATCCTCTTGTGATGGAAAACAACATGGGAGCATATTCGCACCTTAACAAAGTCATAAATAAGGGCTATGGCATCGGACTTTTCAAGATGATATCTCAGTTAAAGCAGTCGGACGATAACTACATCACGAAAATTGCTCAGAATGAGAATTTCAAGAGCAAGGAGATATTTTACTGCACGTCTATCTACACTGATGATTCGGATAAGCAGGCGTATCTTTTCATTGAAAGCTCAATAGAGCCTATAGATTCCACTGTAAGCATTATAAGAGAACAGCTCATTTATATCACTATCATACTTTTTGAGCTTGCTTTTATTGTAACTATGTATATCTCAAAGCGACTTTCAAAGCCTATCGTTGACATTACGAACACGGCGAAGAAATTCGGTGAAGGGGATTATGCAGTGGAGTTCAATGGTCATGGCTATTGTGAGATAGAGGAGCTTTCCACGGTGCTTAACAATGCCAAGGACGAGATACAAAAGGTATCGGAGCTTAGGAAAGACCTTATTGCGAACATATCTCACGACCTGAGAACACCGCTCACTATGGTAAAGGCTTATGCGGAAATGATAAGGGACTTGTCGGGGGATAATCCTGTGAAGAGGCAGGAGCATATCCAAGTTATTATCGACGAGGCTGACAGGCTTTCAAGTCTGGTAAACAATCTGCTGGAGCTTTCAAAGCTGGAGTCGGGCAATGCGGAGCTTAAACTCACGGACTTCTCTATAGTTGACAAACTCAATGACTGCATGACTCGATATCAGATACTCATAGAGCAAAACGGTTATGATATCAAGTATATCCCAGACGAGGACAGGGTGATAACAGCGGATATCGCAAAGCTGGATCAGGTCATTTACAACTTTATAAACAACGCTATAAACTACACGGGTGACAACAAGGTCATTCGTATCAAGCAGATAAACAAGGCTGATGTGGTTCGTATTGAAGTAACAGACAACGGAAAGGGCATTTCAAAGGAACTTCTGCCGAAGATATTTGACAGATACTACCGTGACGCAAAGGTAAAGCGTGACGTGGTAGGCACAGGACTTGGACTTTCCATTTGTCAGGAGATACTCAAAGCCCACGGCTTTGCATACGGCGTTCAATCGGAGGAGGGCAAAGGTTCGACCTTCTGGTTTGAAGCAAAGATTGCAAAGCAGGAGAGCAAGACTGTTCAGAAAATGGAGAGCAGGCTTTCGCTCAGCGGGCTGGAGGAGAAATAGGGCAAAATATAAGAGTGCATTATCTGATGAGGTGGTAATGCACTCTTTTTTATTATATCAGCATCTGCCATGGTGAAATAACAAAGTTGGGTTTATAAATAATGATCCATGAGCGGTAATAAAAAAACCGCCCTACATAAAGTAAAGCGGATTGGGTGCAGGGGCAAGCCCCTGAATTTGTAAAAGTGACACACAAATTATCACAGCGGTGACTTTGTGTGTTTACGAAAAGCCTTGACGGGAAATGCCCACCACGGAGAAACAATGGTTGGGTTTTAGATAAAATTGATGAGCGGCAATAAAAAAACCGCCTTACATAAAGTAAAGCGGAATTGGGTGCAGGGGCACGCCCCTGCTGGTGGAGGTGAGGAGAATCGAACTCCTGTCCGAAAGCCTATCCCCACGAACTTCTACGAGTGTATTCTGTTATTGCGGAAAACTCCCGTTCCCTTGCACAAAGGCAAACAGACACGCCTGTGTGTTTGGTAGGCTGTGATACATCACAAGGCTACAGCCGTCGCTTTGTAACGTTCACCACTGATCGACGCCTTTACCAAAGCCGTGGTACTCTAAGGCAAGACGAGCGCTGACTTAAGCAGCAGCTAATTCAAAATTATCGTTGTCGTCTAATTTTAAAACGTACGCCGTTTAAAGAGTGTGCGCTCCTCTACTCGCTTATCGTGCTTCAAAACCCCCGTCGAAACCTTTACACCCCCGTGTTAGTTTCGCTCTTTCATGGCACGCTCTATGTCACGCTGTGCGGCTTTCTTTGCCATGTCGTCACGCTTGTCATAAAGCTTTTTACCTTTGCAAAGCCCAAGCGCAAGCTTGACCCTGCTGCCTTTGAAATAAAGCGACATCGGGATAAGCGTAAGACCCTCCTGCTGTACCTTTCCGAACAGCCTCAGTATCTCACGTTTGTGGAGCAGCAGCTTTCTCTCTCGGCGTGGATCACGGTTGAAAATATTGCCGTGTTCATAAGGGGATATGTGCATACCCTTGACCCACATCTCTCCGTCCTCAATAGAACACCAACTGTCTTTCAGATTGACGCCGCCATTCCTTATAGACTTGACCTCTGTTCCCACAAGCTCGATACCGCACTCTATCTGCTCAAGCACGAAATAATCGTGACGTGCCTTTCGGTTGTCGGCAATCTGCTTTGTGCCTTTTTTGTCTATCGCCATACTGCTCACCTCCCGTGGAATATTATTATAACACCATTTCATGCCTTTGTCAACAGGCAAAGAGTTCAAAAAATTGTACAAATGGTCGTAATGTTTAGATTTTTACACATCTCTGTGTGTGCTTATGTGCAAATTCGAGTATTGAAATAGCTTTGATGGTGTGATATAATATTAGGTGTGAGAAATAGTTAGTTGAAAGACGAGAGAAGATCCGGTATGAAAAATAAGAAAATAGATATGTTAAACGGTCCGCTTGTAGGCAAGATCGTTATTTTTGCACTGCCCCTTGCATTGTCAAGTATTTTGCAGCAGCTTTTTAACTCCGCTGACCTTGCGGTGGTGGGCAGATTTGACAGCGACAAAGCCATGGCGGCGGTTGGAAGCAATTCTTCATTGGTGAACCTTATTGTAAGCCTTTTTCTGGGGCTTTCTGTCGGTGCAAACGTTGTGGTGGCCAGGCTTATAGGTCAGGGGAGAAAAGATAAGGCAAACGAGGCTGTACATACGGTGGTGCTTTTGGCGGTCATAAGCGGATTTATCATACTGGGTGTAGGCGAGATACTTGCGCCGATACTTCTTGGCATGATGAATGTGCCTGACGATGTTTTAAAGCTTGCAACGCTGTATCTCAGGATATTCTTCTTTGCAATGCCTTTTATCGAGATATATGACTTTGGTTCGGCGGTGCTTAGAAGCAAGGGCGACAGCACCCGACCTCTTTACGCTCTTATCACCGCAGGCGTTATAAATGTTATTCTGAACCTTGTGTTCGTGATCGTGTTCAAAATGGGTGTGGCAGGCGTTGCAACGGCAACTGTTATATCAAACTTTTTCAGTGCCTGTATGATACTTTACTTTCTTACCCACGAGGAGGAGATGCTAAGACTTGATGTCAGAAAGCTCCGAATACGCTGGGAATATCTCCTCGGTATCATAAAGATAGGCTTGCCGGCTGGTTTGCAGAGCATGGTTTTCTCACTGTCAAACGTTGTGATACAGGCGGCGATAAACAGCTTCGGTTCAGACGGTATCGCCGGAAGCACAGCGGAACAGAATTTTGAGTTCATGGCATATTTTGTGATAAACGCTTTCGCTCAGACTGCGACCACCTTTACAAGTCAGAATTTTGCGGCTCAGAATAAGGAACGCTGTAAAAAGATATACAGGCTTTGCACCTTTATCGGGCTTGCAAGCTGTCTTGGGCTGAGTCTGATATTCCTTATTGGCAGACACCTTTTTATACAGATTTTCTCAACGGACGAGAACGTTATACACTACGCAATGATAAGAATGTGGTCAGTTTGCCTGCTGGAGCTTCTTACGGGCGTTTACGAAATATCGGGCGGCTGTCTTAGGGGAATGGGTCACTCTATGACGCCTGCGGTCATAACTGTGCTTGGCACCTGCGTGTTCAGGCTTGTGTGGGTGAACACGATTTATGCGGCTCACAGAAGCTATCTTATGCTCATGATAGTTTACCCTGTTTCCTGGGTGATAACAGGCACTGCGGTAACAGTGGCTTACTTTATCATACGGCGCAAAGAGTTTGCACAGATAGGTAAACGCAGGGCGGATATTATTTGATAGACAGGCGACAATTCGGATAGACGTGGGAAGGGGCAAACGCTGTTTTCCTCTACAGAAAAAGATAATTCTGCACTCTGAAAGCTTTAGGATTTTCGGAGTGCAGATTTTTTTTGAAAAAGTCGCAACTGTCCAAAAAAAGTTACCACAAATGGTTTTTAGTGTGATATAATACATACATCAGGAACGAACAAAGACTTCTGCACACTCCTTTTAAATTGTTTAAATTGTGTTTTATTTGTTATCTTATGTTTACTATTGACTCCTTTGTTTTATTTGTTTTTTTCATAATACCCCCTTTACTGTGTTCCTGAGAGCAGAAGTCATTTTTTTACCGCAGTTCTTTTTGAACTGCGGTATCTTTTTTATATGTTATATAAGCCTATAAAAACAGGCGTCATGCTCTTGATACAAAGCCTTTTCGCAGAAGGGGGATAAGTATTCCGCCAATGGAGTTGCCAAGGGACATTATAATAAGGTAGCCAAAGGCTTTAATGCTCCATAAGTCTGCTATGGTAAAGAAATACATATTAGCGACGCAGTGTTCAAAGCCGCTGAGGATAAAGACCACAACGGGGAGAAATATTGCAAGTATCTGTCCCACAGGGTTTTGGATAGTTTTATAGCCGTCTGCGGCAACGAACATAAGTATTCCGCAGAAAAATGATAGGATAAAAACGCTTGTGATATTATCCCCAAGCTTTATATTGCAAAGCTCTGTGGCTTTGTCGTTTATGGTGGATATGCGTGTTTGGGTAATAAGCAGGGCGGAGAGGACGGCTCCTGCAAAATTGCCGAGCCATATTATGCCAAGCTCACCGAGATAAGAGGGTTTGTTTTCAACTGCATATCCGACTTTTCCTGTGAAGAGATTAAAGCCAAAGGACAGTATCACAAACAGTCCAATGCCGAAAAGAAACGCTCCTAGATATTTGTTAGGGCAGGAAAGATAGACTGTTCCGCCTATGGCTATTGCCACGCCTGTGAGCAAAGAACGCAGAAATATGTCGATAATTTTCTTCATGTAAATTCTCCTATAACTTTTTTTGTGACAAAGCACTGTGTTATTATACTATATTATAATGGCTGTTTCAACAAAAAAGTGGCATTGTTTACACTTATTTTGATTTTTGTTTCCAAGTAAGCCATGGGTAACATGAGCTTTGTGACATATTTCTTGCAGCATGGGAGATATACGATACAAAGAATAGTCAGAACAGATCCAGCATACTGTCGAGATAAATTTGCTCTCTGACCTTTAGCTGATGTTCGGGTTTTGTCATATAGTAGAGCAGAAATTCAAGTATCAGGGCGCTTCCAAGGCTTCTGCCCTCTATTTTGAAGTTTGAAAAGCCCATGGGGAGATAGGTATTTTGGATATCTTCTATGCCGATAAAGGCGGGGCTTTCCATGGCTTTTGAAAAGCGGTAGCCCTCTGCGGCATTGGGTGCTTTGCAAACATGGTCTGGGCAGTTTTCACCGAGATTTTTGCGGCTGACGTTTTCATAGCAGTTTTTTCGGTCTGCACAGCCTATATAACAGCACTCGTTGCAAAGAAACTCAACTTTGTTTTTCTGCTCAGTGGTGAGATCGGAGAGTTTGTCAAAGGCTTTGTTTAGGCGAAAGTCGGGGACTACATAGGAAAAATCGTCACGGTCAAGCTCGTTTACAAGCTGAGAAAACTCGGTAAGGACTTTTGTGGTAGAGGACACAAAATAGAGGTGGGGATAATTCTCTTTCAGATATGAAAGAAGCAGGTCGGAGCATATTATCACGCCATTTTGTGGAAGTGGGCTTTGGGAAAACAGTCTGCAAAGCTCGTTGCACTTTTTGTCTGAAAGGTGTTCTTCTCTTAGCAGGGAATTGCTGAAGGTCAGCCGTGAGGAGATGTTATATTCTTTCATAAGGTCGAGGACTTCTCGTGGAGAATGTTCGCCGAAGCCTGCTCGTCCGCCGCCCCATATACAGTCGGCAGGTGCGCCATAGACAGAGCCTATTTCGCACCAGTCATAGAAATAATCTCTATGCTTACGGAATATGGGCAGGAAAGCGGAGTAAAGGTCATAAAACTCGAAAAGCCCCGGCAGGTGGTAGTATGCTTTACTGGTCATGTGGGGTCACCTCTTTTTTTATCATTATAGCATGGCGGGGGTGGGAAGTCAAAGTTATTTTTCCATTACTACTATCTTGTTTGAGATATTGCTCACAGGCTTTATCTTTTTAAGAAGCTTTGGTTTTTCATTCATATCCATTTTTCCTCCTGTGGTGTTATCGAGATAGTTGCGACTAACTTGTTCTTTTTTATGATAGCACATTGAGGGTGAAATGTCAATAGAGGTGGGGCGGATAGGGGCGTTGGGGCAGAAAAATACCGATACAGAGGGGCTGTATCGGTGGATATATCTGAAGTTAGTTATTGTTATATCAATAATCTTCCAATATCATTAGAATGTCTTTACCGTATTTTAGGCATTTGGCATCACCAAAGCCTTTTATTGATTTTAGTTCTTCTAAAGTTTGAGGATTAGTTTTTATTATCTCTTCAAGCTGAGCATTATTAAAAATGAAATATGGCTTGATTTTTTCCTTAACACTTTGTTTGTAGCGATAGTCTTTTAATGCTTTATATACAGGTGAATTTTCAATGCTGTCAAAATATGTGTTTTGAATTGGCTCTTCCTTTACAGTAACTGTTTTTTCCTCATTGACTTCAAGCTGATATTTGGCAGTATAGTCAGTAGTATTTGGAATGCTGCTTTGCAGAAAGAAATCAGCCAATTCTTTCATTTGCTTATCTGACATATTTTCGTTTCGGCTTTCGTCATTCAGTCTTTTTATATAGCTGTTAAGTCCGTCAACTTTAACTATCTTGGATTTTATATCCTTAGGTGCATACTTCATGTCAATTATGGTTTTTGGATTAGCTAAAACAACTACTGACTTATATGTATCGTCAAAATAATGTTCAAAAATAGCCTTGGTGAGTAAGCCTTTAGTGTTTCGACGCTTTTCTTTTATCATATCCAAATGACGCTGATTTTGAGTTATAGGGCTATATATACCTTCTTTATGATAGCGTTTTCCAAATTGAATGGTTCTAGTGAAATCTCCCTGATTATTAACAGTAATATTTCCATAGAGGTTTTTGCACTCAATTATCAGTATCACTTTTCGTGTGATTACTATATAGTCTATCTGCGTTGTAAGTCCATTTTCTTCAAAGAAAATATCGTGAAGAATATACATAGGCATATGACTGTTTTTCAGCTCAAACATCAATGCCTCTTCGCCTTTTATGCCATAGTAAACAAGTTTTTTGTCCTGTTCTATTTGTTCCTTGACACTTTCAGGTGCAAGCTTTGAATAAAAGTCCAGCTGCTCAAGTTGTTTTTTCGCACTGCTGTCCTCTTTTAGTACCACAGGCTCACGAAGTTTATCTAATAATCCCATATAATTTTCCTCCGATAGTTTTTTAGATAGTGTTATTATACCATATTCCGTATGTCATTTCAAGTATTTTACTTTACAATGTGGTACAATTATTGTAGTGCTACACGATTAAAAGGGCTTGACTTTGAGGGCTGTTGAAATATTGCGGATAATGTGATATACTGTCAATAAACGAAATACCGCAGAAACGATAGGACGGACAATGTGCTTGTCAGGTTTTCTTCTTTCGCAAGGCTAAGTGAGGCTTATCCTAATTATTTTGCGGATATAGGGGAATTTGTTGGCGTTGTAAAGGGGTACTTGAAGTGAGATACATTACAGAGGTGACGGCAAAATGACATACCATTATTATGGCGACAAAAATGCTGATATTGTTCTTATCCAGCCTGTGGGCGACCATGATCTGCCTGAGATAGAGAATGAGATCGCAGATATAAAAAAGCTCACAAATGTGGATTTTCAGCTTATTGCGGTGAAGGTCGATGATTGGAACAGGGAGCTTTCACCATGGGAAGCCCCTGCGGTATTTGGCAATGAGGGCTTCGGCAATGGAGCGGAAGACACTCTGACGGAGATATTAACGCTTTGCTCGGACAAGAGCAAGAATTATTACATTGGCGGATATTCTCTGGCAGGGCTTTTTGCCTTGTGGGCGGCGTTTCAAACGGAGAAATTTTCAGGCGTTGCAGCGGCTTCTCCGTCGGTGTGGTTTCCTGATTTTGTGGGGTATATGAAAGAGAATAAGATAAAATGCGATGCTGTTTATCTCAGCCTTGGTGACAAGGAAGAAAGGACGAAAAATGCGGTCATGTCAAAGGTGGGCAACTGTATCCGTGAGAGTTATGATTTGCTGACGGGGCAGGGTATCGAATGCGCCCTTGAATGGAACAAGGGCGGGCATTTTAAAGAGCCTGCTTTGCGGACAGCTAAGGGGTTTGCTTGGGTGATGAACGGAAGATAGGGGAATGGCAATGGATAAGAAAAAATTGTAAAACAGGCTTATGATATTGCCAAACTAAGGGACAAGTCAATTAAGGTATCAAAAGAAATGGCGGATTCTGACAACATATCTATTGGAGTTCTTCCAGAGATCATTACAGAAAACAACATTGTTGTTGCAAGCTCCAATAATGGTGCAGTGCAGAATATCGTAAATGAGCTTCCACTTACCAAGGAACAAATCGACCAAAAGTTTGTTGAGGAGCTTAAAGAAGCTGACTATTTTTGCAGTATCGCTCTCAAATAAAGCCTGTACTCACAATGGATTCAAACATTCTGAATATGTTTAGAGAACATTTTGGAGTGACTGAAAAATATTTATCAAATTCCGCATCAACACAGACATTGACTGAATGTTGCTGCTACCCGTGCAAAAAAAGAATTTTATATTGTTGGAGATAAAAAATTATATCTGAATTGCGGCGGTGATACGCTGTTTGATGGGCTTTTTGCGTGGCGGAACTTCTAAATTTGGGATTATAGCATGGCGGGGGTGGGAAGTCAAAGTTATTTTTCT
>ERZ791829.1493-NODE-1493-length-13437-cov-3.279779_pt1 | contig 13437 bp, 9 predicted proteins | sample MGYA00510296_ERZ791829 | MGnify/ENA primary metagenome ERZ791829 (study PRJEB30046, sample SAMN00791973) | human gut metagenome | study: EMG produced TPA metagenomics assembly of the A metagenome-wide association study of gut microbiota in type 2...
AAAAAACTCCCGGCAAAGGGAAAAAAGTCCTTGTTTCAATACTTGTAATAATTCTCGCTCTTGCCGTTGCGGCAGGCACATTTTTCCTTGTGAAATATCAAAGAGACAAAAAAGCCGCCGAGGCACTCGCAAACACCGCGCCCGAAACGACTTCCGAGGAAACGACCGTTCCCCCGGAAATATCAAAGGATACAGTTCCGCTCTCTGTTTTTATGCGCAATGAAGCGGTTAACGGAATTGACAAGGACGACCTTGCGAGAGCGGCCGAGGACGCCGCAAACGCCGCTTCTCAGGGTGACAATGCGGCAAACGAAAACGCTCTCCCCGAATACATTGTGCTCAACGGCGTAAAAACGGAGGCAAAAAAGGCACTCGCAAAAATTGTGGCCGCGGATGTGGACGACAGCTACAATTCCGAAGCCATAAAAGCCGATGCAGTTGCCGTTTATACATATTTGAAATACCGCAACACAAACTTTAACGTGAGCGGTCTTAATGCCGCAGAAACGGTGAGCGACAACATACTGAATGCCGTTTCGGAGGTATTCGGCGAATATGTCGTATATAACGGTCAACCGGCATTCACTCCCACATTTAAGCTGTCGGCAGGTAAAACCACCTCGGCAGACGTTGTTTTCGGGAATTCCTTCCCCTACCTTAAAACGGTAGACAGCGCATCCGATAAAAACGCAGACGGCTACAAAACGGAGATTACTCTGACATCCGGTGAATTAAAGGAGCTTGCAAATAAATTTGACAGCTCGATAAATCTCTCCGGCTCCGCCAAGGACTGGGTAAAAGTTACAAAGCACGACGGCGCCATAAGCACGGGAGTAGGATACGTCGAAACCGTAAACGTAGGCGGTAAGGAACTAAGCGGATATAAATTCGCCTGTGAGCTTCTCGAAAACAAGATTCCGTCATACTGCTTTGCCGTATCCTACACCTCTTCCGGCGACACCTTTAAGATAACCTCATACGGCAGCGGTTTCGGTGTCGGTATGAGCCTTGCCGGTGCAAACAAAATGGCTGCCGACGGCTCGACCTACGCGCAGATACTCGCAAAATACTATCCCGGAACAAATCTTTCATAACACTTTTTAAACAGCCATATTTTGTATATATTATCAAGGGGGACATTTTAAATGGCAATATTAGTAACCGGCGGTGCCGGATTTATAGGCACCCATACCTGCATAGAGCTTATTAACGCAGGGTATGAACCGATAGTGGTTGATAACTACTACAACGCAAGCCCCAAGGCACTCGAGCGCGTTGAGGAAATAGTCGGAAAAAAGGTTAAGTTTTATGAGTGCGACGTTCGCGACAAAAAGAAGCTTGACTCCGTATTTAAGGAAAATAAAATAGACGCCGTCATACATTTTGCAGGCCTCAAGGCGGTAGGCGAATCCTGCCACAAACCGCTTGAGTACTACGATAACAACATCGGCGGAACTCTTGCGCTCTGCGAGGTTATGAGAGACAACGGTTGCAAAAAGATCGTATTTTCCTCCTCCGCTACTGTCTACGGTATGAACAATGTTTCGCCGCTCACGGAGGATATGAAAACCGGCGGTACAACCAATCCCTACGGTACCACAAAGTATATGATAGAAATAATCCTCGAGGATCTCTATAAAGCAGACAACAGTTGGGATGTTACACTGCTTCGCTACTTTAACCCGATAGGTGCTCACAAGAGCGGCCTCATAGGTGAAAACCCCAACGGAATCCCGAACAATCTTATGCCGTATATAACCCAGGTTGCAATAGGCAAGCTTGACTGCCTCTCGATTTACGGCAACGACTACCCCACCCGCGACGGAACGGGTGTTCGCGATTACATCCACGTGGTTGACCTGGCTCTCGGTCACGTAAAAGCCGTAGATCAGCTGAAATCCTCAAACGGCGGCGTAAGGATTTATAATCTCGGCACAGGCAAGGGTTACAGCGTTTTAGATATAGTTAAAGCATTTGAAAAAGCCACAGGCGTTAAAATCAATTATAAAATCGCTCCTCGCCGTGACGGTGATATAGCTACCTGCTACTCCGACCCGTCAAAGGCTAAAAAAGAGCTCGGTTGGGAGGCAAAACGCGACCTCGAGGAAATGTGCGAGGATTCATGGCGTTGGCAAAAAAATAATCCGAACGGTTTTGACGACTGATATTTCTCCCCCGAAAAAGGAGGTAACACCATGAAAAACAAAAAGAGTCTTACAGTAGGAATCATTGTTGCTGTTATAGTCATTGCACTTATCGGCAGCATTGTCGGCAGCTACAACAATCTCGTAAAGCTGCGTGAAAACGTGACAAGCGCGCAGTCCGTGGTTGAAACACAGCTTCAGCGCCGCGCGGACCTTATACCAAACCTTGTAAACACCGTAAAGGGCTACGCTTCTCATGAGGAGGACGTTTTTACGGCAGTTGCGGACGCTCGCACAGCACTTTCGGGTGCCAAGACGGTTGACGAGTTGAACAATGCTCAGAGTCAGCTTGACAGTGCCGTATCACGACTTTTGGCGATAGCCGAAAGCTATCCCGATCTCAAGGCAAATGAGAATTTTATAAATCTTCAGGATGAGCTTGCAGGCACCGAAAACCGTATTTCCGTTGCGCGTCAGGACTATAACAACGCCGCAAAGGAATACAATACAAAAATTCAATCGTTCCCCGCATCGATAATTGCGGGACTCTTCCATTTTGAAAAGGCGGATTATTTCACCGCAACAGCCGAAGCTGCAACTGTTCCCGCTGTGGATTTCGGTAAATAAGCCATGAAAAAGACGATAGGTGCAGGCGCACTGCTTGTTTCACTTTTGATTGTTTTGCTGACGGCTCTGCCGGCAGCCGCAATAAGCGAGCATCCGTTGCCGGCAAGCAGTTTTTTCGCCCCAAGCTTTACCGATGACAACAAAATGACCACACAATCTAGAGACGATTACCCGTCTCCCACAAGTGACTTTTTCGTCAACGATTTTGCCTCGTGTCTCACCGATGAGGACAAAAGCACCATACAAGCTCTCGGAGAGGAGCTGTACAAAAAGACAAAGGCGCAGGTAGTAGTTGTCACGGTTCAAAGCCTCGGCGGCAGAGATATTGAAAGCTATTCGATAGGACTTGCGCGTGAATGGGGCATAGGCGATAAGGACGATGATTCCGGCGTATTGCTGCTGTTATCCACGGGCGACAGACAGGTGCGAATTGAAGTCGGAAAGGGTCTTGAGGGCTCTCTCACCGACGGTAAATCGGGACGAATTCTCGATTCCTATGCAGTTCCGTACCTCAAAAACAGCGACTATTCCACGGGTCTTCGCGAGTGCTACAAAAAGCTCGTCGAGGAGGTTTATTCCGAATACGGAGTAGAGGGCTATACGAGCATTGACGACACGGACATCGGCGATTACTCCTCATCAGATTCCGGGAACGAAAAAATCGACCTCGCCGTTATAATTATAATAACGGTTCTGGTACTGATTATCTCGATTTTACCCGGCCGCATAATTCGCAAAGCAATTTATCACGGCGGCGGCGATTATCACGGAGGCGGCTTTTACGGAGGCGGCTTCGGCGGGCATTCATCCGGAGGGTTCTCGGGAGGCTCGTCCTCGGGAGGATTTTCGGGCGGAGGCGGCGGCTTCTCCGGCGGAGGAAGCTCACGCGGATTCTAATATTTCACACATAAAGCTGTCGGAGCAGGGCCTAATCCTTTTCGGCAGCTTTTATTTTCCCCTGCTTTTGCTTTTCTGCATTGCCGCAAGGCTGGTAAAACAATCAAATTAAAAGAAAGGTCGTGGCGAAATGAGAATGTATGATATCATCGATAACAAGAAGCACGGGAAAGAGCTGTCCTTTGACGAAATCAAGTTCTTTGTCGACGGATTTACGGACGGCTCGGTACCGGACTATCAAGCTTCGGCGCTGCTTATGGCCATATGCATTAAGGGTATGAGTGACAGCGAAATATCAAATCTCACCTTATGTATGGCGCAGTCGGGCGATATGAACGATATGAGCAAAATAGACGGTGTGTCCTGCGATAAGCACTCAACCGGCGGTGTCGGTGATAAAACCTCACTTATAGTCGCTCCCATTGCCGCAAGCTGCGGTCTGAAGGTTGCCAAAATGAGCGGCAGAGGTCTCGGCCACACGGGCGGTACGGTTGATAAGCTGGAGTCTATTCCCGGCTACAACACAGCAATGGCAAGCGACAGCTTTTTTAAACAGGTAAACAAAATCGGAATTTCTCTGATAGGTCAGACCGGAAACCTCGCACCTGCCGACAAAAAGCTTTACGCACTTCGCGATGTAACAGCCACCGTGGATGACAGGGCTCTTATCTCTGCGAGCATTATGAGCAAAAAGCTTGCGGCAGGCGACAAAAATATAGTTCTCGATGTGAAATGCGGAAGCGGCGCATTTATGAAAAATGAAAAGGACGCCGCGGCTCTCGCAAAAACAATGGTCGGCATAGGCAAAAGCTGCGGCAGGAACATCATAGCCGTTATAACAAATATGGACGAGCCGCTCGGCAGAAATGTCGGAAATGCGCTTGAGGTTATCGAGGCAGTCGACGTTTTACGCGGTAACGGTGACAAGAGCCTTCGCGAATTATCTGTTTATCTCGCCGCAAATATGCTGTCGCTCTCATTCCGAAGGGACATAGACGAGTGTATTATAGAAGCGACAAATGCGCTCGACAGCGGCAGAGCCTTTGATAAATTCCGTGAGCTTGTTGAGGCTCAGGGCGGAGACGTCGATTATATAAATGATACAAGCCTCTTCAAAAAAGACAAATGCGTTCGCGACATATTATCGCCGTGCGACGGATACATCTTTTCGGCGGACACCGGAAAGATAGGCGAAGCCGCCGTGATACTCGGCGCAGGCAGAGAGAAAAAGGACGACAAAATCGATATGGCTGCGGGAATTGTACTCCGTAAAAAAACCGGCGAAAGAGTTAATAAGGGCGACGCTCTGGCAACGCTTTACACCTCCTGCGAAGCAAGGGCCGACAGTGCCGAAAAGCTGTATTTAAATGCAATTAAAATAGCCGACAATCCGCCCGAAAAGAAAAAGCTTATATACGGTACAATTAAATAATACTTTCCCCTCCCGGTTTCGGATAAAACCGCAATTTCGCGGCAAACTCATTATGGCAGACGAAAACGGGGGGATTTTTATGCCGAAAAAATACAATACAATTATAATCGGCGGCGGAACGGCAGGTCTTACCGCGGCAATTTACACCGCTCGCCAAAATAAGAGTGTCGCGGTTTTTGAAAGCGGAATATTCGGCGGTCAGATAGTCGATTCGCCGAGAATAGAAAACTACCCGGGCTTTTGCGAAATCAGCGGCGACGAATTTTCTGACAGGCTGTTAAAGCAGGCGTTAAAGCTCGGCGCAGAGCTTATTAAAAAAAGAGTAGCCGCAATTAAGCTTGAGGGTAAGGACAAATATGTTATTTCTGCTGACGGCGAAAAAACTCAATGCGATAAAATTATAATTGCGGTCGGTACAAGACCGCGTCCGCTTTATCTTGAAAACGAACGTGAGCTTTTGGGCAGAGGCATTTCATACTGCGCGGTTTGCGACGGTGCATTTTTCAAAAGTAAAACGGTTGCCGCGGTCGGCGGCGGCAGCTCGGCTCTGCAAAGCGCAAGGCTGCTGGCAGAGCTTTGCAAAAAGGTGTATGTGATTCACAGGCGGAATGAATTTCGCGGCGAACAAAGGCTCTGTGAAGAGTTAAAGTCCTTTCATAACATCGAGTTTTTGTTAAACAGCGAAATAAAAAAGATAAACGGCAAAATGAAGCTCGAAAGCGTTTTAGTTAAAAATAATCTAAGTGGTGAAGAAACGGTTCTTCCGCTTGACGGGCTCTTTGTCGCAATAGGCAAGGAGCCGCAAAACGAAATATTTGCCGAGGTCACAGAGCTTGATGAAAACGGATACATCAAGGCGGACGAGAGCTGTAAAACAAGCACGGACGGAATTTACGCCGCAGGCGACTGCCGCACAAAGGCATTTCGTCAGCTTACGACTGCGGCGGCGGACGGAACAGTTGCGGCGTTGTCGCCGTAATTTCCCTGCCGATTTTCAAATTACGAAACACAGCGTGAAAAAACTAAAAATCCACACGATTCGGCCGAGCGTTTATAAGGCAGTTTTGCTTCGCGGCTTCACAGCCGTACATTTTTTATGCGAAAACCGATGCTTCCTTATGAACGCTCAACCTTATTATTGATACACGGCGGTTTCGGCGCGGCACGGTAACAAATAAGGTGAAAAAATGAAACTCATAGGCGCGGCAGTAAACTGCAGAGCTGTTTTTTTAGGCTCTCTTTTAGGTCTGTTGTTTAAAAAGGGTATTCCGGAACGCGTGCAAAAAAGTCTTAACTATGCGCTGTCGCTGTGCGTGCTCTACATAGGAATCAAGGGTTCGCTTAAAGGCGAAAATACATTGATTGCCGCCCTGTCGCTCGCGATAGGAACAATAATAGGCGAGCTCATTGACATTGACAGGCATTTAAACAAATTCGGCGACTTTTTGCAAAAGAAGCTGAGCCGCAATACCGAAAATTCATCGTTCGGCGAGGGCTTTGTAAATGCTACGCTTTTCACCTGCGTCGGAGCTATGGCAATAGTCGGCGCGATTGAAGCCGGTATGCAGGGCAGCTTTTCAACATACTATGCAAAAGCTCTGCTCGACTGCTTTTTTGTGATGATAATGACTACCACATTCGGAATAGGCTGTTTCTTCTCCGGAATTATAGTTTTTGTCTACGAAGCGATTTTGACGCTCGGCGCCGGCCTTCTCTCGTCATTTCTCTCCGACAGTATGGTAAACGAGATGTCGTGCGTCGGCTCCGTGCTTATAATGGCCATAGCGCTCAACACAATGAAGGTCACAAAAATAAAGGTTGCAAACCTGCTGCCGTCGGCGTTTATGCCGCTCTTACTGTGCCTTTTTATTCATTGACTTTTACTTTTTTTATGCTATATTATATGTGGTTATATATGATTTTTTGGGGGAATTGTAATTGAAGATTATTGTTGCAGGTGACGGTAAGGTCGGTGCCACGCTTACACGTCAGCTGACCGCAGAGGGATATGACATTACTCTTATCGACTCAAACAAGGATGTTTTGAACTCAAGCATGGAGCAATTCGACATAATGACCGTACACGGCAACTGTGCCACCAAAGACACGCTGCTAAAGGCGGGAATTACAGACACCGACCTCATAATAGCCGCCACAAGCGCAGACGAGGTAAATCTTTTGTGCTGCATTACCGCTCACGGACTTAACAAGAATCTGCACACAATAGCGCGAATCCGCAATCCCGAATACAGCAGTCAAATCTATGATATGCGCGACATGTATGCGCTGTCCATGACCGTAAACCCCGAAAAACAGGCGTCAAGTGCCATAGAAAAGCTTCTCAGATACCCGGGATTTTTAAAGCATGACACCTTTGCTAAGGGGCGTGTCGATATAGTTGAGTTGCGCGTCAAAAGCGACAGCAAGCTCTGCAACATTCCTCTGAGCTCCCTGCCCGCGCAGACAAAGTGTAATGTACTTGTTTGTGCGGTAATCAGAAACGGTGAAGCACTCGCACCCAACGGCGATTTCGTTTTACAGGACGGCGACAGAATATTTGTCACGGCGTCTGTAGACAACCTCTCAATGCTTTTGAAGAGTCTCGGTATGACGCCGAAAAAAGCCAAAAACATACTTATCTGCGGCGGCGGAAAAATCAGCTATTACCTTGCAAAGCGTCTTGAAAAAAGCAGCGTTTCGGTAACTCTTATAGAGAAAGACGAAAAACGCTGTGTTGAGCTTGCCTCGCTTCTGCCGACAACGAATATAATCCACGGCGACGCGAGCGATCAAAATCTTCTCAACAGTGAGGGGCTGGCCGACTGCGAGGCGGTTGTTACCGCCACCGGGCTTGACGAAATGAATATGATAATTTCGCTCTATGCCAACAATGTGGGTGTTCCGCAGACAATAACAAAGCTCAGCCGAATAGACAGCGGCAGTATTCCTTCAAACATTCCGCTCGGCAGCATCATCTGTCCCAAGGAGCTGTGCTGCAACTCAATAGTACGCTATGTCAGAGCCATACAAAATCAAAGCGGTGCGGCAATCGCCGTTCACTTTATCGCAGACGGTCAGGCGCAGGCTATAGAATTCCGAGTTGACGAGCAGACAAAGCATTGCGGAGAGGCTCTTAAGGATATAAAAATTCGCAAAAATGTCCTTGTTGTCTGTATAACGCACGGCGGCAAAATTGAAATACCCAACGGTAATTCTTCGTTTAAAAAAGGTGACGGCATCATTATTGTCACAAGCAGCGGAGATGTGGTGCGACAGCTTAACGACATATTTATTTAATGGGGTAAAAGTGCTTTATGAACTATAAAATGATGGGCCGTATTTTTGCGGAAATATTGGCACTCGAAGCGTTTTTTATGCTTCCGCCGCTGTTTATAAGCGTATATGACGGAGTCGATGACGCGGCAAAGGCCTTTTTATATACAATAGGCATACTGATAGCGGTATCCGCATTTTTGTGGCTTATCTGCCGCAAAGCAAAGCGCGGCTTTTACGCTCAGGAGGGCATAGTTTGCGTTGGCCTCGGCTGGATTTTTTTAAGTCTTTTCGGTGCACTGCCCTTTTTTATATCCGGCGAAATACCGTTTTACATCGACGCGTTTTTTGAGATGGTTTCGGGTTTTACAACGACCGGTGCGTCAATAGTGCCCGTTGTTGAGGACTTATCACGCGGAATTTTATATTGGCGAAGCTTCAGCCATTGGCTCGGCGGAATGGGTGTGCTTGTATTTTTGCTTGCCATTGTCCCGTCTAATTCAAAATCGGGCGGCTCGCGGCTGCACCTTTTAAAGGCGGAAAGCCCGGGCCCCGATGTCGGTAAGCTCGTACCCAAAATGCGCGATACCGCCATGATACTGTATGTACTGTATATAGCACTTACTCTTTTGAATATATTGTTTTTGCTCGCCGGAAAAATGCCTCTTTTTGACGCGCTGTGCACGGCATTCGGCACCGCAGGAACAGGCGGCTTCGGAATCAAAAATGACAGCATAGCGGGTTACAGCATTTATATACAGTGGGTTTGCACCGTGTTTATGATGCTCTTCGGCGTAAACTTCAACTGCTATTACTTGCTCATTATGCGTCAATTCAAGGCACTCTTTAAAAATGAGGAGGTTCGCTGTTACTTCGGAATTTCAATTATGAGTGCTGCGCTGATAGCCGTTGACATCCGTAAAATATACCCGACAATTCACGAAACGATTCGCCACGCCTGCTTCCAGGTAGCAAGTATCATGACGACTACGGGCTTTGCAACTACGGATTTTGACACATGGCCGAGCTTCTCAAAAACCATTTTGCTTACGCTTATGGTCATAGGCGCGTGCGCCGGCTCTACCGGCGGCGGTCTCAAGTGCGCAAGAGTTCTGTTGCTTTTCAAAAATTTACGCAGAAACATTCACAAGATACTTCACCCGAGAAGAGTTCAGGTTGTACACGTAGACGGCACACCCGTTGACGAAAAAATAATCAACGGCACAAGCGTTTATCTCGCCGCATATTTTATTTTGGTTGTTCTGAGTATACTGCTTATATCGGTTGACAATAAGCCGCTTGTAACAAATTTGTCCGCTGTTCTCTCTTGCTTCAACAACATAGGCCCAGGTCTTGAGATAGTCGGACCCACCGGGAACTTCAGCTCTTACGGCGCGTTTTCAAAGCTTGTGCTGATATTTGATATGCTCGCCGGCAGACTTGAGATATTCCCGATTTTGGCTCTTATTTCAAGGGGCGCATGGAAAAAAGCTTGATGCACCGTATACCGCACATTTATATTTTAAGCTCCCGATTTCGTTCGGGAGCTTTTTTGTGATTTGCTTTGTCCTCCATCGGTGCACAGTCGATTGTCATTTAAATAAAAACAAGCGTGTAACCTTTGTCTCTTCTTTACCCTGCTTAAAGTCAAACCGGAAATGCGTATATCTCGGCTTTGCAAGACCCTAAAAACCATAAAACAAGCTGCCCTCCACGTCGCTTCGTGCGATAAGGAGGGCAGCTTTATGCTTATTCGGTTTTATTTTGTTTGCCGATTATTATTTCTTGCCTTTTTTAGCGAGCTTTTCGGCTTTTTTCTGTGCCTTGTATGCGGCGTCCTCAGCCTTAAGTCTTTCAACCTCGGCGTCTCTTGCCTTTTTAGCCTCAGCCTCACGCTCTTTTGCCTCGTCATAGAGAGCCTCTATCTCACCGAAATGCTGATAGTACTTCTCCTGATTTATAAGGCGTTCGGCGTCAAGATACGGCTTTGCGGCACGGTTAAAGTATGCGTGCTTGTCCATTTCCTTCTTAGACATATCGCGCGCCTGCTTGCGCTCGCTTGCAGTCTTTTTGATATCTGCACGAAGCATCTGAACCTTTTCGCTGTTGCCAGCCTTTTTGGCGTCGTTAAGCTCGGTATAAAGCGTCTTGAGTCTGTCGTCGCAAGCGTCCTCTTGGTCAAAGTACTTCTCAAGCACAGAGAAGTCAAGGCGTTCGAACTTAACGGACGGGTCGCCGTAATACTTCTGTATGGCCTTATAAGCTGACTTTTTCTTCTTGGCAACAGAAATCGCAAACTTGCGTATCTGCTTTTCTTCGCTGTCGGTCTTGGGAAGAGCCTTAGCCTCGGCAAGCTCCTTGTTTATATCGTCAAGAGTGATTTTGCGAAGGCCTTCAAGTCCACCGTCGTAAACCTTTTTATATGTCTTGAGCTGATACTTAACAAGATTAGACGAGAACTTATCAAGCTCCTCGCATACGAATTTGGCAATCTCAATGTCCTCATTCTTCTGAACGGCTGCCTTGTAAGCCTTTTTCTGAGCCTTCTTTTCGGCCTTGTCGCTGATGTCCTTATACCACTTTTTTCTGACATCAACGGGCTTTTCGGCGGCGAGAGCTCTTGACTCTCTGATTATATCGACAGCCTCTACAAGCTCTTTATCCTCAATAGCGCCGTTGTTGTAGTCCTCAAACATAGCGCGTACCTTGAGCACCTTAACCACGGACTTCTGTTTTCTCTCGTTAAAGTCATACCAGAAATAAGGTACGACGTTGAGAAGAGCACCGAGAGCCGAGAAGAGTATGAGCACCTTAAGGAGGTTTTCGAGAATATTCGGGTCGTAAAGTGCGGAATATGCGTTGCTGTAATTGTTCTGGCCGTTTGCCATCTGTTCGGAGAGTATTTCTCCTACGGTTTTGCCGTCGCCGAGCATTCTGCCGAGAATGTCGGGATTTGATGTGACGGCGAGAGCGTTATCGGTTGTGATACCGCCTTTCTTGTATACTACGGGAAGAACGGCACTCGTAAGAAGTGCGATAACGGTACCGATTGTAGCAACTGCCGAGAACATACCGTCAATTCTCTCACCGCTCTTATACTGCTGATAATCACGAATGTCTGCCTGAATTGCGGGGTTTAAAATAAGCGCAAACGAACCCATAAACGCATTGAGATAAAGGCAGCCCATAATAGCCCAAATGGTGGAGCCGTTCATCTGAGAGGTAAACGGAAGCATCATAAGAATGAATATGATGTTCATAATATTCGTAACAACAAGCACGAATTTTTTGCCCCATTTTCTGATGCACATGGGAGCTAAGATCATACCCCAAAGCGAAGCGTTGCCGTAAATGGTAACAACAAGTCCGTATACGTTACCGGAACAAACGCCGCCGTAGTTATAAAGCCAATAGAGAACGTTTGCATACGATGCCTCAAGGAAGCCTATCCAGCCGGCAAAGGAGATTATCCAGAAGTACTTGTTGCCGGCAACCTCTCTGAGAGCGTCAGAGAACTTAATTTGAATAACGTGCGTTCTCGCCTGAACTATCTTTTCCTGAGTGTTCTTATAAACGAGTATGCAAAGAAGTATGCCGCCGATACCGATTAACGGATAAAGAAGTCTGTAAACACGGATGTCGGTCGAATTCGTGTGGAAAACATTCTGAGCTATAATCGGTGTAATAAGGTTTACTATGGTCGGAGCGAGTGAATAAACGACGCTCTTTATAGCCGCAACATCGGCTCTCTCCTGTGAATTCGGCGAAAGAACGTGTATAAGATTCTCATAGCTGTCATAGAAGAAATAATAGAAGAAATGCAAGAGCAGGTTGAAAATAAGTATCAAAGTACACTTTACAAAATATGCCCTTGTTACGCCGAAAAGCATTCCCTCACCGAACAAAGCACCGAACTTATCGTACGGGAACCACACCATCAGCACACAGATTATTGTGGTCGGAATACCCATTGATACTATGTAGGGTCTGTACTTACCCGCTTTATTTCTTGTGTTATCAATAATATTTGCCCTGATTCCCGTAAGCGGGATATTGGCAAGAACTGCAATAACATAAAGAACATACATATCCGTCGGATTTACGCCGAGTGTACTCGAAATAAGAGTGTTACCCGTCGCAAGAAGACAAGCGGTACCGAGAGTTATGATGAAATACGCACCGATGCCGCCGACAGAATACGCCGCTACCTCTTTAAAGGGCATATATTTGCCCTCTGGCGGCCTTCTCCAGTAGGTCTTAATGTTGTCAGCCAAAGTACTGAGCTGTTCCTTTAACTTCATTCGATTTCCTCCCATATTTTTATACAACATTGTTATTCTAACACAAAACGATAGGCTTTTCAATAAACTTTTATATCTGTATTGTCAAAAAAACTATAAAAAAATTCACAATAACACACAAAACTCACATATATCCAAAAAATACCCGTTTTCCTTGAAAAATCAGCACAAAACGGATATTATATAACTATAATAAGGTTTAAAAATTTGTTTGATTTTATTTTGCAAGGAGAGCTTTTGTATGTCGGACGTAATCATAATCGGAGCAGGCCCTGCCGGCATTTCGGCGGCGTTGTATACAATTCGCAGCGGTCTTGAAACCACAGTGATAACCGCAGGAGACAGTGCGCTCGCAAAAGCCGAAAAAATCGAAAACTATTACGGCTTTGCCGAACCGATTAGCGGAAAAGAGCTTTTGACACGCGGAATTGACGGTGCCGAAAGGCTCGGAGTGAAATTCACGAACAAGCAGGCGGTGTCGATTGAATATGAGGACGGCGGATTCTCCGTTGTCACCTCGGACGACAAAAATCACAGGTGCAAGGCGATACTTTTGGCGACCGGCAGCAGACGGCTCGCACCGAGCATAGAGGGCTTGACCGAATTCGAAGGCAAAGGGGTCAGTTACTGCGCGGTCTGTGACGCATTTTTTTACAGAAACAAAAACGTCGGCGTTCTCGGCTCCGGCGAATACGCTCTGCACGAGGCCAAAATTCTCGCAAAAACATCAAAAAGCGTTACCGTGTTCACAAATGGCGAAGAG
>ERZ791829.1500-NODE-1500-length-13389-cov-6.218539_pt1 | contig 13389 bp, 7 predicted proteins | sample MGYA00510296_ERZ791829 | MGnify/ENA primary metagenome ERZ791829 (study PRJEB30046, sample SAMN00791973) | human gut metagenome | study: EMG produced TPA metagenomics assembly of the A metagenome-wide association study of gut microbiota in type 2...
TACCAGCGGTGCAAACATATCAGCCATTGTGATTACCTCCGAATTTACTTTCCAAAATTCACACCCCGCGTCTGTTGGACACAAGGATGCCTTTCTTCTTTATTCTAACACACCGGGCAAAAAGTTCAAGACAAAATTGTGTTTTTGTGCTAATATTTAAGAGAAAACAGGTTTCAAATTGTGAATAAAATATCATACTGTTTCAGAAGGAGATCGAACCGCCATGGATTGGGAAACGCTGAAAGCCGACTGCCTTGCCTGCAGCCGCTGTGAGCTGTGCAAGACCCGCACGAATGTGGTGTTCGGGCAGGGCGTGACGGACGCCGAAGTGCTGTTTGTGGGCGAGGGCCCCGGCCAGAGCGAGGACGAGCAGGGCCTGCCCTTTGTGGGCCGCAGCGGTCAGCTGCTGGACAAGTATCTGTTTGCCATCGACCTGGACCGGGAAAAGAACTGCTACATTGCCAACATCGTCAAGTGCCGCCCGCCCCAGAACCGTGACCCTCTGCCCGCCGAGAGCGAGGCCTGCATGCCCTGGCTGCGGGAGCAGTTCCGCCTGCTGCGGCCCAAGATCGTGGTGTGCCTGGGCCGCATCGCCGCCCAGCGGATGATCCGTTCCGACTTTTCGGTGACCAAGGAGCACGGGCAGTTCATTGAGAAGAACGGCATCCTGTTCATGGGCACCTTCCACCCGGCCGCCCTGCTGCGCGGCCCGCAGAACAAGCCCAATGCCTTTGCCGACTTTGTGGCTCTGCGGGACAAGATCCACGAAGTGTGTGAGCATACCTATGAATGAATCATCCTCTCCGTCTGCTCACTTCGTTCGCATCCACCTCCCCCGAAGGGGGGTTGGCAGCGTAACAGCCAGATGGCGAAAAGCTCGCTCTTTGGGAGAGCAGGCATCGCGCAGCGATGACTGAGAGGGTTTCATTTTCATTCACCCCACGCCTCTTTTTTGCATACTCTAAAGCAAAAGCGAGGTGTTTTTTATGCAGCGTGTTTCGTTTGACCGGGTCGATTTCTTTCTGGGGGCCACCACCCCCGCCGGGTTCAAGGGCTATTTTGAGCCGCTGCGCCGGGAGCCCGGCATGCAGATGGTGCTGATCAAAAGCGGGCCGGGCTGCGGCAAGTCCACCCTGATGAAGCAGCTGGCCCGCCGGGCCATCCAGCAGGGTGAACCGGTGGAGTGCATCCACTGTGCCAGCGACCCTGACAGCTTTGACGGCGTGATCTTTGTTCGGCAGCGCCGGGCCATCGTAGATGCCACCGCGCCCCACACCATAGAGCCGGATGCGCCCGGTGCCGACGAGGTAGTGCTGAGCCTGTACCATACCATTCAGGCCGACGCCCTGCGCCCCCATGCTGAAGAGGTCAAGGCGCTGTTTGCCCGCAACGCTGCGCTGCGGGCGCGGGCTGCGCGGTATGTCGCTTCTGCCGGGAGCCTGCTGCTGGACAGCCGCCGGGCCGAGGCCTGCAGCGCCAACTTTGAAAAAGTGCGCCGCTACGTCAAGCGATTGTGCACCCGGCTGCTGCCCCGCACCGAGAACACCGCCCGCGAAGAGCTGCGGCTGCTCTCGGCTGTGACCCCAAAGGGTGAGGTGTTCTACCAGCACACCGCGCAGGCGCTGGCCGACCGGTTCATCGTGTTCCGGGACGAATACGGTGCCGTGTCGCGCCTGCTGCTGGAGCTGATCCGTGCCGAGGCACTGGCCCGGGGCTATCACATCATCACCTGCCCCTGCGCCATGCACCCGGAGGATAAGATCGACCACATCCTGATCCCGGAGCTGCGGCTGGCCTTCCTCACCGACAACCGGTGGCACCCGGTGCAGCTGCCCGGCATGCAGGCCGTGCGGTGCACCCGGTTTCTTGACCGGGAAAATCTGGCGGGCTACCGCGCCCGGCTGCGGTTCAACGAGCGGGCTGCCGCCGAACTGCTGGAGCAGGCCACCGCCCTGATGGCACAGGCCAAGAGCTGCCACGACGAACTGGAGACTTATTACCGTACCACCGTGGACTTCGCCCAGGTGGACGAAGCTGCCGCCCGGTGCGCGGAGCTGTTCGGGCTGGAAGCGCCGTCACCCGACTGCTGAGTTCTTTATGATAAGGGAAGTGAAATCATGTCCGACATCCGTCTGCCCATCCGGCAGCTGGTGGAGTTTCTGCTGCGCAGCGGCAGCATCGACAGCCGGTTTGCCGGTTTTGACCGCGCACTGGAAGGTGCCCGCATCCACCGCAGGCTGCAGAAGGCCGCCGGGGAGGGTTACGCCGCCGAGGTACCCCTCTGCGCCGATTATACGGTCGACGGCATCCGCTTTACGCTGGAGGGCCGGGCCGACGGCATTTTTACCAACGAAACCGGCGTTGTGACCATTGACGAGATCAAGACCACCGCGGTGCCCGAGGAAGAGATCTGCGAGGACATGAACCCCTGCCACTGGGCGCAGGGCATGGTGTACGGAGCCATCTACAGCGCACAGGAAAACCTGTCCGCCGTGGATGTGCGGCTAACCTATTATCAGATCGACACCGACCGGATCCTCCGCTTTGTACGGCACTTTTCCCGGCAGGAGCTGGAGCAATTCCTGCACAAACTCCTGCACCGGTATCTGCCCTGGGCACAGCGTCAGCTTGCATGGCAGGAAACCCGCAGCGGCAGCCTGACCGCCATGCGGTTCCCGTTTGAAGCCTACCGCCCCGGGCAGCGGGCACTGGCGGGCGAGGTCTGGCGGGCCTGCACCGCCGCCCCCTCCAAAAAAGGCACACGGCTGTTCTGTCAAGCCCCCACCGGCATCGGCAAGACCATGAGTGCGCTCTTCCCTGCCCTGAAAGCCATGGGGAGCGGCTGCGGGGAGAAGCTGTTTTACCTCACCGCCCGCAACACCACACAGGCCGCCGCCGAGGATGCCATTGCCCGCCTGCGGGCCGTACAGCCCGACCTTGCCCTGCGCAGTGTGACCCTGACCGCCAAGGAAAAAGCCTGCCTGCACCCGGACGCCGAGGGACATCCGGCCTGCCTGCCGGAGGTGTGCCCCTATGCAAACGGCTACTACGACCGCATCAAGAATGCGCTGGCCGCACTGCTGGACGGCAGCGGCCAATTCAGCCGTGCCGCACTGGCCGACACCGCCCGACAGTTCACCGTGTGCCCCTTTGAGCTGGGGCTGGACCTGAGCGAATGGTGCGATGTTGTGATCGGGGACTACAACTATTTGTTTGACCCGGTGGTGCACCTGAAGCGTTTCTTCGACACCTCCGGCGACTGGCTGTTCCTGATCGACGAGGCACACAATCTGCCCGACCGCGCCCGCGCCATGTACTCGGCCCGCTTCTGCAAGAGCAGCCTGACCGACGCAAAACGCACGCTTGGCAAGGGCAAAAGTGCCCTGAAAACCGCCCTGACCAAGGCCGACAAGGCCATGCGGGAGGCGCGGCAGGCCTGTGTGCGTCTGGCACCCCGCAGGCACGCGGAGGACGCCCCCGGCGAACCGGCCCAGACCAGCCTTCTGCCGGAACCGGATGCCCCGGCGTTTGCCCTGCCGGAGCCGTTGTATGCGCAGGACGGCACGGTGTTTTTGCAGGAGCTGCCCGCCGCACTGCTGACGCCCCTGCGGGCGGTGCAGGCCCCTTTGCAGGCCTGGCTGGAAGACAACCCGGAATCCGACGCCCACCCGCAGATGCTGGAGCTTTATTTTGCGGTACAGGATCTGGTGCGGGCTGCCGAACGGTACGACAGCCACTTTGTGACCCAGCTCACCGCCCGCGGCAGCGAGCTGGAATTGCAGCTGCTCTGTCTGGACCCGGCCCCCTTTGTGGATGCCAGCCTTTCCACCGGGCGCAGTGCCGCGCTGTTCAGCGCCACCCTCACCCCGCCCGCCTACTACCGCAGCGTGCTGGGCTGTGCCGACGCCCGGGCTGTGGCGCTGGAAAGCCCGTTCCCCGCCGGGAACCTGGGGCTGTTCTGCCTGCCGGGCATCTCCACCCGCTACCGTGACCGGGAGCGCAGCGTACAGAGCGTGTCGGATGCACTGGCCCGGCTGGCGCAGAGCCGGGTGGGCAACTACCTGGCGTTCTTTCCCAGCTACGCCTATCTGCGGCAGGTGCAGGAAGATTTTGCCGCCCGCTATCCGGGTATTTCCACCCTTGTGCAGGAGAGCGGACTGGATGACGCCGCCCGCGCCGCTTTTCTGGCACGATTTGAGCCAGACCCTGCCCATACCCTGCTGGGCTTTGCAGTCATGGGCGGCATCTTTGGCGAGGGCGTAGACCTTGCCGGCGACCGGCTCATCGGCTGTGCCATCGTGGGCGTGGGTCTGCCGCAGGTGAATCCCCGGCAGGAGATGCTGCGCCGCTACTACGACGCCCAGAACGGGGCCGGGTTCGATTACGCCTACCGCTATCCCGGCATGAACAAGGTCCTGCAGGCCGCCGGACGGGTCATCCGCACCCCGGAGGACAAGGGCGTGGTGCTGCTGCTGGATGACCGCTTTGCAAAGCCGGACTATCAGCGGCTGTTCCCGCTCCACTGGAAGCACCTGCAGTATCTGCCCGGCCCTGCCGCACTGGAAACCGCTCTGGCCGATTTCTGGAGCAGTAAGCCCGAATAAACGCAACCCCCGCCCACGGACCGGTCGCTTCTGTCCTTCTGTGGGCGGGGGTGTCGTTTGAGTGCAGAAAACTTTTGCGCTGCTGCGTTGGTTGCCAAAAAAGTGCAATTTTTTTCAAAAACAGGCTTGACAAGCACCGCATTTGCGGGTATAATAGCACACGTTGAGCGGCTCACCCCGCAAGACGCAAACAAAATATTGGGGATTTGCATAGTGGTAGTGCGGTAGACTCTGACTCTACTTGTGGGAGTTCGATTCTCTCATCCCCAACCAGAACAAAGCCATCCGATGAACAATCGGGTGGCTTTTCTGTTTTGTTTTCTGCCGATTTCACGCAGTGAACACACCGCACTGTACCAAAGGTCTTTGGACAAATCAAACACCCGCACCGCATTCCCTTTTCTTGGGAGATGCAGTGCGGGTGCTTTTTCAATTCATGAAATGATCACCGGACTTTGCCGCAGTTTTTGCAGGACCGCCCAGAAGCAGCGTTGAGTGTTCCGCAGTCCGGGCAGTACCACCGGCCATCCGGCATCGGGTCAACCGGCGATGGAGTCTGATGCTTTTTTACAGATGCTTCACTATCAGGTGCTGTAAACAGCGGAGCGATATTCACATCTCTGCGGCCCGAACCCGCAAGGCTCCGAAAGTCCCACGATTTGATTTCCTGTGCCAATGTAGCTTTTGGCTTCAGGTATTCTCCGCATCGTTGGCAGTAACGGACCCCTGATTGGTTTTCATAGCCACAATTTTTGCAAGTCATGTCAATACCTCTTAAAGGATGCTGATGCGGCCTGCACCGTAGGGATTCTCGTAGTCCAGCAGGTAGCCGGGGTACTCTGCCAGCACACTGTTGGCGCTGGAAAGGTGCGGCAGACCCTCTGCATCCACACCGCCAAAGGTCATGGCGTAGGTGGACATGACAAGGTAATCTTCCGACACATAGTCCTTGATGAGCTCGGCCCCGTCAAACATGGCAAAGCCGTCGCCCAGATTGCGCAGGGTGTAGTTCATGCCGGCCAGAGCATAAGTCTTGGCCGGGTCCAGAGGCTCGTAGGTGCCGGTGTGACGATCGTAGATCTTCACGTTCTGCACACGAGGCGTGCCGGTAGCACTGCCGATCCAGACGTTCTTGTCGTCGGTCTGCACGGTGTTGGGGATGTCGGTGTGGATCTCATAGGTCGCACCGGCCACCTGCAGGAAGCCGCCGTTCTCCTTGCCCTCTGCACCGGCAAAGCGGGCTGCAAACTCCAGTGCGTCCTGGATCTGCTTGCCGGTCACCGACATCAGGCAGGCCACGTTGCCAAAGGGGCTGACCTGCTTGCAGGTCTTGAAGGTCCAGTACCCGGCGTCCTCGTCCGAGCGGATGCCGCCGCCGTTCATGATGGCGATGTCACAGTGCAGCTGCTCCACCTCATTGAAGTAGGTGTAGATGCCGTCGGCCACAAAGTCGCCCAGGTTGGTCTCGCCGGAGCGGATGCGGCGTTTGCCTGTAGCAGGGTCGGTGATGTAAAACTTGGTATCGGCCACGGCGATCTTCTCGCCCAGCATCTCGTCCACGGAGCTGACCCATGCGGCCTGCTCTGCTGCCACGGCGACATCCTCCTGATCGTAGGTGGACACCAGCCGGGTGGAGATGGTGCCGTCCGGGGCAATGGTCATCTCGCCCACATTGGCAAAGTAGGAGCCGGTCTGGGTCAGGGTGACCAGTCTGCCGGAAGCGTCCGCCACCTGCTTATTCTCCATCACCGTGTGGGAGTGGCCGTCGATGAAGGCATCAAAACCAGTGGTGTGGGCAATGACCTCCTCGCTGGTCCAGGGAGAGGACGAGGGGTCCACGCCCAAGTGGCCCAAGCCGATGACCACATCGGCCAGGCACTTCGCCTTGTCAACGGCCTTCTGCACGGCGCTGTAGAGCTTCTGGCCGTCCTCGCCGCCCAGGATGTCGTAGATGTACTTGGTCTGGGCCTTGTTCATGAAGTAGGCCGGAGTGGACTTGGTAAACGTCTCGGGCGTGGTGATGCCCACAAAGGCAATGCGCACACCACCGCGCACGAACACCTTGATTTCCGGCAGCACCCGCAGATTGGTGCGCAGATCTACCCAGTTGCAGGACAGGTACGGGAAGTCGGCATCCCGCATGAGCTCCTTGGCACGGTCCATGCCGTAGTCGAACTCATGGTTGCCAGGAGTAGCGGCATCGTAACCGGCGGCGTTCATCAACTCAATGATGGAAGCGCCCTGGTCCATGGAGCCGTAAGCCGTGCCCTGCACATGGTCACCGGCGTCCACCAGCAGGACCTTTTTGCCGGCGTTCTGATAGCTCTGCTTCAGGGCGGCAATGGCCGCATAGGTGAGCTCCGGGGCCTGCTTGTCGATGTAAGTGTGCACGTCGTTGGTGTACAGGATGGTGACCTCGGATTTTTCACCGGTCCAGCAGGCAGACGCAGCCGGGGCCCCGACGGCCATGGCGGCGGCAGCGGTGGTGACACCGGCGGCCTTCAGGAAATTGCGGCGGGAGATAAGATGTTTCACGGGAAAACGACCTCCTCTTTTTCTGGCATTTGATGGGGCAGGCTCTCCCCTGCCCCTGACTGGTTCAAGCATAACACAGAACCGCGCCAAGAGCAAGACAAAACATGCCGTTTTGTTCAATTTTCTTTCACATATCAGCCGTTTTTCTTGCATTGCGCATCATCGCCGTACAAAAAAGAGAACGCCCCTGCAGCTGTCCCAGCATACAGGGGCGTTCCCATCCGTTTAAAAAGGCCGGAGAAAGGGGGCCTTAAATGGCGTTGTATTCCTTGAGGATCTTCTCAAGGTCGGTGCCCTCGATCTTCTTCAAAGCTTCCTTCAGGGCCAGACGCGGGATGAGCGGCAGGTCCATGTCGGTGATCTTCTTGCCGTCGCGCAGCTTGACCGTTGCATTCAGCAGGTCACGCACGTCGTAGGTGCTGCCCCAGACCTCGGGCACACCGCGGTCCACGTTCAGCAGGGTGTACACGGCCTCCATACCGGTGCGCATGGAGTACTCGGTGGTGAAAATGGTATCGCGCTTGGTCTCCGCAAACTGGCCCAGGAAGGCAAAGTTCACAGCGCCCTCCGGCACGATGTCGGGGCGGTCGCCCATGGCACGGGGCATGAAGAAAGCGTCAATATAGGGCATCATCACCGGCACGGTGTTGGCGCTGTGCTCTGCCAGCTCTTCGATCTGGTCGGTGGGCACGCCGATGTGGTACAGCCACTCCATGCAGATCTCCTTGCCGGTGCAGTCGCGCATGGGCTTTTTGACATAATCGCCGGGCTTGTCGCTGAACAGGCCGTAGACCCAGACACACAGCTGATCCTTGGGTTGATCGCGGAACTGCTGCTGACGGTTCAGCGTCCAGCTGAGCAGCCAGCTGGAGTCCTTGACCGTAACGATGCCGCCGGTGACGGTGTGACCGCTGAAGGGATCGCGCTTGCAGATCTTCTGGATATACTGCGGGATCTTGTCATCCAGGGTGGTGATGGTGGCGCTCTCCCAGTTGGACAGCTCCGGATCCGAGCAGAACTTTTCGGGGTGGCCGAAGGACGGGTCCTGTGCGGCGATCTTCTTCCACAGATCCCAGCCGTTGCCCGGCTTGATGGTGGGGTCGAAACCGGCTGCCTTGTCCTGGGCACCCACGGTGCAGCTCTCGACGCAGCCGCCGTTGGTGATGAACAGCAGATCGTTCTCGGTCAGGTCGATGTTGGACACCTCGCCTGCGTGCTCCACGGTGACCGAGCTTGCCATCTTGCGGCTGCCCTGGATGTCGAACTTGACGTCCGTGACCTTGGTGTCGTAGTGGAACTGCACGCCAAAGCCCTTCAGGTACTCGATCATGGGCAGGATGATGGACTCATACTGGTTGTAGCGGGTGAAGCGCAGGGCGGTAAAGTCCGGCAGGCCGCCGATGTGGTGGATATAGCGCTTGATATACAGCTTCATTTCCAGTGCGCTGTGCCAGTTCTCAAAGGCGAACATGGTGCGCCAGTACAGCCAGAAGTTGGAATTCAGCACCTCATCGTCAAAGAAGTCGGTGATTTTCTTGTCCTGCAGCTGCTCGTCCGGGGTGAAGAACAGTTTCATGATCTCCATAGCGCCCTTGTCGGACAGGCCGAACTTGCCGTCGGTGTGGGCGTCCTTGCCCTGCTCCACGGTAGCACGGCAAAGGGAGAAGTTGGGGTCCTCCTTGTTCAGCCAGTAATACTCATCCAGCACGCTGGCACCCTCGGTCTCCAGCGAAGGGATGGAGTGCAGCAGGTCCCACATGACCTCAAAATGGTTGTCCATCTCACGGCCGCCGCGCATGACGTAGCCGATGCTGTACTTGTAGCCGTCGCAGGCACCGCCGGGCAGGGCCTCCTTCTCGAACACATGGACATGCTCGCCCTTCATCTGGCCGTCACGCACCAGATAGCAGGCTGCGGTCAGGGCTGCCAGGCCGGAACCGACGATATATGCGGATTTATGATCAACGCCCTCCGGCTTTTTGGGACGTGCAAATGCTTCGTAGTTGCCACTGGAATAGTACATGGAAAAGCCTCCTTGCTTCGCTTTTTCTTCCTTACAGCAGTTCAATGCTGCTCTCTATGGCAACAGTATACCCTGCCTTGGCCCGCAGAACAACAAACAAACTCTGCCCCATGTATAAAATTTAGACAACTGTCCCGTTTTGTTGGAAATGCGTACAAATTGTGACAAAAAAGCGGAATGACCGCTGTCATTCCGCTTTTGCAGGCGTTTGTTTTATTTTGCGGTGGGCTGGGCCACCTCAAAGTCAATCTTGCCCAGATTGACGTCGGAACGCACGATGGTGATCATCATGGTATCGCCCAGGCTCCAGTTCCTGCCGGAGACGGGGTCGGACAGGCGCACGCCCTCGGTGAGCATCGTGCCGGAGGGGGTCAGGCTGGAAGCCGGTACAAAGCCCTCCACGCCGTTCTCCAGTTCAATGAACAGGCCGCGCTGGGTCACGCCGGAAATGCGGCCCTCGTAGCTCTCACCCAGATGGCGGCGGGCATACTCGGCCTTGTAGCAGTCCTCGGCCTTGCGCTCGATCTGCATGGCGATGACTTCGCGCTCGCTGGCCTGCTTGCTGGCCCGCTCCGCAAAATCGGTGTAGCGCAGGATCATGGTGTCCTTGTCGGTGCCCTTGAGCTGCGCGGTCATGATGCGGTGGATGGCCAGGTCCGGATAGCGGCGGATGGGGCTGGTAAAGTGGGCATAGTCCTGCAGCACCAGACCGTAGTGACCCTTGGGCTTTTCCTCGTACAGAGCCTTGGACATGCAGCGCAGCATACCGGTGTTGATGATCTGCTCATACGGGCCGCCGCGCACGCCCTCCAGAATGGCGCTCAGCTCCTTGGGGGTGGGCACCTCCTTGGCAAAGTGGTCGTTGATGCCGCAGGCCTGCAGCAGAGCATGCAGACGCTCCAGCTTTTCGGCGTTGGGCTCCTCGTGCACGCGGTACACAAAGGGGATCTGCTTGACCCGGGCAAAGTGGGCGGCGCACTGGTTGGCCAGCAACATGAACTCCTCGATCATGGCTTCGCTCTCGCCGGAGGTGCGCTTCTTCACGTCGATGCAGTGGCCATTCTCGTCGAGGATCAGCTTGACTTCACCGCTCTCGATGTCCATGCATCCGCGCTCCTTGCGCAGGCGGGCACGGTGGCCGTACAGCTCCTTCATGGCGGGCAGCTGAGCCAGAACCTCGTGGTACTTGCCCTTGAGCTCGTCGTCGGCACTGCCGGCCAGCAGGGCGTTGATCTCGGAGTACACGCCCTTGACACGGCTGCGGATGACCGACTTGACAAAGCGGTAGTCGGTCAGGTTGCCGTCCTTGTCCAGACGCATCAGGCAGGAGAACGCCAGGCGCAGCACGCCCTCGTTCAGGCTGCAGATGCCGTTGGACAGCTGCTTGGGCAGCATGGGCACCACCTGGTCGGCATAGTACACGCTGGTGGCACGGTGAAAGGCTTCGTTGTCCAGCTCACTGCCGGGCTTGACGTAGTGAGACACATCCGCAATATGCACGCCCAGCTCAAAGCCGCCCTCCGGCGTCTTGGTCAGGCTGATGGCGTCGTCGATGTCCTTGGTCTCAGCGCTGTCGATGGTGAAGATGGGCAGAGCGCGCAGATCCATGCGGCCCTCACAGTCGGCCTCGGTCACCTCGGCGTTCTCCAGCTTCTTGGCCTCTTCGCGGACCTTATCCGGGAAACGGCTGCGGATGTCCTGCGCATAGAGCAGAGCCTTGGCGCAGCGCTTGGCCTCGTCGGAGTTGCCGAAGCGCATGGCCACGCCCACGCGGTGATCTTCCTGCCGGTTGCCGCGCTGCAGGATCTCCACAGCCACTTTGTCGCCGTCCTTGGCACCGCCCTCGCAGTCGCGCATCATCCGCATGGAGATGGCGGGGCAGTCATCGGGCACGAACTTCAGCATGCCCTCCACACGGCGGACGGTGCCCACCAGATCGTTCTTTTCTTCCAGCACGGCCAGGATCTCGCCCTCGTCGCTGCCCTCCACACGGGGATGCTCAAACTTTTCCACCAGCACCTTGTCACCGGGCATGGCGCCGCGGGTGAAGCGGCCCGGGATGAAGATATCGCTGGTGCCGTCCTCCAGCATGACAAAAGCAAAGTTCTTGCCCAGCTTGACCACCTTGCACAGCAGGGCCTTGTCGGCGCGGCCGGAACGCACCGTAAAGAAAACGCCCTGCCGCTGGCAGATCACAGCCTCGTGCACCAGCTGGTCCACGGCCTCCATCACCTTGCGGTCCGAGCCACGGTCCCCGCCGAACTTTGACTTGAGGTCCTTCACGGTGCACGGCTGATTCTGGATCGCGTGCTCAATTTTATCGCGCATTGCCATAATATTTTTCTCCTTGCTCTTCCTGGCTGCGGCCTCCGTCGGGCTGCAGCCCTGCCAGTTCCGGGCATTGCTGCCCACCCTGCTGCGGCAGCCCGAAAAGACAGCTGCCCACACTTTTTTACTCAACTATGTCGGTTTTACACAGAAAAACAGCCCCGTCAGAGCACGGGGCTGCATGGGGTGCATCAACCTGCCAGACGGCCGGTGAACAGGCAAGCCAGAATTGCCACCACGAAAAAGACGACACCGGCAATGCGGGTCACCTTGGCCAACATCTGGTCAGCCGGGGTCAGGCGTGCGTTGTTGGCACCGCCTGCACTGCCGTTGATGGCGCCGGAAAGGCCCTGGCCGTGGGTGTGCTGCATGAGGGTGAGGAACACGATGACCAGCGAAGCGACCAGCAGGATCGCGCCGCCAACGATTTCGATAACAGACATGGATTGAAACGCTCCTTTATTCAAATTGAATGGGAAAACCACGCAAAAATACAACTATATAGTATCATACCATCTGCAAAAAAGCAAGCACAATTCCGCATTTATCCCAACCAGTGCAGTGCCGTGCACAGCTGTGCAAACACCGCCGCGCTGGAGACCGCCGCCTGCGTCTGTCCGTCCTGCAAGACCACGATAGTGTATTGCGGATCCTCGGCCGGGTAAAACCCCGCGAACCAAAGGTTCATGCGCTCTTTCCCTTCGGCCGTGAACTGCCCGGTCTGGGCGGTACCGGTCTTGCCCGCCGCCCCGCCGGGCAGGCCGGAAGCATCCTGTGCCGTGCCCTCGGCCACCGTCTGCTCCAGCATGGTGCGCAGAGCCGTTGCGGTCTGCTCCGTGAGCACCCGTTCTGCCTGCGGGCGGGCAAAGGCCGACAGCTCTTCCCCGGATGTTTCATCCAGCGCACAGTCCAGCAGGCACGGCGCACGGTAAACACCGCCGTTTGCGATGGTGTTCATCATGGCGGCCACTTGCAGCGGCGTTGCCAGCAGGCTGCCCTGCCCGAAGCTGAAATTGGCCAGCTGCCCGCTCTGGGCCAGTTCCTCGGCTCCCGGCAGGGCTCCGCTCTGGGCGGTAAGGCCCTCCGCCAGCCCGATGCTCCGCCCGAAGCCCAGCGCCTGCGCCTGCTGCAAAAGAGCCTGTGCTCCCAGCTGCTGCCCCAACCGGATAAAATAGCCGTTGCAGCTCTTTGCCAATGCGGCCGAAAGGTCCACCTCGCCGTGCGGCACACCGCCTGCGCAGCGGAAGATCTGCCCGTCCACCACCACCGCGCCGTTGCAGTCGTACTCCGGCGCAAGGCCGGCTTCCAGCGCCGCCGCTGCCAGCACCGGCTTGAACACCGATCCAACCGCATACGCCTGCAAGGCCCGGTTCAGGAAGGGGCTGTCCGGAGCTTCCAGACTGGCCGCCGGGTCAGCTGGGTCAAAACCCGGCACACTGACGCAGGCCCGCAGGGCTGCCGTGCGGACGTCCAGCACCAGAATGCAGCCGGTGGTCATGGTCTGCGCCACCACCGCCTCGGCCGCCCGCTGGACAGAACGGGAGAGGGTCAGGCGGACCCCCACCGCTCCGCTGTCCGCCTGCAGATGCTGCACCTGCTCCCCGGTGCGCAGGGTGCCCTGCGCGGTCACCGGGCACAGCAGAGTGTCCCGTGCCCCGCTGCCGGTGAGCAGCGCATCCAGTGCTTTTTCCAGCCCGGCAGCACCGTGGCCCTCACCGTCCAGATACCCCAGCAGCTGCGGGCACAGCGGTGCGGCTGCATACCGCCGGGACGCCGCATAGCATGGAATGCCCAGCGCCGTCATGTCCCGGTCCACCTCCACGAGAAATGGAGCCGCCCGGCTGCGGCTGCGGTACAGCAGTTCCTGTCCGGCGGTGTCGGTGCAGGCGTACAGGCGGG